>Ga0208951_1000577_pt1 | contig 16797 bp, 15 predicted proteins | sample GreLakmeMI27MSRF_FD_187702 | JGI IMG/M metagenome (GOLD analysis project Ga0208951, IMG submission 187702) | Freshwater lentic microbial communities from great Laurentian Lakes, MI, USA - Great Lakes metaG MI27MSRF (SPAdes) | ecosystem: Environmental > Aquatic > Freshwater > Lake | place: Great... | reverse complement strand
GGCGTCAAGGGGCGGCACTTCTGAATATCCAGCGTGACTGCCATGTGCCCCGGATGTGTGCCAAGCGCGCTCATCACTGTCTCGAAGCGCTCGCCCTTCACCTGCAGGCGCACCCTTTGCTGTCCGACTTTCACGGCGACACCTCCGTAGGTGTCCTCGCGGGTGTAGACGATGGCGGAGGTCGCTATGAGCTCGTCGCCAACGGTGATGCGTCCGTCCTTCGCCGCGCTGCCCTCTGGCAACACCTGCGAACAACCGTGCGTGAAGGGCGAGAGGGCAGACGTCCCACGCGCCCCGCGTGTGTTACCTCTACCACGAATATGTTGCCAGCCTTGTTGGCCTGCGAGCGAGGAGAGCTAGTTATTAGCCCCTAGCACTCGCGAAGGCTCAAACAACGCACCTCCAAAACCAGGCCCAACGGTTTTTTGAGCTCAAGCCTCACGCGCTCGCAGCCAGCTGGCGGCAAATCCTCTGCTGAGACGGGAGTGGCGTCGCCTGCAGCGGCGCGGCGCGGCGCTGCGGTGGCGCGTGGTCGCCCTCTCTCTGTGCCCAGCCGGTCCCGGCTGAGCTCAGAAAGGCGCGGACCACGAGCGCGTTGAGCAGCCCGACACGCGCTGGCGGGGCGCCTGGAAGGCGCAGCAGTGTGCGCTTGCGTTGCTGCCAGCATCCGGCCTCCTGTAGCAAGACCTGCAGCAGACGCAGTTTTTGTGCAGCAGGCGCGATAGGCCAGCGGCGGGAGCTCTATTCACACTCTTCGTACCATCGTACGACCACATGCAGTGGCAGTCTGGCAGACCACAAGCGAGCTCCCTGCCGCAACCATGATGGGCAAGAGCCCGCCCGCGCGCAAGCCCGGCGAGGCTGCTGCTGCGCGCAAGCCTGCCGAGGGTGCGCCCGTGCGCAAGGCGACGGAGGTCTCCGCGCCTGGCGGGCGAGAGTCTGTCGCAGCCGCCGCCACCTCGCCCGTGCGCCGCCCCGCGGCTGCGGCTGCTGCGCCAGCCAGCCGGTCGAGCGTGGCGGCCTTGCCCGCGGGTGCTCGCGCGGTCGCTACGAGCACATCCCCTGTGCGCAAGGTGAGCGTCCAGGCCCAGCTCGCCCTCCGTCGCCCGCCTGCGCTCAGGTCGCCAGTGGCGCTGGAGTCGGCCTGGAGGGTGCTGCTGGCGCGCGTGTGCGGCCTTTGGGAGTGCCCTTCGCGCCTGGAGAGGAAGAGTTGACCGCCCTGACGCGCGCCTCGCTCCTCTCTTCCCCTTCCGCTCCCAGCCCCCCACAGCCCCGCCCTCGCCCTCGCCCGCAGCTGGGGCCAAGCCCGCGCCGCTGCTGCGTGCGGCGCAGAGCGGGCAACCCTCCATCACCCCCTCTGCTCAGTCTTTACTTCGCGAGTCCACCGATGGACCCCTGCCCACCCTCACGGTACGCTCGCGCACACACACGCACACACACACGCACGCTCCTATTCACCCCCTTTCCCCTGGCAGGTGGCCCCGCCCGCCGCCCCCCCCGTGCGCCCCCCCATCAAGCCTCGCGAGCAGCTGGTGCTCAGCGACGAGCAGCTGGCCGAAGAGTTCACGAAGTCTTTGACGGCCAACAACCCTGAGGCACCCCAGAACATCGTGCGCTTCTCGCACAAGGAGCGCGGCTACAAGCTGGAGCCGATGGTTGAGCACTTGGCGGTGCACGTGTCGCGGGACGGCCACAAGGTGCGCAAGGACTCCCAGGAGGCGCAAGAGCAGCGCGTGGCGGCAAAACAGCGCGCGGCGAAGGAGGCGGAAGAGGCTGCGTTTTTGCGCGCGGCGCTGGGCGAGACGGCGGACGACGAGGACGACGAGGACGCAGGGCTGGATGATGCCCAGGAGGAGCCGCCGCAGGCTGTGGCTCCGCCGGAGGTGGAAGAGGTGTCTGCGCTGGATGCGGAGCACGGGGATGGCAGTGCGGCCACGCCCTCGACTGAGCAGGTGGCGGAGCCTGCGGAGGTGCCCGCCGCCGCGCCCGCCCCTCCCGCCGCCGCGCCCGCGCCCGCCGCGCCGCCGCCCGCGCGCTTCCGCAACCAGTTCGTGTACAAGGAGCGCGCCATGCAGACCACGCAGCACGCAAGCCGCGACAAGGCGGTGTGCACGGAGCCAGCGCCCAAGATGGATTTCAGCGGCACCTGCAGCCGCGCGCAGATCTACGAGTGGTACCGGCAGGACGCGCGCGCAAGCGAGCGACAGCGCCAGCTCAAGGAGGCGCTCAGTAAGCGAGGCAAGGAGGGGGGTGCGGAGGGTCGCGGCGGCGGCTGCGCCAGGATCTCGCTGCCTTCCCTGGACGACGGCGTGTGCGGCGCTGTCGGTGCCGCGGGGGCGAGCGACGAGAGCGTGCTGAGCAGCGCGTCGTTCGCGCGCGCGGCGAAGGTTCTGGAGCGCATGGTGAGCCAGAACAGCGCTCGGGAGATTGCCGACGACTTCAAGTACTGGGAAGACGGGTCGGACCGCACGCGCGATGGCGGCGAGGGCACGCTGCTGCCCCTGTGGAGCTTCAGCGTGGCGCCGGAGGAGGCCTCTGCGGGCGGTGAGGGCGGCGGCGGGGTGGGAAGCGGCGCGAGGCCGTCACGGCGCCGCGCGGTGACGTCACTGGCGTGGCACCCCAGCTATGCGGACCTGTTCGCGGTGGGCTACGGCTCCTTCGACTTCCTGCGCCCGTCCTCCGGCCGCGTCGCCTGCTACAGCCTGAAGTGCCCCACCACGCCCGAGTGCTGCTTCGACACCGACTCTGGCGTCGCCTCCCTCGCCTTCCACCCCCAGCACGGCGCCCTTCTGGCGCTGGGCCTGCACGACGGCACCGTCGCCGTGCACGACATACGCAGCGCGCGCGCGGGGCAGCCCCTGTTCGCGGCTAACGCGCGCAAAGGCAAGCACGACGACCCCGTCTGGCAGGTGGCCTGGCTGCCCGACCCCGAAGCGCAGCAGTCCGCATTCTCATCGGTAGACGGGGGCCACATGCGGGGGCCGCTGTGCTTCTACAGCGTCTCCGGTGACGGGCGAGTGGCCCTGTGGACCATGACCAAGTCGGAGCTCAGCCACAGCACCCTGTTCGAGCTGCGCGCGCAGCCGCAGGACGGCGCCGCCGCCGCGGGCGGCGCCGCGCGGCCGGGCAGCGCCGGCGGCGGTGTAGCGGCCGCGGCGGCTGCGGTCACCGCCAGTGCCAGCTCGTCGGACGAGGCGCTGCTCACGCAGCGCGTGGGCGGCACCTGCTTCGACTTCTCCCCCTCCGGCGACGGCACCTACGTGGTGGGCACCGAGGAGGGAGGCATCTACCGCTGTAGCACAGCCTACAGCAGCCGCTCCCTCTCCAGCTACCGGGGGCACAGCATGGCCGTCTATGCGCTGCGCTGGAACCCCTTCGACCCAGCCGTCTTCCTCTCCGGCAGCGCCGACTGGAGCGTGCAGCTGTGGGACAGCGGCGTGAGCAGCAAGAGCGTCATGTCGTTCGATTTGGGCGCGGCGGTTGGAGACGCGGCGTGGGCGCCGTACAGCAGCACCGTGTTCGCTGCGGCTGCTGCGGACGGCCGGGTGCACGTGTTCGATCTGAGCGTCAACAAGCACGAACCGCTGTGCAAGCAAAAGGTAGTGAAGAAGGCGCGACTCACCAAGCTCGCCTTCAACGCGACGCACCCCGTGCTGCTGGCCGGAGACGACAAAGGCGGCGTCATTTGCCTGAAACTCTCCCCGAACCTGCGCAAGCTGCCCAAGGCGCCGGAGGCTGAGGAGGAGACCACCGCTGAGCAGGTGCAGAAGGCGCGACTGAGCAAGATCATCGAGCTCGCGCGAAAGGGCGACCAGGCAACCTCAAACGTGCCCGCGCAGCGACCTAGCGGCGGCATCAAAAGCGTGGCTGCGCCGGCGCCACAGGAAGTCTAGTGGACCTTCCAGTAAACACACGATTCCACAGGAGCTGCGTCTCTTGCTTCGCCTCTCGCCGTCTCTCACTCAGCCATGGCGGCAGCAGCCTCCGGCGCCGGCGCCGTCTGCATGTACGAGTCCAGCTCCGCGTCCAGCGCCTGCTGCGTCGCCTTTGGCTTAGGTGTCGGCTTTGGTGCGGCCTTCTTGCCGGGCTTCTTCGCCGCGCCTCTGGCACCCTTCTTGGCGCCGCCCACAGGCACGGCGCGCGGCTTAGGCTTTGCCTTGGCGGCGCCCGCAGGCTGCTTTGGCGCGGGGAGGGAAGCGACGCGCTTAGCCTGCACCTGTACGGACCCAATTTGCGGAGAGTTAGTAACGCCTGCACGCGCGTGCTCCACGCGCGCATGGCTGTTCAAGGGCGCAGCTAGACGGAGGCAAGCTAGACGGAGGCAGCGCCGCGGCGAGCGCTGCGGCGCACGCACGGAGGCAATGCGGGGTGGGGAAGGAACGCAATGCAAGCGCAACGCGCCTTGGCGAACCGCTTGTCCGTGGTGCGCTGCACCGTGGCCACCTGGCGCTTGTTGGGCGCTGCGGAGGCGAGTGCGCTGAAGCGCTCGTGGAGAGTCTTTGGCTCTGCGCGCCCCGCTGGCTTCTGGCCTTGCCCCGTAGGCTTCTTTCCCTGAAGCGCCACCACGCGCTGCCCGCGCCCAGGCGTGCCGCGCCCCCCAGCGGCGCCGCCGCGCCCGCTGCGCCCGTTGCCGCGGCCCGCCATAGCTCAGGCGACGGAGGGGCGCTCGGACTGCAGGAGGGCCACCTGCAGGTGGTCCCACCACGCGTCAGTGGAGCCGCCCTCGCCCTCTGGTTGACGCGAAGCGCGTAAAAGCACGCACGATGAGCGGTCTGGTGCGCGGCGCCTGCGTGTCTGGCGGGTGGAGCCTGAGCGAGAGCGCTCGTGAGTCGATGGTGAATCGCTTGGCAGACACGCTGCTGTCAACCTCTTTCCACTGGGGCAAGGAGATCGGCGAGCCGCGGAGCCGCGCGAAGAGCGTGGAGGCCCGCGCGTACGCGACAGCTCAAGTTGCCAGCACGACGACCACCGGCGACCGTCCCCACGTGGAGGGCGTCCGGATCTACACCCGCGAGGCTGGCAAGCTGGTGCAGGCGCTGCTGCGCGAGGCTGGGCGCGTGGGGTGCGCGCCGGCTGCGGGTGAGGATGGCGAGGAGACGACGCTGTCGCTGCACTCGTCTGACCGCGAGTTCCTGACCGCCGAGCGCGCCGAGGAGCTGCTGGCGCCGCTGCTGGCGCCGGGCGCGCCGTTTACCAAGGCGCGTGGCGCGTGTGGGGCCGAAGCGGGCGCAGGGCTAGCAAACCCTCGGTCCCGCCTTTGTCCTCACCCGCTCACGCTGGCACCCTTCCCAGGTCAAGCTGTCCACCAAGAGCTTCGGCCGCGACGCCGCCGCCGTGGCCGCGCGCGCGTTTACCGCACTGGGCTCCCAGCTCAAGGAGGTTGACCTGTCGGACGTGCTCGCCGGCCGCCCGGAGGCTGAGGCGCTGGAGGCGCTCTCCACCCTCTGCGCCGCGCTCACGGAGGCCAACGGCGTGGCGCTGCAGGCGCTGGATCTGTCCGACAACGCGCTGGGCGAGAAAGGCGTGCGCGCAGCTGCAGCCGCGCTCGCCGGGCAGCCCCGCCTGCGCTCGCTGGCGCTGCAAAACGACGGCATCTCCGCACACGCGGCTCAGGCGCTGGCGGAGCTGCTGGCCAGCCGCGGAGAGCTGAAGGAGCTGCGTCTGTACAACAACATGACGGGGTGCGAGGGTGCCTTGAAACTGGCACCCCTGCTCCACAGCTGCGGCGGCCTAGAGCACCTGCGCATTGTCTCTTCCCGGGTGGGCACGCAGGGCGGGCAGGCGCTGTGCGGCGCGCTGGCGGGTCTGAGCGGGCGGTCGCTGGTTCGCCTGGACCTGTGCGACAACGGCCTGGGCGAGGAGTGCGGCGCTGGCCTGGGCGCCGTGGTGGCGCACCACCCGCGGCTGGCGCAGCTGCTGCTGAACGAGTGCGGGCTGTGCGACTCCGGCGTGCAGCAGCTGTGCGCGGGCCTGGTGGGCCACGCCGGGCTGCTGCGCCTGGAGCTCTGCTGCAACGAGCTCACCGCCGCGGGCGCGCGCACCCTGGCCGCGGCGCTGCGCGCGCTGCCGGCGCTTGCCGCGCTGCGCGTGGCTGAGAACGAGCTGGGCGACGAGGGGACGCTGCTGCTGGCGCAGGCGCTCGCCGCCAGCCCGGGCGACGCGCAGCAGCAGCAGCAGCAGCAGCCCCTCCTGGAGCTGGACTTCAGCACCAACGAGCTGCACGGCGCCGCAGCGCGCGCGCTCGCCGCGGCGGCGGCGTCACGCCGCTGCGCGCGCCTGCACCTCAACGACAACGCCCTCTCCGCAGCCGCCGTTGCGGCGGTGCGCCGCACCCTCGCACAGGCTGGCGGCGAGCTGGGTTCCATGGAGGACAACGACGAGGACGGGGACGAGGAGGCCGACTCAGAGGACCAGCAGGAAGATGCGGGGCCGGTGGACCTGGACTTCTCCAAGGCACGCATCTGATGAGAGTGTCACATACGCATGGAAGGAAAAGAGCATCAGTGGCATCCTTTCACTGCGTCCACGCCCGGCGGGTCCAGGCACCAGCACGTGGCTGCCTCCCACAGCGCAGCCTCCGCCGGCGCTGGCGCGTCGCTGGATCCGCCCCGCGCCGCGGCCGCGTAGCCGCCCCCGCCCTGCGCGCGCAGCAGCGCCGCGTTGTCACGCGCAGCCTGCTCCTGGTGCCTGCGCGCCAGGCACTTGACCCTGCGGTAGAGCCTCATGGCGCCCACCGCATCCTCCTCCGGATCATGCGCCGCCCCTGCCGCCTGGATGGCATAGCCCAGATGCAGCGCCACCAGGTCCCGCAGCTTGTGCGCCTTGCCTGTGGTTGCGCGCTGCAGCGGCGCGTGCAGCGCAGTGTCGCGCAGCAGCGACGCGGGATGGGACAGGTGAAGCACCGCCAGGTCGTTCTCCAAGCCGTGACCCACCAGCAGGCGTGGCACAGGTTGCGAGGCGGTTTCCTCTGGCGACAGACCCTCGCCCTCGCAGCCGCTCAAGATGGACACCACCCGCGCGCGCACAACGTCCAGCGAAGGCGCACCGTCCAGGTCGCCAGCCACCAGACCTGCATGAGCGCGTGAGTGAGCTGCAATGCTAACCCCGCTTACCGCACCAGTGTACTCAGTACGGTAGTCCACGACGGGTCCCGCCGGCGAGATGAGGGAGTGCAGCAGCACCCGCTCAGCCTCGTCCACGACGCAGACCCGTACGGCCGCGTCGCGCACTCGCCCGTCTGCACACAGCACTGCCGCCATTTCGCAGTCCAGCGCCACAGGCAGCGGCGGCGCGTCGCGCGCGCGCGGCGGCGGCGTCTGGGGCGCTGCTGCGGGCTGGGGCGCGCGCACGGGTGAGAGGTGGGAAGGAGGGAGGGAGTAGAAGGTGAGCGAGAGCGTACCGAGGTGTGTGCAAATGGGCAGCGGTGCGCCTTGAGTGCCTCCCCGTCCGCGAAGAAGCCCAGGCAGGAGCGGCAGCCGGTGGTTGCGAAGACGGGACCGCAGGAGCGGCTGGCCTTGAAGCCTATATGTCGCGGTGCTGTTAAACCCTCCCGTTTGCCGCCACACCGCGCCCCGCACCGTACAAGTGCTCCGTCAGCGCCTCGAACGTGCTGAAGTGCTTATGGCAGCGCTCACACGCGGGGTCGTGGCTGCTGTGCCCCGCACCAGCCAGGTGCTCCTCCAGACTGGCGCCCTTCAGTGCGCGCAAGCACAGCGGGCACGCGGGGCCAGTGTCGGGCCCAACCCACGTGGAAGCGCCCAGCGGCGCGGAGGCCACTGCCATTGGAGCAAAAAGAGCACGCGAGGGGGGTCGAGTGGTGGCAGTCTCTGTGGCAGTCTCTGTTTGAGACTTCGAGTTGTTCGACCGAGCGCATCAACTTACTCAGCGTTCACTGGTGCTCCTCGTCCGCGTGCACCACGCCCTGCTCCCTTCGCTCGTTCCAGTGCAGCGTGCTTCTCACGCTTCCGAACCAGTCCGTGGTGGCGTCCTTTGCGCACACGCTGGGCATGGGCCACCGACTGAGACACACGTGCACGCTGTCGCCCGCACGCAGCGCCTGGCGCTCACGCCCGTCGAAGCTGGCCCAGCACACGCTGCGGCTCTCCGCAGGCACCTGCACCCGCAGATGCACAGAGTCCGGGAACACCAGCGGCCGGAAGCTCAGGCTGTGAGGGCATATGGGCGTGAAGAGCAACCCCGGCACCTGCGGGTGCGTCATGCTGCCTCCGGCGGCGAGAGAATACGCGGTTGACCCCGAGGGCGTGGCCACGATGAGGCCGTCGCCCTGCACGCGCGTGACGAAGGCGCCGTCGCAGAAGCACTCCAGGTTGGTGAGGAAGGGCGAATCGCCGCGGTCGACGACCACTTCGTTGAGAACTACGTGGGAGGAGTCTGCGCCCCCCCCCGCGCGCACGATGCGGCACGTCAGCCGGTGGCGAAGCGCCAGCTGGAACCCACCGCGCAGCGCACGCCCGAGGGCGAAGTCCAGGCTGCGCAATGCGAAGGGCGTCATGAAGCATAGGGAGCCCAAACCGATGGACAACACCGGAGGCAGCGGCGCATCGCCAAGCAGGTGGCTCAACCACAACAACGTGCCATCGCCGCCTAACGTGACACACAAGTCCAGCTGTTGCGCCACATGCGGCGGCGGGGCGACGCAAATGGCTGGTTGCGCCGGGGCATCAGCAGGGAGGGCCACCCCTTCCTCCACCACCTGAGTCTGGGGAGAAGGAAGGGGCTCCCAAGAGAGCAGGTTGTGCGCGCCCGCGTACTGGGCGAGCATGCGCGCGCGCACGGCGGGCTCCACGAACGTGGCGCAGCCGGCCTCGGCCAGCAGCTGGGCCACGCGCCTCAGCGCGGCGTCGACGGCTGGCCCACCCTCGGGCTTGCACACCAGCAGAGCCGCCCGGGGGGGTGCCAGCCAGCTGAGGTGCAGCGCCACGCCGCACGCGGCGTGGTGTGTGCGATGCGCCGCCGCCGCCGCCGCAGCCGCTGCCGCCGCCAGCGTCTCCTCCGACAGCTCGCACGTGTCCTCAGCAACCACCGCCGTCGCGCATCCCGGCGAGCAAGTGCCGCCCTCATCGCACGTCTCGTCAGGCAAGGTGCACAGCAATCGGAAGTGGGCGCGTTGCAGGGGGGGCTGCCGCTGCAAGGGGTCGAGATCCAGAGGCAACGGCGCCCGGCTGCGCGCGCGAGGCTGTGATGGCGGGGTGGACGGCGGGGTGGGGTGCGGAGAAACGGCCAGATCACTGAAGCTGCCTCGGGGCATACGCAGCCAGTGCCGCACACCGGCCGCTGCTACCGCCGCAGCTGCAGCCGGCCCGACTCCGCCGCCGCCCTCGCCCAGCAGCAACGTCAGCTCGCCATTGGAATGGGACTGGCTTCGATATTCTATCCCGTTGTCGCTGCTCGAGCTGGAAGCACTTGCATCGCAAAAGTTCGATGACGCCAGCTCTCCGCACACCTCAGCAGTCTGCGCGCCGGAGTGCTGCGTCTCGTGGGAGGTGGCTCGCGCTGCGGCTGAGAGCGAGAGCAGAGTGAGCAGTGAGACTTAGACGGTTGCCTAGGTAACGGCGCGGCGCTACGGTGGCGGCGAGGCTGGTGCAGCTCACGCACCTTGCAGCCGCGACACGTGCGCGCTTGCCTCGTCGTACTTGCGTCGCCAGAGGGCTGCGTCGGACACAGCCTGCGAATACGGCGGCGTCCGGCGTGGCGTGAGAAATCGGCGGAGCGCAAAGAGAAGTTCAAGAGTCAGAGTGAGCAAACTCGCCTGCGCTCGCGCAGCGTCCGCGCGAGCGATGCTCAGCGACAGCTCAGCCAGAAGACGCGTCGCTTGGTCCTCCATGCTCGCGGAGACGCCGGATGCGGTGGGTGGTGGCTGATTGTCCGCTGCAGCTGCGAGCCCTGCGCCTCGGACCCTTACGTCAGAGCAACGCCACGGGGTTGGCTGCGTGGCAAGTCACGAGAGGCTTGCGTAGCGTCGGTCACCTGTGTCGCTCGGCCTACGTAGGGAGGAAGAAGGTCGGGGATACCAGGGGGGCGACTCCCGAACATCGAACACACTCCGTTCGTTCGAAACTCGAATTTTTCGTACGAGAACACCCAAAGCGCGCCTCCGCACACTTTGTGGGCAGCCACGATGGACGGCAGCCTTGCCAGTCGTCCGCGTCTTCTTCCTCGCGTTGATCTCTCCTTTCCCACGGACGCCGCCTCGGGCGCGTGGCGTCTGTGCGGCGAGGGGGCAACTTGTAGCTACCGCCCGCCCGCGCGCGCGCCTTACGCCACCGCCATCGCCTGCAGCGAGCTTCGCGGCGAGGCAAGGTGCGCCAGGGCCCCGCGCAGCCGTATCGCCGCGCCCCTCGCGCCGTAGCTCACGCGCAGCCTGCCGCGCGCAGCAGGCGGTCCCGCGAGGGTCACACGCGTAGGGGAGCAGCGACTGCGCTGGGCGGAGGTGCCCTCTCAGCAGCTGCGCTCGGCTGGATGTGCGCGCCCGCGCTCGCAGCAGAGCGCCTCTTCCCTCCGCTCTCCGGAGGCGGCTCAGGCGGCTCAGGCGGTGGCGGTGGCGGCGCCGGTAGAGGCGCAGCGGCTGCGAAGCGGCGCCCCGGCTGCAAGCGCGTCATGATCCTCATGTCAGACACCGGTGGCGGTCACCGCGCCAGCGCAGAGGCGCTCAAGGCTGCGTTCGAGATCAAATTCGGTGCGCTTTGCGTGCGCTGTGCGCCGTGCGGCGTGTTTGGAGCGCCGTGCTTTGTAGCCCTACGCTTATCTGGTGCCTTCTGGGCGGCCCGCGCGCACAGGCAACCAGTTCCAGACGTCCATCGTAGACCTCTGGTCTCACCACGCGCCGTACCCGACCAACCGGCTGCCCAAAAGGTGCTCACCCGCGCCGAAGCGCTTGCCAGCGCGCGCGACTCACGCCTTCTTCCTCCGCAGCTACAACTTCCTGGTCAAGCACGCCTGGCTGTGGCGCCTCAACTTCGAGTGGTCCAGCTTCAAGCTGGTGCACAACTCGATGTTCGCGGTGCGCAGCCACCCTCGGCTCGTCTCAAACGCACGCCGTCCTGCACGCCTCCTCACGCCCTGCCCGGACACGCAGGCCTATGGCGCCGTCGTCTCCCGAATGTTTTCCAAAGCCTTCGACACGTACGCGCCGGACCTGGTGGTGTCCGTGCACCCGCTGATGCAGCACATCCCGGTGCGCCCCTGTGCACGCGCCCTTTTCGCTGCGCTTTGCTCACATGCGCCCCCTTAGATCCGGGTGCTGCAGCGTCGCCGCGCAAACACGGGCATCGCCGCGCCGCCGTTTGCCACGGTTGTGACGGACCTCACAAGCTGCCACCCGACCTGGTTCCACAAGGGCGTGGCTGCCTGCTTCGTGCCCACCCAGCAGGTGGCTGCGCAGGCGCGCAGGGCGGGACTGTCACCGTCACAGATTGTGCAGCACGGCCTGCCCATTCGGCCAGCCTTTGCGGCGCCACTGCCCGCCAAACCCAAGCTGCGCAGGCAGCTGGGTCTGGCGCCCGACGGGCCCGTCATCCTGCTCATGGGCGGCGGAGAGGGCATGGGACTGCTGGAGCCGACAGCGATGGCGCTCGCGCAGCGCCTGCCGCCCGCAGCGCAAGTGGTGGTCGTCTGCGGACGCAACGCGCCTCTCGCGCAGCGCCTCGCCGCCCGCGCCGCATCCTTCCAGTGCAAGCTGCACGTCAAGGGCTTCCTGAGCAACGTGGATGAGTGGATGGGGGCCTCTGACGTCGTCATCACCAAGGCTGGGCCGGGTACCATCGCGGAGGCGCTCATCCGCGGATTGCCGCTCATGCTCAACGGCGCCATTCCGTGCCAGGAGGAGGGCAATGTGCCGTTCGTGTTGGAGAATGGGGTTGGCCGCTTCAGCACCGACCCCGACAAGATTGCGCTCCAGATCGCCGACTGGTGCGGCCCCGCAGCCGCCGAGCTGGCGGCCATGGCCAAGCGTGCCAAGGCGCTGGGCCGCCCGCACGCCACGTTCGACATCGTGAAGGACCTGGCTGCGCTGACTGTCTAAGCGCGGCACAGTTGTAAGAGTAAAGTTGCACAGTCGACACTGACACTGCGGCACGCGAGTCTCGCGGGCTGCGACAACGGCACCAGAAACGCGGTGTTCATGCGTGCGTTGAGTCACAAGTTATGAAGTTAACTTGTTCCAGCCTCTGCTGAGTCGAGCTTCACGCAGCGTTCACGTTCAGCGCCCCCGTGAAGACGTAGTGCACCGGCACAGCCTGGCTGTCGAAACCGTTGAAGGCTGAGCCAGCCGCCAGCGTGTAGGCTCCCATGCTGGGCCACTGCAGCCAGTCGCCAACCTCCAGCTCCGGCAGCTCGCAGCCGCGCAACAAGGTGTCCATGCCGTCGCACGTGGGCCCTGTGGAAACAACGCGCCGCTCAGAAAACCAGCTCGTGCGTGCCTCCTCTGGCGCAAGGCGTGCGCGCACCGTACAGGGTGCTGGGCAAGCACGCCTTGTCCTCCTGGCCAGCCTCGGGCTTGAGGGCAGGGAAGGGGTGCACGCTGAGCTCCGCGTGGTCGTAGATCTGACAGTTCATGCTGCCGTACACTCCGTCGGAGATCCAGTAGTACCGCGAGTCCACGTTGGGCCGCCCCTCCCGCACCCGCTTGCCGAAGATGCGCGTGTGCAGCGTCATGCCTGGCTCCGCGAAGTAGCGCCCCGGCTCGGCGATGACGCGCACACCCTCCTGCGAGGGGAAAAACTCCTCCAGAGCCGAGTTCAGCGACGCAGCCACAGCCTCCATGGTGATCCCCTCAGTCAGGTTGCCGCTGTATCCGCCGCCCAGGTCCAGCAGGCGCATGTTAAAGCCCATGGAGCGCGCCAGATCGAACGCCTGGCGCGCCTTGGCCACGGCGATGGGAAACGCGGCCGGGTTACGGGCTCCTGAGCCCACATGGAAGCTGATGCCCGCCACATCGAGGCCCAGGCTCTTGGCCTCGCGGAGCAGCGGCTCGATCTCATCCTCCTCTGCGCCGTACTTGTCGCCCAGGTTGCAGCGCGCGGCGGGGTCATCGGCCCGGATGCGCAGCACCAGGCCGCACTCTGGGTGGTGCTCCTTGATCTTGGTCAGCTCAGCCTCCGTGTCGAAGGTTGTGAGCGTCACGCCAACCGTCTTGGCAAACTGCAGGTCGCGACGCTGCTTGCAGCAGTGCGCGTAGATGATGCGCTGGTCAGCTGGAACCCCCATGGCTCTCACCAGCTCGATCTCGAAGGGGCTGGCACAGTCGAAGCCGGTGCCCAGCGCACCGAGCAGGGCCAGCATGGCCGGGTCGGGGTTGCACTTGACGGCGTAGTGAGGGACCACCCGTGGCAGGCTGGTGGTCCACACGCGCCAGCGTGCCAGCACCGCGCCCAGGTCGAACACGTAGAAGTGCTCGTGCTCCGGGTTCTCGCCGCCCTGCGCGATCACGCGCCGCGCGAAGGCGTCCACCTCGCCAGGACCCGAGCCCAGCGGAGTGGCGTGCAGGCTAGCGAGGATGGACGCAGCCTTGCTCGTTCCAAACTGGCTGGCGAAGGCGGCGGACAGGCGAGGCTTCTGCGCAGAGCAGGTGGATGAGAGCGGCGTGAGCAGTGCAGGCGGTGGGAGGCGCGTTGGGGGAGGCACATGTCTTGAGGGAACATTCCTCCGCTTCTTGGCCACCACAGCGTTCCGTTCCAGCGCCTGCAGCTCTGCTGCGCCACCAAGCCGACTGGCGCAGCAGTGCGCGGGTGCGCTGCAGGCGCTGCGGTGGCGGCGGCGCACCTGCAGGAAGTTCTGGCGCACGACGGCCCAGTACTGTGCGGCCGCAGAGCTTGGGTTGTGAGCCTCGAACAGGGCCGGCTCCATGGCCCTCTCGATGGGAGACTCCCAGTCTGTGGCGTCAGGCATGGTGACTTACGAGCTCGCCGGGGCGACGAGAGAGAGCAGCTGCTACGCTCCCCGCATCGATCGTCGATCGTCGGCCGGGCGGTCGGTCGACGAGCCTCACGTGCATTTTTTTCTGCGGTACGATGGTAGGTCACGGGCGAATTCGTCGCATGTTTGCGCAGCTGCTAGAAGCTCTTCAGCTCCCTCTCTCTAGAAGCTCTTCAGCTCTTCAGAACGAGAGGCTCGTCATCGCTCATCCAAGGGCCCTCTTTGCCAGCTCGTCCGCCCATGCTCTCTGTTCCAGCGCGTCGAGGGCCGCCACGTCTGCGGCACGCAACGCCCAAGTGCGGCGTGGCTCCGCCGACTCCATCTCCGCGTGCTTACGAGCGTCTCGAGCCTCCACCTCAGAGCGCGTTGCAACTCGCTCCTGCTGCTCAGCGCGCCGCCGCATGTCCGCAGCCTCGCTGCTGCGCAGAGCTGGAGGAAAGAGAGGCTAAAGTCAGAGCGGCCGTTGTCTCTTACAGAGCTCAGAGTGCTTGCAACAGTGCACTCTAGCTGGTGCTAGAGTTTAGCGCACCAGCCACAACAGCTGCAGCCTCAGCGGCCAACCTAGAGTCGTCGGCGCTCAGGCACCTCGCCGCGCGCGCGCGCCTTGGAACAGCTGGGCTTGCTGCGAGGCGTAGAGAGAGGGGCGCAGTATTGTACCTTGTCACCGGCATGGAAACGTGCGCGATATGTACGCCAGCACACAGCACAAGAGGCGACGGCGCGCCGCGGCGAGTGGTCGAACACACAGCAGACGTCGAACGACGTACTATTACGACGCACCACGAGCCACGAGGTTGGCCATAGTCTCGACCTCGCTTACTGCCGCCAATCGAGCAGAGAGCTCTGGTCCATGCTCGCGAGTGCCCGCTGCACGTACCGCCCTCTGGCTGCCCTGAGCGGTGCTCGGCACAGTACTTTCGCGGGGCGCCTTTTGGCCCCTTCACCTCGGCGCACGATGAGCATCTTCAAGGGCAAGGTGCGTTTCTGGGTGTGTTGGTGCTGCGTGGTGCCTTGCGCATTGCGTTGCGCTGTGGAGAAATGATACTCCACGAAAGAAGCACACTGCCCTGGGCCAGGCTGCACCGCCGCGTGGCGCGTAGAGCAGAGGCGGGCTCTGCGTGATGCCTTCGCGCAAGCTTGGCGTGTGCGGTTGCTTCACACTCACCCCTTTGTGCTGACGTGCGCCTGTGCACAGCCCACCGCGGCGGCGCTGAAGGTGGGCGACAACCTGGCTGACTTCCCGGACTACTTCCGTGCGTTGCCCTCAACGTCCGGCTCGCAGGTGACTACACTCTCAAGCCGTGGCTCTGACGCGCTCTGACGTTCTCTGCCTCACTCTGCCACGCTCTGTCTCAGGTGGCCCTGTCCAACTTTAAGGGCAGCAAGGCTGTGGTGGTGTTCTTTTACCCAAAGGCGCGTAGGGCACCTTTCACATCCTCTGTTTGCGGTTGCCGACGTTCCACCCACAGGACGACACGCCCGGCTGCGTGAAGGAGGCGTGCAGCTTCCGCGACTCCTATCAGTCCTTCACGGACATTGGCTGTGAAGTGGTGGGCGTCAGCAGCGACTCAATCACCAGCCATGACAATTTCAAGGCCAAGCACGGCTTACCTTACACGCTCCTCTCTGACGACAAGGCCTTCCTGCGCAACGGCTTCGGGGTGCCCAGCGACCTGTTCGGCATGCTGCCGGGGCGCCAAACGTACGTGATTAGCATCGACGGCAAGTGTTTGCTGGTGTTCAACAGCCAGATGGACGCCACGCGCCACGTCACCGAGGCGCTGGAGGTACTCAAGAAGACGGCAGGCAAGAGCTAGGCCGTAGAGCCAGGCGTAAGCTCTCTGTGGGTGTTAGGCACTCGAGTAGAGTCTCTAGCGGAATACAAACAAGCTGAGCGCGTCAGCCGCAGCCGTGTGTTAGTTGTGCGTGTGCGTGCACATTCCAGCAGCCTGATGCGCGACACACAAGGTCCGTTGTGTGCACCCGCACACCAGCGGTGGCGGCCAACGCCAACCACCGCACGCAGGCGGTTTTGGCGCACGCCCGCGGTCTCCCGCGCGCGGCCAGCGTCCCAGCAAAGCTCCCCCAGCGTCCCCAGCGACCCTCCTAGTACACGAAGCCAAGCACCTTGCCTCCCAGCTTCTTGCGGCGCGCCTCCTCGTGGTCCATGATGCCCGCGCTGGTGGTCAGGATCAGCACGCCGAACTGCGGGGCGGGGCGCGCGTCAGGGCGGGCCGGGCGGAAGCGGCCGGCGAGCAACCCTAGGTCTTGCCGCCTCCTGCACTCGCGCCGCCGGCGCACGCACCAGGCGGGAAGGCAGCACGCGGCCCACCCAGGCCTCGATCTCGCCGTTGGTGATGTCGTAGCGGGGGCTGGGGTGCGCACGGGTAAGCAGGCGACTCTAGGCACGCCGGGAGAGGGTTGCGTGCGCACCTGAGGCAGCCGCACTTGTTGATGCGGCCGTTCAGCTCCACCACGATCTTGCCGGCGCGGTGGTCGTCGATGAGCTCGAACTCGCCGATGTAGCCGTGCTTCTGCATCACCTGGAGGAACTTGATGACCACCTTGCTCACCGGGCGCACGAGCACCTGCTTCTTGCCGCGCTTCTCCGCGTTGTACATCGACTTCAGGGTGTCGTTCAGCACGGAGATGCGCACCATGGCCTGCGGGCGGGCGTCAGCGGCGGGCTCTGTGCCACAGGCGCGAGCGGGCTCTGATTCAGGGTTGCCCACGCAGCCCCGCAACAAGCTCAGCAAGGGCACGCACTCCTGACTGCCCGGTCAGACAAGCCGGTGACGGAGGAGCCGGCGGCGCGCTTAGAAGAGAAGAAGAAGAAAAATGACGCTAGAAGCGTACGACTCTCGT
>Ga0208951_1000576_pt1 | contig 16803 bp, 27 predicted proteins | sample GreLakmeMI27MSRF_FD_187702 | JGI IMG/M metagenome (GOLD analysis project Ga0208951, IMG submission 187702) | Freshwater lentic microbial communities from great Laurentian Lakes, MI, USA - Great Lakes metaG MI27MSRF (SPAdes) | ecosystem: Environmental > Aquatic > Freshwater > Lake | place: Great... | reverse complement strand
CCCATCAACAACAAATTGGTGGAAAATTAAACCTAAATCAACTCAAGTTATTACTAAGGACGATTTAGTTACTTACTGCGTTGAGTGTGGTAGTAAGAGAAAAAAAGACACACATAAGTTCTGTCCACAATGTGGAACTAAATTCTAAATAAACATAATCACAAGGTCATAAAAAGGGGAACAAATTGTTCCCCTTTTTTATAACAAAAAAAGGACAAGAGTAGCGAATTCTTGTCCCGGGGTTTCGGAAATAACTTTCCGGTCCTAAGCCGAGTCTTCAAACTCGGGGTATCTTTAATCAAATAGTGCACAAAACATTTGATACATAAATGTCGCGGCCGTAACCGTCACTAAAGTACCAACCGCTAATACCACAAGATTAATTATGATTTCACCTATTGTTTCCCAAATTTTATTTTTTTCCATAAATCTACTATAATAAATAACTAATTGACTTTAACTGTTCTTCTGTTAATTTTAACACACCAAACTCGGTATTAAGGTACACAAACCCCTCTCTCATTAATGGTTTTTGATCAAATAAATCGATAAATGGATTTATAAATTTACTTGAAACATTATTAGACATTATAGCCTTTATTTTTCCTTTTAACGCTACAATACCCAACTCTGCGATTTCTGATTTCATTTCATCCGATGGGTATTTACCCATTTCTTTATATCTTGCAATAATTTCTTTGGACAATTCTCTTGCATTTAATAATAAATTATACGCACCTTTTATTTCATTTTCAAGTTCACCTGGTAATAATTTAAAAAACCCTTCTATAGTTCTAGGTATTGGATTTGATTTTACCTTTATTTTTGGTTCTAAATTATCTTTTGAAAATATAGGAGATATTTTAATATTTTTTATCTCATCTTCCTTCTCCAATTTTTCAATCTTCTCAATTTCTTTTTTAAATTCAGAGAATCCCATTATTTTAAAATCAGAAAATTTAGTTGATTGATCTCTAGTTCTATCATTAATTAAAGTATCTAAATCGTTGAATTGTATTATAACTATAATACAATCTCCCACCGAAGGTCCATCTTCATCATCCTCTTTAGGTTTGTTCGCTATGAATAAATTTACCGAGTCTGATTTTTTAAAAAATATAGGTAGATATTCTTTAACCTCATTGTTTGAAAATTCAATTCTATCAAAGTTAGATTGTTGACCTTTACTTGTTGATGGGTTTAAATTATATTCGTAAATTCTAAGTATAAATCTATCTTCGGAATTATGTTTTAAAAATTTCTTAAAATTATTTTCTAAAAATTCTAATCTGTCTAATATTGATTTATACTCATCATCACCTAATTTAAATTTTCCAACGACATAAGAATCCCCCAAAGCCATTTTATAATTTGGCTTTACGAATTTTGTTAATGTACTTGTTTTTGGGTTCCATAATTTTGGTGTACTATTACCAAACGTCTGAACCAAATTTTTAGGGCCACCATATTCAAACACAACATCCAATGTTTCTTGAATTCTTTTCTTCCTATCTTCATAGTGTCTCCTATTACCTTCGGTTAATTCAAATGAACCCTCAAGTAATATTCTATTATATTGTGCCTCTGAAATGAGTATCTTCATACCAATAAATACTCAAAAAATATATATAAATCAATTGTATAGAGTTTTTTTGTTAACCATCGTTTCATCCCATTTATAAAAAATATCCCACCAATTAGTTAATTTTTTGGTTTCATAGGTAATACCGTTATCCTTACCAGGAATCGATTGAAACCAAAATATCATCCACTTCAAATGTGAATCATTTAGATATGGTCCCAAATTATATTTATATTTAATATTTGTCCAAGTATCCGAATTGACATCAACCAAAGCCCCGCCACTTGGTTTCCAAGTCATTATATCAGATTTAACCATCGTCTTATTTGAATAGTCATAATCTTTAGTTGTGTTCGGTGGCATATGTGTACAACCAGACCTACCCAACGGTCTATCAACGATAGGATCCCAACCCACAAATTCTTTCCAAAAAAACATTGGGACCAATCTATTACCCCCAAACATTATCTTTTCACTATTATCAATATGAGTCATTTGAGCTTCAATTTGATGTCCTCTGTTATGTAAATCCGTGTCGGAACCTCTAGTTCCTTCAAATCCATAAACAACATAGGTGTTATTGTATATTGGTAAATCTGTTGTTATTTTACTACTATTCGATACGTCACCATACTTGCTCGACATATTTGTTTCGGGTTGAGCATAAACGGTAGAGTCATTGTAATATTTTGGTTCAAGTTTAATCGACGGCATATTTGCGTCACCTTTAGCAAATATCGTAAACCAAATCTCTTTAACCCCTTTATCTTCAACATAATTTTTCATATTAATCTTAGCGAATAGTTTGGTGTAATCAATCATCCTCACCCCTCCAATTATAATATAATCTAATTTATAAACGTTAATGTATTCAATAACGTCTATTGAAATATATTGATTAACAACGTCCTTACCATAATCTCTAAATCTTGACCCCTCATCAATTGATAGTTTATCAACAATTTTATCTATCTTAATTTTTGATTTACATTGTTCTATTGTGGAATGTTTTAATTGGTAATAACCGTCTGAAGCAAGGTTCATATCTAAACTATCTCCCTTTGTTTTTGGTAGATAATTTATGATAATAACTGGAACTGTAAGTTGTCCCTTACCATTTGATTTTAATTGTGGGTCAACAACCTCCATCTCAATATTGTTATTATCTAACCATTTAGATGATGTTGAGACAATTGGAGGGGTTACAACTACAGGAGGTGTAACAATTGGTACAGGTATTTCATCTTTAGAACAAGATGTGAATACCAATAGAACTAATAACCATTTTTTCATAGTGATGTGTATTTTCATCACAAAGATAATGATTATTTAGAATATACCAAAAAATACTTAAAAAATAAAAAACCCACCTTTATGGGGTGGGTCTTCAGTATTATAACTTAGGTTCTTCTTTAACCAAGTAACTTGTAGGTTTATCTGGTGTTTTAAATAAAGTTTCAATGTGATTGATTGTTGCAACCACTTTAGATAGAGGTTTCTGTAATGTTGTCACATCTTTAATCATACCTGGACGTTTTAAAAGGTCCTGAACCAACTCATCTTTAACCATATACAAGTCTTCCATCATTTTTTTAATGTTTAATACTTGTCCTGGTGGTTTCATAAGTTCACCCTTAACACGTCCCAATGCAGCGTCAATTGTCATTAATTCACCACGAATTGAACCTTGTAAACCTTCAGTTGCTAATTCGTTAATTTGGTCATATGCAACTCTTACATTATAACGAGGCTCATCTAGTACTTTAAATGTTTTAGGTGATATTTTAATTGTTGGGGATTTCACTAATAAGTCCACAACCTCTCTTCTCATTGTGGAAGCAATTCTAACGTATCCAGTTTTTACTCCTGATGCAGTTGAAAATCCTTTTGGTTTTGGAGAAGATGTTAGAGCTGCTGCCGCTGATGCCGCTTTTTTTGCTAACATACCAAAAATACCATCTCCTTCAGAAACACCACCCTCCAAATTCTCAGTAATGATTCTTCTTAAATCGGCCTCAGTAAGTTTAATAATTTTTGACATTATAGGAATCTTTTAAAATTTGCTTTTATTGCTTTAATAGACTCATTCATCATTTCGTCTTCTTCACTACCTTCTTCATCATCGTCGTCATCACCTTCACCTTCTCTTTCGGCAATTTCTTGTACTAAACTAAGAACATTATTAACGTCGTCAAGAGCTTCAGTAATTTTAACATAGGCGGCATCAAATTGTTCAGCAACATCCGCCAATTTTGAATTACCATCAATTGCATATGTTAATTGTTCCATTGTAGAAGATAAACCAGATAAATCATTATGACATCTTGTTAAATCGTCAGCAATCTCATCAAGTGATTCATTATCACCCATTCCGAATTTAGATTCGCCAACTTCTTTTTCTTTATCAAGAGTAATGATTGCAGATTCTGGACCATTAGATTCCATTTCTTCAACCTCACCTTCTGGTGAATTATCAGTATAACTGTGTTTTCTTTCCATCAATTTCTTTAATTGACCTTCAGTGATTTTAAGTTTTTTAGCCATTTCTATATTTGTTTTTATATAAATACTTTATTTTTCATTAATCGTCGTCTCTCATCCTATCGTAGTAGTCATCTGGGTCTGGACCTGAGTCTCTATAATTTTCATATGCCTTACTTTCCATATCTTCCATAGCTCCAGACACACATCTATCAACGTATTCATTGGATAGTAATTTTCTAGACTCTTCAGGGGTTAACTTTCTTTCTTCGGGGTGGGTCATTTTAATTCTGTTTACACTTCCCATCGCTCCTCCCGCAGAACCAGGATAATCATACGTCTGAGATTCTTCATCTTCATAATCAAAATCAACCGATATTAAGTATGTTTCGTACTTATCATCTTCATCGTAAATTACTGTAATTTCAATTGTGTCCGAATCTTGATCACTTACTTCACAATCAATAATGGTATCATTTGAATTTGATATTTCAAAATCCTCATTAGTGATTGATTTCATCATTCCCTTAATACGAGACAACTCTTCGTTTAATTTATTTTTCATAGTAATTAATCTTTGTTGTTTAATAAATAGTTAAAAGCCACGTAAGTGTGTCTAATAAATATTAAACAAATTGTTCCAATTAAAAAATATAAGGATTCTGTGTGATAATTCCAAAATATGTAACCCAAACCTGTGGCAAGGATTAAAGTAATTAATGTTAGAATTGAGGCTTGTAGTTTTGTGTTCATATGTGTTTTCATATAAATATAACAAAAAACCCTCCAATACTTCGGAGGGTTTTTATAAAAATAGATTAAAAAATGTTTAAATTAATTATCCGCCATCGGTCTACCCATATCTACCTTTGATTCTTTACGACTTTGTAATAAAATGTTTGTCACTCTTTCAAGGAAATCACTCAGTAAACCCAATTCAAAACTCTTATCATTTTGAATAAATTCAAAAGTATAATCATTTTTTAGGTTATTTTTTAACGGCATAAACTCCTTAGTGATTAATCTCAAAATTCCACCATTAAAACTAACATCAAATGAAGGAATATCATTATCCCAAACCAACGAATATCCCGTTTCAGTCATTGAGGATCTTTTTTTATCCATAAGTTCAAAACCACCATTTTGGAAAATCCTCATAACTTCTTTAGGTAGGGATAATCCACTTTCCTGACGCATTGCGTCTTCGTTCAATGGTTTCTTATAACCGTGACTCATATGCATATTAAGGATTTGTTCCTTTTCTGATTCTGTTAAATTAAAATTCTTGTACATTCTTATAAATATTTTGTTTATCTAAAGAAAGAAAATCCTTTCTTACGGTTCTTTGTTATTATTTCACCAATCTTCTCCTTAAATTTCTCTTCGTTCTTTTCGGGAGTGACTTTACTTTTGACCCACTCGTCGTTCAAGGTTTTACTTGCCGACTTCATTGCGTTAATTTTATCTGTATGTTTGCTCATAGATATAAATATATGAAAATTTAGTAACACACGGTAGTCTTCACCAAAAAAGCGGGGCGGTCGGTCCATCAGGTTGTAAACCTAACGCGGCGGCCGATTTTTATACCTGTATTATGGTTGTTTAGAGTACCATTTGTTAAGGGAACTAATATAATTGTTTGTCATATGGTCCTTAATATTCTTACCAGTCACCAAGGATTTTAGATAATTCCAAGCTCGGTCCCAGTCAATCATAAATTTCTTAATATTACCCTCGTCATCGATACGTAACATATAGTTGACGTGATAGTACCCAATGAATGGAGAATGTGTCACCACGTCGTTATTATGGACGATTCTGAGGGTTTTAATCTTACGGGAGTCATAGTTGTTCTTAAAGGTCTTATTACCGACCCTAGGACTTCCTATGGTACAACATTCGATGGTGGTATCTTCGAATACGTAAGAAAGGTTATAAGCACATAGGGTAGCAACTGCAGCCCCAAGACTATGACCACACACGACGATTTTATTGTACCCACTCATCTTAGTGATATCTTTTAGAACGATGTTCTTCACAGCATCCCAAGAGGACTTAAATCCAACGTGTACTTTGTCTCCTTCACTAATAAAGGGAACCTTATCAATAGACACATCATTCTGGGCGTCCTTCTTTGATGACGTTCCTCTGAAGACCACATAGAGTGACTTCCCTTTTAATGCAACAAATGCTTGTGTGTCTGATTTCTTATCATCAATCCATTTAACGGAAGTAAATCCGAGTGAATCGAAGTCAATATCTTTTTGGTCTTTGTATACAACGTCACATAACTGGACGTTATAAATGATTTCATCTTTTGTCATAGATTATAAATATACCATATACCAAGAGTTCCTAGGGTATATAATTTTAATAACCAGAGTTTGGATTGGATTTAAAATAAGAACTGATTATATCTTCGGTATATTTGTATGGTAATTCCATATCTGTGAAATCCCCACCGTCGTATATAACATTACCATCACCGTCCATTATTTCTAAATTTGTTACGTAGACATCAGCCTCACCATCAGAACCCTCATCAGGATATCCTGGGTCACCGTTACTCATCCAATTTCTACCACTTGTGAAAGATGGGTATTCAGTAACGTCAACACCGTAGGTGTATGTTAAAGAAATAACCGTAAGATCTTCAACTCCTAAACTTATTTTGTTATCATAAGAATCGTGAGTCAAAATACTATCATCCTCATTTTTAATCATATCAGCAAGTTTCATTGCATCACTCTTAACCGATGGGTCGATATTAAGTTCTTCAGGTTGTTCATCTGAATTCATATCATTAGATTTGTTTATTCCCATCATTTCTTTAATACGGGATACATCTTCGTTTAATGTTTCATCCACGTATCCACTCCAAAAATCTTTTTTTGGTTTACCGTTCTCATCTGACATACCAGTGTTAATCATCATATGTGGTAATTTTTGTTCACTACGGAAACCTCCGTTCATTTTTTCCAATCTTAGTATAACATCTACTGGTACATAACCAAATACACTTTTAGTTGGATCTTCACCAGGTACTTCCTGATACTTTAAAAAACTCTTAGGTAGTTTTACATCCTCAGTTGGAAACCCTAATTCAAGTTGATTATATACTGCACCATCTTCTCTTGGTTCACAATAGTGTGATGAACTTCCTTGAATGGATATACTGCCACCATTATTGAAATAATATCTACCACCTGTCTTAGGTTTTGATTTATCCATTTTTTCGAATGATTGTTCGTTTAATGGTTTTTTGTAACCGTGGTCCTTATGCATATTAAGGATTTGCTCTTTCTCCTTTTCGGTTATATTAAAGTTTTTATACATCGTCTATATTTTTATATAAATATACCATATACCAAGAATGTATAGAATGGTATGTTAGAAATTTAAACCCAAACCAAAGGAAAGGTAGTTTCTATTTAAGTCGTAATCAAGTTTACCTGAAATTTTATTATAGTGACGTATTACTCCAACCTTAACTGTGGTGAAGTTCCCTGAGTACTTTGGAAAGGTAATATAACCTACATCATCCTTACCTCTATACTTTACCAACTCGTGTCCAAATCCAATACTTGCACTTAATTTCCATTTGTGGTCCAAGGTTTTACCTGCACCAATGTAGAATACATTTCTTTGAACATAATCAGATACCATTGGGAAATCTACTTGAGTGATTTTACCATAAGGAAAAAACTCCGAGTTATCTTGTTCGTATGTTGTAAGGTAATCCAAAATAATAAATCCATCATTACCTATAGTTGTCCAAGCACCCAACATATCTTTTGACTTCTGAATACCCACAGAGAATCTTATTGGGGTAGATTTAATTGTATCCATTCTACCACTCTCATAGATGTATATTTCACTTCTATTTCTAAAACCATATGGATCATTCCAAAAGTAGTAGGAAGGGTAGTACCAACCGAAATCATTATAACGATTGAATCTATTGTTATAACGGTAATTTATATTACCTCTGTTTGGTTGACGTGTATTACCATACTGTGGTGTTGAGGGTTGTGGTGTGTTTCTCCAAGAACTTGAGTTGTCATTTCTTGTTGGTGTAGTATTTGAGGGAGTAGATGTTGATGATGGTTGTGTTGGTGGGTTAGTTCTCCAGGTAGATACCTGTGCAACCGATAACATTGGAATCAGTACGAAAATTAGAAATAAGTTTTTCATAGGTATTGTTTTATATCTATAAATATCTATTCGTTTCTATATTTAATCTCTCATTCCGATACAACCATATAATCCACCATCTTGAGTGTTGAATAGGTTTCTAAAATCTAAGAACCCTAATTGCATCAACTTAACCAATAAGTTCCTGTTTACATCAAGACCACATATGGTACCACTCATCTTTGCTAACGTATAGTAAATTTGACATTTAATTAGACGTAATAATAACCAAGCACCAATTATAATGAAAGTACCTGTTGGTATGGATGCTAAAAATAATTGAACCTGAGATAATGCCGCAATACCCCCCTGTTCGTTTACAGGTTGAGGTTCCACTTTCTTACCTTGTTTTCTTTGTCTAATAGTTTTTCTAATCTCCCTTATCATTACCTTTATCTCATCGACCGATGCGTTAGGTAAAACAGGATTTAACATACCCGCAATTTTATTCTTAGCTTCTACAATTTCAGGAGTTTCATTAGTGTCATATTGGATATCACTATCCTCAACACCCATTTGTTCTAAGTCGTATTTTACAATACCAACAACATCATCTAATATCTTCTGTCCCATTTCTGATTCTGGATTAACACAGTTGGATTCATCTTCATTTAATTTACCTTTACAGCAACCCATAATGGATTTTATTCTACCAATTTCTTCGTTAAGTGTTTGTTTCATAATTTATAAATATAATATTTTAGACAACGTGTCAATTTTCCAAAAAATTCCCAAAAATTTTTTTTTCACTTTAGGGGGTGTTTTCCAATTTTTCAACTTTTTTCCCAAAAAAATTTCATTCACGGCATTGACCCCCTCCCACAGATGACCAAAAACACCCTATATAAGGGGGGGTTTGAGGGGGGAGGGGGGTAGTATATTAGAGGGGGGTAGGGCCAGACACTATCTTACTAGGTACCAGGGGGACCACTGTGGTTACCCAAAAAAAATCCACCCCTTTCGGAGTGGACTTGTTTGTAAGTGGGGGGACTTACTTTTTAACCTTGTACCCTTGACCATTTATAGTCATTCGTTTAATGTTACTCAACTTCGGGGTAAGGACTTCAACCTTTCTTTCTTGTACTTGGTTGGTGTAGTTATCGTAGTAGGTTATCCACTTGTCAAACATACCCTTGTCTAATTGGTTACCATTGTGTCGGTAGATAGTTTCACTTGGTTTAACTTCGGGAAATTGTTCTACCATAATGTAAAGGATTGTTTCAGTTTCAATGTCAGTTAAGATACATTTACTAATGTGTTTCTTACCCTTCAATGTACCCAATTCGTGTTCCCCTTCGATACCTTCCTTACCCATATTGGTTGTGGTTCTTTTCTTGTAATTAACCATAGGTAAGTAAGTCTTGGTAGTTTCCTTTGTTACTTCTTTCCAATAAGGATTGATTGTACCATCTTCCTTACACTTCTTTACCCAATTAGTGAATGGAGTTTCCATTGTTAAATTGATAAACGGAGGTACTAACTTCGTTTCAATTTCGTTAATTACTACTTGTACCAATTCGTTGATTGATACTTCAATGTCTTGTACTTGTGTTTTTGTGTTCATTTTATTTATGTTTTAATGTTGAATACAAAAATATACTATTATTTTCATTCCACCTAATTTTATTTAAAAAAAGATTAATTATTTTTTATTTATTTTTTTACCCGTGAAAAAAAAGATTAACCTGGGACGAAGAATATAATGATTGGCCCCCAAATAAAAATACAAAATAAATTTGGTTCTTGGGAAAAAAGTTGGTGAATTTGTATCAACGAGATAATGTCTGGCCCTCCTAATAAAAATCAATATGTACCCTCCAAAGCCAAACAAAATGTTTTCCCGTCCAGGGTAAGTTTTCTTTCAAAAAAATAAATTAAAAAAAAATCAAATAAATTTGTTTGGAACCAAAAAAGAGTTATATTTGAGTGTTGTTAAACAATGGTGTTTAACACTATGACGGGGACGGGTTATCCGAACGGACAAGATTATGACTACTACTTACTTATCCGAAATGAGAGAAATTATGAGTATCGACACGGAATTTGAATTCTCAATTGACTTCCAGGGTCAAGTTGAATATGTTGAGTCGGAGAATACCGACCAATTTTTGGTCTATGAATCCATAGTTCTATTTCTAGTGGAAAAGGGAATCATCCCCGTTAATGAGAGAACTGAAGGTTACATTCAAATCAAATCGGGAATTACAACCCTAAACTACAGGACTTGTACTCAAGTTGGTGAGGATTGGAATGAGGACGTGTGGTCGGATGATTCATATAAGTGTGTAGTGACACGTTTGGGTGAGGTGTTGAAACTAAATATTGGGGAGTAAAATCTCCTTACTATATTAAAGACCTCCGATTTTATCGGGGGTTTTTTTATGACCAAGAAAAATTACAAGGTTGTAATTTCCAGAAAAATAATGTTTGGCTTTCGGTATTACAATAATATTAGGAGTTAACCTCCAAAGCCAAACAAAATGTTTTCCCGTCCAGGGTGAAGTTTTCTTTCACAAAACTTTAACAAAAAAAAATAAAATAATTCTTTGTATAACCAAAATAGTTGTATATTTGTACCGAACAATTAAAACAAAATAACGTATGAACACATTCTATGGTAAATCAGTAAACACAATGTCATTCGGAGAATTGACTTTGTTATCAGTAGACATTCAGTTAATGTCCTTTGATTTGGTGGGTAACATTCCTACTAATGTAATTGAACAATCATTACTAATCCGTGAGGGGTTAATGATGAAGTGTATCAATGACGGAGGTAACTATTCTCGTGAGAGGTTTATCCACGATTTTAACGGAACTCAACCTACAATGATTGACGGAACGTATGACGAATTTATTGAAATCACTAATTACTTATCCTTAAACTAAAATCAAAATGGAACAACAACTATCAAACTTGAAGTCATTTGTTAGGGAATCAATTAAATCACACCCAACATTTGAAAATGAAATTAAATCCTTATTCGTTCTTTGTTTAGATGAAATAGAAGAAGGAGGTTCAGTTATGAATGAAATCAGTATATGTATTCGAGATATAGAAGAACTCATTGAAAGTTAGTATTACAAACCCTACCATATTCGGTAGGGTTTTTTTATGTCCAAGAAGATCTGGTTCCTGGGTATCCGGTAGATGTTGTTTGGCTTTCGGTATTACAAAAAAGTTTAAAATAAATTTGGAGTGACTGGAAAAAGTTCTCAGATTCTGATCATCCCAAGATAATGATTGGCTTTCGGTATTACATTGGTGGAGCCAAACATAATACTCCAGGACCAGGTGATCCACGGGTGAAAAAACCTTTCACAAAACTTTAACAAAAAAAAGTAAATTAAATTTGGTATAATAAAAATAGTGTTATACATTTGTATTCTAAACCAAAAAAATAAAACAAAAATGGAAAACATTATTATCAATTCAAAAAAACTCGAAGAGTTAGTTAACCGACAAATTGATTCAATCCTCGGTAAAATTCCCAAAAAAGATTTATGGATGATAAACCAGTTAGTTTATTTGGAAATTAAGGATAGAATAAGTTCTATTCTTAACGATGTCGATGAAATAGTATTGGAACAAGGGATGGAAGTTTTTTCGGGGGATAAAGTTAGTCGGATGATAGAGATTCAAAGTCGTAAGGAAGAAGTTGTTTACGAACGTGACATTTATGTATTTGATTAATAAAAATAAATTTGGTGGAATGGTAATACATTTATATCTTTGATAAAATAAAAAAAATTATGAAACATTTAGAAAAAGTAAAAAATCAATTAAACAAAAATGGTATCGAATTTGAATTGGGTACCGAAACGGGTTGGAGTGATAACACACTAATCTTTGATACGGGTGATTGTAAAATTTTAGTTTACGTTAATGATGTTGAAGGTGAAATGGTTTTATCCTATTATGATTTATTCGTGAAAGGAGAATACTCACCAATCTTTGATTGTAAAGTAAAAGAAACAACAACAAGTCATCGAGGTACAAAAACTTCAATAACCGAAATGTTGGATGATTTGGAACTGATAACAATTCAATTCTAAATTGGTATAGAGAATCTAACCCTCACAGAAATGTGGGGGTTTTTTATGTCCAAGAAGATTTGGTTCCTGGATGTCTGGTAGATGTTGTTTGGCTTTGGGTTCACTATAAAAAATTTAAGATCGTCTTCTTAGAATTAGTTTGGCTTTGGCCAAACATTATACACCGGTGATCATCTTCCTCCAGGAAAATCGACTCAAGAAAAAAAATAAAAAAAAAGATAAAATAAATTTGTGTATAAAGAAAATAGTTGTATATTTGTATCGAACATTAAAACAAAGAAAAAATGACAAATTTATTAAATGACTTTATGTCAATGTCAACCCCTCAACAAGGGTTAATGATTTTTTGGGGAGTGTGTGTAGTTTCATTCTATTCTACATTCGTTTACATTATGGGTACTTTATTAGTTTCATCACTTAAAAAATTAATCTAATGACAAGTAGAAAAATTATCGAAGTTTGTTTTCCTCTTTTAGAAAGAGAGTTCAACTTAACCGAAACAATGGAAGTGTTATCCTATAACAAGTCTATCTATTGGAGTTGGGGAGTAAGTAAAAAGACTAACCTTAATGATAAAGGTTTACTATTAGAAGTAAACGGAAATCATCACAAGGGAAGTGTATTAATCACATTGGGTTGGAACGACACCTATTGTGTGTATGTCTTCAACAATCGTGGTAAGATTTTGAACGAGTACAAAGAAGTTTATTTCGACTTGTTAACCGAAACGATTGACAATCGAATTGAACGAGTAAAAGATTATGTGTTTTAGTTTTGTGGTTCATTTTTAGTTTTAATCCCTCATCGTATTACGGTGGGGGATTTTTTTTGATAGACCATCCTGGATTACGGTGTGCTGTTCTATAATGTTTGGCTTTGGTATTACATCCGTGAAGCCAATCACTTTCTCTCAGGTGCCCTGGACGGTGAATTCATTTTACCATTTACTATCAATAGTCAAAAGCCAAAGAGTATTACAACGTAGACGGTGTCCAGATCATCAAGAAAAAAGATTCAAAATAAATTTGGTATAATGAATTATCCGTTATATCTTTGTGTAAACAAAACAAAAACATTATGAAAAAATTTATGGGTTTCTTATTATTATCGGTATGGTTACTCTTAGTACTATTAATGTGTGGAGAACCAACGTTTACTGATACACCACCAATAGACACACCAGTTTGGGTACCTATTTGTTTTATTATCATATTCTTTGGTAGTCCAATCGTTTCAGTTTACCTATTGAAAGACAAAAAATAAATCATCTAATGTTTGGTGGAAACAAAATATTGTTATATCTTTGTGAACACAAACAATAAAACTATTAGTTATGTATCAAGAAGAAACAAAATTAAATGTAAAAACAAGTTATCACGAACGTGAATTAACTTTTAATGAGTGGGTAGAAAAATACAAAGTCAGTTCACAATATCAAGAACCGACACCTTACTTTCAAGGAAACTCAAGTAGTGGATTTGTTCCTATGGAAATGTCGATTAGTCCTTTGGAAAGATTTTTAAATCTTTTATCTGTTAAAATGTAGTTCCTTTATTTTTTTTAATTGTTCAAGAACGACCTCAACATCAAAAGTGTTGGGGTTTTTCGTGTTGGGCAAAACTGAAGACGAACGAAAAGCAAAAATGCTTGCGCTTGTGCATTATGTTTGGCTCATCCAAGGCCAGACATTATCGGGTGGCGCAAGCAGAACCTTCTGATTTCCTGGTGGCCAATCATTATCACGGAAGGAGATCTACAGATTCTTCTGAGAAGGTGAGGCCAAACATTGTTTAGAATACCAGGACAGGTGGATTTTTTTCTTATTTAGAATGAAAATAAATTAAAAAAAAGTTGAAATAAAATTAGGTGGAATGGAATATTAGTTATACTTTTGTATTGAACATTAAAACATAATACAAATGGACTTAATCACATTACGAAAATTGACTTTAAAAAGTAAATGGGAATTTACTGAGAAGTACAAAGGTTGGACTATTGAACAAGTTATGAAGTATCACCCTTCATCAGTTTGGTGGTCTTATTGTAAGTTAGAGAAAATCACTTACACCGATGATATACTCGATGTATTGAATCAAAAGTTTATTGGTGGTTTTGAAAGAATACAAAAACCAGGAGTTAACAAGTCACAAATTGATGACTATTATAGTGGAGTAACTTATCAAAGTAAAACTTATTCGGAGTTGTTAAAAATTATCCGTTTCAAGAAAATGAAAGGTGAAGGTATCCCCATATCCTTAATGGAAGAATTTAGAAATAAAAGAACTGAGAAGTACAATACACCGAAAGACAATCGAGTATATTCTAAGTTGACTTTACAAGGTATTAATCAAGGACATTTAAAAACCTCAATCTAATATGACACTAACTAAACACACCGAACTAATCGGAAGGAGAATCAAAATGATTAAAATGGATGACCCTTATCCTATACCTCCTGGAACGGAAGGGGTAATACATAACGTAGATGATTTAAACCAATACGTTGTGAAGTGGGATGATGGACGTAGTCTATCTGTAATACCCGAAGTTGACCAATTTGAAATCTTAAACTAAACTATTATGAAAGAATTTTTTGGAATGTTTAAAGAGTTGTACTATGGTACAATCGATATGTGGAAGAACGACCGAAAGGAATTTTGGGACACCTATTTAGGTATGACATTAGTCGTCTTTGTCTTTTGGTTTTGTTTTTGGGTTGTCTTACCCATAGTCGGAAATTAAAAGTTGAAACCCTCGTAGTAATACGGGGGTTTTTTATTACACACCATCCTGGAAAAACAAGGTTGTATTTGTATTTTGTTTGGCTTTCCCACACAGATGTAACCTTACGTCCGTCGAGAAAATTTGTTTGGCTTTGAAGTATTACACATCACCGGCCAAAGACTATTCCCCAGTGATCCCTGAACCAGGATGGTAAAAAATATTTTAAAAAAAAGATAAAATAATTTTGTTTGTAATAATAAATGTATTATATTTGTACTGAACAAAAACAAATAAAACAATGGGACAATTCAGTTGGATTACACAAGACACGAGGAAGTCAATCTCCTCACTTACACCTTTCCAAGTTACGATGACTGATAACAAAGGAAACAAGTGGACAGAAAATGATTACGAAGGTTACGGAGAATTCAGTGGTAAGGACTTCTACTCACTCCTATCCGAGATGAACGGAGGTGTTGGTGAACGAGACCACGGAATCGAATTAAGTTTTAGTGACAGACCACACATCTCACCAAACCTAAACGAAGACCCGACTATCGAATGGGTAGATGAGAAACCCGAAAGTTGTGGTCGACAAGGTTGGGTAGAGTATGATGAGAATGGGGATGAACTCACTGATGAGGAAGAAGAAGAAGAAGATGAGGAAGATGAAGATTAAACATTTTGAAAGACCACTCCGAAAGGGGTGGTTTTTTTATGTCCACAGAAATTACAAGGTTGTAATTCTGGTAATTAATGTTTGGCTTTGGGGTATTACACTATAGGGGCCAATGATTATCCGACAGGTGGATCACATCTCCAGGATGAAAAAAATAATTAAAAAAAAAAAGATAAAATGTTTGGTTGTAATTAAAAATAGTTTATCTTTATACCGAACAAAAAACAATTTACAATGGACAACACATTAAATGTCAAAACAAAGAAGTTACAATTTGGTAATGGTAACGAAGTAAGTGGGTGGTTTAAAACAATCGACGGAGAAAGAACTGATTTCAAAATCTACAATGATGGAGAAGTCGAACACACTGGGAAAAAAGGGGTACACCCTTTTATACTCGGACTTTACGAAATGTTGTTTTTATCGGAGTAGTTTCACACTAACCAATTCAAAAAAATTAAAACCCTTAACTATTAGTTAGGGGTTTTTTATTACTCAACATCCTGGAAAAACAAGGTTGTATTTTGTATAATGTTTGGCTTTAGGGGCCAATGATTATCTCGTTCAGGGATTTGGGTTCCACGGGAATTAGACTCAAAAAATAATTTATTTATTTTTAAATAATATTTGGTGGAATGGAATATTAGTTATATCTTTGTGTAAACAAAAAATAAAAAATAAAATTATGGTAAAGAACGAAAAACTTTTAGAAATTGTTAATGAAGTAGTTGGTGAAAGATTAAGTTCACTAATTGAAGAAATGTCAACCAATGAATTTGTTGAAATGATTGGTGATATGTACTTTGAACGAACTGGTGAAAACCTTGATGATGGTACTGATGATGAGTTTGACCAAGATGAGTATTTGAATGAGGTTATCGGTAGTAGGATTGTTCCTTTACTACACAAAGTATGTGAATGGAGTATCGGTAAAGACATACCCCTACCCACAAATGACTAACTAAAAAATTAAATCCCTTACGAAAGTAGGGGATTTTTTTTGTCTATGATTTTTCCTGGAAGACGAAGATCTGGATTTGGAATAATGTGTGGCTTTAAGGGCCAATGATTATTATCCAGGGGACGT
>Ga0208951_1000575_pt1 | contig 16805 bp, 16 predicted proteins | sample GreLakmeMI27MSRF_FD_187702 | JGI IMG/M metagenome (GOLD analysis project Ga0208951, IMG submission 187702) | Freshwater lentic microbial communities from great Laurentian Lakes, MI, USA - Great Lakes metaG MI27MSRF (SPAdes) | ecosystem: Environmental > Aquatic > Freshwater > Lake | place: Great... | reverse complement strand
AGAACTCGTCCGGCAGCGCGCTGCGCAAGCGAACGAACGGGATGCCCATGATGGCGGAAAGCACCACCGCGCTGCCCGCAGGCGCGGCCAGATCAACGTCTAACGGGAGCAGGTGAAAGCGCCACAACCAGGTGCCGTCTTTCGCCTGCACAAAGCCAGCATCAGGCGTCTTAAGCATGCCCATCACGCGGTGCTTGTCCATCACGTCCATTCGGAATGTTAACGCGCCGCCGAATACGGTGGCGCCAAACAGCGCGCAGCAGATGTTGAGCAGCGTGCGCAGCTTGTTGACTATGTCCAACGCACTGAAGCTCACCATGTCCGCAAGACTGGCCGTGGGAATGGTGGGCGCAGAAGATGAAGCAAAGTCGGTAAGGTGCAGGCAGGCGCAGCCGGTCACCGGCGCGGCGATGCAGCCCGCACCAGCAAACGCCTGCAGTGTGGCGTTCCAGGCGCATCCGCTGCTTGCGTTGCCCAGCAGGCAGGCCTCGCCGCTAAATGCGCGGATGACGCCGCTCGTGGCGTTGCCGCAGCGCAGCTGCGATGTCAGCGGGCGGTACGGGTCGAGCAAGAGGACGCGCAGCCGGTCGCGCGGCTGCGAGCAGTCCAGATGCTCCAGCGCGCACTGCGCCATCAGCGTCCCAGCCAGCGTCCAATTCATGCCGCCGGTGACAAAGCTGGCCGTATGATTTGCAGGAAGCGGCGAGGCGAGGGTGCTGCAGCCCACGGCAGAGTATCTCTGCGTAGAAGCGCTCCAGAACTGGCAGCGGCCCTGCGTGCCTTCCGCAGCGCCAACAGGCGGTAACGTGAAGTAGATAGGCGCGCTGGTGCTGTTGATGACCACTTCTGCGCCGTCGGCCGGATTGCTGAACGCGAGACGAGTCACACCTGATGTGTTGGTCGGCGTGCCCGTTGCGTTGCTGTACGGATCGAAGTTCAGCGATCTAAACTCGGTCTGCACGCCGCTTGCGACAGTCGTTGTACAGAAGCAGAGGACTTTTTTGGGAGCTGTGCTGAGTCGTTCTGCCTGCTGGCGGGCCGATCGGCACCTGCCTGGTTGGTGGCGTACACCCTTCCCGCAGGCGCCCAGGCCGGCAAATAACTCGGTACGCAGCCATGCAGGCGCCCTTCTCAGCCCTTTCGCTGTCAGCGCTGTGTGGCGAGACGTCCTGCAAAGCCTCTTCCGACCAGCGTCACCTGTGCCTCTTCCCAGCTGTCCTCGGAGGCTCCTCGTCTCGCAGCGCCTCGGCCGACCAGGTCGGTCGGGTCTCTCGTAGCGGCCACTCCGTCGGTGTCCAGACGCGCAGAGACCATCAGCTCTCGCCAGGCCTCGACGGGCGGCGCATCAGGCAGGCCGTCCTCCGCCGTCAGCTCCAGCCTCAGTGGAAACGCCAGCGGCCAGGGCACTCGGCGAGCAGCAATCGGAGGACCGCGCCCCGGTGGACGCAGCGTGACGTACAGCGCCGCGCCAGCAGCGGGTACCTCCACGCCGGGCGATAACGACACTGATACCGCCACCGGTGCCCAGGCGGGTGCTAGGGCGCCCAGCGGAGCCTCCTCGACTGCCTGAGACGCACCAGCCAAGAGAGGCGGCAGCAAGGCCAGCAGCGCGCGTCTACACAGACGATGTTGTGGCTCAGCGCGCGAGACGTGCGCTCTCGCGTGCTGCTGGCCGGGCGGTGCAGCGGGGCCAGCCCGAGGCCTGCACGTCGCTTGCATGCTCCGCAACTTCAGCGGAGGTAGCGAAGATGAACTCGAACAACTCCCGCCGGTGTCCCGAACTTTTTTCCCGTTGGGCCCGTCGTGGACTCGCCGCTCGCGCCCCTGGCCAACTTGCTGCGTGTCCCTGACTCGCTGGTGACTCCGGAGCGGAGCGGATGGAGCTGCTGGTGACGGAGCGTGGGAATCTGGGCACAGTGCCGTTTCCACTCGCACTGCTGGGCTCTCTCCGCCGCCTCCTTGCTTCGCCTCACGCGTCCGGCCTGGTTCACCTGGGCCCTCTCCCGGCACCGCCTGCGGTGCGCAAAGCACGCACTGGCAGGCTGTGCGTGCGCGAGGCGGAGTGGCGGACACACTCACTCAACACCCTCTTCCGGAACCGCCCACAGAGCGCGGAGCTGCACGCAGCGCGCGTGCAGGCCCACGAACTCGCTCAACTACCTTCAGAAGCGGCGCGCGTGCGTGCAACGCCCTGGTTCGACGCCTACGTTGCGTGCTCGACGTGCGCCCGCCTCCCACGCCCCTGCTCACCGCTCGCCACTCACGCACGCCTGTGCGCCACAGCTGCGGGCCCAAGCTCCAGGCCACCTTGCGCTGCGGGCGGAGCAAGCAGCGGTGCTTGCGGCTACGGGCTGTGAAGGCAAAGGTGTGCCCATGCTCTCTCATCGCCCACACGCAGTCGCTGATGCGGTCTTCGCAGAGCCTCGTGCCGCTCACAGCGCCGCGGAGGGCTGGCTGGGCGGCCCCGCGCGTGTACGCTGCAGTAGTGGCGACGGACGACGTCGGCCCCTTTCAGGTGCATTCAGCAGCGCGCCACAGGCTCTGCGCGTGCACTGATGCGCTGTTCTGTTCGCTTGTCAGGAGTGCGACGCCGAGTGGTGCGACGTTGAGGCGCAGTCGGGCAGCAGCCAACAGAGCAGCCTGCTGGCGCTGCTTGCGGCGGTAGTGGCCGCAGCCGCGCTCGCCATCGAGCTGCCGCCGCTCGCCATGGACGCGCACGAGTCTCCATCGCCGATGCAGGCGCATCCGCGCTCGCGCATCCCCTCAATGACCCTCATGTCTCCAGTCAAGGACGAGCAGGACGCAGCTGCGGCGGAGCATTCCCCAGTGACCGCCTCGCCTGCGCGCACGACCTTCGTGCCTGGCGCCTCTCCGCAGGGCTGGGCTGTAGGGTGGGCCCTCTCGCCTGCTGGCGCCGCGCAGTCGCCAGCCTGCCCCAGCCCGCGCAGGCTGGCCAGCGCGCTGTGCGACAGCCCTGGGGTGGCCGCGCGCGCCACGCATCGCCTGGACGTGGCTGAGACCCGCCTGCCGGAAGCGGCCGCGCCGGAGGCTGTCGCAGGCACGCCTGCCTGCGAGGACGTGCAGCCTACCGCATCGGCGCCGCCATCTCCGCCGCCGGCGGGTCCCTCCTCTGCGCAGAAGGATGCCCGCGTGGTGGCCGTGTCGCGCGGCGCAAGCGCCTCCGCGCGCCGCCTGCGCGCGGTGTCGCGCCTGGCGCTGGCGCCCCGCCGCGAGCCGCCCTCCCACCTGTCGCCGCGCTCGGCGGCGGCAGAGCGGCTGGCGGCGCGCGCCAGGGTCATGGGCCTGCGACTGTTGTGCGCCGCCGCGTCGGGAGCGGCTTCTTCTTCTCCTTCTTCTTCGCCAACCGCAAAGCTCGAGGCGCTGCTGCACGGGGGAGCCGCACAACCCGCATCCCCGCCCGCATCCCCGCAGCTGCACCTTGCGGCGTTTTCTGCGCCCGGCTGGCCGCCCACCCGCCCTCGCGCCGCCTCCGCCGACTCCACCCCCGAGGGCCCCGCGCTGCGCTCGCCCGCGGTCTTCCTGCCCACCCCGCCAGCCTTCGCAGCCGCCTCACAGGCCGCCGCGGGCGACTGCTCAGCGTTCCTGCACCTGACGCCTGTCCGCCAGCGATCCTTTGGCAAGGTGCTCACCAATCGCAGCCCGCAGCTGCAGCTGGTGCGCTGAGCAGCAGCACGGGAGCGCCACCCGCGATGTGTGTTGCTATGTGTCGTGATTAGGTGTTAGTACTTTACTTTAGTTTCACTTTGATAAGCGCACGAGGATGCTCTCCAGCTTGGCTCTCACGCCCAACGCCTCCTCCAGCTGGCGTCGCGCCTCCGCGGCCGCCCGCTCCGCAGCCTCCGTGGCGGCGCGCTGCATGGCCAGCGCCAGCGCGCTGTTCTGCTCCACCAGCTCGTGCTCCGCCCGCTGAGCGCTGAGCAGCGACAGACGCTGCTCCCGCTGCTCCGCGGACGCCTTCTGCGACGCCAGCTGTGTCTGTGCAGCAGTCAGTTCGGCCTGTAGACGCTTCGCCTCCTGCGCGACGCGTCAGACGCAAGAGCTATCAGGCACACGCAGCCCGCGCGCCTGCTTATACTGCCGCGCAGCCTCTGCGCGACGCTTCGCAGCAGCCTCCACGTCAATGGTGCGAGCCTGCAGCTCAGCGACGCAGGCGTGCACATCCTGGCGGCCTGCGTGAGTGCACAGCAGAGCGAGCGGTGCATCAATGCTCTGCGCACCCGCAGCGCCTGCACCGTCGCCACGTGTTTCTCAAGCGCGTCGTCGCGGGCCTGTAGCGCAGCTGCCAGCTGTTCAATGGTCTTGTCCTTCACCTGAGCGGTCCCGAGTGGTCAGCCGTGTGAATGCGCGCACGGCCTGAGCACCGCGCCTCCAACGCCTCCTCATAGTTGTCCTGCGTCTCTGCAAAGCGGGAGGCGAGCTGTCCGTGCTCCCTTTGCAGCTCCAGCAGCTCCAGCTCCTGCGGAGAATCGTGAGTGTGCGCGCGAATGCCCACCGAGCAGGCAGACGCGCCTTCTCGCTGTAGGCGGCGCGCAGTCGCAGAGCCTCCTCTGCGTCCAGCTCTGGTTGCAAGGCTGAGGAGGCGCAGTGAGCGCGAGTGCAGTTCAATGCGAGTAAGCCAAGTGCTTGCCTTCAGCGCTGCTGGAGGGCGCCCAACGCTCCGGCGACGAGGCTACTTCTCCTGCGCCACCAGGGGCGGCGGACAGCGGCCGCTGCATCGCCAGAGACGAGCGGAAGAGAGAGCGAGCCAAGCAGCGCCGCCCTGGACACGAGTCTCTCAGGAGTGCTGCTGCGGTTGCAGCGGGAGCTCAACCAGCTTATCGGCCAGTGACGCAGTTAGCGAAGAAGGCGCGTAGGAGACCAACGAGCAACGGAGCAACGACCAACAAATATTTCATCATCAGACCAGCATCAGACCGACCAAAACTGTCAGGGACACGCCGCTCCTACTCCCCAATGAAGTCGTTCATATCGGACGGCCAGTCCACGATGCGGTAGGGCAGCGTGCGCGTGTGGAGGCTCTTGGGCTGCTTGGCAAGCACAGTGAGCGCCGCCCTCGCCTCGCTGGTGTCGCTGAACCAGTGCTTGGAGCCGTTCACCAGCTGCCAGTCCTCAGCCCCCTTGCCCAGCAGCACCACAGCGTCGCCGTCGGACGCCATGCCCAGCGCCGCCCGGATGGCATGGAAGCGGTCTGCGATGACATAGCGCTTGGCCACGCTCTGGTACTGCATCGCCGCCCACGGGTCGTCCTGGTAGTAGTCGTCCGACACGAATTCGGAGTAGTCCTTGAGGAACGGGAAACGAGGCATCTTGCGCCTCACCTCCCGGCTGCTGTACACCTCGTGGTCAAAGCCAGACACCACGTCAGCGATGATGCCAAACACATTCTCCCCGTCCGGGTTGTCCGTGGTGACAATCAACACGTCCGACATCTGGTGCGCCATGCGGCCCAGCTCCGCCCGGAAGCGCCTGTCCGTGCCGGCGGTTGCGCCAACAACCGTGATGAGGTGCTGCGCCCCGCAGTCACGCACAGCCTTCAGGCTCGCCTCGATCGCCTCCACGCTGCGCGCGCCGTCCACGATGACGGCGAAGGGCTGGCCCTCGTCCACCGACTGCAGCTGGCCCGGCACGGCTCTGACACCCTCAATCGCAGCCGTGATGGTGGCCAGCGGCACACCCAAAGCCACGCCCACAGCCACCGCCGCGGCGATCTCCGCCACCGCGTGGGCGCCCACCAGCGTTGTGCGCAGCGAGAGGTCTCCCAGGGGTGTGGCCAGCGTCACCGCCGTGTCCCAGATTGAGAGCTCGCAGCTCAGCGGGTACACATCTGGCTGCGCGCCATCGGAATCCGGGCGCTCCAGCAGTCCGCTGTACGTGAGCGTCTTTGCGCGGCCCTGCGCGGCTGCGGCGACGCGCGCCGAGGCTGGGTCGTCAACGCAGACCACTGCGCGCTGGGTGACCGCGTCGCTGAGCGCGGAAGCGAAGAGCGCCTCCGTGTGGCTCACATCGTCCGGGAGCGCGTGGGCGTCCAGGCCCGCGAATACGGCGACGTCGAAGCGACATGCGGCGAGCTGTCCGCGGCTCAGCGCGGCTGGGGAGACGGTCACCACGGCCGTGTCTGCTCCCAGGTCCACCAGGCCCGCAAGCAGCTGCTGCATGCCCAGGGCGTCCGGGGCCGCGCTGGGGGCTGGGTACTTGCCCCGATAGGGGGCCAGGAAGTTGGGCGTCGTGCACGCGCGCTCCCGAGTGGGATCGTCCTCATCAGCCTCCCACAGCGCGCCCCGGGGCGTGAGCCGGAGGGCGCCTAGCTCGTAGCCCTGCGGGCTCAGCAGGCCAACCTGCTGCTGCGTGGCGGCGAGCAGCGCGCGCACCAGCGTGCCGGCGGCCAGGGCGCGGGCGGGGCTGCCCGTCACCACCAGCGTGGTGAGCGAGGAGGCCGGGTCCTCGTAGAAGGCCAGCGCCAGGGGGCGCACCAAAGCGGACGCGTCGGGAACCAACACGGCGGCTGTGGAGCCGCCGGCAGTCACCTGTTCGGGAGAGTCAGACCGCCCGTGACGCGCGCAAGTACAGTGGCGCTGCGCGCGCGCCTGCTCCGCCAGGCCGGTCGCGTCGGTGAGCAACACGGCGTACGCTCCTGCCGCCACCGCAGCCGTCACCTCCCGCAGCACCTCGCGCGCGTCCGTCTGCGCAACGGGCGCGCACGCGTCAAGCTGTGTGTGCTGCGATACGTGACATGCCGGGGGCGCGCCTGGAGGCACATGAACAAGTCGCCCTCCTCAACTGCGTCTGGCGAAGTCGCCAATCCCGCCAGCTCCACGTCCTCTTCCTCGCTCAGACCAGCCAGGCGGTAGCCCGTCTCGCCCAGCGTGTCCGTCAGCAGTTGCCTGCGAGCACGGCGCGCGTCAGCAAGCGAGCTTGCGAGCGGCGGCTCTCGCGCGAGGCGCGTCGCTGGGACCGCTGCGCACCGCAGGAGGTAGACCCGCATCTCGTCATACTCCTCCTCGTCCTCTGGAACGCCGCTCGCGCCTGCAGCTGCGTCGACTGCGAAGGCTGGAGGCTCCTCATCCTCCTCTTCCTCTTCCTCCTCTTCCTCCTCAAGCTCCACAAACTCCTCCTCCTCCGCGGACGCAGGCTGCGGCTCCTCCGCCCGCTTGCGCGCACCCAGTCGCGTGGCCGCAGCAGACTGCCGAGAACCGGAGGCTGCGGATGGTGACGAGCCGGCCTGTCTTCTGCACCCGGTCGGCGGTGCTCCGGCGAGCGCTACGGCACGTGGGCGCACGCTTGGCCGGCGAAGGTGTGCTGCTGCACTCAACCGCGTCGCGAGGAGCGACTGGGCTGCGAGCATCTCGTCTCTCTGCTCCTCTCAGCACCTCCACGCCTCCAGCAGCGCACCACACGGTTGCACCCGCGTAGTGTCGCAGCACGATACACACCGGTGAGAGTAGAGACGTGCAAAAGGAGTGCCAGGGCGCGAGGAGTCAACCATGTTCGACACTGTTCGACAAGACCCTGACTCCGACTCTGACCGCAACTGCCGCCGCCGCCGCCGCCTCCCGCCCACGTCCCACCTGCTATACGAAGAATCTGAGGATGAGGATGACCTTTTCGACCCTACTGAGGAGTATGAAGACTAGAGAGGATTAGCCACGGATATTCTGTAACTCAGAAAGCCCGACACACTGTTCGACAGGGACAGTCTGAGTCACGCGCCCCTGCCTGCTCTGTCAGCATGAGCGTGTCGCGGGTGGACGCAGGCTTGAGAGCCTCGCAGTCCCACGGAAGCGTGCCTTGCTCGCTCGCTCACGGCCGTGCACCGCCGGCTCGCTGCTGCGCCTTCCGCAGACTCACCGGCACGCGGTGCGCCGCCGGCGAGAGCAGCGCAGGTGCGTCACGTTTGAGCGGCACGTGTGGCTCAGCATAGAGCGCTGACTGTTCTTCTCAGAACTTGTGACGGACGTGGACCGGCGACACATGCGCCGCGCGCTGGAGCTGGCGCGCACCGCTGAGGGGCAGACACACCCGAACCCGATGGCACGCGGTGTCAGCGGCTTTGGCGAACAACGCTCTCTGACGCATGCCAACTCTGTCGCTGTCGCTCTCCTTCCAGGTTGGCTGCGTCATCGTCAAGGACGGCCAGGCGCGTCTGTGGCGCACGTGCGCGTGTCGCCGCGTTCTGACGCGCGTGGGAGCAGGTGGTGGGCGAGGGGTACCATCCAAAGGCGGGCGAGCCACACGCAGAAGTGTTTGCGCTGCGCGCCGCGGGCGCACTGGCTGCAGGCGCGACAGCCTACGTGAGCCTGGAGCCGTGCAACCACTACGGACGCACGCCGCCCTGCTCCGGCGCCTTGGTGGCTGCAAAGCTGGCGCGCGTCGTCGTCGGCTGCGTGGACCCCAACCCGCTTGTCGGCGGAGGGGGCATCGCCACTCTGCGCGCTGCGGGCATCGCCGTCGCGGTGGGCTGCGAGGAGGACGCGTGCAAACAGCTGAACCCAGAGTTCATGGCGCGCATGCGAGCGGAGGCCAGCGCCAAGACGGCGTGAGTGCAACCTGGCTTGGTGGACAATAAGGCGTTGTAGAGGAGCGAAGTACGCGGTGACGCTGACGTGGCTGGGGTGACGCAACAGAAAGGCACCGTCCTAGATCCACATGCTCAAAAGTTTTCGACGTCACTCAACTACAGCCGCGATAGCGATACGGGCGTGCAGGCCGGCTGGTACTACATCCGGATGAGGATGACGATTCGGACGTGCTGCGGCGGGCAGCGGAGAGATTCAGGCATGGGGCTGGGACGAGGAGTGAGGCGACGCGCAAGTGCACGCGACGGCTGGACATATGGTAGCGCAGAGACTGAATGTGGAGATGCTGTGCACAGACGCAGAGCAGAGGCTTCTGCTCTGCTCGGGTGCGACAAGATTGGCTGACACGACATCCTCGGCCCCTCCTTAGCCTCTCCTGTGCCGCCCCGCACTCTGCTCTCGCGCCCGCCTGGCTGGCTGCTGCTGTGCCATGGGCAAGAAGTCTCTTTACAAGGGCGTCTATTTCAACATTGCGTCACAAGCATGGCAAACCTTCCTTCATGTTGACGGCAAGAAGCAGAAGTTCGGCTACTACGACACCGAGGAGCAGGCTGCAAATGCCTACGACTGGTGCGTGAGCGACTCGCTGTGCGCGCTGCACTTTGGGAGAGCATCGTAGGATGAGGACTCTCACCGCGCTTAACGCATTGCACAGGGCGCGGTTCAAGATGGACGGTGACACCTCTGGCTTCAATCTGGGCCCGCTGACGGAGGCGGTGAAGAGCGACACGCGCACGCTCGAGGAGATCCTGCTCCAGGACTGCGGAAGGAGACCAGACAAGACTAGCGTGAAGAAGCCGGACGCCTCGAGCAAGTACTTCGGAGTGTCCTGGTGCGTCAACATCCACGGACATCATTTCAGGCTGCTGACGAGCCTACAGGAATAAGAAAGCTCAGAATTGGCATCTGGAGATAACGTACACGGGCATTCCTCATCGTGGCAAATTCCCTTCGGAGGTGGAGGCTGCGATGGCATACGACCGGTGCGTTTCGCCCCTTCATCTGCAGCAGCCTGAGCTCACACGTTCTGCACCATCTCAGCCTGGCGCAATCCCTGAAGGGCGATGGCGCACGGCTCAACTTCAAGTCCCCTGCCGAGGCCAAGGCCGCATTAGCAGCCGAGGCTGCAGCTGCAGAGAGTGGCGCGGGTGCAGAGCCGACAGGTGACGAGAGCGACGAAGACGCAGGTGAGCAGCCCTCCAGCGACGAGGCAGCAGACGCGGAGATCATCATGCCTGTGAGCAAGCGGCAGCGGCTCTCAGCGTCGCCTTTCCCTTCGCCACCGACTGCGCCGCCTGGAGCGATCCGCTCGCACACAGTTGGACTTCTGTCACGCCGCCCACTAGCGCCACAGCGCGGCCGAGATCAACGACACCACCTCCGCCGCGGCTGGATGCGCAGTGGCTGGATGTCAGTCTCACTGTCGATGCGCCTTCCCTCGGCGACGAGCCCGAGTTCTTGGGCGCATACCCGGACCTGCAAGAGCGCTTCAGCATCTCCAAGCACGCCATGAAGCAGCTGGCGAGCCTGCAGCGCAAGCTGCAAGCTCCGCCATGCCAGATTGTGCTGGAGCTCCCCCACGAGCTGTCTGCCCTGCGCAAGGCCATCATACAGGCGCGAATAATGCTGCATGCTGCGTGATCCGCGACTGACTGTTCAGCGCAGGAGGCGCTGCTGTTTGCGCAAGACGGGCCGGGTAAGGACGGCGCGCTCAAGCGCTCGCTGCAGTTGGTTGAGCCCTTCCTCCTGAAAGCTGGCCACGTAGCCGGAGGCGGCGGATGGGGCCTGCGCACGCTGGACAATGTCACCGTGCCTGCTGGACGAGTGCTGGCCGTCTACTGGTGCGCTCACGCTGCTCGCTCTGTCCTGCCCACTCTCACATAGCTCTCGCAGGGGCGACTACCGCACTGGCGACGAGCTGGACGAGCTTCAGGCGCAGGAACTGCGCAAGCGGCGGGCAAAGGAGGGCCCTCGGCAGCGCCCCCCTGATGTGCTGAGCCACCTGCTGGACCTGAAATCGACTGATTTGGTGGTGGACGCGGCGCCGTTTGTCAGCGACACCTGCCGCATGAAGACTGTGGCCGGGCTCATCAACCACTATTCTGGCATCACAGACCGGCCCAACGTCTGCTTCGTTCACGCTGTGCGCGGCACGGGTTTTGAGCCGCTGCCCCGTATGAAGCTGCCCCTGTGCTTCCTGGTTGCGCTGGAGGACATCTCGCCGTCCACCGAGGTGGTGGTAGACTATGGAGAGAGCTACATGCCCGCGCAGAAGCGCCTGCACAAGCGCGCGCGACGGGTGAAGCTGGAGGAGTCCGATGCGGTACAGCCCGCAGCGCCTATGTGAGGTGCAGGCTCAGCCACCGCGCCGCCTGAGGTGAACATCCATAGTGGCAGCGACTAGAGCAGCGACGCGACGGCGGCTTTGTGTGTCAGCAACGGGCGCCCCAGTGTATCGCGCTCGCCCCTCCGGCAGTCCTGTTGAGTGTCGCTCTGCCTGTAACGTCCCCGCAGTCGCCAGCCAGCCAGGCTGCCTGCGCTCGCGATGCTGGCGCTAAACTTGCTCCCGCTGCCTGCGTGCCCCGCCTCGCGCACCGCCTGCGTTGCGCGTGCGCTTGCGGCACCCCTGCCGCGCGCTCTGCGAGTCGGAGGCTGTGCGCGCGCGTTGCCCCTGCTGCGTTGCTTGCGACTGCTGCGAGGCCGCCGCTGCCTCGCTCGCTCCCCGGCGGCGGTGCTGGCCTCTCCGCCCGGCAGCAGCGCCGCCGCCGCCGTGCGCAGCGCGGTGTTCGACGTGGGTAACGGCAGGTAGGGCGTCGCCAGCCCCTTGCGCGAATGGGTTAGGGTGCTGACGTCCTTTTCTAACCACCACAGCACGCTGGTCCTCTCGCTGCACGCGGACGCCTCCGGCGCGCGCACGCTGCACGTGGAGTGCAACGGCGAAAGGTTGACCCTCCACTGGGGCCTCCTGAAGGAGGAAGCCGCCTGGACGGCGCGCCCCCTTTTCCCTCCCCTCACACGCGCTCGCGCCTGACGCGCTGCACCCGCTGGCGCGCAGCTGCCGGCGCAGGAGGCGTGGCCCGCAGGCAGCCGCAACCACAAGGATCGCGCGGTGCAGAGCCCTCTGTCTGCCGGCGTTGCGCTGCAGCTGCCTCTCGGCGCCTCCGACGCCGCCTTTGAGTGCGTGCTTTTCGACGCCTCTGGGCGCTGGTTCAACCCGGGCGAGGGCAGGTCTTTCCGCCTGGACTGCTCGCCCGCGGGAGCGCCCCTCGTTGCTGCTGTTGCGGTTGCTGCGCCTCGGCCCATCAGCGCCGACCCGCTGCGCATGACTGCGGAGGCACGCAGCGACTCCGCACCGCCAACCTACGAGGTGCGCACCACGCGTTGTGCTCAACCTGCGCGCGCGACTGAGGCGCTGCTTGCGCAGAGCGAGGTGCGCTTGGGCGCGTCGGTCCGCATGGTGTTGCGAGTCACCCCGCTGGCCGACGGCGCCGCCAGCCTCTGCATCGTTGCGCAGACCAGCGGCGCGTCGCCCGCTTTCGTGCACTGGGCTGCGTGCAGCTCGCCCGGCGCGCCCTGGCAGCCGCCCCCAGCCGGCTGGTCCACGTCACCTCCGCGCTCCCACGACGGCACGGGCGGCGCCTGGAACAGCGAGATGGACAGCCTGGGCAACGGCATCCACGCGCTCAACATCAACCTGCCCGCCGCAACGCCCGGCGTCGTCCTCGTGCTCGCCATGGACAACGGGGAGTGGCTCAAGGCTGACGGCGCGGATGTCTTCGTCCCCGTCAACGTCAACGCCACAGCGCAGGCGCTAAAGGCGCAGAAGCAGGCGCAGAGCCAGGCGCAGGCCCAGGCGCCTGCGCAGAGCAGCGCTGTGCCTGCTGCTGTGACACCGTCTCGCTCGGCCCCGCCTGCGCCGGTAATCCGCAAGGAGCGCGCCCTGGAGGAGCTGCGCACCGACGAGGGCGGCATGGGCTGCGCGGGCGCGTCGCAGGGCCACGCGCAGTGGCTGGTTGTTGAGATTGCCAACGGCGAGGGGTCTGCGCAGAAGTCGCTCATGCACCGCTTCAACATGGCGCACGACCTCATTCGTCGCGCAGAATCCGAGGGCGAGCCTGCCATGGTGGTTGTGTATGCCTGGATGCGCTTCTTCGCCACGCGGCAGCTGATTTGGAACAAATCCTACAACATCAAGCCCCGTGAGATCAGCGCCGCCCAGAACGCGCTCACCGCCACGCTGTGCCGCCTGCACCGCGAGCGGCCCGACCTGCGCGAGGTTGTGCGGCTCACCATGGCCACCGTCGGGCGAGGGGGCACGGGCGACATGGGGCAGCGCATCCGCGACGAAATCCTGGACATTCAGCGCCGCAATGGCGCCATGGGCGGCTTTATGGAGGAATGGCATCAGAAGCTGCACAACAACACAACCCCAGACGATGTGGTCATCTGCGAAGGCCTGCTGGCTTACCTGGCCGCCGGGCTGGACGTGCGTGCGTACTGGAGCCGCCTGCTGGCTGACAACGTGACCAAGGAGCGGTTGCTGTCCTTCGAGCGCGCCATCCGGGCAGAGCCGCGCTTTGAGCCCGACCAGGTTGCGGGCCTCACGCGTGACCTCACCGAGTATCTGCGCACGCTCAAGGCTGTGCACTCCGGAGCAGACCTCGCCTCCGCGGCGGATGCGGTGCTGGGCTACAAGCAGGCGTCCAGCCAGGGGGTCTCCATCGACAACCCGCCGCTCCAAGGCGTCGCCACTCCGCGCCTGCGCGAGCTGCTGGCAGCCGCGCAATCCGGCGCCGCCGCCGCCGCCGCCGCCGCCGCCGCCGGATCGTCCAGGCCCGGCGCGAGCGCAGATGCGCTGCTGAACGCGATGACGGCGATTGTGGAGGCGCGGCAAGAGCTGCGCCCCTGGACCGCCCCGCGCGGCGCCACTGTGGCTGGCGACCGGGAGCGCGACGTGCTGTACCTGGACCAGGGACTGGAAGTTGCGCTGCGCACAGCCGTGGAGACTTCGCTGGGCGTGCTGTCAGGTCGCCCGGCCGGTGACGTCATGGCGGCGGCGGGGCTGGCGCTCGAGTCGCTGGCGCTGTCCAGCGGCAGCAACGGCGAGCTGGTGCTGTGCCTCAAAGAGTGGAAGTGCGTGCAGGTGGCTGCGCGTGGAGAGGGCGCAGGAGCTGCCGATGGCGCGTGGCCGCTGCGCGCAAAGGCTGTGGCGGACCGCCTGCGCCTCGCGCTGGCGCACTCTGGCGAGCGCGTCACTGCAGCGCTGGGGCGGCCCTCCCGCGAGCTGGGCTCGCGGCTGAACGTTGACGCCGCTACACTGGACATCTTCTCGGAGGAGGTTGTTCGCGGCGGCGCAGCCGCGCCTCTCGCGCAGCTGCTGCGCATCCTGGAGCCCCGTCTTCGCGAGCTGGCGCACTTGGGAGCATGGCAGGTGATCAGCCCTCACCAGGCCCAGGGACGGCTGGTGTGCGTGGCGCGCCTCGCCGACGTGTGCAACGTGGTGCGTGCATGCGCGTCTGCAGGCTCGCATTGGCTGCGTCTCTGAGCATCGCCCGACAGACGTACGACACGCCGACTGTGATTGTCGCCTCGCACGTCTCTGGCGACGAGGACATCGCTGCTGGCGCGGTGGCTGTTCTGACGCCCGACGCGCCGGATGTGTTGAGCCACGTGAGCGTGCGCGCGCGCAACGAGCGCGTGCTCTTCGCCACAGTGTTCGACGCGGGGATCTTCGATTCCCTCAAAGCAATGGAGGGCTCTTTCGTCAAGTGCACCCCCTCTCAGGACGGCAGCAACGTGACCGTCACCGCGGCCGATGCGGCCGGCGCCGGCGCAGCTGCGCCATCGCACGCCAGCGGCGGCGCGCAGCCCCACATCACTGCCCGCCCTTTCAAGGGCACCTACGCGCTGCCCTCCTCCAGCTTCAGCGCCGAGGTTGTGGGTGGCAAGTCGCGCAACCTGAACGGGCTGCGTGGCGCCGCGCTGCCGGGTGGCGTGCGCCTGCCAGCTGGCGCGGCGCTCACGTTTGGGTCTTTCGACGAGGTGCTCAAAGACGGCGCCAACGGCGGCGTGCGCGGCGAGCTGCAGAAGCTGCTCCAGGAGCTAGCACGCGCGCAGGCTGGCGCGCCCGTACAGGAGGAGACGCTGCAGGCTGTGCGCGCAGTCGTGCGCCGCCTTGTGGCCCCTCCCAAGCTGCGAGCTTCCCTTGCCGACGCGCTGCGCGCCGAGAATATTCCCATGCCCGGCGAGGCCGGCTCATGCGGAACCTGGGAAGAGGTGCGTGCCTCACCGACTCGTTCATCGCACACCTCCCCCCCAAAACTCAATCACGCTCTCGCAATCGCAGGCGTGGGCGGCCATCACTGCCGTGTGGGCCTCCAAGTGGAACATGCGTGCCGTCACCGCCTGCACCAAGGCTGGGCTGTCGCACGCGGACCTGGCCATGGCTGTTCTGGTGCAGCAAGTTGTGCCTGCCCGCTACGCCTTCGTGCTGCACACCACCAATCCGGTATCCGGCAACCAGGACGAGCTGTACGGCGAGCTGGTGTGCGGCATGGGCGAGACGCTGGTCGGCGCGTACCCGGGCCGCGCGCTGTCCTTCACGGCGCCCAAGATCCGCAACCGGGACGGCTTGCCACTGCAGGCTGGCCCGCCTGTGGTCACGGGCTACCCAAGCAAGCCTCTGGGTCTATTTCTGCGGCAGCCGAGCCTCATCTTCCGCAGCGACAGCAACGGGGAGGACCTGGAGGGCTTTGCGGGTGCGGGGCTATACGACAGCGTCACCATGCACCCCGCCGCGGAGGAGGGGGTGGATTACGCGGCGGATCAGCTGCTGTCGGACGCAGCCTTCCGCTCGCAGCTGTTGTCGCGCGTCATGGCCGCCGGCGTCGCCGCAGAGCTGGCGCTGGGCGGGGCGCAGGATGTGGAGGGGGTGGTGACGCCAGAGGCGGAGGTGGTCATTGTGCAGACGCGGCCGCAGGTGTGAGGTAAGGCAAGGAATTCATGGATGACAAGTTGCTGCGTGACGACATGCTTTGGAATTGCACACGCGTCGCTACCTTGGCGCTGGTTGAGCCGCCTGCGTCCTCATGCGGACAGCACCTCCTGTGTGTAGCGCCAGGACATGGACCACACCGGCTTGCAGAGGTCGATGGGCAGCGCATCCTGCTTGTTGCGGATGTTCTTGTCTGCGCCAGACTGGAGCAGGAAGTTGACGATCTCCACGTGGCCGCGCATGGCGGCCCAGTGCAACGCCGTGTTGTCGCCCTGCAGCGGGGCGCGAAGCATCAGCAGGAGCGCAGAAACCACTGCACTCTCGAGGCCACGCACCAGGTCCACCGTGTTCAGGTCAGCCCCCTGCTCCACCAGGTACATCACCGTCTGCAGGTGGCCGTTGTGTGCGGCGCGGAGCAGCGGCGTCTCCTTCATCTGTGACCCACCGCGAGCGGAGAGCGGCTCAGCCTGTGCTGCCCCGGGTCTGCACGCGTCGCTGCGCACCGCGCCGATCTGCTGGATGTCGGCGCCCTCCTCGATGAGGAGCTTCACGCAGGCGAGGTGGCCTAGAGCAGAGGCACACGTCGGAAGTTGAACGGTTTGCAAGGCACCGCAACCGCAGCCTCGCGCCACGCAGCGCACCGTTGCCCGCAGCCAGAAGCAGGGGGGGGTCGCCGCAGTGGTCGGGCTCGTTGAGGGGCGCGCCCTGTGTTTAGGAGGCGTGACGTGAATAGGCAGTCTCGTCGCGAGCCTCGCACGCTTCTACGTACCTCCGCAATGTGCTCCTTCACCCAGTCGTACATGCCGTCCACGCAGTCACGCCAGATGTTGCTCTTCTCGGGCACAAAGCGCCCGGTCTGTGCGGCAGGGAAGCAATGGCGCGCGAGGTGTCAGCCCCAGAAGGGGAGGCGTTACGCGCCACGCCGCGCGCGCCACAACGGCCCGTGCGCCTGACCACGCCCGGCACGGTAGCGATCCCTGCGGGCGAGGCGCACCGTCAGGTCGAACGGCATGGCTGCGCCTGCGGAGCGCGGAGACGAGGGACGTTACGACGGTTTCGAGGCTGCCTCCTGGTGACTACTGGTGAACGTCCATCTTTGGCGGCGACTCATCACCAAAATTTGTACTTCTAGGGAGTAGACTCCGCCTCCTGCGTGCGCCAGCCTCGTATACGCCCACGCCGGTGCCCGGTGCTCTCCTGGCCGCGGCGCAGTCAGA
>Ga0208951_1000574_pt1 | contig 16805 bp, 9 predicted proteins | sample GreLakmeMI27MSRF_FD_187702 | JGI IMG/M metagenome (GOLD analysis project Ga0208951, IMG submission 187702) | Freshwater lentic microbial communities from great Laurentian Lakes, MI, USA - Great Lakes metaG MI27MSRF (SPAdes) | ecosystem: Environmental > Aquatic > Freshwater > Lake | place: Great... | reverse complement strand
TCGGGGGGCGTGGGGGGGTCCGCCATGTTCGCAAGCTCAAGGTTGTTTTCCGCAGCCTCCGGAGCCACCAGCCCCGCGTCCTTGAAAGGTGAGCGCATCAGCAGAGTGCGCAGGAAAGTGTCCAACAAGTTGGGCTCCTTCACAGCAGCAGGAGTAGGAATACTCACCAGCGCCAGGTCAGCAGCGATATCTGCGAGGAGTGCGTCTGCGCGTGCGTCTCCGCCCACGTTCCCGGCACACGGCCGGTACTTAGTCACGTAGGTTGCACCAGGACGCGGCGTCGGTGCAGTGGGGACGCGCAGCGAGGAGCGACGGAGTAGGTGGGCACTGCCAGCAGGGATGCTCAGACGCATGCAGGAGGAAGTGACGGCCGTGACCGCCACAGCAGGGCGCGGCACGGCAGCGCGGCTGAGGCTGCGCACAGATCCCGAAGTGGGGCCAGCGAGGGCAGAAGACGGCACACGCGAAGAGGCGAGCGCAAGGCTCGCCATCTCTGGTGCTAGTTTCGAAGAACCAGCAGCCGCTGGCGCGCGCACAGTGACTCGCAGAGACTTGAGCGCAGTGACAGACCAGGCTAGGCGGGCGCAGTGGTAGCAACCTTCGGCCGACCAACAACAACGAACTGACGAACTAATACAGTCGCAGTCGCCCGCACGAGAAGCTCTAAATAGCTTCTTTCAGCTTGGGACCGACGGACGCGTGGGCTGTTGCCTGCTTCAGATCCCAAGGAAGGCCAGCAGGACAATATCCGCTGCGTGAGGGCCCGAGCTTGAGCGAGCTGTGCACGACTCAGATTCTCAGCCGTAGGCCACGACAGCCGCACATCGTCCAGCTGTTTGATGCACGTTGCAGGAACATTCGTTGGACGACTCCCAGACTGCGACCCTTCCCTCGGTTCCTCATGGTAGCTTATCCTGATCGGATTGGACTCTTCCGCATCGCGCCGCTCGCCAACCGGCTGATGGAGGACGGGTGCGCGCGCGGCTGCGCGTCTGCGCGCGGAGAGTCGTTGAGTCCTCACGTGCGCCCTTTCCTTTGACCGCGGATGCGCAGCAAGCTGTTCATTGGCGGTATCTCGTTCGCGACCTCCGAGGGTGCGGCACCGGTGCGTGCTCCGCAACGCGCGGCACTCACGCGCACGCTGCAGCGGACATCCGCAGTCACTTTTCCGCCTGGGGGCCCTTGGTTGACGCCGTGGTCCTCTCGGACCGCCTGACCAACCGTCCTCGCGGCTTCGCGTTCGTGCAGTTCGCGGACGCGGAGGTGGCAGGCCGAGTGGCCTCAGGCGCGCGGCAGCCGGCAGTCAGCAGCGGCTGGAGCGCCTGTCTCCTGGGCAGCCCCCTCCTCCGCGCGCCCGGCGCCCCTGGACTCACGCGACTCACGCGCGCGCAGAGGTGCACGTCATAGACGGGCGGCAGGCACGAGAGCGCGGCGCGCGGGCGCTGCGACAGCCATGAAACCGTTCTTGGAGAGTGCTGTCGCCCGACGCTCACGCTCCTCCGCGCCTCTGCACCGCCCCCAGGTGGACGTGAAGCTGGCGCTTCCACGTGACGAGTCGCGACAGAAGATCGACGCGGCGGTGCAAAGCGCGCGCGAGGCTGGGCCTGGGCGCACCAGGAAGGCACGCAGCGCTATAGGCACCACCGTGCAGCGAACTGCCAGCTGCGCACGCGCTGACGCGAGCCCGCCCGCGCGCCAGGTGTTCGTGGGCGGTCTGGCGGCGAGCACCACCGACGGTGCGGCTGGGTCAACCCCTGCGTAAGGAGGAGGGAGCGAGTCCCTCCGGGCGCCCACCCACCCAAAGGGATATCCCCAGGAGAGTTGCTCACCCCCCAACTCTACGCAGAGCTGTTCTGCGCCTACTTCTCCCAGTTCGGGGCGCTGGAGGACGCGGTGGTGCTGATGGAGCCGGGCACGACGCGTTCGCGCTGCTTTGGCTTTGCAACGTATGACTCGACGGACGCGGTTGACCGGTGCGCATTTCGCCATTTCGCCCGGGAAGCCCCGGCGCGGCTGCGATGCGCGGGACGCGAGCTGACTGGCACCCGTCGTTTCAACCAACGAACGCGAACAACTCCACCGCAAACGCAGCGTCTTCTCCAACGGCTCCCTGCACGAGCTGGACGGCCGCACGGTGGAGGTGAAGCCCGCCGTGCCGCGCGAGGCGCTGCCCCGTCCCCGCGGCGGCGCCTTCCGGTCTCGCCTGGCGCGCAGCGGCAGCAGCGGCAGCGTGGCCCTCCTCGGTGGGGGGTCCAGCCCGCCCAGCCCGCCCTTCTACCCGCTGCCCCACCCCGCCGCGGTGGCATACCACACGCAGGCCATGCATGCGATGGCGTACGCGGCGGCGGCGGGGACGCAGCAGGCGTTTGCAGGCGCAGGCAGCCCGCAGCAGGGGGCGCGCGCGGACGGGGTGCCCGCGGGGGCGTACTCCTACCCGGATGCCTCCTACATGTGGACAGCCCAGATGGCGCAGCCCATGTGGGCGCCCTCCTCGCCCGAGCACGCAGCCGCAGCAGCAGCAGCAGCCGCGGGCGCCGCACAGCCCCAGGACTACATGCCCTTCGCTGCGCTGAGCAGCGCGGCGGAGCAGGGCTACGCGGAGGGCTTCGCGGCGGCGGCGGCGTACGGAGCCGTGGCGGCATTGCACCCTGCGATGATGCACCCGCATCCGCATCCGCAGCCCCTGCCGCTGCCCTTCTCCGTGCCGGCGGCGCTGCCCCAGGCCTTTGTGCCCGCGGCGGAGCAGGCGCAGCCGTGCGTCCGCGAGGACGGCCAGGCGCAGGCGCAGGCGAAGGCGCAGGCGCAGGCGGAGCGTGAGGAGCACTTCCCCGCACTTGCGGCGCTGCGTGACGCGCTGCCGGTGGCCAAGCAGCACGCGGCGCCGCAGGAGGCTGCGAGCTGAGTTGTGTGGGTGCCACGCTTTGTCACTGCAACGCTGGTTGCCCGCTCTTCCCAGTCCCGGTGCCGGTCTTAAGCATCTCGTAGGATGCCAGCGTGAGCGCGCAGGCTGGCGCGGCGCGCATGGCTCTGGGTGCGGCACCCACCAGGAGTCCGCGCTCGCGGATGGCTGTCCAGAGCAGCTGCAGCGCCGAGGGGGGGCGCCCGTGCGCCCCGGCCGCGCGCAGCTGCAGGCGCGTCTTGACCACGTCCAGCGGGGTGGTGAGCAGCGCAGCGAGGGCGCCCGCGGCGCCGCCGGCCAGCACGTTGGCCCGCAGCAGCAGCGCGCGCTCCTCCCCCTCCCAGCCCCCTTCCGCGGCCAGCAGCTGCGCCCGCAGCGGCGTCATGAGCGTCCAGTACAGCGCGGAGAAGGGCACGTCGCGCGCGAGAGTGGCGCCAGTGCCGCGCCAAAGAGGAGCCACTCGTTGCAGTGCACTGCTCCCGGGCGCCGCCTCGCGCAGCACTGACGCCAGACCCGCACGCAAACCCTCGCTGCTACCACCCTCGCCAGCGCGGCTGGCCTGCAGCCGCGTGCGCACCAGCTCCAGCGGTGCTGCGGCCATGTGTCAGGCGACTGGTAAGCACACGCGCAGCGAGCACGCACCGATGCCCACCACCACCAGCGCACGGGCCACGCCTCCCGCAAGCGCTGGCGCGGCTACTGGTGCGCCGGCTGCTGAGAATGACGCCTGCAGCGCGTCGTAGGCTGGCAGGTAGAGTGCAACTCCAGGGACGGCCATGGCAAGAGTGGTGCCAGTTCCACGCCACAACGACATCCAACCCTCGTGGCGGACCAGGCGGCGCGCCACGTCCAGTGAGCTGTCGTAGACGAAGCACTGGAGGGGTGGAGCGGAGCGTGAGAGAAGGGAGGGAGGGAGCGTGTGGCGGCGACGCACGTGCGAAGCGTGCCAGGCTCTCGGGTCAGCCACGCGAGGGCACGTGGAGATGCAGCCCGCGACAGCAAAGGTGAGCGGTCTGCGGAGGAAGGCGCGTGGGCACAGGCGAGGAGGCGGCACACAGAGGCAGCACCGCACGCGCCGTTCCGCAGAGGCAAACACGCGAGGAGAGGCGGCAACGACTGCGGCTGCGGCCTGCTGGCGCGTCTGCGCGCACGAGCAAGCCCAGAGAAACGGCAGTCAGTCGCTGCGTTCCACGGCTTGCGCCGTACAGCGCGCCTTCACAACGTCAAACGGGTTCACTACCACTGCGCTGATCAGCGCAGCCCCGCTGGCGGCGAGGCCCTTGTCCAGAAGGGACGGCTCCCTTTGCGGGCACGGGCACATTGGGACATGTGTGGTCGACATTCAGCACACGGGGGTCACGCATTTGGAAAAGGGCCTCTCGGATGTCCTCGCACGCAGACGCACAACAGACATCAATCACTGCGGCGTGCGCAACCACGGATATATTAGACGCTCGCCACGGCGGCTGCGCGCATGCGCGCCAGCGCATCTGCAATGCTGGTGTCAACTTGCTCCCCGCCCCTGGCTGCAGCGGTGACGGCTGCGGGGAGCTCCTCAGCGGTGCACGCTGCGAGTGCCCGCAGGGTTTGCAGCTGCTGCGTGGGCGCCACCGCGAGCGCTGAGAGGACGTTGCAGAAGTAGTCCACGTCAGCCTCCATCTGTCGCGCGCCGCGCGGCGAAAGCTGCTTGACGGCCAGCAGCGCGGCGCACAGCGCGCCAGACGCGCCGTCGCAGAGCCTGAGGAGCCACGCGGTGGCAAAGCCGTCCTCTCCGCCGCCGCCGCCCTCCGGCTTGTCCATGCTCGCGCGGCGCGCCGAGGCGTCTCCGCGCGGCGTGGGCGGCGCCTCCACAGCCTCCAGCAGCTGCGGCAGCGTGAGCAGGTACTCCCCCAGCTGCTGTACGTACTCCAGGGGCGACGCTGAGAAGCTGGGCAGCGCAAAGGCCGCCTCCGAGGGGGCCTCCTGCTGCGCCCAGTGGGGCGCCCCGGCGAGGCCCTGGCAGGCGGCCCGCACGCGCGCCATGAGGCAGTCGAACACGAAGTCTGAGAGGGCGTCCGCCAGCGCAGCGGCGCGGGGCGCCGCGTGAGGCAGCGCCGCGAAGCGCGGCTCCGCGGCGGCTGAGAGCAGGGTGCGCAGGCGCCGCGCGCGCTCGGGGGTTGCGGCGAGCCGCAGCGCGGCTGCGTCGCCCTGCTCCAGCAGCGCGCCCTCCCGCGCGCGCGCGGCGGCGTCGCTTTCCTCCACGTCGCCGGGGGGGGGCAGCGCGTGAGCCAGTCGCAGCGATGCCTCGCCCAGGCTGGCCGTCAGCGCCCCTTCCACCTGCGCCAGCCGGGACAGCAGCGCGCGCCCAACTGGAAGCAGCTCAACCGCAGCTTGCAGCGTCTCGTCAGGCAGCGCAGAGGCCCACGGGTGGGGATGCCCCGCGCCAGGCGGACCTGGCGGCGCGTCTGATGCGTCTGATGCCGCGGATGTGGACGCAGATGCCTCGCCGGGGCTGCCCAGGCCCAGCGTGGCGCGCTGACGGCGCAGCAGCGCGTGCACGCTGGTGAGGTAGGAGAGCAGCGCGTCGTCGCATGCGCGGAGGAGGGCATCCGCCTCTGCGCCGCCGGTGAGCAGCGCGCAGCGCCTGGCTGCGTCGGCCACCAGCTCCGCCGCCTGCGGCACGCTGGCGCCCATGCGCCGCACCGCCGCGGCCAGGCCGCCTGCGTCGCGCAGGTCCAGGCGCGCCAGGCTGGCTGTGAGTCCCCGTCGCTCGGCGTCGCCGTAGGCGCAGAGCCAGGGGTCCAGGGGCCGCAGCAGCGCCTCCAGCACGCCGCGCAGCGCCCTGGGCGGGGCGCCCTGGAAGAGGCGCGCCAGGGCGGTGGTGCAGGCGGCCAGGGGCGCGTGCAGGGCGAGGAGGGTGGGGAGCGGGGGGGGGGGGGGGGGGGGGGGGGGGGGGGGGGGGGGGGGGGGGGGGGGGGGGGGGGGGCAGAGGAGGGACCACCCGCCGCCGTGGACCGCGGGGCACCCCCCTGGGAGGCTGGCGCGCCGCACTCCTCCGTGATGCGCTGCTGCAGCGGCTTGGCGGTGCGCTGCGCCAGCTCCGCAAGCAGCGCGAGCGGCAGCGCGGGCGAGCGGGCAGGCAGGCTGGCGCCCACCCAGCGCACCTCCTGCTGCGCCGCAGCCACCAGCTCGTCGTAGCACAGCTGCAGCGCCTGCGCGAGCGGTGGCGGCGCCGTCGCCTCCTCGCCCTGGAGGTGCCCCTCCCACTGGAGCAGCAGCGAAGGCAGACGTGCGCCAACGAACGCCCGCTCCACAGCCTCCTCACGACCAGCGCTGCCCAGCAGCTCGGCAAGCTCGCCGCTGCGCTGGGCGTCCCGCGCTTGCAGCGCAGACTGCAGCGCGGGGGCAACCGCCTTCTCCAGCGCATCCTCCAGCGCCGCCACTCGCGCAGCGCCAGCCGCGAACTCCGGCGCCGCGCCCACAACCTTGAGCGCGCGGCGCATGGCGGCCAGGGCGTCGGCCAGCGCGCGCACGTCCCCCGTGGCTAGAAGCGTGCTTGAGCGTTCTAGCAGGTCCGCCAGCCCGGCCGCCTCGGCCAAGGTGCCCCGCGCGCGCTCCAGCCGGCGCCGCGCGCCGTCCAGCGAGGCCAGCGGGCCCACGGAGGCTGCGCTGGCCTTCTGCGCCTCCTCCAGGCGGCCCAGCACTGAGGCGACGCTGGCCGACAGCGCCCGCGCGTCCCCCTCCGCGCGCGCAATTTCCGCGCCCGCGCGCGGCAGGCGACGCAGCGCAGCCTCGCTCTGCTCCTCCAGCGCCACAGAGACGTCCTCTGACGTGGCAAGGCGTGAGTGAGAGTGGAGTGGAGTGGAGTGCAAAGGGGGCACGCACCCGCCAGGAGCTGCAGCTTAATCTCCAGCTCTGACAGATACCGCTCCAGAGGCTCTTCGGGCGGGCAGCTGCGCGGCGTGCGGGCGCGTCAATTGCGCAGCAGTGCGCAGTGCCTGCCCCAGGGTTTCTCACGCACCTCTCACAGGCTCTGTTTATCCAAGCCTTAGGGTCAAAAGCCTCGCCGCTGTCCACGGAGAAGAGCGTCAGGTCGGCCATCGCAGGTGAGACGCGACCGGCGAGGCGAGGCGAGTATGTGTCGAGGCGAATGATAGGTGGTACAACGGTCGTACAACACACGTCAACCAGCAGCGCCCTATTATTATCTCGTGTGAGGTCCAAAACGACGACATCATGCGGCGCTTAAGAGCGGGTCCAGTCCCTGAGCTCTGCTGACACCACATGCGCGGCTTGTGCGCCGCGCGCTTCCGCGTGTGGCATGCTGGGCTGCTTTTGGCGTGTGTGTCCGTGACTGCGGCACCCAGGTGCGTGGCCTCTGCGTCTGTGGGCCGTGCGGCGTTTGTGCTGTCAGTGTTTGAACACGGCTGCAAAGAGTCTGACGCACAGTGTGCAGCACGCTGGTGGTGCGCGGTTCACCGCTGGCGACGGTGGGCCCAGTCGGGGCCTTTGGGACTGCGCAGCGCCCCGTGCGACAGCTCCTGCAGAGCAGCGGCACCTGCGGGCCTGGCAACGTGTCCGTCTCTGGCACCTGCACGCCCTGCTCGCCCGGCTCCTTCGCGCCGGGCAGCAGCGCCAGCTTCTCGCTGGGCGTGGACTCCACGTGCAACGCGTTTGCCAACCCAGGCGTCATATTCACCCAGACGGCGCGCCCTGGTGTTGCGACACGTGCCACGCACCGCCCCGTCCTGACGCACGCGTGGCAGGTGTACATGTCGTGCGCCTTCAGCTCTGCGCCTTCGTTCGCGGTTGGGGCCGTGGGCGCGTGCACGTGGCCGTACACGCTGCTTTCGTATCTGCAGTTTCTCAACCAGGGAACCCAGCACTACGCCCTGACTGCCGCCACCATCGTGCTGCCCGGGGGCCTGCTGGCCGCCAACTGCACGGTGCAGTACTCCACGGGGAGCTCTGCGACGCGCGCCAACTTCAGCACGCGGGCCGACTGCCTCTTTGACGCAGCCGGCGCATTGGCGGTCAACGCATCCGGCTGCGGGGTGCTGCACGCCAGCCAGGTGGTTTACGAGCCGGACCTTAGGGCCTTTCAGCCGTTCCAAACCAGCCTGGTGGTCCAGGGCACTTCGCTGAGCGGCGGCGCCGCCAGCTGCACCACCTGCCCCGCAGGCACCAACTGCAGCTTTGCGGGCACCGCCCAGCCGGATCCCTGCCCCAGGGTGCGCGCGTCTGGCACAGAGGAAGCGTGGGAGCAAGGCTTGACTTGACTGACTGTCTGTTTACCACCTGCGCAGGGCTCTTACTGTCCGCAGGGCACGAGCTCGCCGACGGCGTGCAGCGTCGGCAGTTACTCCTCCGCCTGGGGCGCCAGCGCGTGCTCCAGCTGCACTGAGGCACGTGGCGGGCGGAAGCAGGCACCCCCTGCCGCGCGCCGTGCGTCGTCTCACCCGGGCTCTGTGCCTCTCCGTCGCAGGGATCGTACTGCGGCGCCAACGGCACGGTGACGCCGACGCAGTGCGCTCGGGGCAACTACAGCAACGCCAGCGCCGCTGCGTGCTCCTTGTGCTTCGCCGGCTATTCGTGCGCCAGCCTGGGCACCTCCTTCGCCGCCATGACGGGCAGCCCCTGCGTGGCGGGGACCTTTTCCACTGCGGGCGCAACAGCGTGCTCAGCCTGCCCCGGGGGCTCCTTCAGCACCGGGGGGGCCGCCGAGTGCACTCCCTGCCCAGCCGGCTCCAGCTGCACCCCAACCAGCGGCAGCGTGGGCGCGATCGCCTCCGTGTTGTGCCCGGCGGGCTTTTACAGCAACGCCAGCGCCAGCGCGTGCACGGGTGCGTCTCGCGTGCTCTCCGCTCGCAGCGTCGCGCTCACGCCTGCGCTGCGCCCCAGGCTGCCCGGATGGCACCTACTGCCCCAATAGCGGCACGGTGTTTGCGGGCACGACGGTGTGCCCGCCCGGCACCTCGTGCGCCTTCAGCAGCGCGGGCACGGCCTTGTACAGCCTCTGCACCGACGGGCGCTTCTCCGGCTGGGCGGTGCAGCCCGCAAGCGTCGCCTTTGCGCTGCCGTACAACAGCAGCCAGGCGTCGCGGCAGCCGACGAGCGCGCCGGTGGGCGCAGCCTGCCTGGCGTGCCCGGACGGCTACTCCTGCTCCGCGCCGTACCCCCCGCCGGCCGTGGGGCAGGCCGCCCCGGCGCTGTGCCCCGGCAGCGACGCGGGCGCGGGCGGGGCGCGATACCACTACCGCTCCACCGCCTACGAGGTGTGCCCCCTGTGCCCAGCCGGCTCCGCCTGCGCGCTGCCGAACGCGCTGCCGCAGCTCTGCCCGGCGGGCTCCTTCTCCCAGGCTGGCGCCGCGCGGTGCGTCAGCTGTCCCGCCGGCTTCTCCTGCACCGGCGGCGCGTCCACGCTGCAGGTGCCCTGCCTGCCGGGCGCCTACGCGGTGGAGGGCAACGGCAGCTGCACGCTGTGCGCCCCGGGCTTCGCCTGCCCGGACGCCACGGTGGACGCGGGCACAGCCTGCGCCCTGGGCACCGTGGCCGACGCAGGGGCGGTGGACTGCGTCCCCTGCCTGCCGGGCCGCGCCTGCCCGCTCACAAACGCCACCGCAGCCTCCAGCCTGTGCGCGCCGGGCACCTTCTCCGCGGGCGGCGCCGCAAACTGCACAGCCTGCCCGGCTGGCAGCGCGGGCGCAAAAGCCGGCGGCGAGAGCCAGAGCGCCGCCTGCGCCCCCTGCGCCCCGGGCACCTACTCGCCGCGGCCGGGCCAGAGCGCCTGCGCCGCGTGCCCGCAAGACACGCACTGCCCGCTGGAGGGCGCCGTGGCGCCCACCGTGTGCCCAGCAGGCACCTCCACCGCCGGCGCATCGGGGGTGGCTCTCGCAGCCGGCTGCGTCTTCGCACCGCCGCCGCCGTCGCCGCCGCCGCCGCCAAGGTGCGCATTGCCAGCCTTGCGTGTCGGCTGTGTCGGCCTCGCCTGACATTTGCCCCCCCTTCCAGCCCGCCGCCCCCGCCGCCCAGCCCCCCACCAGCCTCCGCTGCGGCGCTGCCGCCCGCCGTCGCGCTGCTGCTCTCGGGCGCCGTCATCGAGGCGGATGTGGTGGACGGGGTGGCGAGGGCTCTGTCAATCTCCCCCGCGCGCATCCTGGTCTCCTCTCTCACTCCATACGCGGCGGCGGCGGCGGCGGGTGGACGGCGCCTGTCCCAGCAGCTGGCCCTGGCCATGCTCTCCGTGCTCGAGTGGGACCTGTCGGCGCCCCGGCCGGAGGTGTGGGTGCGCAACTCAACGCTGACGGCGCTCACCCGCGCCTTCTTCGCCGGCGGCCTGCTGATTTCGGGACAGCCGCCCGTGACGCCTCCGTTCCTGCTCTGCGGCGCGGGCAGCGAAAGGGACGTGGACTGGAGCAGCGGCGGCACACGGCTGGCGCCCTTTGCCTCCGCCGTGCCCCCCTCGGCGGCGCTGAGCTGTCGCGTCTGCCCCGCCGGGCGCGTGAGCGACGCGTCGCGCGCAGCCGCGGGCCAGCCGTGCGCCCCGTGCCAGCCGGGCGCCTTCTCCGCGCTGGCCGGCCAGGGCGCCTGCTCGCTGTGCGCCTCGGGCGCAGCCGCTCCGCAGCCCGCCAGCCCGCTCTGCAGCCTCTGCCCCGCCGGCAGCGCGGCGGCGGGGCCGGGCGCCACCGGGTGCGGCAACTGCACGGACGGCAGCTTCAGCGCACAGCCGGGCTCCGCCGCCTGCCTGGCCTGCCCCCCGGGCCACGTCTCCGGCGCCGCCGCGCTGACGCTGCTCAGCGCCCACATGTTCGCAGTGGACGCGCTGTCCGCGGAGCTGCTGGACGCGGCGGCGTGGCGGGGCTGCGCGCAGCTGCCCGCGCCGCCGGCGCCGCCACCCGCGCCCCGGCCCCCGCCGCCCGTGGGCCTCACCCAGGCGCAGTCCATCGTCACCGCGCTCACCTTCGCAGTCGCCGCCGCCGCCGTCGCGCTCTACTGCATCCGCCTGCAGCGCAAGCACGGCCTGCTGCTGCGCCTGACCGCCGGGGAGAGCCTGGCCGCAATGTTCCAACTGGACAAACACGGCCACGCGGGCGATGCCGAGGCGGCCGAGGCGCCAGGCGCGGGCTTGGCCGGCTCCCTCGTCGCAGCCGCCGCCTGTCTGGTGCGCGCAGCCGAGTGCGCGGCGCGTGAGGGAGGCGGCGGTGGCGCCGCGGCGGAGCTGGCGCTCTCGGATGCGGCGGCGGCGCTGGCTGCTGCGCTGGGCAGCGAGGCTCGTCACCCGGATGGGAACTTTCTGGCGGGGGCACTGCACTACGCCAAGGGCGAGCACGGCCGAGCCGCAGCCCGCTTCCGGTTCGCAGCCTCGGCGTGCGCTGGCGCGCCCCGCCGAGCCATCGCCGAAGCCGCCGCGGGCATCGCCGAGGCTGCAGACGAGGACTGCGCGGCTGCGGAGCGCCACCTGCTGGCGGCCACCAAGGCTGAGCCGCGCCTGGCCGTCATTTGGCTGGCGCTGGGCAACGTGCGGCTGGCCCGCGGCGAGTCGGTGGGGGCGCTGCACGCCTTTGAGACGTGCCTGTCTCTGGACGCGGGCTACTTCAAGGCGCTGTTCAACGCCGCCCTGGCGCTAGCGGCGCTGGGCCGCTGGGATGACGCCTGCGAGCGGCTGCGCGCCGCCGCGGAGCTGCGCCCTCGCTGCGGCCACACGCGCGCCGCGCTGGGCGAGGCGCTGCTGCGTCGCGGTGACGCCCGGGGGGCGGTGGAGCAGCTGCAGCTGGCTGTCAGCCTGCGGCCCCGGGACCCGGAGCCGCATGTGCGCTTGGGCCGCGCGCAGCTTCGCACGGGCCGCGCCCGCTCCGCCTGCTCCGCCTTCCTGCGCGCCCTGGAGCTGGAGCACGCCAGCGCGGACGCGCTGTGCGGCCTGGCGCTGGTGGAGTGGGCGCGCGGCCGGGCGGCGCAGGCGGAGCGGCTGCTGTCGGAGGCGCTGCGCCACGATGCGCAGCACTTTCAGGCACGCCTCAACCTGGCGCTCCTCTGGCTCTCCTGCGGCCGCCTGGAAGACGCGCTGGCCGGCTACTGGCGCCTGGAGGCGCGCCTGGAGGCAGCCGCGCAGGCGTCGGGCGCATACCGCGCCGCGGGCGGGCCGTGGCGGCTGAGCGCCAGGGACCCTGGCGCGGAGGGCCTGGCGCTGGGGGCGCTCGCGCGGCACCTGAGGGCGCTGCAGCTGCTGCCGCCGCGGGAGGGACCGCCCGCGAGGCGCGAGGAGGCGGCGGAGGCGGTGGCGGAGGCGGTGGCCCCGCATCCGCTCGTGACCCCTCAGCACGCAGCCTCAGCCCCTCCTCACGCGTCTCTGCCCTCCTCCTCTCCGCCTCGCCTGACGGCGCCCGCCTGTTCCGAGCCCCCGCGCCTGCTGCTGCTCTCCGACGCCGTGGGCGCCTGCGAGCTGCTGGCCGCAGCCGCGCGGCCGCGCGTGCTGGTGCTGCGCTTCGACGCCCGACGCGCCTCGCCGCAGGCGCTCCTGCGGGCGGCCCGCCAGGCGCTGCTGCGCCGCGCCGCGGACCTGCCGGCGGTGACCTCCGTGGGGATCGTCACCCCGCCGGCGCCCGCGGGTCAGGGGGAAGCTGTGCTGCGCCTGAGCTGCCAAGAGGAGGGCGAGGTTCGCCTCTCATCGCTCTCCGAAGACACTCAGCCTGACGCCTGCGCACTGCTGGACGGCTTGCGCGCGCTCATCGGCACCTACGAGGCGCCGGCGGAGGCTGCTCCTGCGCTGCACGGGGGCGCGCGCGTGCGCTCCGACGCGCCGCAGCTGCACTTCCTGGGCGTAGCCGGCGGCGCGACGGCGCTGGCGGCGCTGCAGTCGCGTTTCGCGGAGGCGCACGCGCAGGACGTGGGCGACGCACTGCGCGGCACCACGCGCGCCGAGGCGCACGGCCAGCCGCCCCCGAGGCTGGTGGAGGTGCTGTCCAGCGACGAAATGTTCCGCGCAGCCGCGCACGCAGAGCGCATGGTCGACGATGCGGCCGAGGCGAAGGCCGCGGGCGGCGTGGGCACCGGCAGCGACGCCGCGCACATGGCTGCTCTGTACTTTTCAAGCGCTGGCCTGGCGCGATGGGCGGCGCGCCCAGAGGCGACGCGCCCGCCTATGGCGCCAGAGGCTCGAATCACACCGCTCGCAGCGCTGTGGCTCACATCTGAGGGCGCAGCGAAGCGTAAGGCTTCGGGCGACCACAGCGCATACGGAGAGTACATCAAGCGTCGAGCAGCTGCGGCTGAGACTGCGGAGGAGGCTGAGGAGGAGGCGGACGGTGGCGTTGCTGAACCGCCTGAGCGGTCTGAGAGGCACGACAGCGCGTGCAGCCAGGAGCGTGATCAGGGCGAAGCTGCGTTCGCACCCCCCTCCGCCTCCCTCACCTCCTCCGCCTCCTCCGCCTCGCCGCCCGAGGCGCCTGCTTTGCCCATCGAGCGCCGCCGGGTGCTGCCTCTCAAGGCTCGGGTGGTCCCTCCCGCTGCGCCCTGGGCGGCGGTGCAGCTGCTCATCGACCTGCCCTGGAGCCGCTTCGGCACGCGCGTGGTGCAGGCCTACTTCCTGCGCGAGCTGGCGGAGGAGCTGGACGTGTCGCCCGCGCGGCTGCGCGTGACCTCCTACGACCGACCCACGGGCGCGGTGACCGTCACCATTCTGGCGGCGGCGCAGCACCACCGCCCCGGGTCGCAGGCCCCCCCCGAGGCCGTGGCGGCGCTGCTGGAGGCCAAGGCTGGCTCAGGGGCGCTCACCATCGACAGCAGCTTTGGGGGCGTGGTCTTCCTCAGGGCATTCACGCAACAACAGGCGGAGGCCGAGCGCGTCGGCGACCACGCGGCGCCGTCTGTCCAGCCACAGGATGCGAGCGGCTTCAGGGCGATGGAAGCGCATGCGCCTGTGTCTCCGAGTGCACTCCCAGAGGCGACCCCCGCGCCGCGCAGGCTGCTGCTGCTGTCTCGCCGCGCGGTGGGGTGGCAGCAGCTGGAGGCGTGCGCCGCCGCGGGCGTGCTGGTGGTGAGCTTCTCGCACGAGCACGGCACGCTGGACGGCCTGGTGCGCGACATCTGCGCCGTGCTGGGCGGACACCGCTCCCTCCCGCCAAACAGCCTCGCCTCGGTGGGACTGCTCTCGCAGCACAAGCCCGGCTGCGCGGGCCTGGTGCGCCGCCACCGCCTCTCCGTGCGCAACGTGTGCGGCAAACCGGCGCTGCGCAGCTTCCTGGCGACGCTGGCACAGGCGCTGGCACCCGCAGGCGGGGTGCACCTGCTGGGCTGGCACCCGGGCGGGTCAGAGGCGCTGCTGGAGCAGCTGCGCCAGCTCTGCGGCTGCGAGGTGCTGGCGGATGGGGCGGATGGCGCTGCGCTATCGCAGCTGTACCTTCAACAGGACGCGCTGCGGCGCTGGCAGGACGCGCCCCCGCAGGCGCGCTTCACGCCCAGCGTGAGAGCGCAGCGCAGGGCGGCGGCGGTGAGCGTCTCCTCGTCCCGCCTTCAGCCGGAGCGGGGGCGCGAGGCGCATGCAGAGGCTGCAGCTGCGACGTTGGCGGCGCTGCACGCCTATCGAGACGGCGAGCCGGGCCTGAGTAAGCTGGCCCGCGACGCCTCAGTCGCGCCCGTGCCGCGCCTCTCGCTGGGGCAACTCCGCAACCACCAGGAGAGGCAGGACCCCGCGCAGCTCGCGCCGCGCGTCGTGCCGCGCAGCAGGCCGCCCCAGTTTATCAGCGCCGCGGCGGCGGAGGCGGACGAGACGCAGGAGCAGAGCGTGCTGCGTAGCATGGCTCGCGAGGAGACGGGACTGTGGGCGGCGCCGGTGCGCCCCGGGCAGGAGCGGTGAAAGAAAGCGCGAAGACGATACAAGAATGACCGACCTCAATAACTTATGACGCGCCTAGAGCAACACGTCGAGACTCGACGGCAGAGAAGCCTGGCGTCTGGTGTTGTGTCGTCGTACTACATACACAGGGCGGATGTACGCGCTGGCTGTGTGCAAGGCTTAAGGGATTGGGCAGCCGCGGGGAACCGCCTCCTGTACTAACCGATACTGCACAAGGGCCACTGGGGCCTTATTAGTTTCACCGTTTCGACGGGTGCGACCTAGGCTCCAGTGCGCAGGGAGATCCTCATAGCACGGCTTAACCGCCAGTGTTTTAACGCTTCGGTGTAAATCTTCTCGTGCACGCCACCCTGGGCCCGCCACTCTCCTCCCCGCCCGTCCCGTGCACTTCTCCGCCACGGCGCGCCTGATGTCGGACGCGCTGCGCTGCATCGTGCTCCGTGGCGCGGGACTGGAGGTGCATGTGGCTCCGCTGGGCGCCACCCTGGTGAAGGTCCTCACTCCCGACCGCACCGGCGCTGTGGCCGACGTAGCGCTGGGCTACGACACGGCAAGCGCCTACAAGCAAGCGAGCACCTACTTCGGCGCCGTGGTGGGTCGTTGCGCCAACCGTATCGCTCAAGGGCGCTTCAGCTTGGGCGGCCTCTCCTATCTCCTCGCCTGCAACAACCCGCCCAACGCGCTCCACGGCGGGCCCACCGGGTTCCACGTGCGCGAGTGGGCGGTAGAGGCGCTGCTGGACGGGCGCGGAGTGCCTCTGCCAGCCGGGGGGGCGACCGACGTGTCACCCGCAGGCGTGCGACTCGCCTACACCTCCGCCGCCGGCGAGGAGGGCTACCCGGGTGAGCTCAGCGTCAGCGTGACCTACCTGCTCCGCGAGGACGACGGGCGAGGGGAGGGCGCGGAGGGCACGGCGGACGCTCACCCCTCGCTGCTTACGCGCTTCAGCGCCCGCGTGCGAGGCGACGAGACCATCGTCAACCTGGCGCAGCACTGCTACTGGAACCTGGGCGGCCACGACAGCGGCAGCGTGCTGGGCAGCCACTCGCTGCGCCTCAACTCTTCGTTCTACACGCCAGTGGACGACACGCTTATCCCGGACGGCCGACTGGCGTCAGTCGCAAACACCCCCTTTGACTTCACACAGCCCGTGCAGCTGGGCCTGCACGCGGCGGAGGTTCCCGGCGGCCGCGGATTCGACCACAACTTTGTGCTCATGGGACCAAACGGTGCGCCACCCTTCTTTAAGATGCGCAGAATCTCACGCGCATCCTCGCCTCAGCCATGCGCGCCGCCAGCACGCCTCCCGAGGCGCCCAGCCTGGCGGCGGAGCTATACCACGCAGGCTCTGGGCGACACATGCGGCTATTCACGGACGCGCCGGGCGTGCAGCTCTACGTGGGCGGTTTCCTGGACGCTGAGCCGGGCAAGGGCGGGGCTGTGTACCCGCAGCACGGGGGGGGGTGTTTGGAGACGCAGAACTTCCCCGACGCAGTCAACCGCCCGGGCGTCTTCCCATCGCCCGTGCTGAGGGAGGGGGAGGAGTACGTGCACACCATGGTGACGCAGTTTGCAGTTGTGGCGCAGTTGTGACGCATAGAGTAGAGGGAGGATACGCTGCTAAGGAGACAGAGGGAGACTGGAGCGTGGATGCGCTAAGGACTACACGTGTCAGATACAAGGAAAGGAAGGAACATCAGGCCGCGAAAAACGTTATGTCAAGCCGATAGCCGTGCCAAGTTCGAGGCCGCGTTGGTTTGGGTTTGGGCAGGGGGCGTGGGCGGTGGTGGGGTCACCCCGCCGCCGCCGCCGTTCAAACACGGACACGCGCTCGCCTCCTGATCAACGCCGTGCCTGCCTGCGCCGCTGCTCCTGCAGATACGCGCTTGAGCTGGCGTCGTGCTGCCTGCGCTCCTAGCGCTCTAGGGTCAGAACTCCGTAGTGCTCCCACAGCCGTTTGAGCGATAGCTGCCCGCCCGCCCGCCCCGCGTGTGCCATGGACTTTGACGAGCCGTTGCAGGAGCGCACCTGGACAGCTTTCCTGGGCGATCAGGAGCTTGCGCCGCCCCCTCAGGC
>Ga0208951_1000572_pt1 | contig 16862 bp, 14 predicted proteins | sample GreLakmeMI27MSRF_FD_187702 | JGI IMG/M metagenome (GOLD analysis project Ga0208951, IMG submission 187702) | Freshwater lentic microbial communities from great Laurentian Lakes, MI, USA - Great Lakes metaG MI27MSRF (SPAdes) | ecosystem: Environmental > Aquatic > Freshwater > Lake | place: Great... | reverse complement strand
GGGGGGGGTGGTTTTGGTGCAGTGGCGGCTTCAGGGGCTCCTTCTCCAGCGTCGCCGTCCCCCTCTCCCGCCGCGCGCTTGCGCGACGGGGCCACCGCGTGCGCTGCCGGCGCGCCGCCCACGCCCGCGCCGGGGCGGGGCCTGGGTGGGGCGGCAGGGGCGGGCAGGGCGGCAGCGGAGGCGGCGGCTGCTGCTTTCTCGGCCGCCAGCGCGCGCGCGCAGGCTGCGGCCACCAGCTCCGGCGCGGCAAAGGCTGGGCGCTCCTCCTCCTCCTCTTGCTGGTGCGCGTGCGCTGGCGGGGCGTCGCCGGCGGGGCGGGGCGGGCGGGCGTAGGCGCCCCGCAGCTGTTCGTTGAGCGCCTGCCGAGCGCGCTCCCGAGCCGCCTGCTCTGCGGGACCCCCCTCGTCCTCGCTGTCGCTGCAGGAGGCGCCCAGGCCGCCGAAAGCGCGCCCGCCAGCCAGGTCGCCGCCGTCGTCGCTGCAAAAGGGGAAAGATTCCGCGTCAAACCTCCTCCTTGCACACCCACGCGCGTAAGACCCGCGCTCGCGCCTGTCCGGCGGCCCGCTGCTCTCCTCGTCGTCGCTGTCTTCGTCGCTGTCCGTCTCCATGGAGTCTTCCTCGTCGTCACCCGCCCGCGACTGCGCCAGGTGACGAGCCTCCAGCGCGCCAAGCCGCGCCTCACCGTCGCCGCGTGCCCCGGCGCCGCGGCGCTGCAGCGCGGCGACGATGCGCTCCACGGACTGCGGGGCAGCAGGGGTGAGCGCACACAGCGAGAGAGACAGGGCGGCGGCTGCCTCGTGGCATGCGCGCTGCGGCCGCGCACCTTCCGCAGCGCCAGCACCTGCTTGCGCTGGTACTCGCGGAACGTGTTGCTGCGGGGTACCGCGGGGCGTGAGGAGAGCAGAGGCTTGCCATTGCATGGATGGAGCAAACTGTGCCGGGACGCACCGCAACCACTCCACCACCGCGTCTAAGTCTGTGACGTCGTGCGTGCGCGCATAGTCCTCCACGCGCGGGCCAAGCGCGCCGTCAAGCTGGTAGTGCGTTTGGCTCGCGCCCCCTCCGCCGCCGCCCCCGCGGCTGCCCCCGCGACCACTACCTCGGCCGCCCATCGCCGCAGCGGACAGACGAAGCAGAAGGAGGGAATCGAGAGCTGGGGCGTTCGAACACACGAACACACGCACAAAGGCAGTCGAACGAACGAAGCGATAGTTTCACGTCGGTCTGGCGTCCCCTCACGCGCCCGCCTGCGCGCCGGGCTGCACGCTCTGGCGCACGCCCCGCGCCACGAGTCCCAGCGACCTGCCGATGAGCCTCACCAGCAGGAAAGAGAGCAGCTCGCCCAGCCAGCGGCCCGCGCGCTGCAGCAGCGGCCCCACCACGTCACACGCCTCCAGCAGCACGCTCACGGTGCGTCTGGCGCCCGCAAGCGCGTCCAGCTCCGCGCGCCTGGACAGGGGCACCTCTCGCCGCAGGAGGACCGCCTGGGGTCCGATGCCCCACAGCGGCTGCCGGTCCTCAAACACCTCCTGCACGCTGGTGAACAGCGCGTGCGTGGCGCGATGCAGCGCCACCTCGTTGCGGAAGCGCTCCAGGGCGCGGGTGGCACGCAGGCGGGGCAGGAGGAGCGCTCTGGCGGCCAGGGCGTCCCGGGGCGGGGGAGCTGGCTTGACGTGGGTGGATGGCGCATCTGCGTCGCTGATGCTGGGCGTGATGCCGGCTGCCAGCTGGCCCGGCTCGCCGCGCGCCCAGGCGACGTACGCGCAGGCCACCGCCTCTGCCACCACCACGCATTGGTCCTGCAGCACGGCGGCGCCCAGCAGCGCGCCGCGGGCGTCCCAGGGGGTGGCGCGGGAGGGGCCGACCGAAATGGGGGAAGAGCCGGTGGGGGTGCACCCACCCAGAGAGGCGGCCAGCGCGCCGTACAGCGCCCCACGCCCGCCCAGCGCGCCGCCCTCCACGCACGCGCGGGAGGACTCCAGCAGCGCCAGCTCCAGCGCGCTCTCGGTAACTCGCAGCGCCAGAGCACCATCGGCGTCTTCAGTCGTCGCACTGACGGACGGGTCAACGACGCCGCTCACCGAGCTCGCCAGCTGCGGGTGCTGCGCCGCCCATGCGCGCCCCGCGCGCAGCACCGCCGCGGATGTGAGCCGCAGCGCCAGCTCTTCTTGCTGTTGCTCCTGGACCTGTGCTCTGCCGCCGCCGGCGCCGGCGGCGCATCGGAGCGCCTCCATCTCGTCGCGCAGCGCGGCCATGGAGGCGAGCAGCAGCCGCCTGCGGGGTGCCGGGGCGAGGGCGAGGAGCAACAGGGGCGGCAGGGGGGCGTTTGCAAGCGCGGACGACGCGGATGCGGCTGCGGATGCGCCCGCGGGCTGAACCTTTGCGGGTCGCGGGGTATGCTGTTGCGTTCGGGTCTGCGCCGCGACGAACAGGGGGTGCTGAGCCAGGTCCCAGAGGGCCGGGAGGGTGGCGAGAGGAGGAGAAGGAACAACGCTCGAGGACGCTCCACCCGCCGCGCCGCTGGGCCACAGCCGCGGCGGCGCAGGCGCAGCCTCCGTGGCCAGCAGGTGGGCCCAGGCGTGCCTGGACTGCTTAGGCGGCCCTTTTTGCGAGGAGGCGTCCGCGGTGGGGGCAAGCGCCTCCTCCTCCTGCTGCTGAACCACCCAGGTGAGTTCCGCCAGGGAGGCCGCCAGCGCGTCGCTGGCCGAGCTGCCCGCGGGCGCGTGCTGTGGCGCGCGGTGTCTGCGCGCCCGCTCCTGCTCCTCCTCCGCGGGGCGCGGCGAGAGCAGCTGGCGGGCGGCGAGCAGCGAGCAGGCCGTCACCGACAGCGCCGCCACCGCCTGCAGACAGCTGGCCGCCTCCGCCAGCTGGACAGCGCTGAGGTCGCTCAGCAGGCCCGCGGAGCAGCGAGTGCGAGTGCGCAAAAGAGGCACCACGCAGCAACCGCCTCTCAGCCGCCCGGAGGACCAAGCGAGCGGCCACGCCCTGCAGGTTGTGCGTCGCACTGCCGACGGCCCCCGCTGGAGCGGCTGCTGTCGCGCCAGCATGCTGTGTGTGCGCCCGCGTTGTGCGCCCTTGAACGCAGAGCCAAAGCCTCCCGCGCCAGCGCCAGCGCCACGCACGCACAGCTGCTCCGCCTGTGCGTTGAGACACAGTTGGCGAAGGGCGCTCTTTGCTCAAATTGCAGGTGGTGTGGTGGTCCGCCTGCCCTCCTCCTCCTGCACTACCGGGCCGCTGTGGCGGGCCTGGCACCTGGACCCCGCCTGCAAACAGCCTGGCACTTTGCGTGCCTTCGGCTGTCGCGTGCCGCCAGCTGCGTAAAACATGATCCAGCGTTGACGCTCCAGCAAGCAGGGCGCTGCTAGCTGCTCTGGGCAGGGCTCGTGTGCGCGATGCTGCGGCGCCTGTGCGCCGGCCTGCTGCTCCTGGTCGCAGTCGTCGGCGACGTTGGCAAGGCGCACACCTCCAGAGCCGCCGGGATACGCGCGCCTCTGCACGCTCCAGCACAGCCTTTAGACGCGGTGCCGCACCTCTTTGGCTTTGTTTGTGGCGTGCACTTTTCCGGAACCTCCGTCCTGCACTACGCCTTGGGCTTGCACCCAGAGGTGTCCATCATGCGCGTCGCGCCCAAGCGCCAGGACGAGGGCCAAATCCTGCAGGACGTGATGCCAACCGGTGCGCCTCGCAGCAGCTTTGTCACGCTCACCAGTCGCCTGAGGGCGCCCGTGTTTAGCGCAAGAGATTGGTGAGGCGTATCTGGGTCGGGTGGGTGACCAGGCGTCGCGTGCGCGCGAGGCGGGCCGCTACTTTGCCGTCAGTGCCTCAGCGCGACTGACTGAACACTCACCGCTCCTCACGCACGACTCGGCGCGCCGCCTGCGCGCGCAGTGGGGCTTTCGCTGGGACACACGCAAGCGCGTGCTGGTTGAGAAGTCACCCCCAGACTTGGTACGCATGCGCTTCCTTGCAGCAGTCTTTCCTCCAGCCTGGTTCGCCCTCATCCTGCGCCACCCGCTCTCCGTGTGCCGGCGAGTGGAGTGGCACATGCGATTGCTGTGCACCCACAACTGGCTGAACGCCTACGAGTGGGCGCTGGAGGACGTGCGAGCGGGCAACCTCACCGCATACGTCACCTTCTATGAGCTCTGGGCTACTCAGCCGGTGGCGGAGATGCGGGCACTCAGCGCCATCGTGGGGCTGGACAGGTGAGCGGCACGGCGTGTGCGCTTCTCTGGGTTTTAGTTTGTGGACTGACGTTTGCATGCACTCTGCCCTCCCCAGGCCTCGTTTCAACTGGAGCAGCGTCATCGTGGAGGGCGCGGACGTGGGCCTCAAATCCCACGCAGAGACAGGGCACGTGCAGCGGATGCAAAAAGAGGTTTACTCACGCTGACAACAGCGTTGCGTCCCCCTTGTTTGTGTGGCAGGTGGGGATATAGCGGCCCCCGCACGGCGGAGGGTCACGTGAGGCAGCGCATCTACGTGGACCCGTCACGCCCGTTGCCCACAGATGGGCAGTCCGTAGGCGCGACGTACCGCAACGTCACCCTCAGGCGCCTCTTCACTAACCTCGAGCCCCGACTCAATGCATTCGGCTACTCCTTCAGTGCGCCATTCACAACCGGATGCGCGCTGCTGCTGCGCAGAGCGGCAGCTTGCCCGCTGCAGACGACGGTGCAAAGATGATGTGTGTGTGTGCGTACTGTGTTCACCCGCCGGCGTCGTAGCGCTCGCGTTTCAGCGGGTCACGCAGCAGGTCGAACGCCTCCTTGGCTTGCCGAAAGCGCGAGGCGAGGACATCGGGAGTAGCGGCCTGTTGAGCCGTGTCCGGATGGTTTGCCAAAGCCGTGCGCTGGAAGGCTGCTCGCAAGTCGAGCGCGCTGCAGCGACGCTCGGCGGATGTCCGCAGGCCCAGCGCAGCATAGAGGCCTCTAGCGTCGCTCGGCTGGCGACGCATAGGGGGTGTTTTTCCGTCCTCAAAGTCGCGGTGTCTGCGTGAGAACGCAGCCGCATCCTCCGCCGTGGCGCGTCGGGTACCGTTGGTGGGCTCCTCCCACCACCACGTGACCCGCGACCTGCTAGACTGCTGTGACTCACCCGCATTTGCCTTGTCTGACTCACTCAGGGTTGCCCACGCACGCCGCAAGCGCGCCCACTCCAAACGCTCAGCGTCCTGCGCCGAGGCGTTGCGTTCGCGGGCCTCCTCCCAAGCTCTGCGGCGCTCGCGTTGCTGATCCTCCCACAGCCCCCAGTATCCGCGAGCCTGAGAGCACAGGGACCGGGCTGACGCAGCTGAAGTGCCACGAGAAAGCATACACGCTCCGCTTCGTGGAGAGCAAACAGTCATCCGCACGAGCGCGAGGTGGAGATCGCACGAACATCGAACAAGCGCCACAGGTTCAGGCGCAGGCTGTGGCCCCGCCTGCGACTCCACACTTCGCCCGCCGGTTGCCTGTGACGTGTTTCTCGTGGGACAGCTGTGTGCGACTCAAGGCGAGGATGGAGGGCGCGGCAGAAAGGGGAGCCTTGCTTCAGCCCCGTTCGCAACGCACGCGCGCGCACACGCACTCGCACGCAGGCGCGCCGCAATGCAGTTCACGAGGCTCTGGGAGAAGGCGCAGCGTGTGTGCTTTGCTCTCCGGTGCTCGCTCGCTCGTCGCCCTCTCCCCGCTCGCCTCTCCGCGGCGCTGTAGAGTCGCTGCTGGGCCTCAGGGCGGCTCTGCGGTGCGCCTGCGGCTGCGTCTGTGCTAAAAGCGCCTTGCTGCTGGCTCTGACGCGGCGTGTAGGAGGCGGGCGCTCCTTTGGACGAGGAGGAGGACAGCAACGCCGGGGAGGACAACTTGTGGGACGCACCCCTGGAGGCTGTGTGGGAGGGCTGGGACGACCCGTCGCCCGAGAACTTCCTGGTGGTGCTGCTCAGCGCCGTGGTGGTCGCCACGCTGGCCCTCGTCTCCGCCCGCCTCCTCGTGGTGCTCGTCTCCGTCCTCCTCACCGCGCTCAAGTACTCCACCGTCGCGCTGCTGCTCGTGGCCTTTGGAGTGTTCTTTGCGTGAGCGCGCGGCTGAAGAGAGGACGGCAGGGTAAAGGACGAAACCTCCAGAGCGAGGCGCACGCAACAGACGCCTGCGCAGCTCACAAATGATGCGTGTGTGTGTATGTCACACTACGCTTTGGAGCACTGTTTTTTCGTGTGTTTGATGCATCGACAGCGAGTTCGCGAGCAGCGAGGAGCGCTTGCGAGCGCTCTTTGCTTGCACTGACTGGAGCACCCCCGCCTGCTCTGAGTCGCTGAGGATGCCACCCGCCGTGGACTGGTACGAGGACGCGCGCCAGCTGCTGTGCGAGTGCCTGGGGGAAGAAGCCTTCTGCGCGGCGGCGGCGGCACTGGCAGTGCCTCCCACCTGCACCTGCGTGCGCGTGAACACGCTCGTGGCGGAGCCGGCCGCGATTGCGCGAGAGCTGGAGGAGCTCACAGGGGGCGCCAGGGTGACGGCCGCGTCGCCGGACTTGCCGGAAGCGTTGCTGGTGCACGGCTGCGGCGCGCAAGACGTGGACGTCTCGCCAGCCTGCGGCCGCGAGCTGGCCGTGGACAGACGCTGCGCGGAGGCTGTGTTGCGAGGCGCGGACGTCTTCGTTCCCGGCGTCTTTGGTTGTAGCGCGGGCGTGGAGGAAAACGTCCTCGTGGCTGTCACAGCCGTCATCGAGCCACTGGGTCAAACAACCGGCTGCGGCATGACACGCGGCTTCGTGCTGCCACGTACGCCCAGCGGCCGTTTGCTGCTTGGCTTGGGGCGCACGGTGCTTTCCCGCGGGCAGATCTTCCGTGCCAACGAGGGCCTGGCCGTGATCATGGAGCACCGCATGTTCGAGCAGCGCGTGACGGGGGAGCGCATCCTGTCGGCACTTCGCGGGCGTGTGATGCTGCAGAACTTACCCTCTATTGTGGCCGCTCGCGCCCTCTCGCCAGCCCCGGGCGACAGGGTGCTGGACATGTGCGCCAGCCCTGGCGGCAAGACGAGTGCCCTGGCGGCGCTGATGCATAACCGGGGATGCATTGTGGCTCTAGACGTGAACCAAACAAAGGTGAACCAAATCCGCGCGCTGTGTTGCGAGCTGGGCGCCACCATCGTGAGCGCGCACAAGATGGACGCCACAAAGTCGGTGCTGGTGGGCGCCGATGCGGACGCGCCCAGCGAAGCAGAGCAGGCGTATGTGCAGGCACGCGGAGACAGCGGTCGCGCCGCCGGCGGACCAAAGCTCGAGGCGAGAAAGCGACGCAAGGCTGCTGGCGCTGCTGCGCGCGGCAACGCGCTGTGTGAGCGCGACACGTCACTGTGTCAGCCCCAGGATGCGCAGCCCACGCAGGCGTTTCCGCTGGGGAGCTTCGACGCCATCCTCTGCGACGCCCCTTGCTCCGCGCTGGGCCTGCGCCCCAGGCTCAGCCAGCCAGTCAACGCGGCGCAGCTGCGACGGTTCGCATCCTATCAGAGAGCGCTGCTCCATGCGGCCGTGGCGCTGCTTCGCCCCGGCGGCGCGCTGGTCTTCTCGACCTGCACGATCAGCCCTTTGGAAAACGAGGCCAACGTGGGTTGGCTCCTGGCCACGTTTCCGGACATGCAGCTGCAGCAGCCTGCCGTGCGCCTGGGCGGGCCGGGACTCACGGCACCCGCCTGCGGAGGCGACCCGTGGCTCACGCCACAGCAGGCGGACCTGGTGCAGCGCTTTCGGCCGGAGACGCACGACACCATTGGCTTCTTCGTGGCGCGCTTCGTGAAACGTGCGCGGACTGAGTGATTGAATAGACAGCAGAAGCTATGACCGACGCGAAGCCGGCGGCAGAGAGCACAGTTCCGCCAGGCAGTTGAAAACAGCGAATATCAGCTCACTGTCTCCGCCCAAGCGTCTCCAGCGTCTCCGCCCAAGAAAATGACTTCAGTATTTCGTGATACACAAATTTGTCGCGCAGCGTGAGATGGGAGGGCTGCAGGAACTGTGCTCCGGCGGCGAGCATCTCGGCGCGCACTCGCTGCGCAAACAGCGCAGGCTGGGCCGCCTCTGCCGCGTCCGGCGTGCACAGCGGCAAGTACGTGATCTCCAACTCCAGCCTGGGCTGCGACAGCACCAGCAGCACGGAGCGCATTGCGTCGATGGTTTCGAAGGCTGGGCTGAAGCGGCGAACGCGGTAGTGCAGCAACACTGGCTGCACTGGCACTCCGCCCAGGAAGGCGCCCGTCTTGAAGGGCAACAGAAACGCGCCGTTGGTGGTGGTGCCTTCCGGAAACACGGCCAGCGGAGGCGCTTCTGGCTGGTGTCGTCGTAAGCGCTCCAAAACAGCCGCGCCAGCGCCTGCTGCGCCTGCTCTGCCGTTCTCCCGCTCAGCAAACACGCAGTCCAAGGTGCGTGCAATGACGCCGATCAGCGGTAGACGCTGCACCGACGCTTTGGCGATGAATGCGGGACAGGCCTCGCTGAGCAGCACGAGGATGTCCAGCCAGCTCACGTGGTTGCAGACCAGCACGGGTGCTGCCTGGTGGCGTACGCCTCTCCGTTTTATGCAGCCGGGCCAGAAGCCGCAGCATAGGAGTGCAAAGCGCCCGTGCACGCGAGCCAGCGGCGGCAGCAACGCGTAGCGAAGCTTGAGCGGCGCAGGCGCCAGCGCCAAGCAAAAGCAGCAGAAGGAGACAACAGCGACGAACAAGGCTGCGAGGCGAAACAGCGGCAGCAGCGTGCACCAGAAGGCCACCAGCAGCAGCCTATCTCGCAGCGGAATGTCGCACGCCGTTGGCCCGAACGCGTCGCGTCGGGCAAAGGGAGCCCAGCGCAGGCGCGACATAGCCACCACGAGGCTGGCGGGCACGCTGAGCGGCGGCAACAAGCGCAAGCAGTCCGCACGCACACGCACATCAAATTCAGCGGCCAGCGCCTCAAGAGGGCGTCCTGGACGCGCAGTATATATACTGTTTAGAAACTTTCTTTATCGGTGATTTCTTTTTCGGTGACGATGACCTAGATGACTACGGCAGCGATTGAGCTGCTGCGGCCATCTGGGCGCCGGACACCATGCAAAGGACAAAGTGCCTGCCGGGGCTGGCGGCGCGTAACCTTTGTAAAATACTTCTCTCTCTCTTTAGAAACTCAGGTTTCACTTTCCCTTCATAGCTTGAGCCTCGCTCTCGTGGCGCGCCTGCGCGCCACGCTGCGCTGCAGGCGCCACGCGGCAGACGTGCCGGCGCTGCAAGCCAGTCTGTCGCCCAGTCCGTCTGCCTTGCCTCCTCGTGCACTGCCTGCCTCGCACGCTGAGTCTTCTTACCCATGAGCCTTCTTAGCACGGGCGCGCGCCGCACAACAGAGCGAGCTCACAGAAGCTTCTTCGCGTGTATCCGACGCAAGCAAGTGCACAGGGCAGACAGGGGGGGTAGCGACTGGCGTGGCGGGGTGCGGGTGCCCACCAGGACCGACACCAGGCCCCTGAGGGTCACCTGTTGACTACTTCACTCCAGCTCAGCTGTCCGCTGCCGCCCCCCGGGGCTGCATCGCGTCTCGCTTGCCGTAGAACCGCGGCGCCAGCTCGGCAAGCCAGGCTGTGTCGATGGCTGAGACGTCTCTGACATAGAGCTTAGTGGTTCTGACGAGCTCGTTGTAGAGGATGCAGTCGTGGGGCGGCGAGTGCTTGAACAGCACGCTGCTGGGATGGATGGCCACAATCTGACCGCCCACCAGGGTGCGATATGAGCCGTCCGGCTGGCGACTAGCCGCCTGCAGGAAAAAGCCAGAGGTGAGCGCTCGACGCAGCGGCGCGCTGTCTTCTCCGAAGGTGGCCGCCTCCGCAGAGGCTGACGCGTTGCCGCGCGCGCCCTTGGCGGCCAGGCCGCCCGCCGCCGGCACGCCCCGGCGCAGCTGGTCCGCGACGTCGGTGGCGCGGCTGAGCGCGCGCGCGCTCACGAAATGGTCGCGGCACCAGTCGCCCCGCTGCCGCGCGGGACAGGCGCTGTAGGCGCGAAAGACGCGCAGCAGCGTGACGTGGTCACCGTCCGGGCTGGCGAAGCGCGCCTTGGCCGCGCGCGCCTCAGCCTCACGCTCTCGGGGGATGAAAAACACCGCATCCACGCTCAGCATGCCCAGCACAGCCACGCAATCCTCGCAGCATCCCTCGCCCTCCGCCTGCGCGCCCATCAGCGCCTTGGCGGCGCTGGGCTCGAGCGGGAAGCGCGCCATCGCAGCCCCCTGGCTGCTCAGCGACCCGCTGTCCTCCAGCGCGCCCAGCGCATACAGCAGCTCCAGGGAGCGCAGCAGCGCGGCGCGCGGCGGCGGGTCCAGCAGCGGAAAGGAGAGGACGTCCTGGACGCCCAGGGCTTTGAGCTGCAGCACCACCCCCCCAAGGTTGGCGCGCAAGATCTCCGGCCGAGTGGCCCCAGCCAGGCCGTGAAAGCTCTCCTCCGTGTACAGACGGTAGCATATTCCGGGCGCCTCGCGGCCCGCCCGCCCAGCACGCTGCCTCGCAGCAGCCTGGCTGATGGGCGCCACTGCGAGCGTATCCACGCCGCTGCGCGGGTTGAACGCGCGCTGCTTGGCCAGCCCGGGGTCAACCACGTAGCGCACGCCGGGCAGCGTGAGGCTGGTCTCTGCGATGTTGGTGGCCAGAACCACTTTGCGACTGCCGCCAGGCGCAGCCGCGAACACAGCCATCTGCTGCTCGGGAGGCAGGGCGGCGTAGAGGGGCGCCACCAGCAGGGGCGAGGCGTCGAAGGGAAGCAGGGCGGAGCGGTCGCGCAGCAGGCGTGCCAGGGAGTCGATCTCCTCCTGACCCGTCAGGAAGACCAACACGTCGCCTGGCGGGCTCTCCTCGTGGATCTGCAGCACGGTGAGCATCGCCGCATCCAAGTAGTCCTCTTCAGGCTGAGGAAGGTACATTACCTAAGAGGGGGGGGAATGAGGAGAGAGCGCAAGCTTCCAGTGGTGCGGGGCGCGCCTTGACGGGGAACTGGCGGCCCTGGACGTAGACGCATCTGGCGCCAGCGAAGAATGCTGCGAAGGCGTCTGCGTCCAGGGTGGCAGAGGTGACGACCAGCTTGAACCCCTCTGGGCGACTCTCAACCACTCGGCGCAGCAGACCCAGAAGCACGTCCGTGTGCACGGTGCGCTCGTGCGCCTCGTCGATGACAACCACAGAGTATCTGAGAGCCCAAAGGGGCCGTTAATGGGTGCGGCGAGCGACGGCATAGCTAGGGGCGTGCGTGGTGGCGCGCCTGGCCAGCGTTGGATCTAGCAGCGCTTCGCGCAGAAGCATGCCGTCTGTGCAGAATTTGATGCGCGTGGCGGCTGTGGTGTGGTCCTCAAAGCGGATGCTGTAGCCCACGAGACCGCCCTGGGTGAGGACAGGAGGGGGGTGAGGCAACGCCGCCGCCGCTTTTTCCAGCTTCAGGACAAGCAACTCCAGGCGCGCACCAGCTCCGCGCCAGCCTCTTCGGCCACGCGGCGCGCCAGGCTGACGGCAGCAACCCGGCGGGGCTGCGTCACAGCGACGGCCGTCCCTGCAGCCACCAGGCCGCCCTGGAGCGCAGCGCACAGCTCGAAAGGTGAGTGGGGCGCACACAGGCGCGCGCGACGCAGCCTCCACACGCGCCTGCAGCAGGAACTGGGGCAACTGGGTGCTCTTCCCGGACCCCGTCTCCCCAACCAGCACCAGCACCTGGCTCCGCCTCACCTCACCCAGAAGCGCCTCGCGGCACGCCCAGATGGGCAGCGCCTGACGCTCGCTCTCCAGCGCACGGCGGCGAGCCTGCAGCAAGGAAAGCAAGTCAGCGACGGCTCTCGCGCGCGGCGGCAGCTCTCACGCTGCGTGCCTGACGCGCCGCGAGGTCCAGCACCGGCGCGTGGCCGAGGCGTGCTCGTTTGGCGCCGCGCGGCTGCCCGTCGTTCGCCTTCATTGCTGCTGAGCGCGAGCACGAGCCGCCTCCAAGGCCTCTTGCGTTGCAGCCACCGCCGCCTCTCGCGTCGTGAGGAAAAGGACCGAGTCGCGCTGAATGTAGACTTGGCGGGAAGGCTTGAGCGAGCGCAGCTCAGCGGCAGCGACGGACAAGGCCTGCGGTTGGATGCTCAGTGCATGCGACACAGAGAGCTTGCACGCACCTGCAACTCCTTTTGCTGCTGCTGTGCACTGCTCGACATGAACCAACGGGCGATAGCGCAGACGGGTGCAAGAAAGTGGACAAGCGTCGGTCGTACCAGCCAGTAAAGTGTGTCGTATCTTACATCATCACTCGCTCGAGGCGCGCATCTGCGCGATGCGCGCGGCAGGCACGACGCTCCAAACGACAGTGTCGGTGAGTCGCATAGTCCGCGCCCCACGACCAAGCCAAAGTGCCAGCAGCGCAGCACCGGCAGCGGCAGCCGCAACCATCAGAAGCCGTTCGCTGCCAAGGCTCGGCGCGCTGCATGGCGTAGGCTGGGGCGGGGCTGGCGGGGCTGGCGGGGCTGGCGAGGCCGGCATCGGTGTGGTGGGCGGCTCAAGCAGCAGCTCCACTGAACTGTTCACCTCCTCTTCCTCCGCCGGCGGCGCCCCCGCGGTGCCGACGCTCTCCTGCGTCCAGAGCGCAGGCGACGCGGCTTGGTCGCCCTCGCTGGGCGAGAGAAGCAAGAAGGTTTCATCGTCTGCACCCGCTCCCGCTCCTGCCTCCGTGCTGGTCTTCTCCCCGCCGTTTTCCGTGCCTTCCCCCGCGCTGTGAGCCTCGTGCACCCTAGGGCTGGCGCCCGCAGAGTCAGCGCCCTGGGCGAGCGGGCTGGGCCGCAGCGAGGATGCGCCACCCCCGCCCCCCTGCGAGGAGAGGCTGTCGTTGGAGGCTTTTCGGTCGAAGGTTTCCCGCTGTGCGCGCGTCTCTTCGCGGGGCACAGACACCTCCACCGTTGGAAAGGGGGGGACCTGGAGGCCCAGCGCCCTCGCCCGCGCCGCCAGCGCGTGCAGGCAGGTGGCCACAGCCTTCAGCGACCCGGCGCTGGGGTGGCTCACGTCCCCCGCCGCGCACAGCTCCACGCTGCGCACGCCCAGCGCGCGGCAGTCCCACACGAACTGCTGCGCGTCGTCACGGCGACGCCCATCGCTGCGCGCCTCTCGCCCCCTGGGCCCCCCCGCAGCGCCAGCCTCCAATTCGCCCGGGCGCAGCGACAGCGGGGGCACGGTTGAGACGCCCGACTGACTGGCAGCCAGCAGCGCGGCGCTGACGCGCGCCAGCACCAGGCCGTTTGAAAGCACTGTTGACGTCTCCTGCTCAGCTAGCGGCGAGGACAGCAGCGACGACAGCCACAGCCGGCTGTTCAGCTGCAGCGCTTCTTCGCTGAGGCGCTTGAACGCGGAGACCTGGTCGCCAGTGCGACTGCGAGAGCTGGAGCTCGCCTCATCCAGCGGCTCTGTAAAAGAGCCGCTGGATACGGGAGTCAGCGGCGAGAGGGGTGGGTCCATGGGTTAGGCGGAGGAGCCGCAACTGGCTCTAGGCGGGACTCCGGGTCCACCACCTCCTGCTGACGTACACACTTGTCCAGAGCGCAGCACGCAGCACGCATGAAAGCCTACGTCGTCGAGTCTAATTCAAAACCGCAGGTGTCCTCAGGGCGCCGACGCGTCCCGAGCCGCCGGCGCAGTTGCCCCGTCGCGCCCCGCCAAGGCTGCGCTTGTGGCTGCGCTGATCAGCCGGCCAGGGAGTGTGGTGAGAGCCAGCCCCATGCTGCCTCTGCTGCCATCCCTACTTTGCGGCCTCTGCGCCCCCAGTCCCTGCGTCATGGGTATGTCTTGCATCTCCTTGCGTAGGCAAAGCCACTCCCCCAATACAGCCATGGTGGCTAGCCCCGCCCCGTTCAGCAGCCACCACTCTGCGCTGCGCGGCCAGCCCCTGTAGGCGCAGCAAAAGAGCAGGTGCAGCAGGTAGAGGGTGGCCGTGAAGTCCAGGCACTTCTTGGCTCGCTCCACCACCAGCGACAGGTACCCCGCCCTGTGCACGCCTCAGCTCGCTGCCCCGCCGGGCGCACGCAACGCAACGCACCCGACTGCAGCGTTCAACAAGTGCGCAGCAACGACCAACCTGGAGATGGCGTGAGGAGGCGGTGTGATAGGGTGTGGGCGAGCCCGCGCACCAACCCATCAGCGAGTGCGCGCTCACGGCCGCATAGTCGAAGAAGTAGAAGAGCGACAGCTTCGGCGACAGCGGGCCTGCGCAGGCTGCGGGTGAGCGTCTGTGGGACGGACCACAGTGCTCGCGCTCCACTTCCCGCGCACCCAGTGTCAGCAGCAGCAGGAAGCCCAAGCTGATGTAGAAGAGGCTCTGAATGGCGATAATCTGCGCGCCGCATGGCGCCGGTTAGCAGAGTTCGAGCAGCACGCACGACACCACGAGTCAAAGCCACAGCACCAGCGCTCAGCGTAACGCCCCCGCACGCGCCGCGCAAACACGCACCTGCGCGATGATGAGCGCCGGGTCCCAGACGGCGGAGCCGTAGAAGATGCCGCCCGCCATGCGAGACGCGTGTGGGCACTGCCAGCGCGGGGCGTGCGGCGCAGGGGCGCGCAGCGCGAGCGGTGCTTCACACGGCACGGGTGGGGTGATGGAGCCGCCGGGGCTGACGAAAGTAGTGGCATCATGTGGAAACGCACGCAACGTTACAACGCGCGGCACATCGATGCACGACTCGCCATCGGCCTCTTCAACAATTCTCCGTCAAGCAAGCGAGTTCTCTCCAGCGTTCACTATTCATTGGGTGTCCATTAGGAGGGGGCTGTTTGCTTCGTCTGCAACGGGGACGCTTCCCCCGCCCCGCCCAGCTCCTCACGGGCAAAGGCGGGCAGCACGCTCCTGCGGGGCCGCGCCGCACGAGCGGGTGGTCCCTCCACAGCCGCCAGGCGCAGCGGCGGGTGGTTGAGGCGGCAGGCTGCCCGGTTTGGGCAACTCCCGCCCGCAGCCACGGCCGGGCAGGTGAGCGTGTGACGCAGCAGGCACGTGACACCGTTGGGGCAGTAGCCCCCTAGAAACGACTGGCAGATTGGGGCGGAGGGGCTCACCTGAACGTGGAGGTAGGGGCACGCAGGCGCCCCGCACCGCCCCTCCAGAAAGAACGTGCACACAGGCATGCGCGCCGGGATGACCTGCGTGACGCCGTGAGAGGTGAGGGGGATGTGCGATGCTGAGATGCTGCGCTGCTGCTGCACTGTGTCGTACCCGATGAGTGAGCGGGCAGCAGGCGTCGCTGCAGGCGTTGCTGAGCCAGCGCACGCACACGGCCACCTTGTCCGCGTCGTGGCGCAGGAGGCAGGCGCCGGGGGGCTTGCGGCAGCGGCCGGTGCGGCAGAAGGACAGGCACAGTGGGCGAAGGACCAGCGCCCCTCGGCTGCCGCCCTTGGCGGGCGCCGAGCCGCTCGCCGCGCGCAGCCGCTTGCGGGGCGGGCCGACGCCGCTGGCCGCGCGCGCGCGCTTGACGCCGCCCGCCGCCGCCCGCCCCACAGCGCTCGCGGAAGGCGCAGCGGCTCGCAGCAGCGGCTTCCTGCCTCGCGTCCACGTCAGGCTGGCGCCCGAAGCAGCAGCTCCCGCCCGACGCACGCCGCCGCCGTGGGCTGCGCGGAGAGCTGAGGCGCCGCCCTGGGAGCTCTGCGCGCCCCGCGGCTCGCGCGCAGCGGCCCCCGACTCCGGCTGACGCCTCCAGGCGCCGCCTCCGCGTCGAGCACCAGCCGCGCGCGGCGCGAGGCGCGCGGGGGGCGGCTGTCGGGCCGCTGCCAAGGATGCTGCTCGCACCAGCGTGTGTGGCTTTGGCTTGGCGTAGCGCTTGCCGGGCGAAGCGCTGGGCAGCGACGGCGCAGCAGCGCGCGTTGCGGCGCCGGTGGAGGCGTCGCGCGACCACGTGCGGCTCGAAGGGGTGCGAGCGTGTGCCAGTACAGGGGCGGGCGCCGGCGCGGCCACAGGCGCAGCGACTGCGCTATCGGCTCCGCCTCGTCTCCACGTGTGAGCGAACCGCCCGCCGTCGCGCTGCCCTGCCGCGCGGGACCCACCGCGCCCGCCGCGCTGCATCGCCGCTTCGCCGGCCTGCGCTGTCTGCCTGTCTGCGAGTCTGGCACTGCAGTTACCGACGCAGATTGTGCCCCACCTGGCGCGTTGATGGCACACCGTAGCGAGAGAGTGTAGAAAATCAGCAGCGCGCGCCCCAAGCGTTGCTGTCGTCGTACGGTACGCTCGCTGACGTGGCAGTAAGTGGCAATGGGCACATCTTAGGAGCCCCCGCCTTCGCGGTGCCAGCCTCTCGCAGACCGCGCACGCCGTGCTCCGCGGTGGCACTCGGCCCTGCCAGCCTCTGAGCGACGCGCTTGCCGCCGTTCCGGGATCCGCTATGTCTGTCATCAGCCCCCTCCCGTTCGCGCTGCCCGCGACCCGGCGCAGCGTGGCCGCGCGGAAACAGCTCGTAGCGCCCGAAGCCCACGGAGTGCACGGAGTGCAGCCCGGACGGCGGCGTACTTCGCGCGGCGTTGCGAGCAACTCCTCCCAGCCCCATGGTACCTTAGAGGCCACACTTGAGCGCACTGCGGACGTCGAAGCAGCCTCGGAGCGGCCCAAGGTGCGCCTAAGGCCCAGCGACGCGGGCCGGTGCTGGGCGGTGTCGGTTGGGCGGAGGAGCAGTTGAACCACCCTTGGCCTTACCCAGCCACGTACTTTTCGCGGTGTATTCGCCTTGGACTCACCCCACGCTCCCTGCAGCCCTGGTGGCAGGCCGTGGAGCAGCCCGCCAACATGGTGAGCGTGAGGACCGCCTCCGAGTTACGCGCAGTCCTTCGCAAGGTGCGCTTTTTCAAATCAGCCGCCGCTCCGACCGCTCGTCAGAGCCCGGTGTCT
>Ga0208951_1000571_pt1 | contig 16870 bp, 12 predicted proteins | sample GreLakmeMI27MSRF_FD_187702 | JGI IMG/M metagenome (GOLD analysis project Ga0208951, IMG submission 187702) | Freshwater lentic microbial communities from great Laurentian Lakes, MI, USA - Great Lakes metaG MI27MSRF (SPAdes) | ecosystem: Environmental > Aquatic > Freshwater > Lake | place: Great... | reverse complement strand
TGCGCGGCGGCGGCGGAGGCTGTGGCTGCCGCGGCGGAGGAGCTGGAGATGGCGCGGCTGGAGAGCAGCCTCTCGCAGCGCTCACACAGGGGGGCCCGCCCCGCGCCGCCTGTGGGCGCTGCAGCCGCCGCCCCGGCCTGCCCCCGCCCCCCGCCCCGGCCCCCGGGAGAGGCGGCGGCGGCGCTGGCGCTGGCGCAGCAGCGGCACGCGGCGGCGCAGCGGCAGGCGGCCGAGAGCGTCGCGCGGTGCGAGGAGGCTGCTGCGCGTCGACAGGGCGCGCACGCCGCCGCGCAGACCGCCGCGGCGCGCGCCCAGCAGGCCGCGGAGGCCGAGGCTGCTGCCAGGCGCACAGCCACGCCACCGCCGCCGTCGCCGCCGCCGCCGCCATCGCCGCCGCTGCCGCCGCTGCTGTCCGCGGCGCCGCTCAGGCCGCGGGCGAGGGGCCAGGCTGGCTTTGCAGCGCCCCCCAGCGCCTCCACCCCCCCTGCGCCGCGGCAGCCTGGCGGCTCCTGGGAGGCGGCCTTCGGCGGGCCAGGCCGGCTGCCTCTGGACGCGCAGGAGCCAGGGGGCGCGTCACTGTCCGTGGAGGAGGCGCTGGCGACGCTGCGGGCGGCGACTCTGAGCGCACCGGATGCGGATGCGATCCTCTGCGCGCGAGAGCAGGCCCTGCTGGCAGCGGCGCGCGCGACGGCGTCGATGCCCGGGGGGGCGAACGCGGCGCGGCGATCGCGCGAGGCGGCCAGCGCAAGCCTGCGAGTCGCAGAGTCCGCCGCAGCCGCAGCGGCGGCGGCAGCGTTCGAGTTTGACGCGCCCGACGCGCACCCGCGGTGCGATGCGCCGATGCTGCTGGAGCGCGGCGCGGGCGGGCAGCTGACTGTCGCCTGGAGCACGTGCGTGGGCGTCACAGCTGACTGTGATAGCTACAAGCTGGAATGGGCGCCCGCGGTGGCCGGACGCGCGCCAGCCTGGGCGCTGCTGACGCAGACGGACGCTTTGTTTCACGTGCTCCAGGCGCCCAGCGGCGCTCACGCATTCCGGGTGTGCGCCCACAACGCAGCCACTCTGCAGTGGGGGCCCTGGTCCCGCCCGTCGCCGCCCTTCGAGGCCGACGCGGCGCCGGGGTCCCCCTCAAACAACTCTCCGCCCGGCGAATTGTTGGAGGGGGACCGCCAGCTGGCGGCAGCCATGCTGGGCGTGCGCAAAGAGCTGCTGGCCCTAGAGGGGCTGCACCCGGCGGTGCGCAGCTCACAGCTGCGCCGGCTGAAGGCCAAGTTCCACCCCGACAAGGCCACGCCGGAGAAACGCGCGCTCTACGAGGAGCTCTCCAAGCACATCAACGTCGCCACGTGCGTCAAAGAGTGACAATGCGTGCGATAGAGCTTCTATTTAGAACACTTGCGTTGGTGCTGTAGCACCACCGTCACCGCGACGCACGGCGCCGTGCAGTCTGGCAATAGCGTCTCCGCTCAGCCGGCCACCTTCTAGCAGTTGGATGTAGTGCAGCTGACCCCGTAAGTGGCTGTTGTGCCTGAGCGCCTCAGCGACCGCAAATGCGGTACCGTCGCCTAGAACGCCCGCGCGCGCCGCCGCCTGCTCGCTGCGCTGCTCCACGCGGAGAGGCAGGCAGAGGTTGAGGCGCTTCAGCTGGCCGCTGTGCATAGACAGCCCCGCGGCAGCACGAATGCCGCCCAGCGGCCCCAAGCCCAGCCCAGGCAGGCACACCGTTTCCAGGCGCGGGTGGTGCGCAAAGACACGGCCCAGCGCGTCGCCGCCCACACTGCCCAGCAAGAGGCAGTGGAAGGGCTCCACGATGAGCGACTCGAGTGACACGTTGTCCGCGACTGCGCGCAGCAGCGCCAGCACGTCTGCGTCGGCCAGCCGCATGGTGCGGAGAGAGAGCTGGCTCAGCCGATTGCTGGCGATGCCCGGCAGCAAAGCAGCACACAACTTGGGCAGCTGGTGCCCGTAGCCTTGGAGCTGGATGGAGCGGCAGCATGGCGCCTCTGCAGCCGCCCCAGCCAATTGCTGAATGCCGGGAGCTGGGTTCCAGTAATACAGAGACCACTGGAGGTCGAGGCCCTCCACGCGGCGCGGTGACAGCGCAGCGCAAACGTCCAGAATGGCCTCGCGAGACAGGGCACCGTCTATCCGCAGCTGCCGCAGCTGCACCGCCGGATGAAACAGCGCCGCCTGCCGCTCAGCTGCGGAGTTACCCCATGTGGTGCACAGGTGCAAATCGCAGTCTAGCAGCTTGAGCATCGGGCAGGTGCGCAGCGCGGCGCAAATTTGTGGCAACGAAAAGTAGGCGGCGAGTGTGCGCGCCCGGCACGTGCGCAGTCGCGGCAAGTGGCGCAAATTGGAAACCACCGTCGTGGGGATGAGGCCAATGAACACAAATTGACGCTGGTCGGGGGGCGGCCGGACGAGCAAGCCCGACACGTCCAACTCGCGTGTGTGAGCAGTCGCAGCGCGGCAGCTCAGCGCCGCGCGCAGCACCCGCGCGTCCAGGCGAGCCGTGACGCCTCCAAATTGCAGGCTGCGCCAGAGCTGCGGCTCGGCATAGCTCACGGTGCGCCGCGAAGCGCGACTCACGGCGGAAAACCGCAGCGCTGCATCTAGTGGCAGCAGACAGAGGATGGCCGTCTGGAGCGGCAGAGGCAGCGAAAGCAACACAGGCTCCTCGGTGATTTCTGCATCCGTCATGGTAGGCGCGGGGGCTTGTGGAGTGTTGAGAGCCCGAGGCAAGACCCTCGTGGTCATCTCATGTCAGCCATGAGTCACGTCATTTCCGTGATCCTTTGAGCGCATCAGAGTGGCCGCGCAGTACGCGCGAATGCGAGCGTGGCGACTCGCGTGCCCTCGACGCCGGCGAAGCGAAAGACGGGGTAGGTACGCACTCGGTCACGCTCCGCGAACCAGCCAGCCTCAGTGATTTCGCAGAGCAGCTCTTCCGCGGTGCTGTTGCAGCTGGTCACCACCAGCAGGCCACGCTCGGGCAGCAGGCGTGCGGCTGCAGCGACGTAGCACTTCCGAGCAGAAGCGCCATCCACTGCCAGACCGATGGCGTCCAGCGTGCCCTTGTCCACAACCAGGTCCGCGCTGCCGCCTTCCAGCGCCAACTCCAGCACGTTGTCAACCTGAGGGTGAGAGTGGAACAGACGTAAGGAAGGAGCCAGCGCATAGCACAAGCCACGCGCCTGGAAGCGGATGTGCGGGAAGCCCGCCGCGGCGGCCACCTCGCGTGACAGCTGGACGGAGGCGTCCACGTAGTCCACGCCCAGGAGGGTGGTGAAGCTGAGACGGCCCACAACATGTCAGCGGCTCCTTCGCTGCTCTTGCACAAGCACGCGCGCAGCACGCACCCGGCACGCGCCAGCGCGACGCACAGCGCGCCGTTGCCGCAGCCGAGGTCCAGGACTCGCCAGGCGTCTCGGCCGCCGACCGCGCCATGCGGGAGCGAGGAGGCGTCCACCATGCGGGCCACCAGCTCCACCATGGTCGCCTGCGTGTCCTCCCCGAACCACACCTCGCCCGCGTCCGCGCCCTGGGAGTCGCGGAAGGTGGCCAACTCAGCCGCATAGGCCTCCTCCCAGTGCTCCTTCCTCCCCAGTACGGAGCTCTGGTCCTCGCTTTCGGACGACGACATGGTGCAGCGCACCGCAGCCGCCGCGAAGGAGAGAAGTGAGCTTACAGTGACGTGGCCGAGTTTGCCAAAAGTTGACGCCGCGGCGGCTCTCACCTCTCGCGCTGTTGTTGTTCCTCGTCAAAAAGCGCACCTGTCGTCGGTTCACACCGTGCCGCCTTCGCCTTCTCCGCCAGCCCTGCTGCGTGTTGCGTGAGAGAGGTGCGATGCAGGCCCAATAGGCTGCTTGGGACCAGGCAGTGGTGCTGTCGCTTCCGCGCACCCTCCGGCGCTGCGCTCCCGCGGCCGCTTGCGCTTGCTGCCCCTACCAGCACCATGGCGAGCCAGCCGGGTGCCTGGTACGCCTTCCCCTGGGAGGGCCTGGGGTGCGCCAAGTATGTGGTGCTGGCGCCCTTTGTGGTTGCGCTCGCCTGTGGCTGGGACGACGCGGACAGCTGGAGCTGGCACATGCTGGCGCTCTGCGCGCTGCGCTACCTGCACGCGCAGCTGTGGAACACTGCTGCGCGGACGCACGCAGTGAGTGCGGGGACGCGGATCACCGCCAAGCCCGTCGAGTTCAAGCAAGTTGATAGGGAGAGCAACTGGGACGACTACATCCTCCTCCAGGCGCTCGTCATGACGGCGGTGCACAACGCGCCCGGTCTGGGCTTTGGTGGCTGGCCGGCGTACAGCGGCCGGGGGCTGGTGCAGTTGCTGCTCTTCCACGCGGGCCCGACGGAGTTCGCCTACTACTGGCTTCACCGCGCGCTGCACTGGCACCCGCTGTACCAGCGCTACCACAGCCACCACCACGCGAGCTTCGTGGCGGAGCCGATTACGGGTGCGCCGCCGGTCGTGCCACGGAAGCTGGTGGCTCTGGAGCCTCTCCGCCCCGCCGCGCCCGCCGCACCTGCCGTGGCCAGCAGCCGCGCCGCGCCGCGCGTGGCCCGGCTGTCGCACGGCACGGCGCGGATGTCTGTCGCGTGCCGTGTGGCTGCTGCTCCAGATACAGCGCGTTCCAGGGTACCGCCCTGCGCTCCTGCGGCTCCTCACACCGCCCCACCCTGGCCCTCGCAGGCTCGGTGCACCCGTTTGCGGAGCACCTGGCGTACACGGCGAACTTTGCCATTCCGCTTCTTGGCACCTGGGCTGCTGGTGGCGCCAGCTGGGCCATGTTTTACTCCTACCTCCTGGGCTTCGACCTGCTGAACGCAATCGGCCACTGCAACTTCGAGTTCGTGCCCACCTGGCTGTTCCAGGCGTGTGGCGGGCGCAGGCGTGCATCCGTGGCCGCTGTGCGGTGTCTGATACCCTCCCTGTCTCCGCTTGCGCAGGCGTGCCCGCCTTTGAAGTATCTCATCTACACGCCCACCTTCCACGCTCTGCACCACAGCCAGGTGAAGACCAACTTCTGCCTCTTCATGCCGCTGTACGACCACGTGTACGGCACGGCTGACCCGGCGAGCGACAGCCTGCACGCCAGCGCGATGGCTGGCGCCGCGGTGCCAGTGCTGCCCGCAGACTGCGTCTTCCTGGCGCACGGCACGGAGGTGCTCAGCCTGCTGCACCTGCCCTTCGCCTGCCGCAGCCTGAGTGCGCACCCCTGGGCGCCGCCCGCGCTGCTCTACCTGCTGTGGCCCCTGGTGGCCCCGCTGGCGGCGGCGGTGGCGCTCCTGGGGCGCGTCTTCACGGCCGACAAGCACAGCCTGGGCGCGCTGAGGCTGGAGACGTGGGTCACGCCAGCCTTTGGCGTGCAGTTCTTCTTCGCCGGGCAGCGGGAGCGCCTCAACGCGCACATCCGGGGCGCCATCGCGGACGCGGACCGCCTGGGCGTCAAGGTGATCGGCCTGGGCGCGCTCAACAAGCAGGAGGCGCTCAACGGCGGCGGCGCGCTGTTCGTGGGCGGCCGGGACGGCGCGGCGGGCCCGCAGCGCGTGCGCGTGGTGCACGGCAACACGCTCACCGCCGCGGCCGTGCTGCAGAAGATCCCGGCTGGCACGCGGCGCTGCTTCCTCACCGGCGCAACCAGCAAGCTGGGCCGCGCCGTGGCGCTGTACCTGTCGGCCAAGGGGGTAGAGGTGCGCATGCTCACCAGCAGCACGGAGCGCTACGAGGCCATCGTGCAGGAGGCGGCCACGCCCGTGCAGCGCGCGCTGCTGCGCCGCGCAACCAGCTGCGCCGAGGGCGCAGACTGCGACGTCTGGGTGGCGGGCAAGCACCTGAACGCCAAGGAGCAGGCGTGCGCGCCGCCGGGGGCCACCTTCCACCAGTTCGTGGTGCCGCCGCTGCGCGAGCACCGCCCCGACTGCGCCTACACCGACCTGCCAGCCTTCCGCCTGCCCAGGGAGGCGCGCGGCTTCAGGAGCTGCGAGATGACCATGGCGCGCGGCTGCGTGCACGCCTGCCACGCGGGGGCGCTGGTGCACGCGCTGGAGGGGTGGAGCCACCACGAGGTCGGCGCAGTGCCGCCGGAGCGCATCGACACCGTCTGGATGGCGGCGGCCAAGCAGGGCTTCACCATGGTATAGCTGTGAGCGAGGCTCAAGGGCCGCGGGGGCGCAGGGGCGCCAACTGGAAAGTGAGAAGCAGGCTGCAGGGGGGCCTCGAACGCAAGACGCCCGCACTGCACGCAGCGGGCGGGCTCTATCTAATTTTTAATCCCAATCCATCCAAGGCTCGGTTAGAGCAGCGCCGCCGCAGCCGCACGGGGCGCCTCGCTGGTGCCCTCTGCCAGCAGGGACACCTCCACGCTGTCAGCCTCCCGCTCCCACACGCGCAGCCGCGTGCGCCACACGCGCAGCTGCAGCTGCCGCGTGCCCGCGCAGCACAGCGCCGCCAGGTGGGCGGGCTCGCCCTGCGCCCCCAGGCGCAGCAGGCAGAAGCGCCAGTCTGCAGCACCCTCGCTGGCGGCGCCACCCTCGCCCTGCTGGCCCTCGCCCGCGGCGGCCACGTTGTGGCGCGCCCCCTCCGCCAGCTGCAGCGAGATGCTGCGCTGCGCCGGCCCCTCCAGCGCCACGGAGAAGGTTGAGAGGGGCGCAGCCGCGATGCCCCTCCCCAGCGCCTTCACGTACGCCTCCTTCAGGGTCCACAGCTCCATGAAGCGCACGCGCCTCTCTGCCGGGTCGCTCAGCGCCTCCAGCGCCGCCGTCTCGGAGGCGCTGAAGTAGCGCCTGGCCAGGCGCTGCGTCGAGTCGCTGGCGCCGCGGCTGGCGCGCCCGCGAGGCTCCACGTCGCACCCAAGGTGGCCGTCGGCGCTGAGGGCCAGCAGCAGCGCGCCGGGTGCGTGGGCCAGGCTGAAACGCAGCGGGGAGGGGCCTCCGTCGGGCCCCACCAACCACGGCTTGCCGTGCCCGTTCACGCACAGCTGCACAGCCTGCGCGCCGTGTCAGAGCGCGCCAGACGAGGGCCAGGGAGGCGCGCACCGAAGGGTGGACGCCCGAGTAGCGAGCGAGCGTGCAACGCGCCAGGGCTCGGCTCAGCACGCGCTCCACTTGCTTGCCCGGCGACGACGTGCTGCTCTCGATGCTGGACCGCTCGGAGGGCGAGAGCAGCTCGCGGTACGACTCCAGCAGCTGTGGCTCCTGCAGCCCGCGTGAGCGCTTGCAGAGAACGAGCAGATGCGTCATGCGTGCGGCGCCTCACTCCCACACGCGCGCACGACGCACCGGCGCCTCGCTCGTGTCCATCCACCACAGGTGAACCTCGCCAGGAAGCAGCGGCGGCGGCGGAGGGGCTGAAGCGGCGGTGGCCAGGCGGCTGACTCGCAGTGCGCGTGAGCCAGCCCGCGACACGGCGTGGCACTGCATCTGCAACCGTGAGCGCGCAAGCACCGCGCAGCGTGACAGAGCCAGCATCTACTCGTTCAGCCTGCGCGGCACAGACCGCAAGCCGTTCTCGTCGAAAACCATGGATGCGCGGGGGTGAGGGCGGCCTCGACCACAGGCTCAGGCATGCAGCGCGGGAGGAGGCGTGAGCGGGCGAAGGCGACAGATAGTGCGACGGATCGTGGGTACGTGGAATCGAACGTTCGACTCCTCAATCATACGCTCTGCTTCTCGTTCTCCTCGACGCTGCTCTGCGCCGTCCCGCGCCTGCGCATTCGCCTTCCGGAGGCGTAGGATGCGGCCGCCACGCCCGCGAGCAGCGCGACGCTGCCCGCGGCCCAGGACGCCGACCCCCAAGCTCTCGCGCCGCCCGCAGCAGCCCCCATCGCCGCGGGCGTGCGCCTGCCCAGCCGCGCCCGGAGTCCCTGGAATTCAACCTCCCCTCCCTGCTCCCCTGGCCCTGGCTGCGGAACGTCCGGGTGCAACGCCAGCACGCCCGGCAGCGCTGCGCAGGCGGCCGCCCAGCTGCTCACAACCTGCTCGTACTCCGTCCTGCCCAGCGGGTTGAACATGCGGAAGCAGTCGTCTCTGGTGGCCATGAGATCGCCGTATATCTCCCACGTCATCGCAACCGGCACGCTCAGGTTGAGGTACACGTAGTCCGTGGCTGTGCCGTGCGCCAGGTAGCCCACCTGCGCACCCCCGGAGCCGATGACGCAGTCGGGGCAGTGCACGCGCTTGAGCTGCTGCAGGATGGCGGATAGGGCGTCGCCCTTTGGGCCCGTGGGCACTGCCGCGACGTGGTCGAAGGGCACGAAGAGCGCGCGCATGCCGCTGTGCACGTTCACCCACGCGTGCGGCCTCCAGGCCTGCAGCGTGTCGCGCAGCAGCAGCGCCTCGGGCTCGCTAAACGGCCGAGCGCCGGCAGCCTCCTCATACGGGTCGTAGTCCTTCTCCTTGAAGCCCCAGTGCACGTCCCAGTTGCGGTTGGTGTCCACGCCGCGCCCGTTCTTGCGCAGGCACAGCTCGCCTGACTCAACCTTTGCGCGACCCCCAACGTTCTCCAGAGGAACCACCTTGAAGACGCTGCGACGCAGCGCGCGCTCCGCGGCCACGCCCCCGCCGGACAGGCGCGCCGCGGCGGCGGGGCCGCCGGCGAGCAGGCGCAGCAGCCTGGCGGCGACGTCGCTGGTGATGAGCTCTCGCCCGTGCTCTCCAAAGTTCAGGAAGACGCGCAGCTGACGCTCGGGGGGCACCCGCCCGTGCGTGAAGTCCACCGTCACAACGTCCAGCGAGGCGGAGTAGCTGCGTGGAGTGGAGTGTGTGTGAGCACGCGCAGAGCGAGCGTCGCCGCATGGCCGCGCACCCGTCAAGCTCCGCGTGCAGCGTGTCCAGCTGCATGGTGCGCGGGTTCTGGGCCACCGTGAGGCGCACCTCGGCGGCCAGAGCGTCGCTGTGCGTGCCCAGAAAAAGCACGTCAGCACGGGCTCAGCCTCCTCGCACGCGCACAGGGCACGCACGCGGTGAGGTAGATGCTATAGTCTGGCTGCGCCAAGCCGCCTGGGACGGAGGACAGCGCTCGGGCTGGCGCGCCCGGAGAAGGGCTCTCAGCGACACCTGCCGTGAGCAGCAGGAAAAACACGAGAAGGAGGACGAGCATGTCAGGTAACAGACACCCCGGAGAGGGCGTCTGGCCGTGCTGCAGCTGCTGCGTGCACTCTTTGATGAGTGCGAAACAAACGACGCCGGACGCTTACGATACCTCGATCCGAAACTACGATTACTCCTCTTCCCCGTCCCATCCTTGGTTCTCCCCGGATCCGAAGAGCGAAAAGACGAGCGTGCCCACCAGCTGCGCGAGCGCGGTGGGTAGGAAAAGCGCCAGGGACCAGCTGCCGGTAGCGTCCAGCAGCAGGCCTGCGGCCCACACGCCCAGCACGCCCGGCAGCGCGCCGGCCGTGTTGCTCACGCCCAGCAGGATGGAGGCGTAGCGCGGGCTCAGGTCCTGGTGGTTGCAGTACAGTCCCGCGCGGCTCCAGGCCGAGAGCCCAAAGGCCAGGCTCATCAGCGCTACCACCAGCGCTACCGGCGGCGGCGCGCCCGCGCCCAAGCCCGCGCCCAGCAGCGCCCCCGGCACGCCCGGCAGGCTGAGCGGCTGGGCGGTGGGCGTGAGCACGGCGAGCGCGAGCATGCACGCTGCAGGCCCGAGGAAAGCAATGCCCTGCGCCAGCTTGCGCACAGAGGTGACGCTGTATCCGCGCTGCACCAGGCTGTCCGCCACGGGCCCCACCACGGGCGTCATGGCCACCATGGCGACGTAGGGCAGCAGCGAGAGCGCGCTGCTGGCGCCCAGGTCCATGCCCAGCGCGCCCTCAAAGTAGCTGGGCAGCCAGGCGAGCAGCGTGTAGTAGCCGTAGTTGAAGCAGAAGTGGGTCACCACCACCGCCCAGACGGCCGGGGAGCGGAAGAACTTGCGCCAGGGGGGCCCGGAGGCCTTTGGGGCGCAGCCCATGCGCGCGCGCCACTGCTCGATCCAAGCCTGCGCGGACGCTGCGCCGGGCGAGCGCGCCGCCCGCGGGTGCGCCAGCGCCACGCTTGCGTGGGGCTGCGCCAGCGGCCAGGCTGCGCACCAGGCGAAGCCCAGCACGGCAAAGACGGTGAACACGCTCTGCCAGCCCGCCAGGCCGATGAGCAGCGGCGCGATGAGCAGGCCCACCACAGAGCCCAGGTCCAGGCCGCCCCAGACGAGGCTGACAGCGCGCGCGCGCTCGCGGGCGGGCACGAACTGCACCAGCAGCGCAGTGGCAGCGGAGGGGGCCACCCCCTCGCCCAGCCCCACCAGCAGGCGCGAGGCGCACAACATGGGCAGCGCCACCGCCGCAGCAGGGGGGGCCAGCAGCGTGCCCAGAGACCACAGCGCCACGCCTGCAGATAGCACGCGCGCGCCACCCAACTTGCTCGCCAGGTAGCCAGCCGGCACCTGCGTCAGCGCGTAGCCCCAGAAGAACGCAGAGCTGCGGGACAACAGGGAGTGAGCAAAGGGACTGACGGGCGCGATCGGGCGCCAAGGGAGTGCGCGCTGCACATTCCAGCCCCAAAAGCGGGGAGCGCACCTGACGAGCCCCTTCTCCGCCCCGCTCCACCCGAACTGCACGGCCATGGGGATGAGCGCGACGCTCATGTTCACCTGGGAGGGGTGCGGGAGTGAGCGGCGCGTAGGGAGGGGCGCGGCTGAGCGCGCTAGGTAGGTTCACACAGCTTCAAAGCGCGAGGCGCACCTTATCCATGTTGCAGAGCACGAAGGAGGCGGATATGGCCGCAACCAGAATCCAGCGCTGCGGCAGCCCGAAGATGCCCGGCCCTGCCAGGTCGGCTGCTACGCCACCGCTGGGGGGATCTGAAGGCTCGCCCTCACCAGCCGCACCACCGTCGGCCGCGCGCGGGACCCGCCAGCCCCGCCGACGCGCACGGCCGCACGCGCTACTCCGCGCCAGGGCGGCGGGCAGCGGCAAGGGTGGGTCCGCGCTGGAGGGTGGCTGTGGGAGTGCGCACCCGCCCCTACTCGCTGCCAGCCCCGCGCCGCGCGACGCGCCGCGCCCTGAACGCTCGCAGGATCCCAGGCGCGCAACGGGCGCGCCACAGGAGCTGCCGGCCAGCGGCGATCGCCACACCGCAGGCGCGCCCAGACTGCTGGCAGACGCCAACATCCTGCCCTGCCCCGCCGATCTGACGCACACACGCACTGGGACCAGCAGCGTATGGCGGCAACAGATCTGATCAGCCGGCGCCGGCCGGTGGCCCGGTCGTCGGTGCGGCGGCGGGCGGTCTCCTCCCGCCGCCGCGCGCAGGGGTATTGCGTGAGGGACCAAACGATTTTTACCGGGGTAGTTTCGGCGCGCGACAGTACGACGTACGGCGCGTGCGTCGGTGGGTCCTTGGTCGTGCTCACTCAACTGTTGGCGCCCCCGGCGTGCCCTTGCCGCACGTGGGTGTGCTCGCCGCAGCTGGTGGCTGGGCACTCCGTTACTATCCGTTTTGGGCGCCCTTTGCGTGAGCGTCGCCATGGCTGAGGCGGACGAGCAGCTGGAGGCGTTCGACAGCGACGCCTTCTCGCCCATCGAGTACGTGAACCGCCTGTTCCCGTCGGGTGCGCACTGGCACAGCGCGACCCCACGCACCGCACTCACCACACTGTGCACCACCACAGAGCCGACGCTGGTGGGCGTGGAGCCGCTGATTCAAAAGCTGAAGGTTAAGATTCGGCGCGTGGACGCGGACATCCTGGAGGCTGTGCGCGCGCAGAGCTCGTCGGGGAGCCAAGCCAAGGCAGACCTACAGTCCGCAATGCTGGCCATCCAGGCGCGAAAGCAGCCTGCTCGCCCAGTCTGCTATGGCTCACGCGTGCGTGCGACTGCGCAGGAGCTGAATGGGCACATCCAGGAGATCAAGTCCAAGGCGGACCAGAGCGAGGCGATGGTCCAGGAGATATGCAGGGACATCAAGAAACTGGACTACGCCAAAAAGCACCTCACCAGCACCATCACGGCGCTGCGACGGCTGGGCATGCTGGGTGCGCAGGGCGGGCTGCTGCGCGTGTGGATTGCCCTAACACACCTCCCACCCGCGTCCGCCCCGCAGTGTCTGCGGTGGACCAGCTGGAGGACGTGGCCACCCGCAAGCGGTACCGCGACGCGGCGAACCTGCTTGAGGCGCGTGCGTGCAGAGGGCCTGCTTTTGCAGCGCACTCTCGCCCCACTCATCCGAGAGACTCTCTCCCAGGCTGTCAACCAGCTCTCCGCCCACTTCGAGTCCTACAAGGACATCCCCCGCATCGCAGACGTGCGCAGCAAGTGCGCGAGCATCAAGGCTCGTCTGCGGGGCAGCGTGTTTGACGACTTTGCACGCTTTGGGCGCGAGGGCGAGGAGGCTCTGTACAGCGGCGGCGAGCTGGCTGACGCCTGCCTGGTGGTGGATGCGCTGGAGCCGCACGTGCGGGAGGAGCTGGTCGCGACGCTCTGCAGCAAAGAGCTCAGCGCGTACGCTCAAATCTTCAGCGCCTCCGCCGGCGAGGCGTCGCACCTCGACAAGACGGAACGGCGCTACGCCTACGTGAAGCGCAAGATGGCGGAGCGGGAAGCTGCGTGGGCCGTCTTCCCGCCGACCTGGCGAGTGGGGGCACTCATCGTGGCTGCGCTGTGCAAGCTGACTCGCGCCCAGGTTGGCGAGATGCTGGACGCGCAGGCTGGTGGGGATGTGCAGGGGGTGTTGCAGGCGCTGCACCGCAGCCTGGAGTTTGAGCGGGAGCTGGACGAGCGCTTTGGGGGCGGCCGCAAGGGTGCCGACAGCGACAACGAGGAGAAGGAGGAGGAGGAGGAAAGCTTCGCGCCCCAGGACGAGGCCTCCGCCGCGGCGCTGCGGCGCAAGTACGAGCGGCAGCGGCGGCAGCGTGAGCACGAGGCTGCCATGGGCGACCGGGTGGGCGCGTCCGCCATGGAGTCCGCCGCGCGCGAGGCTGGCCGCATGTCCTTCCGCGGCGCCATCAGCTCCGTGTTCGAGCCCCACCTGCGTGGCTACGTGGAGCTGGAGGAGCGGCAGCTGACTGAGGGCGTGGAGGCGCTGCTGGCGGCTGAGACCTGGGCAGCCGAGCCGGCGGTCATGGCCGCCGCGGACGCGCCCAAGGTGCTGGCCAGCGCCTCGCAGGTCTTCCTGAACATCAAGAAGGTGCTCAAGCGCGGCTCTGGGCTCACGCGCGGCCAGACGCTCTTCGCCCTCTCCTCCGTCTTCCAGCGCGTCCTCAAGCTCTTCGCACAGCGCCTGGCGGCGCGGCTGCCCAAGGAGGGCGGCCTGGCAGAGGGGGAGGAGCGCGTGGTGTGCTTCATCGTCAACACGGCGGAGTACTGCCGCGACACCTGTGCCCCGCTGGGCGAGTCGCTGGCGCGCCTGCTGGACGCGCCCTGGGGCGACAAGGTGGCCATGGGCGAGGTGGAGGAGGAGTTCAGCGCGCTGGTGACGCAGGCGCTGGGGTGCCTGGCCGGCGGGGCGGAGGCGCGCCTGGAGCCGGTGCTGGCGGCCATGGCGCGCGGCCGCTGGGGCGAGCTGGAGGCGGTGGGCGACCAGAGCGAGTACGTGAGCGCGCTGCAGGTGGCGCTGCAGGCGTACGTGCCGCCACTGGGGCAGCTCCTCTCCAAGAACTACTTCCAGTTCTTCTGCGAAAAGCTCGCCGCAGCCTTCGCCCCCCGCTTCTACGCAACCATCTTCCGCTGCCGCCGCTTCAACGAGGCTGGCGCGCAGCAGCTGCTGCTGGACACGCACGCGGTAAAGCAGCTGCTGCTGGACGTGCCGGCCATGGGCGCGCCGCCCCAGCAAGCGCCCGAGGGCTTCGCTCAGGCGCCGCCCCCCTTCGTGGTGCCCGCCGGTTACGCCAAGCTGGTGTCGCGCGAGATGAACCGCGCGGAGGCTCTGCTGAAGGTGATCCAGGCGCCCCCGGAGGTTGTGGGCGCCATGTTCTGCCAGCTGCTGCCCGACGCGGGGCTGAACGAGCTCAAGCAGGTCTGCGAGCTCAAGGGCATGAAGCGGCAAGAGGCGCAGGCGCTGCTGGAGGAGGCGCAGGCCAAGGGGCTGGGCGGCGGCGCGCAAGCGCAGCAGCCGGGCAAGCCCTCCCAGGGGCTCTCCATGCCCAGCCTGCGCCTGGGCGGCGGCCTGGCGGGCCTCTCCGAGCTGGGCTCCGGCCTGCGCGAGGGACTGGGCGACCTGCGCGTGGGCCTGGCGGACAAGAGCCTGCCGGACCTGAAGGCCTTCAAGACCGCATTCTCCTCATCCTCAGACGCAGACTCCAAGCACGGCGAGGCGTTCCGCAACGCGGGGCGCAACCTGGGCAAGATGAGCGCCTTCATCAAGGAGGGCCTGCGAGAGGCGCAGGAGGGGCTGGCCAGCGCCAGCTTGCCCTCCATGAGCCGCGCAGCCTCGGGCGGGGTTGGGGGGGCGGAGGCTGAGCCGGCGGCTGCAGACAAGCTCAAGGTTAGCCTCGCGGACGTGCGCAAACTGTTTTCTTGAATACTCAGCAAATACTCGACGCAGCGCAGCTAAGAGAGGTGGATGGTGGCGGGGGACTCCACCACGAGGCTTCTGTCGCCCGTGCTTGCCACCCTCCGCAGCCGTGCAAAGTTGCGCTCGTGGAAAGCCGCAAACTTGGGCTTGCCGGCAAACTCACGCACAGCGGCGCGGTAGTCCGCCAGCGCCGCGTCAACCTCATCCACGGTGGGCCAGTAGCGCCCGCCGTCCCAGGCGTCTCCCGTGGTGGTGGTGGCTACGAAGTCTCTGAACACCCACGGATTGCGGATGGCTGCGCGCGCCAGCATCACGGCGTCACAACCCGTCTGCGCGCGCATCTGCTCTGCATCCAAGGCGTTGAAGACGTTGCCGTTGCCGATGATGGCCAGATGTGCAGCCTGCTGTTTTGCGAGCCCAATGGCGCCCCAGCTGGGCGCGTCCCTTGACCGCTGCCCCGCGTGGCGCGCGTGCACGCACACGTAGTCGAGTTCAGCCTCGATTGCGGCGTCTATGAGCGGCAGATACACTTGCGCTTCTGCCTCAACTCGGTTCAGGCCCAGTCGGATCTTGACTCCCACAGCCTGCACATTGAGACCCGTGTCGTGCTTCCACTCGGTGAGCGTCTGGAAGATTTCAGCCAGCTTTGAGCGGCGTTTGAGAAGCGCTGGCCCGGAGCCGCTGCGAATGACGTCCGGACTCGGACAGCCCAGGTTGATGTCCACGGCCACGATGTTTCGGAAGTGCGGTCTGCTGGTGCTAGCCAGCGTCTCTAGTCGGTCCAGCGCACCGTGCAGCTCGTCTCGACTCTTCGCCAGCAACTGTACTCCCGTGGGGACACCCGCGTCGAAGGTGTCCAGCATGTCCAGCGTGCTCGCGTTGTTGCGTGCCACCGCCGAGGCCCTCACCATCTCCGTCCAGGTCAGAGCGGCTCCCTGCCGGTGACACAGCCTGCGGAATCCTACGTCGCTGACAGCCTCCATAGGCGATAAAATAGCCGGAGAGGAAAGCAGCAGCGAGCCCAGGCGTAGAGGCGGAAAGGCGGAGGCGGAGGAGGAGGCGGAGGAGGAGCAGGTGGTGCAGCAGAGCCGCCTGGTAGCAGTCCGGCAGCTCGGAACAGGGCAGCAGGCTGGCGGTGCCCACATGCTCTCCGTGCTTGCTTATCGACAGGAGCTGGGCAACCCAGCACGCTCGCTGGAGCACGGACAGGAACACTTGACAAAGAGCGGCGGGGAGGATGAAAACGTCTCAGCCGTCGTACGACCGACGATGGGCCGCCATTCGCGGACGCGTCGCGCCTGTAGGCTCAGGGTGACGCACGCCGAGTTGCGCAGCGCCAGCTCTAAGCTCCCTGTCAGCAAAATGGCGGCAACAACACGCTTTGCGCCTCTCTCCGCTCTTCCGAACGCCGTTTCGCTGCGCAAGGATGCTGCGCGCACCAGCGTGGCGACGCGTGCCGGCGCGGTCCGCTTCACGCCGGCGACCACCGCCGGCGTCGCCGGGATGGGCGTGCAGCGTGTCGCCCTGTCGCTGAGAGCAGCACCGAGGGGGAGGCGGTCGCGGGGCGTGGTTCGCGTCAGCGCCAACGCGGACGACGCAATGTTCGTGGACCTCTGCCCCGGCTTCAGCTTTTTCAAGGTGGGTGTGCAAGCAGCGTGTACAGCCGCAGGAGGCTGCGCGGAAAGCAGCGGAGTCTAGCAACAACCCTTCACTCCGCTCTCTCTCTCACGCTCTCTCAAGCTCTCTCACGCTCACTCCACTCGCCCAGGTTGAGGCTGTGATCCGGCCCTGGCGCCTTTCCCACGTCATAAAAGCGCTCTCCGAGGGCGGCATCCGAGGTGTTACTGCTTATGAAGTGACGGGCCTGGGGGCGCAGGGCGGCGGCGTGCGTGAGCGCTACGCGGGCCACGAGTTTGACGAGTCCTCATTGGTGGCCAAGACCAAGCTGGAAGTTGTGGTGGTCGCGGCGCAGGTCAACGACGTCGTGAACTTGATCATCGCCGCTGCGCAGACGGGCGAAGTGGGAGATGGCAAGCTGTTCGTGAGTCCGGTGTCCGATGTCATCCGCATCCGTACGGCTGAGCATGGCGCCGCTGCGGAGAGGATGAAGGGTGGACGAGAGGACATGAAGCGCGCTGCATCTACCGACGCCAACTGAAAAGCGCGAGTGTAAGGACGCTGCGCAATGTTGTACGTCCGCGACCGTACGCGACTGTACGACGCAAGAAGGCACAACAACGGACTCGACAGGTTCACACTCGATCCCCCGCTGGTCTCGGTGTCCACTGCTCCCAGCCATGCCGAGCGGTCTGCTGCGAGGTTAGGCAGTGAGAGCTGGCCAGCAGTCCGCCTCCCATGGACGAGGTGCCCGTGCGTG
>Ga0208951_1000567_pt1 | contig 16948 bp, 18 predicted proteins | sample GreLakmeMI27MSRF_FD_187702 | JGI IMG/M metagenome (GOLD analysis project Ga0208951, IMG submission 187702) | Freshwater lentic microbial communities from great Laurentian Lakes, MI, USA - Great Lakes metaG MI27MSRF (SPAdes) | ecosystem: Environmental > Aquatic > Freshwater > Lake | place: Great... | reverse complement strand
GGGGGGGGGGGCGCGCAGGCGGCGGCGGGGCGTCCGCCGCAGCCTCAGCCTCAGCCTGCGCCTGGGCCGCCGCCTCGCTCGCCTTGCGGCTGGCGGTGACCCGGCGACGCTTGGAGGGCGGCAGGGAGGCGAGCGCCAGGGGCGGCGGCGGGGCGTGTGCGACCACAGGCAGCCCCGTCGGGGGAAGCACGATGCGCAGCGGGGGCGCAGGGGGCGAGGATGCGGCTGCGGCGGCTTTGGGGCGAGCGCTCGCCGCCTTTCGCTTCGACGGAGTCGCAGCCTTCTTGGGGCCTGAACCGGAGCCTGGCTTGCAGCCCGGCGAGGCGCCGCCGCCGCCGGAGTGAGAGACGTGGAGGAAAGGCCGCGTGAACGCAGTGCGCCGCCCGGAAGTCAGAGAGCCCGCAGCTGCGCCCGATGCGGCGGGCACTATGACAACCTTGCGCGCCAGCGGCTTGCGCGCAGCGCCCGGCTTGCGACATGCCACGCATGCGTAGTTGTCTCCGTCCAGCACCCCCTGGCACAGCGAGCAAGGGAGAGGAGGGGGTCAGCGCCGGCAGCTGCGATGCAAGATTGCAAGATGGTGTAGAGCGCGACGCACCGCCGCCGCGTGCGCGATCTCGCACTCTAGGTGCTCCCAGCGGTTGCAGAAGTCGCAGGGGAGCCAGTGGTTGGCGTCCGCCGCCACGCCGTGGCGCTCCGTTTTGCGATAGACTGCGTGGCACCAGCTGCAGCACCAGCCGCGGCTGTAGAGCAGCCCGCACGGGTTACACAGCACTGCGGCGGATGCGGGGCGCGCGTGAGCGTGCGCGATACGCGCGCAAGCGAGCCGGAAAACCCGGGGCCTGAGATGCGAGTTGCCAGAGCGCACCCACGCGTTCGCCGTTCGTGCCCATCCACCCCTTGCGCCACATGGGCGTTTCCTGAGGCGCAGCAGCGCGCGTCAGCGTTCGTCGCGGGGCGTCAGGGGCGCGCAAAGGCCAAGAGTCAAATGCCCTGTGGTGGCGAGCTCGCCAAGCAGCCCCGTCGCACCTTGCTTGTCGCCGCCATGGTGCACACCGGGTTGGCGCATCGCTTCATCTTAGGAGGCGAACTGTTGGCAGCGCCTTCGGTAACGATAGAGCTCATCCTGGATGGCAGGCCGGTGGGCTGAGCGCTCGCAACGCCCGTACCACGTGCTCACACGCGCGCGATGGGAGCGACACGCAAGGCACAGCGTCGCGCCGAAGCACAGGGTGGTGAAAAGTGAGGTTGAGCCTGCCAAAGTTTAGGCCAGACCCGCGCGATGGCCCTATGCTGCCACTCTGCCTCTCAGCACCTGTCATTCCGCCTCTCTCTCAACACGGGCCGCAAGGCCAGTTCCTATCCGTGTCAATCACCGTCACCAGCTTCGTGTTTGCTGGGCAGTCTGCGAAGACCGCCAACCGGTTGCCATCCTGCGCAAGGAGCGGCGTCAGCGCGCCGCGCACACCTGCAGGAAGTTTGGTCACGCACCGCGAGCGCGTAGCGCGGGCAGGGCAGAGACTCAGGAGTGCTCTGTGTCACAGACTGTCAGCAGGCGAGGACGCAGCCGGCGAGGAGCACGCAAGGAGGGTGGAACCAAAGCGTCACATGCCTTACGGTCGTCGAGGCGCCCGCGGGCAAGCACAGCTTGTACGTCCGCGCGGGAGACATGGCGGCAGTCCAGGCGGCACACCGCGTGCTCTGTGAAGACTATGGGCTTGGAAGCCAGCCGTGCTCTGACAGCCTGCAGAAGGTGGCCCCACGCGTTGGCACAGTCGGTAGAGTGGTAGAGGGCGTGTGGTTGTGACGCACTGCAGAACGGCGACGGACGTCAAGCTCAGCATCAACGGCGTACCTGGGCCGCGACTCAGAGCGGCTCATAGGAACCGCTGTCCGCGACCGCACCACACAGAGGCGGCCACAGCGCCGCAAAAGGCGAGCGCAGCAACAACGAAGCCGCCTCGGCTCCGCGCAGCTTTCTTTTCCCCTCGCGAAGGCTTGCTCAGCGGCTTCAGGCGCTCTCGTCGTCGCGGAGGCATAACGCGGCTGCGTCAGCGGCGCGTTGCGTTTTTCGTGTGACGTGGCAGGTACCGTAAGCTTCGGTGCAGAGCGGGGCGACCCCTTCGGACCAACACTGTTTTCCCTCGCTACACCCACACGCATCCCTGTCGCCCTGTCTCGCGCGATGCGCGCACGCGCTGGTGTGGATGAGACGCCAGGAGCGCTGGAAAGCAGCGCGACAACGCTTGCCTCGACCTCGACGACTTCCCATCACGTCGCCCTCAAGAGCAGCGCACCGTCGCCCGCGCCAGCCTGGGTGCTGAAGCCCGACTACGAGTGGTGCGGACTGGGAGTCGCGGCCTTTGTCGTTGCCCTGTGGTCGTGCACGCTCCGGTTTGGTCTATTGAGGACCCCAGCCTCGATGGAGCAGCAGCCTGTGTGGCTCACGGCGCTGCTGATGCTCGCCCTGACGCACCAGTACACGGGGCTCTTCATCACCGCCCACGATGCGATGCACGGGTTGGTTCTCCCAAAGAAACGCCGTCTCAACGATTTGGTGGGCACCTTCTGCGCCCTCGCGTTCGCCGGCTTCGACTACAAGTTGCTGCACGCGGCGCATTGGCGACACCATGCGCACCCTGCGAGCCCCAAGGCGCGTACCGTCACGCATCTTGACAGCGTGGGTGCTGACTGAGACGCCTTCCCACGTCGCTGCTTGCTGCTGCCCCTCTCGCGCGCAAAGGACCCGGATTTCCATGGCGAGCACAGTTCCGCGGCGCTCTCTTGGTTCCTGACCTTTATGTGGCGCTACACCACGGTTGCGCAGCTGGCGCGGCAGACGGCAGTCTTCGCTGTCCTGCACCTTGCTCTGCGCGTGCCCGTCGCCAACCTTGGGCTGTTCTGGGCAGCGCCGGCACTCATGAGGTGCGCATCACAGGTCGCTTTCGATTGATAGATTGCCCGGGCGCTGAGTTACCATCATGACACATGTCCTCTCTTTGCGTTGCACTCAGCGCCGTGCAGCTGTGGTTCTTCGGCACTTATCTGCCCCACCGCGAGCGCGACGATGCACCATACATCGACCGCCACCGGGCGCGCGACGTGGGGAGCAACGCGCTCTGGAGCCTTCTCAGCTGCTACCACTTTGGAGGCGCGCATTGGGAGCACCACTCATTTCCGGCGGTGCCCTGGTGGCGCCTGGGCAGGCTGCGAGCGCTGATGAGCAAAGGTGGCTGAAGAATGTCAAGCCTTTCTCGAAGCCCTCAGACTGCCAGTCTGCCACGTCATTCGCACCTCGCTCCCTTCGCAAAGCCTGTTTCACGCATTTGCTTGCCCTACGCAGTCTGTGCCTGTGTGCGCCCTCGTGTCCATCGCAGAGCAAACCCCGCGAACTCTCGCTTCTGGGCATCCACCGCCTGCGCCTCCGCCTTCTGCGTATCGCTGACGCCTGTGGGTGCTGAACACACGCCCGGGTGCTCGCTGCTCTCCGCTGTGGGCGCGCAGGCTGCACGGGCTGAACTGAGCGCCAACCCTTGTCTGCGACGAGACAGTCTCGCTGCCTCGCGCACGCCCTCGCGCCCTGCTGCGCTGCCACGCGACGCCTGTGGGAGCCACGCACCGCTGGACAAGGATGTCTGAGGTTGCTAAGGCTGCTGTTATCGCCGCGCTCGCCGCCCTCAACGCTCACTGTGCCGCCTCGCGAGGCGGCAAACTACGCGGCTCGCCTGCGCCGCGCTCCGCTCGCAGAGAAAGAGCTCTGGCTCTTCAGCTGCGCACTTTACAACCATGCTACGTTGGCGAGGCTGCTGCTCGCGGACGGCCTGTCCCCAAGTACTGTCTACCTTGAGAAGGGTAACTCTACGCCACTGCACGTAGCTGCCGAGCACGGAGCGATGGACGTGCTGCGCCTCTTGCTTGAGGCTGGTGCTGACGCCAACAGCTGCGAATTTCTTGGAAACACGCCTCTAATGCGCGCAGTCATGGATGGCAAGCTCGCTTGTGCACGCGAACTCATTCCGCACACGGACCTGCGCATCTATAGTGCCGACGGCAACAACGTGCTGCATGACAGTATCATCTGCAATCAGCCCGAGATCTTCAAGCTCCTTCTGCCCCACTTTGCAGACAACGTCGACGTGCGCGCCGTCAAGCCACGCCCCCCGGGTAACCCTGACGGTCCGTTCAACTACACGCCATTACATATCGCGTGTCAGGGTGGACATCACGCCATGGTGAAGGCCCTTCTGGCCGCAGGGGCTTTGCGCACGGTGCACGACAACAATTCGTTCTCCTGCCTCCACGCCGCGGCTCAGAACGGGCACCTGGCCTGTGTGACGCTACTCATCGGGCGCCCTGACAACCAGAAGATGAGCGTCGCGGAGATTGACGCCTGGATGGCTGACGGGCGCACTCCGCTTTTCTTGGGTGCGAAGAACGGGCATCGTTACTGCTGTGCCGCGCTCCTTGCTGCCGGCGCCAATCCGGCTGCTGCCATGCTTGTTGGGTTCACGCCCTTGGATATTGCGAAGCATTGCCACCCGGGCAACAAGGAGCTGATCGAGTTGCTGGAGTGCCGCGGCGGTGGCCCGGCGCCGCTCCTCTGCGCCGGCTGCGGCGCCTCCGACAAGCGCCTCCGCGCCTGCTCCGCCTGTGGGTTCGTGGCGTTATGCAGCAATGCCTGCCTGGCTCAGTTCTGGCCGGTGCACAAGGCGGAGTGCAAGCGCATCCAGGCGGCCAACGAAGAGAAGGCTCGCAACAGCAACATCATCCACACTGATAAAGGCGTGCCTGCGCCGCGCTAGACACTGCGTGCAATGAACAGCGGCCGCCCGGGCCCGCTTCATCCCTCAACATGGTCTTACGTCTCCCCGTAGTCCAGCTGGGCAGGGGGCGGCGTGTCAGCCCGGGTTGTCGGTGCCACGTCACGCGCGCCTCGCTCCCTCCGCTAGCCCCGTTGTTCGCTCTCCGCCTGCTATGTGCGCCCGCGCGTCGAGAAGAGTTGTCGTCTGATGGCGACCACGGTGTCGCGCTACTTCTCCTTGCGAGAGGCAGCGCCCATCTACCCCCACAAGACCATTCGCCGCCTGACGCCTCGCAACCGCAAGTGGGGTGCCCAGCGGCCGGCGCCGGCGCCGCCCAGTCTGGAACTGCCCGCGGCGCCCAGCTTTGAAGAAGCAACTCTGGCCGCGGCTGCGCAGCCGCAGGGCGTGTCCTCTCTGCTTCGCACCGCTCGAAGAAGCAACGCGGAGGTGCGCGCGCGCACGCCGAGCTGCTGCCGCGTGGCGCTGAGGCGTGTTTGCGCGGCCCGCAGGGGGACCACGGGAGCGCGTTCTACTCGTCTCGGCTCGCAGCTGCCGCGTCTCCCCACGACCTCGACGTGCTGGAGGCTGCCGCCTTCGCGCAGCGCGAGGCGCTGCTGGGCTCGCTGCTGCTGTGCTGGCGCGACGCCACGGCGGACTGTGCGGCGCGGGAGGAGAGGGACGCTGCTCGTGGCGCGTCTCGCGTCGCCAAGCTCGCCCTGCGCCGCGCAAGTAGCGTGCCCAAGCCCCGACAGGGCTACACCAAGCCCGTGTTGCGCGCCCTGTGCGTGCGCCTCTGCTCAGCCTGCCGCGCGCTGCGGCCGCGAGCGCTCATGTGGCGTTGCCTCCTTCTGCGGCCGCCGCAGCCAGCCCCGGCGCAGCCCAAGCCCCGGCCAAGCCGCACAGTGCTGCGACACCGCGTGCGCGCTGTCAAGGCGCCCCCCACCAGGCCCGCAGAGGCTGCACCAGCTCCTGACGCGCCGCCGCCAGGCGTGCCGCCGCCGCTGCCGCCTGCTCGGGTGCTGCTCCAGCGCCTGCCTCGAGGCGCCTCCGCAGCCCTGCAGACCGATGAGCTGGTGTGGACCTCGCAGGCCTCCGGCGCCCGCAGCGCATACGTCTGCCGCTGCACGCAGTGCGTCTCCTTTGCCGTCAAGCGCAAGGCGCTCACGCGCAGCCTGGGCGCCCCCGTGCCCGCGCCCCTCTTGCACGCGCTCGTCGCCGCAACGGCACTGGAAGAACAAGCGCTGCGGGAGGGCCAGCCTGAGCCGGGGGTCTCGCACAGCCGAGCTGCCCAGATCGCGCTCCTCAGACCACGCATCGCGCCGCTGGCGCCCTCGCTCCTGCGAGGCCCGCACGACAAGTGGGAGGCGCCGCCCCAAGGACCCAAGTGAAAAAATGAACGAACAAACGCGTGATCGGTTGCAAATTGTGGAGGCGCCGCTCACTCAGCGCGCGCTTGCAACAGGCGCCGCAGATGAGGGACCCCCGTGCTGCGAGTGGAAGCCCATGAGCGTGGTGCGCCCCATGGCGCGGCCCATGAGCGTCCCGGTGGTAGCGCGCTCCACCAGCACGGCCACATAGTCGCCCGGCTGCGCGCGCACGGCGGCGGAGGCGAGGGCGAGCGCGTCTGGCGAGGCGCCGGCGCGGTAGACTGCGGGCATGGGCAAGTCAGGGAAGACAACCACCTTGCCGTGGTCAGTCTTGCCCGCCAGCTCGGCGTCGCTCTTCTTGGAGGGCCCCTCCACCAGCACGCAGTGCACGGCGCCCACCTCCGCCTGGTTGCGCTGCTGCGCCACTGCTCGGAAGGCCTCGATCACCTCCGCCAGACGACGCTGCTTCACGTCCTCAGCAACGTCGTCAGCCTGGTGGCGTGCGGCCGCGGTGCCCGCGCGCTCGCTGTAGGCGAACATGAACGCCTGGGTGTAGCCAACCTCCTTCACCAGCGCAACGGTGTCGGCGTGCTCCTCCTCCGACTCGCCGCAAAAGCCCGAGATGAAGTCGGTGGTGAACTCCACGCCCGGAATGATGGCTCGTGCGCGCTTCACCAAAGCCAGGTACGCCTCACGCGTGTAGCCTCGCGCCATGCGCTCCAGCACGCTGTTGCTGCCGCTCTGAGCAGGCATGTGCAGGCACGCGCACACGTTAGGCCGTGCTGCGATGACGCGGAGAACGTCATCCGGAAAGTCCTTGGGATGAGGCGATGTGAATCGGATGCGCATCTCCGGATCCAGCGCCGCCACACGGTCTAAGAGCTCCCCAAAGCGCATCGCGCCTGCGCGGCGTCGCTCCGGCGCGTATCGCGTGGAGAATCCCGGCGCGTACAGCCCCACAGCCGGCGCCTCCAGCGTCACGCCGGCGGTGCTGTCTGCGGCGCCGCCGGAGCGCTGCAGCAGCGCCAGGAAGTCTCCGGTTGACTCGAGCGCAGAGGCGCCCACGGGCGCGCTGGCTGCGCCGTCCAACGCCGGCGCCTCCGGCCCCGAGTACGCGTAGCTGTTCACGTTTTGCCCCAGCAGCGTCACCTCCTTCACGCCAGCCTCGGACAGCAGTCGCACCTCGTACTCGATGCTTTGCGGGTCCCGGCTGCGCTCCCGACCCCGCGTGTACGGCACGATGCAGAAGGCGCACGCGTTGTCGCAGCCGCGCATGATTGTGACGAACGCGCTCTTGGTGCCGTCCGGGCGAACAGGCACAATGTCGCCGTAGGTTTCCTCCGCAGATAACTGCACGTTCATCTCTTTCAGGCCGGTGCCAGAGACGGCGTCGATCAGCCGGGGCAGGTCGCGATAGGCGTCCGGGCCAGCCACGATGTCCGCCAAGCGGTCAGCCTCCAGGAGCTGTGACTTGAGTCGCTCAGCCATGCAACCAAGGACGCCCACCACCACGCCCTCGCCGACGGGGGGGGCGCCGTCGCTGACGGTTGAAAAGAGAGCGCCACCTTCCACGCGCGAGCTGCGCTTGGCGCCGGGCTTGCGTAGGGAGCGGAAGTAGGCCAAGCGCTGCCACACGCGCTGCTCGGCCTTTTCGCGGATGGCGCACGTGTTGAGCAGGATCACGTCAGCCTCGCCAACCTCCTCAGTGAGACGGTAGCCGGCCGTGTTGAGCACGCTGAGAACAACCTCGCTGTCGTTGCTGTTCATTTGGCAGCCGTACGTCTCCATGTATACCACACCTCGCGGGGCGCCTGCGGACGAGCCCAGGGTGGGCAGAGGCGCGGCCATGGCGGGGCCCACCCGGTTGGCGGACACCTCGGCGGTCTGCGGAGCGCAGCCCAGAGGCGTCAGCTCACTCGTCGAGACTAGGGCGACGTCGAGGCGGCTGCTAGGACCCACTCCGTCTCCGCCCCTGCTGCACACGCACCGAGTGTGCCACCACGTGCACCGCGGCGCGACGCGAGCGTGTGCGCTGCGCCGGCAGCCGCAGCAGGCTGCTGGGCTGCAAAGCCGCCATTGGCGCAAGGCCAACCTTCAGGGGCGGGGAGGCGGGGCTCTGGCACAACCTCCAGTGCTCGGTGCTAATCAGGCCGTCACACGCGAGCCGCGGAGGAGCGCAATGATGATGTGGGACCGCCACACTGCCGCTGCGGGCTGCTGACGTGGCAGCCCTCCAGAACGTGCCCCTCCGCACCCCGCGTGCAGTTGTGCTCCAGCCTTGGGTGTCTGGCTGCTGCGTCGTCGCGGCTGCCGAGATGCAGGCGCTGGCGGGCGTGTGGTGCCCCCAGGCGGCTCCTCCATGCAGCGTTCGAGTCTCTGCAGAGCAGTCCGGGCGCGGTGCCGCGGCGCTGCGCGTGTCGCGCCCGCGGCTGGGCGCGTGCAGGCGTCTGCGCGGCTGCGCGAGGGCGGGGCTGAGCAGCGGACCAGGCGCGTGTCCCCTACCCTAAAACCTGGAGCTCGCGTTGGCACAGCAACCTCTCACGCAAGGCTTGCCCCACCAGATGCGGAGCTCTTCTACCCGGGACGCACGGACGACGGCCTGGTGCTGCCGCCCTTGCCCCGCGTGCTGGCTGCTCGGGGGGGAGCAGGCTCACCTGGGGGTGGCGCGGCGGGCAGCGAAGGCTCTCCCAGCTACACGGAGCACAAGGCCAAGACCCCACCCCCAGATTTACCCTCCCTGCTGCTGGACAGCCGCATCGTGTACCTGGGCATGCCGGTGCGTGAACCCTCGCGCCTCGCTCAACCCCTGTTGCAAGCAGCCACTCACTCTCCCACCACACCAGCTGGTTCCTGCCGTGACGGAGCTCATCGTGGCTGAGCTGTTGTACATGCAGTACACTGACGCGCGCAAGCCGGTGTACATGTACATCAACAGCACGGGGTGCACTCGTGCGGACGGCGAGACGGTTGGCTTTGAGACGGAGGCTACCGCAATCTACGACACCATGAACTACATCAGCGCGCCCGTGTACACGGTTGGCATTGGAGTCGCCATTGGCCAAGCGTGCATGCTGCTGTCTGCTGGCAACAAGGGCAACCGCTACATGATGCCCCACGCCACCGCCATGCTGCACCAGCCGCGCGTGCCGTCCACCGGGCAGCGCCAGGCCATCGAGGTGTACATCAAGTGGCGCGAGGTTCTGAGTCAGAAGCGTGCGATGCTGGACATTTTGCACAGCACCACAGGCCACGCGCACGAGAAGCTGGACCGGGACATGGCGCGCCCGCTGTACATGCAGCCGGCAGATGCGCTGTCTTACGGCGTGATTGACAAGATCATGAAAGAGACTGACAAGGGCGCCAAGAACGGCGGGGACGTCATCAGCGACACCGTCAAGGGCGGCGCGCAGTGGGACAAGGAGGCTGGGCTGGTGGCTCGCGAGGTGCCGCGCTCACGGTGAGAGGAGAAGGCAGGCGGCACGCGGAAATGACAGCGGCGCATGTGCCTGTGAATCGACATTCTGTTCTGGCAGACCATCATGCGAGTCAACGCGACCCAGCAGCGCCCGCGCAGTGAAAACGCCGGACCGTGGTTCCTCTGTGTTGGACTGGTTGTTGGTTGGTAGGACGAAGGTGTGCCGGAGCCAACACGCCGTCCCTCGCCGTCCTGCTGCTACGCTGCGACTCCGCCCGAGGTGCGCGCGCGTGGCTGCGTGTTTACAGCTGCGTCGCTGCTCCTCTGGCAACGAGGTGGGCCGCTCAGCTCCCTTCCGAGTGGCCCAGTCAAGAGGCCGCGTCCATCTCGCTCGCGGACTCACGCCGGCCGCGCTCACGCTCCGCGCAGGCTACACCGTGCACGACATGGCGGCCGCAGGCGCGTCCCTCTCCAGTCTTCGACGAGCTGGTGACCAGTGGGAGAAGCACTCCCCTCGCCCGCCAGCATCCCGCACGGCCGCGGCTCCTGCACGCGCCACACTGCGCCTCTCGCACCGCGCGCGCGCGCTGCGCACGCCTCGTCGGAGGCTTCGCGGGCGTGCTGAGTCTCGCCTCCAGAGACTGACAGCGTGCCGCCCTTGGTACCCCTCGCAACAGACTTTGCGCCCTTTGAGGCCAAGATGAAGGCGGAGGGCCTCAGCGACGCCGCCGTCGCAGCCTTCCGTCACAACTACACTGCTCTTGCCAGCGGCGACACGGGCCTGCTCCCCGAGAGTGACATTGTGCCCGTCAACGCGCTGCCCAGCCTGGAGGAGCTTCGGGGCGCCGTCAGCGGGGACGTCAAGGCGCTGCTGGCGCAGACGTGCGTGCTGAAGCTCAACGGCGGCTTGGGGACGAGCATGGGGCTGGAAAAGGCCAAGAGCCTGCTCATGGTCAAGGACGGCAAAACCTTCATCGACCTGATCGCGCTGCAGGTGAAGCACCAGCGCCAACAGGTTGGCTCTGACGTGCGCTTCGTGCTGATGAACAGCTTCAGCACCAGCGCGGACACCAAGGCATTCCTGGCAGGCACGCACCCGGATCTGCTGGAGGAGGTGCACATCGAGTTGCTGCAGAACAAGAGCCCTAAGGTGGACAAGACGACGCTGGCGCCGGTGACATGGCCTGCGAACCCCAGCTTGGAGTGGTGTCCTCCAGGCCACGGCGACATCTACGCGGCGCTGGCTGGGAGCGGCATGCTGAGCGCGCTGCAGGCTGAAGGTCTGCGTTACATGTTCGTGAGCAACAGCGACAACCTGGGCGCCACGCTGGACCTGGACCTGCTGCAGCACTTTGCGGGCGGAGGGCAGCCGTTTCTCATGGAGTGCGCGCAGCGCACCTCTGCGGACAAGAAGGGCGGCCATTTGGCGCGCCGGGCGGGCGACGGGTCTCTGCTGCTGCGCGAGAGCGCGCAGTGCCCCAAGGATGACGAGGCGCACTTCCAGGATGTGGCGCGCCACCGCTTCTTCAACACCAACAACCTGTGGCTCAACCTTGATGCGCTGGCGGCCAAGCTGGCTGGCTGCGGCGGTGCGCTGGCGCTGCCGCTCATCAAGAACGAAAAGACGGTTGATCCGCGCGACAAGAAGAGCACGCCAGTCTACCAGCTGGAAACGGCCATGGGCGCAGCCATCGAGTGCTTCCCGGGCGCCGCGGCGGTGGTTGTGCCCCGCTCGCGCTTCGCGCCGGTCAAGACATGCGGCGACCTGTTCCTTCTGCGCTCCGACGCCTATGTGCTCACACCGGAGAGCACCATCGTGTTGGCACCCGGCGTCGCCGCTGCGCCGCTGGTCAAGCTGGACGAGGCGCACTATAAGCTGGTTGACCAGTTGGACGCGCTGGTGTCGTGCTACCCTTCGCTGAGGCAATGCAGCAGCCTGACCGTCAAGGGGCCTGTCAAGTTCGACGCACCCGGGGTTGTGCTCAAGGGCGCCGTCACCTTCACCGCCGCCGGCCCTGAGCCCGCGCAGGTGGCGCCGGGCACATACGAGGACGTGGAGGTGAGCCTGTGAACACAGTCATGAAATACAGTCTAGCGAAGTCAGGCGGCCCAACCTCGTTGCAAAACGTGCACCTTTGCCAGCGCAGCCATGTAATCTCCGCTCTGAGCGCCGTACGTGGACTGCGTTGCGGCCAGCATCGCCGCCTTGGCCGCCTGTTGGTCCCCCTTGGCCTCGTGGTAGAGCCCCTGATACAGAAGACTGTAGAACTGGTCGTGAGGGGACGCGCCCGCGGCGCTGCGCAGTTCATCCATGCTGCCTGTGCCTCTGAACAGCTCGTAGGCTGCGCGCATCACGGGGCGACTGTCTCGCCCTACGGTGAGCATCTTCTCCTGCGCAGCTTGGAAGCCGGCCAGCCTGGCCTCGCACAGCAGCGCCCAGATGCTCTCCTCCGTGTCGTTTGGGTTGACGGCAACGTCGTCTCGGAACTGCTGAGCTCCGTCTGCGAAGCGCTCCAGGTAATAGAGCGATAACCCGCGCTGCCACAGGTAGGGGCTCTGGCGGGGCTCCAGCCGCAGCACCAAGTCAAAGTCGTCCACGGAGCCTGACACGTCGTTCTGTGCGGGAGCGGAGTGCACGTGTGAGACGGCTGCAGCGAACCCATAGCGAGAGAGCGACGTCTGAACAGCACGCGCCTTGATGAACTTGGCCATGCCGCGTCGGGTCAGGAGGCCAACGTCGGTGGTGGCCATTGCTGCGCGAGCAGCGGCAACGGCGGCCAAGCCGACCACAGAGGCTACGGCTGCGGTGGACAGGCCCACTGCGGCGGCGCGCCTGCTGCGCCCGTGCAGCGCGTCGGCCGTTCTGGGCAACGCGGCGCGAGGCAGCGCGCCAGTCGCACAAACACGCATGAAGGAGGCGGAAAGAGCAAGTGGGGCTAGCGTGCCACTGCACTTTTTGGGTCTCGTCGTCCAAAGATGGCTTGCCGTCGTACGCTCGAGCTCGTACGATGTGTGGGGCAGTGGGGCTGTAGGTGTGCATAGTCCTACCCTTCGCAGAGCCCGTGAGACTTCCAACGGAACAAGTGTGGGAGAAACGCCAGCAGAGCCTGCGTCGCCGTCCGCTCAACAGCCGAGCGCCTGGCTCCCCGTTGCGCGCAAATGACGCGCCAAAAGGCGGTCTGGAGCCCAGAGGTGCGGGCCGCGCAGCGCCAGCGTCAGCGCGCGCTCTCTAAAAGTGGGTGGGCTGTGCTGCTCATTGTGGGCTGCGTGCACTTTTCGCTGCCTGCGCAACGCTGACGGCCGCTTTGGTTGGCTGTGCAGGAGGACGCGCTGCTCAAGTTGTTGGTGGGGCAGTACGGGGCACGGCAGTGGAGCGCCATCGCGTCTCGGATAGCAGGGCGCTCGTCCAAGTCGTGCCGCCTGCGGTGCGTTCCTGCCTCCTGTCCGGCCCCGCAGCCGCCCGGACACCCCCCGGCCGCGCGCTGGCCAGGGTTGCCGAGGCGCGGCGCGCGCGCGGCGCGCCCGAGGGGGCCGCTGTGCGCTGGAAAGCGCGCTCTCCTCTGAGCCCTGAGTCTAGCGGCTCGCAAAAGCTCGTGACACAGCTTCGCCGCTCCCGCGCCCCGCGGCGCCAAACTCACCCGCGCGCCCCTGTGCCACCCAGGTGGTGCAACCAGCTCAACCCGGACGTGCGCAAGGACTCCTTCACGGAAGAGGAGGACCGCCTCATCCTGGCTGCTCACAGACGGCACGGCAACAAGTGGGCTACCATCGCGCGCGAGCTCCCCGGACGAACCGACAACGCTATCAAGAACCACTGGCACGTCACCCGTCTGGCTGGGGCGCTCAGCGACCCTCTGGGCCGCATTGAGCGGCACCAACTGCTTTTTCTCACGCCGCGACTCCACTCTTTGCGTCCCCGCAGGAATAGCACCATGAAGCGCAAGTTCGCGGAGGCGATCCGCACCAGCAGCGGCGGCAGCGACGACAGCGCGGGAGACGACGACAGCGGCGGTGGCGCCACTGAGCCAAACGGCTCGGCGCGGGCTACGGCTGGCGGCGACCTGCATGAGCGAAGCAGCAAGCGCGGTCGCCGGGGCTCTGCAGGCACGCAGCCCTTCTCGCCGTCAGGGCCGCAGCATCAATCCGGCGAGGCCGCCTTAGGTGCAGCCACGATGTCCATGCTCATGAGCCATCCAGGATCCAGCGCCTCTGCGCAGCTGCAGGCGCAGCAGCAGCACGCACACGCCAGTTTTCTGGCCGCGATGATGTCCTCTCGGGCTGGGGGTGGGATGCACCAGATGCCTACCCATTGGGCTGCTGCGATAGCGCGCACGGTTCCGTACGGCTCCGTGTTTCGCAGCGCGTCGGGCTGCGATGAGGCGGACGCGCCGCCGTCCGTGCTGTGTCGGCCCAAGCCTGCGCGCGCGGCGGTGGACGGGGAGGCATTTGCGGCTTTGCTGAGCTTGCTGTGGGCGGGCGCGAGCGCCAAGCAACACGCCGGATGCTGATACGCGCGCATGAGCTGCATACGCACACGATTGATACACTGTAAACTCGAGACAGACTGCACACGCCACGCGCCGTTATCCCGTTATTGTGTTGTGCCTTACAGGTTAGCGCACGACTAGCGCACGACTAGCGGTGCTGCGCGCACTCCCCGCCCGCTTATTCTCCCAGCAGAGCCTACAGCTTCCGCTTCTTGCCGCTGCGCATGTATGGCCGCAACGCCCATTCAACCTCAGCCTCCTGCTGCTCCAGCGTGCCCAGCTTCACTTGGTACAGCCGCATCTCGAAGCGGGGCCCGATCTCACGCAGTGCGACGCTCTTGCTGCCACGTGGCTGTTCGAACATGTGGTGCCGGAAGGAGATGTAGTCCGCCTGGTTGGCAAACGTCACCACCCTCTTGCTCTCCTCCTTGGGTACCGGGAAGAGGAACTTGAGCACGCTGCTGATGCGCTGGCCCAGCTGGGAACTGAAGCCCTCCAGCACCAGGTGGGGGTACGCCTCTGACACGGTGCTCAGCGACGTGTCCTTTATGTCGTGCCTTGCCACGCAGTTCATGAGCCCGAAATAGGCGGTGGGCCCGAAGGGCAGGTGGCACACCACCAGTCCGTCCGGCTCGCCGCGGTGCTCGTGCACCACAAGCAAGTCTGAGAAGCCCGCAGTGCGGCAGGACTCCACCATGTCGCCCACCACCTGCGCGCCGCGGTTCACGCGCACGCAGTTTGGGAACACTAGCTTGAGCTCCTTGGCGAAGGCTGTGAGACGTGTGCTGGGGTTGCGAGAGGTAGTGAGGAAGAGTCGGGGGTCCTCTTCGCCCGCTCGAGAGTACTCGTCGTCCGCGTGCGTCGTCACCGCTGCCGTGCGCACATCCTCCAGCGACGCCACGTCACGCACGGACGCCTCCTCCGCGCGCAGCTCAGTGGGAATGGGGCGACCTTCTGTGAGCACACGCGTCAGGCGGCGGCTGATGAGAGACGCAGCCATGAGCCCCCGCCGCGGCCGCCACGCCTCTTACCTTCCAGCGCCTTGCGCACTGCGCGTTTCTTCTCGTACGACACGCGCTCCTCGCCCTGGCGAAGCACGCCGCAAGCGTCAGGTGGCGTCTCAGGCGTGTCACACGCTCAGTTGCACGGCAGCGCACCTCCAAGCTCTTGCGGTACAGGTACTCGCGGCGCAAACGCGCTGTCCGGCGAATCATCCTGGCGGTCTACTGCGCGAGCAAAGTGAGCAACGGGCCAGCGGGGAGGTGAACTGTGAGTGACGTCACGCCTCACGGCCTCACGCGGTGGACGCGGAACACGCACGCGCTGCTGACGTGGCAACGACGTTGACGGGACGGTATGGCGTGAGTGAGACGCAGAGCAACAGGCCCCGCGCGGACGGGTCCGAGGAACGACACGGGAGCAGCGCTGGTGGGCTGTGCACTCACAAGTGCACGCAGTCCAGCGCCGTCGAAGCAGTATGCGCCCTCACCGCTGCACTGCGGCCCAGGCCAGCGCAGGACGTTCTCCGCCCATGCTTCGTGGAGGTTTCACGGATGCACCATCCCTCCTCCACGCGGCAGCAGGCCGCTTCGCTATGTGTATCGCCGACTGTGCCAGCTGAGGAGGAGGACGCGGGTCAGAAGAGACCGAGGCTGCCGCAAAGAAGACCATCGCGAGCGCACCCGAGCGCTGCCAAGCCTGCAAGGACGAATGTGGTGAACAGGATCACCTCCGCGAGCGCGTTGGCACCCTCCATGGACCCAGGCAGGACCCAGGCAGGCTCACAGCGAAAGCGGGGGCTGCAACGACGCGAGCGGGGGCTGGACCGAGAGGTACTGTAGAACTGACCGTCGTCGGTCATTGTCGGACGGAGACGGAAGGACCACCGCCGTGCGCCTCCAGGAGGTCACAATAGCTCTATACAGGAAGCGACTGATGATTTATGAGCAATGAGCCACGGAGCTTCTATGTGCGTGAGAAACGTCTATCAAGGCACGTATGCCTACGTTGGCGGGCGATAGGCGGTGAACGCCTCCGCCTCTGCAAAGTCCTCCGCCCCAAATTCATCATCTACGGCGGCGTAGCCGCTCCCGCGTGCGCGTCCCGTCATCATGCGACGCAGCGCCGCCAGCGCCCGCCACAAGCGCTCGCCCAGCGGCTCGCACGCCTCCGCCAGCCCCTCCCGGTTCATCCACGCAGCCACGCCCGCGCCCAGCAGCGCCGCCACTGCGAAGGTGGCCAACACCGCGCGCCCCGCGTGGCTGTGACCCTTCTTCTTCTTCGAGGTTGCCTTCTTGGACGCCTCCTGCGCCGGCGCGGGCGGCGACCGCTTCGCGGCGCGCTCATCTGCCTGCTCCGACACGGTGCTGACCACCCATGCGCGCGGGTCCACCCGAGTCAACACCAGGTCTTGACCCCGACCCGTGGCATCGCCAGCTAGGTGGCCCTCGCCCTCGTCGAAGCTGTAGTAGGCCATTAGGTCCTTGTGCTTGGCCAGCTTTGGGGAGGAAAACACATCCATGGTGCTCCGGATCTCCTCCTCCGTGCGCACGGCTGCCCAGATGCGCAGCTCGTCCAGCGCGCCCCGGAAGTCCTGCGCCCCCGCGCCCTGGCCGGCCACCACGTCCGAGGCTGGGCCGTTGCGGAAGCAGCCGCCCTGGCAGTCCTGTTCGCGGCCCAGCACCAGCGTGCCCCCGGGCTTGATGCTCGTCCCCTGAGCGCGACGGGTGGCCCACACCAGGGCGCCGTCCAGGTACAGCCGCGTGTCTCCCGTGTCTGAGCGCCAGCTGACGGCGACGTGGGTCCACTCGCCGCTGGTGGATCCAACGCCGGCGTGGTCGTTCACGCGCTGGCGGTCGGTCAGCACGCGACTGCCCT
>Ga0208951_1000566_pt1 | contig 16969 bp, 4 predicted proteins | sample GreLakmeMI27MSRF_FD_187702 | JGI IMG/M metagenome (GOLD analysis project Ga0208951, IMG submission 187702) | Freshwater lentic microbial communities from great Laurentian Lakes, MI, USA - Great Lakes metaG MI27MSRF (SPAdes) | ecosystem: Environmental > Aquatic > Freshwater > Lake | place: Great... | reverse complement strand
GGATTTGGCGTCGCGGCGCAGGCAGCTGGCGCTGCGCGATGGGAGGAGTAGCGGCGAATGGTGGCATTGGCTATGCAGAGCGCAGGAAAAGAGCACGCCAGCACACTCGAGTGGCGTGTCGTATCGTGTTCATTACACACAGGTGTGCGTCGGCTTCTCGCACAGTGGGCTGGCTTTCACAGCGCTCCTGCTCAGCAGTCGCAGTCACGCATGCTTCATCACCAGGAGCGCCCCGGGCAGATGAGGCAGCACGGCGGCGAACTGCACATGGGTTGATTCGCTCCGCCGCCGCCCACGAGGCACAAGCTGCACCCGCTGCCATTGCAGGTGCTCGGCTGCAGGTTGCCGGTGTTGTTGAAGCCCCAGCACGCCTGGTTGCTGACGCACTGGGGGCAGGCCGAGGGAGTGGAGGTGGTGGCGCCGTTGACAGTGGAGACGGAATAAGTCACGCCCCAGTATCCGGCGCACATGACGTACTGGTTGCCGTTGGGGTTGCCGAAGCTGGTCGGCATGGGCGTCTTGTACGTGTTGCCGTACACCTGGGAGCACGAGCCGTACAGCGGCGAGGTCAGCACCCGTACCGGCGGGGGCGGCGGCGACAGGCGCGGCGGCGGCGGAGGGCGAGGCGGCAGCGGCGGCGGGCTGGGCGGCGGCGCCGGCGGCATGGGGTCGGTGGAGACGCTGGTGATCCAGGCGGCTGTGCCAGAGCAATAGGTGGTGGTGATGCCGCTGCACCCCTGAAGCAGCGTGTACGTGCCCGGCACATAGGCGCGCCACGTGAGCACGCCAACGTTGCCGGTCCCGCTCACAAGGGGCGAGCCGCTGTAGGCGTCGGCGCCCGGGGGAAGCAGCCAGAGGTAGGTGGGGCCGCTGTTTTGGGTGCCCGGCAGGATGACGGTGCTCACGGTGAGCACATTGCCCACCTGCACGGTGGGAATGCTGCAGGAGGCCCACACCACGCCAGCGGTGGGGTTGTTGCCAATGGGCCGGAAGCCATACGACAGCATGCCCTGGCCGCCGAAAAATTGCGCGCACTGGCCCTGCGCCACCATGGGCGGCGGGCTCGGAGGCGGCGGCGGGTACACCAAGCCGCCGGCGGTGATGGTGGCGCCCTGCACCCCCACAGTGGCGGAGCAGGCGTTGCCACCGTAGCAACCCTCAAGCACGACGTAGTTGCCGCTGGTGGGTGCGGTGTATGTCATGCTGGCACAGCTGTTGCCGTTGGAGGCGACGATGGCGCCGAAGTTGTTCGTCCCGAGAGAAGGCTGATACGCCACGCCGTTGGCGGCGGGATAGCTGCTGCTGGGCTGCACCAGCCACAAATACGTGCTGCCGGAGCACTGCGCGCCGGTCAGGCCGGTGGTGGCCACCGTGACGGGAACGCCGGCGGTGAGCTGCACCTGGCACAGGTTGTATGCGGTGTTGCCGTTGGGGTTGGCCACCACCCGCTGGCCACTGCTGTACTGGCTGCACAGGTAAGTGGGGAGCGGCGGCAACGGCGGCGACGGCGGCGGCGGCGCCACGTAGCCGGAAAGAGAGTAGCGCACGGTGCCGCCGCAGCCGGTGGGGGCGCTGACGCAGCCTTCGCGGATGTACACCGTCATGGCGCTCGTGGCGGTCCACTGAATGAAGGAGCAGGAGGTGCTGCCGTAGTTGTCGCTGGATGCCAAAACGGCGCTGTTAATAGCGTCGCCGCTCTGCAGCCACAGCATGGTGTCGCCGGTGCACGCTGCGCCGCCCAGGTTCGTCGTGCCGGCGATGAGCGTCTGCCCGGCGTTCACCTGGATGCCGCCGCAGGTGGCGACGCTGTACGCGCAGAGCGAGCAGCCGCCCACGTTGAGCGCCGAATTGTACACCTGCGCCTGTGAACCAAGGGGATACTGGTAGCTTTGGCAGGTCTGCGGGGGCGCGTAGCCCGTCGGCGTCGCCGTCGCGGACCAGGTCGTGCCCCCCACGGCGGCGGTTACGCCGGCGGATGGCGGCGGCGAGGCGCTGACAGCAGAGGTGGCAACCGGGGCGGTGTAGGGGGTGGTGATGGTGTAGCCAACGGTGCCGCTGCAGCTGCCGCTGCTGTAGCTGTAGCACGCCTCGCTGATGCGGTACGACCCCGAGGTGAGCGCCTTGTACGAGGCGTAGCTGCATACTCCGACAGCATCGTCGTTTTGCACCACCAGGGCATTGCTCGGCGAGTACAGGTACAGGTACGTGTCGCCGCTGCACCGGGAATTGGCGTGTTTGCCGTGCCAAAGGCCAGGGTCTGCCCGGCGCTCAGCGTCACGTAGCAGGAGGCCGACGACCCAGCGCCCGCAGTGTACGGCGCGCACGCGCTGCCGCAGCCGCGGGGGTCAGCCGCAACGGAGGCCGCTCGCACGCAGCAGAAGCGCAGCCAGGCAGCCGATGGCGGCGGTGACGCCTGCGGGCGGGCGCGGGCAGGCGCACCTGCTGGTGGTGGTCTGCAGCAGTGACCGCGAGGAGGCGAGGCTGCGGGCAGCCGCGCGGCGATGTCAGCGCCGATAGAGCAGCAATCAGCTCGCGAGCGGTGCAGGCGGCGTACTACGGGCGGCGCACGCACCGCGACGCGTGCGCGGGTGCCGCCAGCAGCGCCGCGGACAGGAGGTACGCCGACGTGCTGCGCATGTTGTTCACGCGCTTCTCGCAAAGGCTGCGGTGCCGCCGGAGCCGGAGGGTAAGCTTGGTGTCGTCGGACAAGTCACACGTCACGGGCAAGCCAGGGTGTGCGGCTGCCGCAACTCCTGCGTCGCCCTCCTGCCCCGCGCCACGCTGCGCTTCGCCGAGCAGCCGCAGGTAACGCGTGCACAGGCGCTGCCGGGCGCGCGCGAGCCGGCTGCAGGCGCCCGGGCGGGCGAGCGAGATAGCGCAGTACGCCAGTTGCACTGCGTCCCCTGGATCCGCAACCCGATCGCACGCCAGGAGATGCACCTCGTCGTCTGCCGCGCGCTTCAGGCGCAAACAGCAGGCGACCTGCGAGGGCCAGGGCGCGGCGGGGTGAGCAGAGGCCGCGGATCAGCGTCCTCAATGGGACCTCTGTCAGCGTGACCACATGCCGCTCTCGAGCCGCGCGCGCTGCTTTGCTGCTGCTGCGAGCGCGGCGGCTCGGGCACGCACCACAGAGGCCGCGGGGGCTGGTCGGTTAGAGCTCAACTATTCGCCGGAACTGTCGCTCGGTCTACCGGTGCCGGTATGTGTCCGACAGTTTGAACATGTGCTCGACAGTTGAATACGTTCAGAACTGGCATGACGATCTCGAAGCCCGAGTCCTAGCGCTGTTGGAGAAGCGGCCCAGAACAGCATCGCAGGAGCGCAGAGGTGACGGCGAAGCGCAGGCACCCAGCTTCATCTCTGGGGCGCTCGCCTGCCCCTTCGCCTGCGCGCCATCGCCATCGCCGTCCGGCGTGCGCAGCAGCAGCAGCGCGGTCGCCAGCATGGCGACAAGGGCGGCGCCAGCCAACTCTCGTGCCCGTCAGCACTCCCGTGCGCTGCGTGCGGCTAGGCCCCCCATTTCGTGCACCAGCGGCGCCAAAGCTCCCTGCTTTCATCATGATCAATTCATCTATGATTATGAAGCTCACGTCCACCTGCGACTGGGACTGCAGTAGCTGTCCGCGGCCAAAGAGGGCAGCAGTCAGCGCAGCAGCCGGGCCATCATGTCGTCCGGATGCGCCTTGCCCAACGCCTCGCGCGACGCCGCGTCCAGCCAGGGCGCCGCCCTGAGCAGCACCTCGGCCGCCTGCTGCTCTGTGGGGAGTGGAACCTCGAGCACGACGTTGAACGCGTCGCGCACCTCCCGCGGCAGCTGCGCGGCGGCGACGCGGCAGGTTGCCAGGAGGAGGAGGGGCGGCGCGCCGTGGGACTGCGTGGGCAGCGCGGCGCGCAGCGAGCGCCAGGCCGCGGTGCAGCCGCATCCCCCCTGCGCCCAGCTGTCCAGCACCGGCAGGTGCAGCACCAGCGCGCCCATGCGCGCCTGGCGCAGCGGCTCTGCCACCGCGCGTGCGGCGCCGGCGGTGGGGTCGCCCCAGCCCTCGGCCACGAGCGTGGGCAGAGACACGCTCTGCACCGCCCAGCCGCCCAGCGCGTGCAGCACCGCGCCGCAAACAGCCGTCTGCCCGCGCTCGCCCACACCGCACAGCAGCAGGTGCAGAGAGGAGGGATGGCTCTGGCGCGACACCCGCTCCGCCTCCGCCTCTTCATTGGCATCATCTTCGCGCTCGTCCTCGTCGCTGGCAGCCTCCAGCGCCGCCGCTGTGCGCTCTGCGCGCGCCAGCAGCGTGGCGCGGTCGTCCGCTAGGGGCGCGATGAGCCCCGCGCGCGCGAGGGCGCGCTCCAGAGACGGCGCCGACTGCTCTGATGCAGCTGCAGAGGCCTCCATCGCCGCCGCCGCGCCCGCCTGGGCGCACGCGGGCAGCTTGGCGCCCATGCGGCGCAGCGCCGCCAGCGCCTTGGCGAGCGTGGCCGCCAGCGCCGGCGCCAGGTGGTTAGGCAGCGGCGCGGTGCGCGGCTGCAGCGCGAGGGTGGCGCTGCGACGGGAGCAGGGCGCGGGCGCCTGCGCCAGCGCTGCGCGCCAGTCGCGGGGCCGCACCTGCACGGAGGCGAGCAGCGCGTCCGCGTCCCGTGGCGGCACCGCCTGGGCGGAGCCGCCTGCAGCAGGCGTGCTCGCTCCCTCCCCGCTCAGCAGCGTTGGCGCCGCGCGCCGCATCGCGCGCAGCACCGCAGAGGTGGTGAGCGCGCGCAGATCGGCGCCGGCGAAGCCCTCGGTGGCGGTGGCCAGCGCCGCGCGAAGGCGCGCGGAAGGCGGCGCACCCCATCGCTGCGTGGCAACCTTCAGGATGGCGCCGCGCCCCTTGGGACCAGGCAGCGGGAAGTAGAGCTCCCGGTCGAATCGCCCCGGGCGACGCAGCGCAGCGTCAACAGCGTCTGGCCGGTTGGTGGCTCCGATGACCACCACCTGCCCGCGGTCGTGCAGGCCGTCCATGAGCGCCAACAGTGTGGCCACCACGCTGGCGTGGATGGCGTCCTGGGCGCCCCGCCCGCCGGCCGCGCGTGCGGGCGCGAGTCCGTCCAGCTCGTCGAAGAAGATGATGGAGGGCGCCGCCTGCTGCGCCTGTTCAAAGAGCAGGCGCAGCGTGCGCTCCGCTTCGCCGGAGTACTTGCCGAGGCAGTCTGCGCCTCTGCGCGCGAAGAAGGCGACGGGCGTGCGCAGCGCAGCGGCAGCGCTGACCAGCGAGCGCACAGCCTGAGTCTTGCCGGTGCCGGGCGGACCGTGCAGCAGCACCCCGCGCGGCGCGCCGGCGCCGATGGCGGCGAACGTCTCCGGGTAGAGTAGCGGCAGCAGAGTGAGTTCCTGGAGGGCACGCACGGTGGCTCCCATGCCCGCCAGACCGGACCAGCCAACCGCGCCGCCGGCGGAGGCGGCCGTCGCTGCAGCTGCTGCCGCTGCTGCGGCCGCCAGCGCGGCGACGTCCTTGTCGGCGGCGCCGCCGAGGGTGCGCGGGGCGACGGCTGCCCGGTACTTCTTCATGCGCTTCGCCTCCTTGCGCATGAAGTGCTCCTCGTCGTCCTCCGACGACCCCGGATCCGCCTCATCCAGCGCGTCCGCAGCCGCCCGGGCGCCCGACAGCAGGTCCGCCAGGTGCAGCCTCCAGTCGCGCGCCGCGCGCTCCCTGCCGAAGCCGTCGCTGCTGGGCTCCACGTGCTCCCGCATCCAGTCGCCGACGCACTCGCCGGGCGTGCCGTCAGGCTGCAGCACGCGGCAGGACTGGCGCCACTTGCGCTGCTGCGCGCGCCCACACAGAGCCTCAAACGCGCTCCCCACCAGCAGCGCGCCCTGGTGCTCCACCCGCTCGTCCTTGGGCATGAAGTGCGGCGGCAGCAGCAGCACCCCGCGCACGCCGTTGCAGGTGATGTCCAGGCGGATCTCACTGGGGTTTAAGCCAGGCAGGCCCGCAGCGCGCACAACCTCCTCCTCCCGCCGCTCCTCGGCCGCCTCCTCGGGCGCCAGCAGCGCGCGGCCCTCGGCGCGCAGGGCGGCGTGGCCGGTGGCGAGCGCAGTGAGCGCGGCGGCGAGGCCGCGCGCGGCTGCAAGCCCCTCGTCTCCGTGTCGCGCCATGCGACGCAGCAGCGGCGCAGCCTGCTGCGCCGCCTCGCCGCCGCACGCGCCGAGGCGCTCCAGCGCGCGCGCCAGGGGCGCCGCCAGGCGGTGGCCTCGGGCGCGGGAGCGCTCTGCGGCAGCAGCGGAGGGGGCTCGCGCCTCCAGGTGTGCCGCCACGCGCTCCGCGCCGTCCAGCAGCGCGCGCACACGCCCCTGGAAGCTGGGCAGCGCAGGCTCCTCCACTGCTCCTCCTTCCGCGAAGCCAGATGCGCCGGCTGCAGCCCCCGCAACATCAGCCTCCTCCAGGCGCGCCTGCGCGGCCAGCACCTGGTCCGCGGCCGCCTGCAGCGCCGCGGGGGGCAGCAGCGCGGCCAGCTTGCGCCTGCCCAGCTTTTGGCGGGTGACGTCCCTGCCCGTGTGCTGCAGGCACAGCGCCTCCAGCGCCTCGCGCGTCAGGCACTCCGGCGGCTCCGGCAGCGGGGGGCACCCCTCCCGCGGCTGGTCGCCCCGGCGGGTGTGGCCGTGCGTGGGTGAAGGGGGCCCACACTCGTCAGCCAGCGCGCCCAGCGCCCCGCCCAGCGCACGCGCGGCGCTCAGCCCCTGCTCGCCCAGGCACGCCAGGCGCCGCAGCAGCGGCTCAGCCAGACTTGCTGCCTGCGCGCCCGCGTCGCCCCGAGCCTCCAGGCGGGTCAGAAGCGGGTCCAGCTCACGCGCGGCGGCGCTCGGCGGCGCGGCGCTGGGCCCAGCCGCGTAGCGAAACGCGTCGGCGCTCGCGTGGCTGGGACACGCAGCCAGGAAGCGCACGCCGTCCAGCTGCAGCAAAACCGGCGTCAAGAAGCGTCAGAAGAGCGGCGTGACAAGGCAGGGTTCGTACCTGCGCTCGCCCTTCGCGCGCACAAGCGAAGTGGTACGACCGCGTGCACGCCGCCACCAGGCAGCCCAGCGTGGCGCCTTTGCCGCCGCAGTGGGCGCAGGTCATCTGCTTGCCCCGCCGGATGGCTGCCACCACGTTTCGCAGCTGCTCGCCCTCCCAGTACACCTCCGGGCTCCACTCTGCGCACGTCTTGTGCACGTAGCAGGCTTCGTACGCGCCGCCGCCAGCGCGGTAGGGGCCCAGCAGCTCGCCCAGCGCGCCCGCGCTGGCAGGTGGGGCGCCCTCGGGGCATAGCCAGCACACGGGGCACGCCTCAGGCAGAGGCGGAGCTGCTGGCGCAGGCTCCTCCATCGCCGCGTCGTCATCCATCGCAGCGGCAGGGGCAGGGGTTGACTAGCTTCTTATAGAACAGGCGCCGCCGTTCGTGCTTGCGTTCGACAATTTATTACGCTCGCCCTGCTCGACTCTGCAATCTCGCACCATGCCGTCCGGTGTGCGCAAAACCAAGGTGAAGAGCAGCTTCACGCGCACCCTGAAGAGCACGCACACGAGCGCCTTCAAAGCGCTGCGCGAGCTCGTGGACAACGCCAAGGCTGTGCGCTCGCACTGGAACGCGTCCAACGTGCACGTGGACCTGCGTGAGCGGCCTGAGTGGGGGCTGAAGGTACGTCGCGGGGTGCTGTGTGCCCTCGCGTTTGCTCGCTCACAGCCAGCGCTCGGCCGGCCAGGGCTGCGAAGGCGCGGTGCTCACGATTGTGGACGACGGCGAGGGATGTCACGACCTGGAGGTGTACACTTCGCTGGGCCATGATGATGACGACGAGCTCCCAGGTGGAAGGGCGCGTGCACTGCATTTTCTCCCCATTCTCTGCACGCGTAGACACAGCGCGCCTCTCTGTGCCACGTGAGGGGTGGAATTAATGGGCCGCGCTCAGATGTTGCGGGAGCTGGCGCAGCTGGCGGATTCTGGTCTGTGCAAGGGCACACGTTGCGGCACCTGCCCGCCCGCCCGCCCCGCTCCCGCCAGTCAACCTGCCGGCGCGCTCACGCCCCCCCGTAACCCGCAGGGCCTCTACTCACGGTTTGGCGCAGGCGGCAACCAGGCCCGTGAGCACTTGGCTACTGAGTGCCTGGTGATCTCCAAGCAGGCCGACGGCTGCTTCTCCTTTGCGCGGAGCGGGGAGCAGCTGAAGAGCGCGCTGAAGAAACACCCGGTGAGCGAGCTGGACGGCTCCGAGGACACGAGCGTCTTCCTGGACCTGGACGTAGCCGGGCGCGTGGTCGTTGGCTCCACGCCGGAGCTGCGGCGTGCTTCAATCGACGCCCAGATGGCCTTCGGGCTTGTGGACCAGCTCATGTCATGCGGCCATTACGACTTTCCCGTTCGCACTACCCAAGAGCTGAGCAAGATTGCGACAGACCTGTTCGACACCAGATCCACTGGCTTTGCACTCGTCTTAATTTTGCGTAAGACGGAGGATGGACGTTCTGTGCTGAGCGCCACAGACGACGACATCATGGAGACTGCTAGCGGACAGTTGCTGCAGGCTGTTGCGGCACAGTTCTACCTGCCTCCTGGAAACAGTCTCTTCCCGTGCAGAGGGGTGCTGCAGGACCGTGACGAGCAGGGCGCCGTGCTCATGCCTCCCCACATGCGCTTCTTTGTGCAGGGCAACGAGGTGAACCTGAGCGCACACCCGTGGACCACTGCGGTCCAGAAACCTGGCTGCACTCCTTCTGGCGCTATCACGGTGCCGTTGACGGTGGGCGCTAACGCTGGCAAATCTGTCAGCATGCGCTTCGTCGCCGCCAGTGCGGAAGATAAGGAGCGGCACGACCAGCCGTGGGGCAAGTCGCCAGCCCTCTTCTTCGCCTGCAACGACCGGGTGCTGGATTTAAAGCCCACTACGGAGAACCTCTCAGCGGGCCTCAGCGAGTGCGAGAAGAGCAAGGCCAATTACCCATACCGCGGCTGGGGGCAGCTGAAGGAGCTCTGTGAAGGTGACCTGGCCGCTGTTAGAAGTCCTAAGTCCAACATCAACGAGGGCAGCTTTCACAATGGCAAGACTATCATGAAGCAGACTGATCTGGAGCGCTACACATCTGCTCAGAGACGCTGGCTGATGGGCGTCGGCATTATAGCGATTGTGCGGGTGGACCATTTGCAGCTGGACCCGACAAAGACGCGTTTCTCCCAGAGCGAGGAGTACAAGGAGATTAAGCATACTGTCTTCAAGGAGATGATTCGCTGGGCGCAGAAAGCTATGCCTGCAGACCTGCCGTACGAAGTGAAGGAAGAGGTGGTTGCACTGCCCATGCCGCAGAAGGGCAGCGGGGCAGCATCTGGCGGCGGCAAGAAGCCTGCCATCCTCACTCCGACGGCTGCGCCCGGCAAAGCTGCGGCTCGCAAAGCGCTGATGCTGCCTAAGGCCGCTGCCGCTGCCGCGGTTGACCGCAAGGGTAAGCGCAAAGTCTCGGAGGGTGACGGTAGCTCAGACGACAACGAGCGCGACGGCGAGCAGCCCTCGGCGCTCACTGGAGCTGCGGCGAAGAAGGCCCGCGAAATGCCTGCGCGTGGCGGCGGAGCTGCTGGCTCGCCGCACTCAGCGCCCTTGCCGACGGCAGCTCGCACGGGCGGTGCAACGACTGCAGCAGCCGCACCTCCGGAGACCTTTCCGCTGCACACCGGCGCCACTACCCGCGCTGCCGGCGCCGCCGCACCAACGGTCGCTGCATCTGTGGCACCCCCGCGTGCTGGAGTGGCGCCGCTGGATGCCACCCGGGCGCCACGCGCCCGAACGCTTGAGAAAATGGTGGCCGACTGGATGCACGACATCAAGTTGGCTGAAGACAAGTCCCCCAAAAACAGCGCCCTTCAACAGCTGTGCACCGAGCTCAAACAAAAGCTCAGCCAGCTGGACGTCGTCGCAAAGTCGGAGCTGAGCAACCTGCAGCTGAGGGACCAGCTGAGCCACCTGCAGGCGGAGCTGAAGAAGGTGCACGCCGAGCGTGCTGAGGAGGTCATGGAGATGCGCGCGGACTGCAACAAGAAGCTGGCGGCCGCGGGTTTTACTCCAGAGCAGGCGGCGCAGAAGGTGACGGAGCTCGAAGACCTGCGCGCCAAGCTGGCGGTGGCTGAGCAGGAGCGTGATGACGCCCAGCAGAAAGCAGAACGCTACTACCAGCAGCTTCAGCACCAGCACCGCTGAAACAGCGACGTGTACAATGACGTGCGTGTAATCCCTGCGTTCGATTCAATAGCAAGCGCACTGTGTGCGCCAAAAGTTCCTCCTCAGCCATCCCTCCTCCGTCAACTTCACTTCTCCCACTCCTCCTCGCCGTCCTCGTCTCGCTTGCGCTTGGCGCCGCGCTGCTCGCCCTGCTCGCCCACGCCAGCGGCGTGGCAGGTGCGCTCGTGCTTGCGCAGCGCGTCGGAGCGCCCGTACTGCTTGCTGCACTTTGCGCAGCTCTTCTTCTCGCCGTGCAGGCTGGCGTAGTGCTTGCGCAGAGCCTTCAGGTTGGGGCTCACGTGCTCACAGCTGGGGCACTTGACGCGGCCCAGCACCGGCGCCGGGAACGGGATGCTGGGCAGCTGTTTGCTGAAGCTCTGGCAGTCCTTCTTACGCATGTGGATGGCCAGCTGAGAGCGACGCATCTCCTTGCCGCACCCCGGGCAGGCGCTGATACCCTCTGGAGACTGCAGCCGCGCCAGGTCGATCACCGTGGCCGCGCGGCCAACCTCCTCCAGCACGGCCGCGCGGCAGCTCTTGCGCCGAGGCGGCTCCTCCTCCTCCTCCTCCTCCTCCTCTTCCTCGTCGTCATCCTCCTCCTCCGCCGCCTTCTCGTCCTGGGCTGCGTGTGACGGCGCCAGGATGCAGGCGTCCATGAAGGCACTGGCGCGCGCGCGCGTCGGCTGCTTGGTCAGCAGGTGCAGCGCCGCGGACGCCAGAGACTGCGCCAGCGCGGTTGCCTGGTAGGTGAAGTGCCGCTGAGGCAGCGCCAGCTGGCGGCCGCGCACAGCCAGCGCCTGGCGGCCAGTGGCGCGACAGCGCAGCGTGAAGCGCACCTCGCGGCCCCCCTCTGCTGGTGATGGCTCCTCAGAGACGTGCCACTCGTCGTAGGCGTGCCGCTCGTCAGCACCACCGGTGACGGCGACCGCATCTGGCACTGCCACCACAGCGCGGCGCTTGCGTGGCGGCATGGGCGCCTCCTCGTCTTGGGGCCGCTGTGCGTGAGCTGGAGCACGCAGCTGCGCGTCCTGGTTCTGGGCGGCGCTGGCGCTGCCCTCCAGAGTGCGAGTGCGCAGGTAGCGCGCCCCGCACGCGTTGCACAGCCGCGGCTTGCACGGCGGGCCCTTGCGCCAATAGGGGCTCTCCGCGGCGCCGCAGTTGTCGCAGGGCGGCTGGGAATAGCAGGAGGCTGCGCCCAGCGGCTGCTCAGCCGGCGCGGGCGGCGCCTGGCGCGTGCCCTCGCCGCGAGGCCCACCCTCCGGCTCCTCGCCCTCTCCCGCACGCAAGGCCGCATCGGGAAGCACGCACGCGGTCAGCCAGGCGTGCAGCGCCGCTTTGGTGGCTCGCACAGGCAGCACGTGCGGCGCCAGAGTGGCGCCCAGAGCGCTGGGCTGGTAGGTGAAGCTGCGCCCCGCACGCTCCACGCCGAGGAAGGCCAGCGCCTCTGCGCCCGAGGCGCCGTAGCGCAGCACGCCGCGACGTGTGCGGGCGCCCACCCCACCCGACTCGTCCACGCGCCAGCAGTCGTACGCCAGCGCAGGCGACACCGCGCTCTCCCCCTTCGCATCCGCATCGGTGGCGGCGACGGCTGTGGGGCGGCGGGGCGCAGGCGCCAGGAGCGCAGGGGGGAGTGCAGGGTGGCGGGGCGCCTGGTGGTGTGGGGGCACCCAGGATGATGGGCTGGTGCCCACGGGCTGCAGGCTGCGCACGCTCTCGTAGCGCACGCCGCAGGCGCTGCAAACGAGCTTGCGGCCGACCGGGCCGGCGACCCGCTGGGGCGGTGCGCTGCTGCCGCAGTGATGGCAGAGCTGGCACTCCACGCATTCGCCGCCCACCGCCAAGCCGGGCTGTGCCTCAGCCTCAGCCTCAGCCTCCTCCTCCGGCGCATCGGCATCCAAGATGTCGGGCGCAGGGGCAGCAGCCGCGCGGCGCTTGCGCGGCGGCATGGGCGCCTCGTCTTGGGGCGGCTGCGCGTGCGTCAGCTGCAGCTGCGCGCCGATGCTGCGCATGCGCTCCATTTGGGTCGCGGATCCCGGGAAGCGCTTGGCCACATCCCGCACCCGCAGGTGCAGCGCAGTCACGCCCTGTGTGGTGGTAGGCGGCGCCCCCTCCTCGGTCACGGCCGCCACGGCCGCCACATCCTTCTCCGCCGCCGCCGCCGCCGGTGGCGCCTCTGGCGTCTGGTGCGCTGTGCGCTGAGCCTGGGCGAGCGAGCAGCTGGCTGCGACGCAGACCTGCAGGAACTCCTCCACGTGTGCGCGCTTGACGGAGCGCCCGGCCAGCAAGCACAGGCAGTCCGTCGCCAGCGCCTCCGCCAGCGAGGTGGCCTGGTAGCGCATGCCGTAGCCGCTGTGCTGAGCGCCCACCACAGCCAGCGCCTCTGTGCCGTCGCCGCTGCTGCAGAGCAGGAAGCGCAGCTCGCGACCGCCCAAGCCCTCCTCGCAGCGCCACCCGTCAAACTGGCTCACAGGCTCGCCAGGCGGCGCCTCTGCAGCCACGGCGGCATCGCCGCCGATGGCGTGCGCCTCCTCCTCGCAGGCGTGCGGCGCCGCTGGGGCATCGCCTGCCGGCTGCGCAGGTTGCTGTGCGGCGGCGGCGCCCACGCAGGCGTCCAGGCAGGCTGCCAGGAACTGGTCCACGGCTGCGCGCGTGGGGCGCCCTTCAAGCAGGTCCAGCCATCCCGGCGCCAAAGCTGCCGCCGTCTCCGTTGCCTCGTAGCGCCACATGCGCCCGCTGCGCACGCCCGTGAGCGCCAGCACCTCGGCGGGCAGGCCCAGAGCGGCCAGCCGGGTGCAGCGCAGGTGGAAGCTTGCAGAGCCGCCGCCGTCTGGGCTCGTCTGGACGCTCTCCCGCATGTCGTCGAACAGCAGATTCGACGCCACGCGCACGCGCCAGCCGCTGGGAACAGCTGCATCCTCAGCCTTGTCGACTTTGCCAGCCTCGCCAGCCACCTCAACGACAGCCCCCTCAGGCCCCTCCTGTGCCTCTGCTGTCTCCTCGAGCACAGCGGCATCCTCGCCATCCTCCTCCTCCTTCGACCCCTCCGCTGCCGCCTCGTCGGCGGGCGGGTCCATCAGCGCCCCTGTCGGCAGGTCAGCTGCTGCGCCGGCGCAGCTGGCGGCGACGCAGGCGTCCAGGAACTGAAAGACGCGCGCGCGCGTGGGCCGCCCCGCCAGCAGATCCAGGCAGTCGGGCGCCAGCGACGCGCCCGTGACGGTCGCCTCGTACACGATGTGTTTCTTGCGCCAGCACCCGTGCCCGACGAGCGCCACAGCCTCCGCTCCGCCCAGGCTGCTACTGCACAAGAAGTAGGTGAGCGTGCGCTGGCCGGGCTCGCAGCCCTGCTGGACGTGCTCGCGCCAGCTGTCAAAAGCACCCACGAGAGCCTGCTCTGCCACCGCCTCCACCTCCGCCTCCTCATCAGCACTTGCCGCCTCGATGCTGGAGGATGCAGCGGGCGGCGAGGGTGTCGGCAAGCTGCTCCGTAGGGATCGGGCGGCCCGCTCGCCAGCGGGGGGTCCGATGTGCGGGCCCCTGCGACGCCCCGCCGCTCCAACATCGGGCTCCGGCGCGCGGGCGTCGCTGTCGCACGAACGCGCCGGCGCATGGCGTCGGGGCGCGGGCGGCAGCGGCATGAGCATGGCTGCGCCCGCTGCGCCGCTGTCCACCCCGTTTTCGCAGAGCTCCAGGAACGCAGCCTCGTCCAGCTCCACATAGCCAGCCTTCTGCACGTGCTTGCGCGCCCCCCGGCCCAGCGTCTCCGTCTGACACGCGGACGCAGCCGCGGCAGCGGAGCGCTGGGCGACCCGGGCGAGCATAGGCGCCGCTTGCTCGGCATCCGCCAGGCGGGCCGGCATCGGGCCTGCCACCGCGCCCGGAAGCGCCTGCAGTCGCGCCCAGAAGCGCGCATCAACGCCCGCGCGGCGGGCGTCGTCGGCTGCGAAGAGCTGCGCGTCTGCGTCGTCGCGGGAGATGAGGGCGTTCAGCCGCGCATCGTCCAGCGTGGACTCGCAGGGTGAAGCATCGCCGCTGTCCGGCGTGGCTGCGCCATCGCGCAGCAGCTTGTGCAGGAAGGATGCGCGGTCCTTTTCGCTGGTGGCGTCGCCGTCAAAGCAGCCTCCCTCAACTGCCCGGTTGGAGACGCCCAGCTTGCGCTGCGACGCGGCGCGCACAGCCTCCTCGATGCTGCCCTGCACCTCCAGGCGGATGACCAGGCATTCGCGCGTCTGTCCGATGCGGTGGCTGCGCGCCTGGGCCTGCGTATCCACCTGCGGGTTCCAGTCGCTGTCGAACATCACCACCGTGTCCGCGCCCTGCAGGTTCAGCCCGAACCCGCCGGCGCGCACGGAGAGGAGGAAGACGAACGTCTCGCAGCCGGGCGCCTGGAAGTCGCGCACCAGTTGGCCGCGGGTGTGCGCGGCGGTGGCGCCGTCCAGGCGCGTGAAGCTGTGACCGCGCCACGTCAGGTACTCCTCCAGCACGTCCAGCACGCGCGTCATGGTGCAGAAGAGCAGCACCCGGTGCCCGCCCGCCCGCAGCTTGCCCAGCAGCCGGTCCAGCACCTCCAGCTTGCCGCAGTGCCGCAGCAGCGAGCTGGCCGGGTGCGCGCCGCACAGCTCCTCGTCGCAGGCGCTGTGCAGGCGGCTGAGGAAGGGGTGGTTGCAGATGGTGCGCAGCTCCATGAGCTGGTTGTTGACGCTCACCACGCGGCCTTTGGCGCAGCCGTCGCCATCGGCGCCAGCAAGCACACGGCCCAACACCATGTCGTACAACATGCGCTGGTAGGCGCCCATGTGGCAGCGGATGAGCACCTCCTTCTTGGCAGGAAGGTCGGTGGCCACCTTCTCCTTGAGGCGGCGCAGCATGAAGGGCCGCAGCGCCTCGTGCATGCGCGTCGTCAGCAGCAGTCGCTCCTCCTCGTCCAACTGCGCGCCGCCCTCAGGCGCGTCGCTGTCGAACGGCGTCTCGAACATGCGGCTGAAGGCCTGCGCGTCGCCGTCGAAGACGGTGGGCATGAGGAACTGCATCAGCGTGAACAGCTCGCCTGAGAGGGAGGGTGAGAGCGAGCAGGACCAGCAGCAGTGCGCGGCGCACCCAGGTTGTTTTGCACCGGCGTGCCCGTCAGCAGCAGCCTGTGAGCAAAGGAGTACAGCTGCAGCTGCTCGTTGAGCTTGCACTGGGCGTTCTTTATGCGGTGCGCCTCGTCCATCACCAGGTAGGCCCATTTCACCTTGGCCAGGCGGGGGCGGTCCTTGGCGGACATCATCATCTCGAACGTGGTGAGGCACACCTGAAAGCGGCCCCGTGCGATGCGCTGCGCGAACAGCTCCGCGCGCTGCGGCTCCGGCCCCGCGTACACCACAGCCTCCAGCGACGGCGCCCAGCGCGCCAGCTCCGAGCTCCAGTTTGGCAGCACAGAGGATGGGATGACGATGAGGAAGGGGCCCTTCGTGCGCTCGTGCTGCACCAAGTGGCACAGCAGTGCAATGACCTGCACCGTCTTGCCCAGCCCCATCTCGTCCGCCAGGATGCCGTTGAGACCGTTGCGGTACAGCGCCAGCATCCAGCGCAAGCCGGCGGCTTGGTACGGCCGCAGCGTGGCGCGCAACGCAGCCGGCGGCGGCGCCTCCACATCTGCGTCCCCCTCGCCAGCGCCAGCCTTGCGCAGCAGCTCCAGCTTGCGCGCCATCTGGGCCAGGTAGCTGTCGGTGCGCCGCATGAGCGTGCTGATGCGGCTGGTTGCGTCGCGCTTGAGCAGGAGGCAGTATGCCCGGTAGTCGTTGGCCTTGAGCGCAGCCACTCGGTCCTCTCGGGCACGCTCCACGCGCGCAGCCTCCGCCGCCGCCATACCCGCGTGGTGCGCCAGCACGGCGCCGTTGCACAGGCGCCGCAGCTGGGCTGCTGTGTCCCAGCGACCGTGCAGCGTGTGCAGCCCGGCGGCCAGCCGGCGCGTAATCTCGGGCGGCGGCGCCATCGCGAGCGGGGCCAGGGCAGGCGGCGCCGGGAGGTCCGCCTCCACTCGCGCCTCGCAGCGCGCCAGCAGCAGCGCACGTCGCGCCCAGAGCGACGACAGCGTCGCGGGCTGCGCGCCCTTCTGCAGCAGCAGGCTGCGCGCCAGCAGCGGCCCCGCGCCCAGCAGACGCGCGCGGAAGGGCCGCCCCTCCGCAGGCAGCCTTGCCGCAGCGCGCACAGCCGCCCGCAGCTGCTGCGCCTGCAGGCGCTGCAGGCGTGCCAGGCCGCGCGTGCGCCCGGGCGGCTTCGGGGCGCCTTTGCCCTTGGCCCCGCGCCGAGAGGGCGGCTTGGCCAGGGAGGAGCGCTCCGCCTGCGCAGCCGCAGCTGCAGCCGCAGCCGCGCGCGCCTCCAACGCGCGCCAGCGCGGCGAGGCCAGCAGCCCCGCCGCGTGGAGGTAGGCGCGCGGGAAGGCTGGCGCGTCGCCGCTGGGGGTGCTGCGCGCGGGCGGGCGAGCGAAAGGAAAGGGAGGGAAGTGTGTCAGTCCGTTGCTCGTGTGGCTGCACCCGCGCGCCCGAGGCGCCTCCACGCGCCTTGCCAGCACCTGCGCCACCACCAGCTGGCCCTTGAGCTGCACCAGCTGCGCGGTGGTGAACTGGAGGGGGAGAGAAGAGTCCCCCGTCAGACCGCATCGTCGCTCGGCCTCACGCCCGCGCACGCGCCGTCGGGTGGGCGCCCGCCGTGGCGCTCCGCACGTCGTAGAGGAGGAGCACCGTGAGGGCTCTGAGGCGGGGGCGGGCGCGGGGGTGC
>Ga0208951_1000564_pt1 | contig 17011 bp, 23 predicted proteins | sample GreLakmeMI27MSRF_FD_187702 | JGI IMG/M metagenome (GOLD analysis project Ga0208951, IMG submission 187702) | Freshwater lentic microbial communities from great Laurentian Lakes, MI, USA - Great Lakes metaG MI27MSRF (SPAdes) | ecosystem: Environmental > Aquatic > Freshwater > Lake | place: Great... | reverse complement strand
GGCCCCCTGCGACCCGGTTATTGTCTAGTAGTTTGGCCGTGGAGGCGGACCGTGACTGCCCAAATCGGTCTGCGGCTGCGATGGGTGAATGGTGAAGGGTCCCGAGGGCATGATGACCCCAAAGGGCGCGTCGTTGCGGGGCAGCGGGTTGCTGGGCGGCAGCGGCGGCGGCGACGTGCGCGCTTCCTCGCCCAGCGCCTCAACTTCAAACGCCTCCAGCTGCGCGGCGGCGGCTGATGGGAGCAGGCAGGCGGCGCGCGTGAGCAGGCGTGTTGGAAGACAAGAGACACAACGCAGGTGCTCTGACAGCCGCACCAGGCTGCAGGTTCACGGTCGGCCGCCGCTCCTTCAGCCACGCGTGGCAATGCGCCAGGCGCATGCGGTGCTGGCGGATGAGGTAGGCGAGCACCACCGAAGCGGAGCTGTTTGCATCATGGAGGTGCTGGCCTCAGTCCACGTTGGCCCTGCCCGGCGCCGCCGGGCCACGCACCGCGAGGAGCCGCTCATGCAGTGCACCATGACCTTCTCACCCGCGGCGCGCGACTCGTCTGCAGTGCGTTGAGCGAGCGCTCTTTGGTGAGCAGAAGAGATGCAAGGCGCTCAGAGCGGGCTTCCAACCCGCCGGCCGCGCGTGCACGCGCGCTCGGCCACCAGGGGCGTGTTCTGCGCGCACCGATGAAGGCGATACACTCGCCCAGGGGCACCTCCTTGGGCGCCTGCGGCTGCGCGCTCGCCGTGTGATACGTGAACGTGTTGCGGTACAGGTTCTGACAGTCGGGCACCGTCTGTGGGTTGAGGGAGGCGTGAGCCGCAGCAGAGGCGCCAACGGGAGAGCAAGCCAACCACAGTCCCCAACGATGCGCCAAACCTCCTCGACACGCCACGCCACGCAGCGCCTGCGCTGTCCCAGCGGCCGTGCGTGCGTGCGTGCGTGCTGCTGCGAGGCGTGTGCGCGGTGCGCCGCGGTGGGCGCACGTTGAGGATGCGCTTGATGCCCATGGCTTTCAGCAGCTCTGAGCGCGACGCGTGGTCGTACGAGCCCAGGTAGAGGAAGCCGGGCACCACCTCCGTGGGGAAAGCGCCCACGGTGGGTCCTTGGGGCTCCGCAGCACAGGCGGGCGCGTGGCCGCACACAGCGCACGGCTCGCCAGCCTCGTAGTTGTGGTAGTGACCGCAGATGAAGCACGGGTTCTCGCGCTCGCGCTTGCGGCCTTTCATGGCGCGGGAAGTAGGCCGAGGCGTCGTGAAATCTGCTTAGTTGGCTGGCTGGTCGGACAAGGTACGACCAACAAAGTATTAGAAGTGTGTGTGCTGTCGTACGACAACAATTGCTTGACGCCCTATCCACGCGAGTATCAGCCCTCTTGAAGCATAAGCCAGTCCGACGAGCCAGAGCCCCTTGCCACGCATCGGCCAAGGATGGCGCCCGCGGGCAGCGCCGCGTCGGTGGAGTCGTTCATCGAGACCGGGCGCAAGCAGGACGTGCGCCTGAGCAACATGACCGCCGCCAAGTCGGTGGCTGACGCCGTGCGCACGTCGCTGGGCCCGCGGTGCGTGCACGCGCTGTTGTGTTGACTCGCGCCGGCCGCGACACCACGCCCGCCGCCGCCCGGCCGCGCCCCGGGCACACCCTCCTGACGCGCTCTGCGGCGGCTGCGCAGCGGGATGGACAAGATGGTGGTGAGCGCTAACGGGGACGTGACGATCACCAACGACGGCGCAACCATCCTGCAGAAGATGCACGTCACGCAGCCTGCGGCGCGCATGTTCGTGGAGCTGTCCAAGAGCCAAGACGTGGTGGCTGGTGACGGCACCACCAGCGTAACGGTGCTCGCGGGCAGTATTCTGGGCAAGTGCATGAGCCTGGTCAGCCGCGGAGTGCACCCAACCGTGATCAGCGACGCGTTGGGGCGCTGCGTCACGCAGGCTGTGGAGGTGCTGAAGGCCATGAGCGTGCCGGTGGACTTGGCGGACCGGGAGACCTTGATCAAGGCAGCCTCGACTAGCCTCAACAGCAAGGTGGTCAGCCAATACGCCACGCTGCTCGCACCCATCGCAGTGGACTGCGTGCTGCGCGTGCAGGACCCGGCGCGGCCGGAGAGCGTGGACCTGCGTGACGTGAAGGTGGTCAAACGACTTGGCGGGACAGTGGACGACACGGAGGTTGTGGAGGGCATGGTGTTCGACCACAAGGCCTCCAAGGCTGCGGGTGGACCCACGCGGGTGGAGGGCGCCAAAATCGCGCTCATCCAGGTGCGCGGCGGACCGCAGCAGCCTGCGCAGCGGCAACCCTAGCAAGCGTCCTTCCGCGTGCCTGCCCTCTGCTTGACCGCTTGACCGCCGCCGGCTCTCCCGTTGGACTACACGCCTGCTGCTCGCACAGCACAGCGTGGCTGACCTTGCTCGGCATCGCTGCGCGGGAACCTGACGCACGCCCCGCCCCAGTTTTGCGTCTCCCCGCCAAAGACGGACATCGAGAACAGCGTAGTCGTCTCCGATTACTCCCAGATGGACCGCATCCTGAAGGACGAGCGGTGCGTATGCCTGCCCGCCCAGCGTTGACCGAGCGCTCACTGACTCAGCCTATGCCTCTCTCCCGCGCCTTCCGCTCGCAGCAACTACATCCTGGGCCTGATCAAAAAAATCCGCGCCTCCGGCTGCAATGTGCTGCTCATCCAAAAGTCCATCCTACGCGACGCCGTCAACGACCTGGCCCTCCACTACCTGGCCAAGGCGAAGATCCTGGTGGTGCGCGACATTGAGCGCGACGAGATTGAGTTCATCGCCAAGACGCTGGGCCTGCACCCCATCGCGCACGTGGACCACATGAAGCCGGAGAAGCTGGGCGAGGCTGCGCTAGTGGAGGAGGTGAGCGTCGGGGCTGGGCGCATCGTGCGCGTGACGGGCATCCAGAAGCGCGGCGCCACAGCCTCCGTGCTGCTGCGCGGCTCAAACGCGCTCATGCTGGAGGAGGCTGACCGCTCTCTGCACGACGCCCTCTGCGTCGTGCGCTGCCTGGTGCACAACAAGGCCATCCTGCCCGGCGGCGGCGCGCCCGAGATCGAGGTGTCGCGCGCGCTAGGCAGCTGGGCCAAGACGCTGCCGGGCACGGACGCCATCATCGCGCGCGCCTTTGCGGACGCGCTGGAGGTGATTCCCTACACACTGGCCGAGAACGCGGGCCTCAACGCCATCAGCATCGTCACGGAGCTGCGCAACCTGCACGCGGCTGGGAACACGCACCACGGCATCAACGTGCGCAAGGGCGCCGTCACCGACATGGTGGCTGAGAATGTGGTGCAGCCGCTGCTGGTCACCACCTCAGCGCTCACGCTTGCCACGGAGTGCGTGCGCATGATCCTCAAGATCGACGACATTGTGCCCGTGCGGTGAGAGCCAAGACAAGCACGCATGACCATCAACATGCGTGATAGAATGGACGCTCTTGCTTCGTTGCAGCCTCTAGATTCTACCCGTCACACGCAACGTCCACGCAGAGCCACTTGTGGTCTGAGAGCGCATAGTCATGATTGCCCAGCTGCTTGTCCACCACTCGCAGCCTCCTCGCAAGGACCCAATCCAGTTTGCCTTGCATCAGGCCAAGATACTTCGGATTGTTCAGCGTCACGTCGGCGTCAGGACACCATGCGTCGACAAAGCCTGGGTTCACCAACTGCGCGCACAGAGCAGCCGGAAGGCGGTAGGCTGCGAGCCGGCTGTTTGCGGCGCCAGGGGCCAGCACCAGCGGTCTCGAGGAGCGATGCCAGCGCCCGCGCGCAGCCTCGGCAGCCTCGAGCACCGCGGCCGTGCCTTCAGCGCTGTCGGTGACAGCGAACACGGAGTGCGCCCAAAAGCGCGCTTCGCTCCAACCGATGGAGAGCCATCGAAAGCGGTCGCAGCAGTACAGCGGCGAGAGACGTGCCACCGAGTGCGCCATCGTGTTGAGGTCACCGCATATGACCTGTCTTGCAGGTCGGCCGGGAACGCGGCAGTCCTGCAGCACGTCCGCGAACTGACGTAGTCGGCCCGTGATGCCCGTGAACACTTCAAGGTGGACAGAGTAGACGAGAACCGGCCCCAGCGGCGCAGGCAGCTTGACAGTGGCAACCAACGCAACTCGTTTGCCCTTTCTGGGCTCTGCACGAGCTGCGCCCTCCTCCTCCCAGTCCACGGGCTGATGGCTGTGCACCAGCGCTCGCACGTCCACCAGGTCATAGCGACTCAGCAGCGCCTGGCCGTGCAGACCACCGCCCTGCGTCGAGCGCGAGCGCAGAGGCGAGTGCAGCTCAGCAAACTCTGCTACAAAGGCGCACGTCACGCCCAGAGCACGCCCAATCTCCTGGCAGCCGTCCGCAAAGCCGGAGCGTTCACAGCCCCAGTCCACCTCCTGCAGCGCCAAGACGTCTGCCTCGAGGCGCCGCAGCTCCTCTATGATGCCCTCCAATTTGTAACAACGCTCCACGTTCCACTGCACGATGCGCATGGTGTGGTCGCGGCGGGCGGCAGGCTCGCCGGGCGCCCTGAAGTCGCGCTGCACAACCGTCAGAGGCCGCGGCAGCTCGGGCGCCATTCAGAGAGACGAAGACAAGTACGCCGAAGCGTACGACACTCGTCGCGACACTCGCAGTTAGCGGTGCTAAAGAGAGAGACGATAGGGAAGGCGGGGAGACGTAAAGGGCCTGCGGCGATGCACGCCTCGCGCGCGTCGTCATGGCTTGCAGCCCCGCGGCCATTCACAATTGCATCGTGGGTAGTGCTTTATCAACAGCACGCGCTGGAGACTAACATGCAAAGTCAAGCACATCTCGCGCGTCAACATCCGTAGGGCTCATTTTCGACTCATTCAAGAACTCGGCTAGACATGGACCTCCGCATGCGCGCAGCAACGTCATCCTCCGCGGCCGCGTCCCCGGCGCCCGGCCCGCGCGAGGCCGGGTCGCAGGGGGCGCAGGGAGCGCAGGCTGCAACCGGCGAACCGAAGTAAGCCATGAGATGCGTGAGGCAGCTGCTTGCCCGCATGCTCTGCGACGCCGCGGAGGCGTTGTCATAGGGGTCGTCCAGCAGCGAGGGCAACGAGGCGCGGGAGGTGTAATCGTTCTGCACGAGGGTGGATGTTAAAGGGCTCAAAGCACATCAAGAGGAGTGCCAACCCAGGCAGCGCCACGTACCGTGTTTCCCGCCCACGATACCTTTCGTCTCAGCTTGGCGGGTGTCTCTTCTTGCGCCAGCCCTAGGCCGCCAACCTTGCTAGACAGGGAGCGGCGCAGCGCACTGGGGGGTGCTCGCACAACCCCGTCCAGCTGCTCAGACTGCACCCGTTGCGCGTACGTCTCACCAGTGTACGCTCTGTCGGCGCCGTACTCGCTGTGCGTCTGCGTGCCTGCGACCACACAATAGGGGAGCAGGGGAGCAGCCAAGGTGAGCTGCAGGCGCTCTTTGCCCACCGCGTGCGCAGCTGTACGTGCCGTATAATATGCCCGACGGTGATTTCAAGTCCAGCGTGTGCACGGTGCCGTTGGGAGAGAACACAGTTTCCATTTGCGGAGACGTCACATGATAGCGCGCGCCAGAGTAGTCCTCCATCTTCTCTCACTGCAGCGGCGCACAGCCGCCGCGTGTGCGCTGTGTGCAGTGTGTGCCAGGCGCCTCGCAGGCCCGCGAGGCGCCGCGGGGCGGAAACTGCGCGCCGCCGTACGGCAGTGGGGACCCCAGCCTCACTGCTCTCGCCCTGCGCCTTGCTCCCGTGAACCCAGGCTACACTGGCGAGCACGGCTGCTCACGCGTGACACCGAGTTACACCGGTTCGCAGGGCCGCGGCGTGTGTCGCACGGTGGAGCTCTTCTGTCGTACAACAACCGTCGCCACGAGGCCACGTCAGCATATCGCAAACCTCGCTCCGCCACGGGCGTGAGGTCCGCTGAGGGCAGTCACGGCGACTCTATCGTGCGCGCGCATCAGCGCGGGCCTCAGCGCGCACCTTTCTGGCGGATACAACTGCAGCTGTGGAACTCGCTCTCAGCGCCTTCGCAGCCGCCTCGGCGCACGCCTGCCCGCCATGAAAGTGTGTTCGCGTGCCTGCACTACGCGCTGTGTGCCAGCGCTGAGCAGTGCTGCGCTTCTCGCGCGACTGCGCAGGTTGCGGTGGAAGGCTGCTGCCACGGCGAGCTGGACAAGATATACACCAGCATGCAGCGCCTAGAGAAGAAGGAGGGCATCAAGATTGACCTGCTCATCTGCTGCGGCGACTTCCAGGCACGTTGGCCACTCGCAGGCACGCTTGCACCTCGCTCCAGCGCTATCTCCGCGCTCCGCACACGCGTCACCAGTGTGTGGCGCACAGCCTGCGTGTGGTCGCAAGGCTGAAGCTGAGGCGAGCGTGTGTGTGGCTGTGCGCAGGCTGTGCGCAACGAGGACGACCTGACGTGCATGTCCGTGCCCGACAAGTACAAGACGCTAGGCACCTTCTACAAGGCGCGTGCTGTGCGTGGAACCCGTACAAGCGCGCCCACGGACGCTCACCCTGGCTCGCACAGTACTACACGGGCGAGGCTGAGGCGCCTTACCCCACCATCTTCGTGGGCGGCAACCACGAGGCCAGCAACTACCTGTGGGAGGTGCGCCGCAGAGCAGCCGCGTTCAGCTGTCCTTCTGCCACTTCTGTGCTGAAGCCAACACCCACTGAACCCCTGGCGCAGCTGTACTACGGCGGGTGGGTGTGCCCCAACATCTATTTTTTGGGCTATAGCGGCGTCATCAACTTCGGCGACCTGCGCATCGGCGGTCTGTCCGGCATCTGGAAGCAGGGGGACTTCCGTCGAGGCTACGCCTCCGCCCGGCCCCCATTCCGCAGCCTAGGCGACGTCAAGTCTGCGTACCACGTGCGCGAGTACGAGGTGTGGAAGCTGAGCCAGGTGAGCGGTCCTTTGGACGTGTTCGTTTCGCACGACTGGCCGCGGGGGGTGGCACAACACGGCGACAGCGCGGCGCTGTTTCGCGCCAAGCCCTTCCTTAAGGCTGAAGTGCTGGACGGCAGCCTGGGCTCACAGCCCAACGCGGAGCTGCTCAAAAGACTGGCGCCAGACTACTGGTTCTCGGCGCACCTGCACGTCAAGTTCCCCGCCCTCATCCCCCGCAGCGACGCCCGCGGCGGGGCCACTCGCTTCCTGGCGCTGGACAAGTGCCTCCCGGGCAGAAACTTTCTGCAGGCGCGTGCACCGCACCGCCCCGGCACCTCTGAGACGCCTCCTCTCGCCTCACACTCCACGCGCGGGCCCCGCTCCCCAGGTCATTGACCTGCCGCATCGCACCCCCGGGCCGCTGTCGTACGACGCGCAGTGGCTCAGCATCCTGAAAGCCAGCCACGCGGCGATGCCCCTGGGCCCGTCCGCCCTCCCGCTGCCGCGCGCGCCAGCCGCCGCACACGCGCCGCAGGTGGCCGAGGCGCTGGCGCACGCAGGAGGCGCCAATGTGCCCCACAACTTTGCTGCGACGGTGAGGGCGGCTGACCCCCGCGCGCCTGTGCGGGGCTCCATGCCCCTCTGCACTCCGCGCAACCCGCAGACGCTGGCGCTGCTGCAGCTGTTGCAGCTCGATTTCAGGCTGGACGAGGCGCAGCAGCAGCAGGCGCCACAGCAGTGGGCGCCGCTTGGAGCGTACCCGACACCGAGTCAGCCGCAAGCAAACCCGGAGGAACTGGCGCTGCCGGATGAGGCGCTGGTGGACCCCGACGAAATAGAGCTCCCGGAGGAGGAGGAATAACCGCGGAGGCGCGCGGAGGCGGGCAGCGAGCGGCAGCTAACGCATTTGATTGTGACGCCCTCGTCTGCCCTGTCCTGTGTTCGTCCTCGTGGGAGCTCTTGAAGCGGCGCCGGCGAGACACGTCAGCAGTAGCTCGCGCCTCACAGCGCCTCTGTCGTTCGGTGCTGTGCCTCTTCAGTTGGGCCGTGGGCGCCGCTGACTGTTGGGCGTTCGGTGTGCACCCACCACCATGCGCGCAGCCTGGGGCAGCCGCGATGAGCCGCGACTCCTAGACGAAAGCGAGTACGACGCACGCACTGGAACGGTGTGTTGTGTGGACGCAACTAGCAAACCTCGGTCTGCGCTCACGCCCGCCTCGCCTGCCTGCCCGCCTCGCAGCTGCTTCCGTCAGCGCGCAGCAGTACTGTGCCCTGGAAGGCCGTGGCGCTGGCAGTGTTCCTCACCGCTGCCGGCCTGTCGCTGTTCATTGCCGGGCTGGCTGTGCATAGCGGGCGCCTAACTATGCTGTGCCTGGGCGCGCTTCTCCTCATCCCCGGCTCCTATCACTGCGTGCTCGCCTACCGCGCCTATCGCAAGGTGCCTGGATACACCTTCGACTCGCTGCCTGAAGTTTAGTTGGAGCGCCCTCGCTGCACCCTGTACGCATTCTACGCAACGCTATGTGCCTGCAATGCTAGCCTGCCACGATACTCGCCGTGCGGTGAGCTGCGCCCACGGCTGCGTGGTGTCGCAACAGCGTGACTCGACAGTCGACACAGGGAGGCCGGCACAGGAAGCCCCGCCATCCCCGGCGTGCCCGCCCGTTCGTGTTTCGGGGGTGCTTTCCGTTCCCCCGCGAGCGGCGTGCTCCTCGGTCGCGAGGCTGTGCGTGAGTAGTCTGTTGCTGCATGTGCGACGCGGAGGCTCCTTTGGAGCGCGCGGACGTGTTGGGTGCGTCCGCCGCGCAGCGATTGCTTTCTTCTTAGTGTCTCTGACTCACCCGCCCTTCAGGGCCGCCCGAGGGCCAGGAGAACGCGATGCAGGGCAACGAGCCCGAGAAGCGCGTCTTCCGCCGCCTGCGCAAAGTGGGCGACAACGCGACTGCGGTGGCTGCCCTGTCCTCGTGCGCCAACTCCCTCGCTTCTTCGCCACCCACCCCTGGCCCTCCTCCCCGCTCGCCCCTGGCCGGCTGGGCGTCCTCGCTGGCCGCGTCGGTGCAGCGCCTCTCCGTGGGCGCGGTGCTGAGCCCCTTCCGCGCGTTTGGAGCGCTGCGTGCCGCCGCGCCCTTCTCGCCGGGGCCCTTCTCGGCCGCTCCCCCGCGACTGGCGGCACGCGCGGTGGTTGCCGCTGCGGACTCGGAGGAGGAGGAGCAGGAGCAGGAGCAGGAGCGCTGCACTGCGGCAGCGGATGAAGCGCCGGCTCGCCGCCGGCGCCTGCGCACCAAGCGCAGCCTGGACGCACAGGCGGCGCTGCTGAGCGGCGAGGGCAGCCGCGGGGCGAAGGACGCGGAGTCGTTGGCCGACGCCATCGCCTTCGTGTCTCTGACGCCGCCGGTGCTTCCACCGAAGATGCCGCCGCCGCTGTCGCGTGCCCGGTGCCCGCCGCCGCCGCCGCCTGTCGCGGAAGACGACAGCGGCAGTTCAGAGGACGAGTGCAGCGACGACGACGACACGGAGAAGCATAGCGCGGTGGCGGAGGAGCCTGCGGAGCCTGCAGAACCTGCAGACGCCTCGCTGCAGCTGAGCTTCACTCACGCCAGCGGCGCTCGGTGCGTGCGGTTGTCACCCGCTTTAGCGCTGCCGGCGTCTGCTCACCCCGCTCCTATCCCCCCAGCTTCCGCCTCTCCGCGCGCCTGTCCACGCGCCTGTTTGCGCACCAGCGCGAGGGCGTCGCGTGGCTGTGGGCGCGACACTGCCTGGGCCAGGGCGGCATCCTTGGCGACGACATGGCGCGCACGGGACCTCAGCCCGGAGTACTCGCACCAACTCTGACCGTCTGACGCCACGTCATCGCTTTGCGCCCCGCAGGGGCTGGGCAAGACGTTCCAGGTGGCCGCATTCCTGGCCGGCGCGTTCGCCGGCGGCGCGGTGAACAGGGCGCTGGTGGTTGCGCCCACCACGCTGCTGGCACAGTGGGAGAAGTGCGTGCATGCACTCGTGGTTGCTCGCGTCTGGCACGCGCACTCACGCGTGGCATCCCTTGCTTACTTTGGCAGGGAGCTGGGCGCCTGCGGGATGGGCGCGCGCGTGCACGTGTACAGCGGCGGCGGGCGCGCAGCCGCCCTGAGATGCCTCCATCGCACGGGTGGCGTGCTGCTCACCAGCTACGGCATGGTGCTGCACAACGCGCGCGCGCTGGGCGGTCGCCAGGTCACAGCGGAGGGTGGTGAGGGCGGCTGGGAGTGCAAGGCTGGCGGGGCCAGCAGTGATCCGGAGGGGGATCCCCAGGCGCCCCGCCTGCGCTGGGACTGGGTGGTGTGCGACGAAGGGCACAAGCTCAAGAACCCCAACATGCAGCTGGTGGCGCGCCTGAGCAGCCTGGCGGCGCAGCGGCGCCTCATCCTCACCGGCACGCCCGTGCAGAACAACCTGGGCGAGCTCTGGGCGCTGGCCAACTTCGTGGCTCCAGGCCTGCTGGGCGACGCGCGCACCTTCCGGGAGAGCTACGAGAAGCCGGTGTCGCGGGGCACGTCGCGCGACGCCAGCGCGCGAGAGCGGCACGTGGGCGCAGCCACAGCCGCCGCGCTGCGTGCCAAGCTGGCGCCAGCCTTCCTGCGCCGCGACAAGCGAGACGTGTTCCAGCAGCACCCGGGCGGGGATGCAGCCTCGGGTGGCGCCGATGCCGCTGCCGCTGCGCAGGGAAGCGCCGCCGCTGCACCCCTGGCGCTGGGCCGCAAGACGGACATGATCGTCTGGCTGCGCCTCACCCCTCCTCAGCGGCGCCTGTACGCAGCCTTCCTGGGCTCCTCCTCGGTTGCTGCGGCGCTGAACAAGACGCGCAGCGCTCTGGCTGGTGCGTGGCCCTGCCCCTTGCGTTCCTTGTGTGCGCGTTCACTCCCCGCTCAGCCATCACCGTGCTCAAGAAGATATGCGACCACCCGGGGCTTCTGTCGCAGCGTGCAGCTGCCGAGATTGCGCGCGGGCGCCCTCTGGCCGAGGTGGAAGACGGCCGCGCCGCTGCATCGCTGGAGCGTGGCGAGGCTGGCGCATGCGCGGAGGGTGGGGAGAGTGAGAGCGAGGGGCCTTTGGACCCAACAGCCTCCTGCAAGTCCCTCTTCGTGCTCGCCTTTGTGCAGGCCGCCGCGGCTGGCGGCCACCGCACGCTCGTCTTCTCCCAGTCGCGCGCCATGCTGGACGGCATCCAGGCGGCAGCGGCGGCGGCGGGACATCGCCTGTGCCGCATCGACGGGAGTGTGCCCGCGTCCGAACGCGCACGCTTGGTGTCTCAGTTCCAGGAGGACCCCTCCATCCCGCTCTTCCTGCTCACCTCCGCCGTAGGCGGGCTGGGCCTCACGCTGACGGGCGCTGACCGCGTGCTGGTTGTGGACCCAGCCTGGAACCCGGCGGCTGACGCGCAGGCGGTGGACCGGGCGTACCGACTGGGCCAGTCTCGTGACGTGGCGGTGTATCGGCTCATCACCTGCGGCACCGTGGAGGAGAAGATCTACCGCAAACAGGTGTTCAAGGCTGGCCTGTCTCGCGCAGGCACCGTCGGCGGCGAGGTGGCGCGCTACTTCACGTCTGGCGAGATGCGGGACTTGTTTGCGTGCGACGCCAGAGGCCTGGACGCGCCAGCCACAGCCCTGGCGCTGGCCGCGCGTCACGGCCCCCCGGGCGCCCTCGCCCCTGCGGAGGTGCAGAAAGAGCTGGCGGCGGTGTTGCTGCAGCCGGGCGTGGCGGCGGTGACGGAGCACGGCGCGCTGTTCACGGCGCCGGACGAGAGCCTGCCCGGCTGTGGCGAGCGGGAAGCGCCCACCTCGCGCGGCTCGACAGCCCCCGCAGCAAACCCGGCGCCGGGCGGCTCCGAGCCGCCGCAGCGCCGCTTCATGGCGGCATCCACCTGGCGCGGCGGCGGTGGCGATGGGGGCGTGTTGGCAGCGGCGTTGGCGCGCATACCAAACGCAGGCGGAGCCGCCGACGCAACCGCGCTCGCCGCCAGCCGAGCAGCCGCGCGCGCAGGCGACCTCACCCTCCAGATCCAGCGCTACAACAAGCTGCTGCTGGACCCGCTCACCACGCGCCTGGTGGACGGAGGCGCCAACATCCGCTCAAAGCTCGCCGCTCTCGTCGCCGAGATGGACGCGCTGACTGCTCCGCCGCCGCCCACGCCGCGCAAGCAGCCGCAGGGGGAGGCAGGCCTGCAGGAGCGCCCTCAGGCTGATGAGGGTGACACGGGCGCATCGCAGGCGCTGGTGCTGGACGAGACGCAGGGCGACGAGGCATTGAATGCAGCGCTAAATGCGCTGACCATGTGAGCGCAAGCATGTGAAGAACATTTGCAGAGAATGCTTTGCTGTGTTCTCAACACGAGCTTGCCACGTCATCGCCATTCCGCAAAACGCAGCCCCTTCGCCTTTAGACTGCAAAGTGTGCTTCACCGCGTGTCCAACACTGCCTCGCAGCGTGCTGAGCGTGCTTTGAGTGGTCCGTCCAACCCCTAACGTCAGTCGACGTCAAGCCGCCTGCGCTTCCCACGATGCTGGCCTCAGTGGCTGCACTGCCTGGCTGCACTGCACCCTCAGCGGCGCAGCAGCGCGCACGCAGCCGGCGCGCCGTGAGCTGTCGCGCAGGCGGCGGCGCACCAGAGGCTCCCCGCCGCACGGTGCTTGCGCTCGCTGCTGCTCTGTTGCTCTCCGCCGCGCCGCCGCGCGCTGGGGCCTTCGGCGTGGGCTTCCCCGGCTACGACCTGAACGTGGACGCTCGCAAGCGGGCCGGGGACCGCAACAAGGCTGAGGCTGCGGAGCAGAAGGCGTTGGCCGCGGCCTACCGCGCCAGAAAGGCCGCAGTCGCCGCGGCCACAGCCACAGCCGCGGGGCAGTGAGGCGGAGCTCACGCTGGCTGAAGCGCTGGAGGACCTTCAGTACCCCCGTCTTGTGACTAGCAGCTCTGCTGTGCTGCTCTCAGCCTCTTCCCGGAGTCTCTGTGCTGCTGCCTAGTAGGCGGATCTGTTTCGTGTGCGTGTGCCGTGCGTCGTGCTGCGCGGCTACATGCTCACGTCACTTTTTCGCGCCCCCGCGGGCCCTGTGGACAGCTCCGAGAGCAGTGCTCAGCTCGAGAGCAACATGTCGCTGTCCCTGCACGCCCCTGTGGCGCGCGACCTGGTTGCACTGCGCGCGAGGTCGCACAGCGCAGCCTCCTGCTGCACCTCTCCAGCTCGCCTGCCCGCGTTGCGCAACTCGGGCAGGCGCGGCGCGCTCTCGCTCCGTGCGGGCCCAGAGACGGAGACGGAGGGCTCGCCGCTAGACTTCCCGGAGGTGAGCCGGCAGCCGACATGTGTCGTCTCCACTCGCTCGTCTCGCCGCCGTCTGGGCTGACGCGCCCCGCCTCGCGCCTCCTCTGTGCGTGCCGGCAGGAGTGGATGAAGGCCACGCCCAGCCGGCGGCCGGACATCTTCCCCGAGTTCAAGCCACTCAAGCCGCAGCTGCCGCAGCCCATGCCCGGCGATCCCGAGATGCCCAACGACGAGGAGGAGGAGGAGGAGAAGCGCAAGAAGGTGCGGCTTGAGCAGAGGTGTGTGCGCTGCTGGGGTGCCCCTCCTGACGCCCGTCCGCTGTCAGCCTGGGGAGCCGCCGGAGAAGGAGAAGGACCCGGACAAGAAGGAGAACCCGGACGAGAACCCGGACGAGAAGCCGGAGAAGAAGGAGGAGCCGGCCCCCGAGTAGTGTTAGCGACGAGTGCACGCTTGCAGCTCCTTACACCAGTGTCCGTGCTGCAGCGGGCGGTACCGTGTCCGGCGCAACTGGCCTTGTCGCCTCCGCTTTGGTTGTGCGCGCAGCCGCGTCCGCGTCCGCGAGCTGCGCACGCAGTTCCGCTGCTTCAGCTCTGGAGGCTGCAAGCTCCGCCGTGAGCGCTTCTCTTTGTGCCGCCTGCTGACGTTTGTCGCTCACCATGCGCAGCGAGAAAGCGAGCGCCAGGCCGCACACCGCCACGTTTGTCTTGTTCACCTTCAACAAGTGACGCAGCGGATGCACAAACGCAGACGATAAGTCTGGCTGTGCCATGTGCGCCTCTTCTGCGCTGCGCTGCGCTGCGCTGCTCCCGCCCACTCACACTCTCCGCAGAGCCCCACAGAGCCCGCGGAGGCTCACGCTGTTCCGCTGCGAGGCTCGCTGCGTTGTCGTACGATGGGCACAACTTCTCGCCCAGCGCTTCCTGTGGCTGCGATGGAGTCGTTGCAGTGCCTGAAGCAGGCCCTGGACGCGGGGCTGATCACAGCGGCGGACTATGACACGGGGAAGACCGCCTTCCTTCGTGCGCAGCAGGTGCGCACCGCATCGCCTGGGCCCCCCATCCAAGCCACGCGCTCACAACGCGCACAGATACGCAGCGGCTTCGAGAGCGGCCTGCTGAGCAAGGCTGACTATGAGTCGGCGCGTGCATTGGGTGCCATGGAAAGCGCCGCACGCTCTGACGCCCTCTCTGCCAGGTCAAGGCCAGCTTTCTGACCTCGCTCAGCGGCGCTGGAGAGACCGGCAGCCAGCCGCCGCCGGGCAGCGCGCCGGCTGCGGCGAGGCCGTCCGCAGTGGCCGCGGCACCGGCCCCTGCAGCAGCAGCTCGAGTGTCCGCTCCCGGCCCGCCCCGCGCCCCGCCGCCGCCCGCGCCCGCCCCACCGCCGCCGCAAGCACTCCCGCCCGCGCCGCGCAGCAGCCAGCCCGCCGCAGCCGCGCCGGAGGACGGAGCTCATGGAGTTTGTGTAGGAGGGGTATGTCCACCGCGCCGCATGCCTTGCGCAGCCAAGCCTGTCGGCATGCGTGTCGCAGCAGTTGCACCCACGCTCGCACAATGCCAACTGACGCGTGCGGCTCGCAGAAATCGTTGAGTGGCATCAGCGTGACGCAGCACTGCGTGAGCCTCTACCAGGAGCTGAAGTCCAAGAGCGCATACCGCTTCATCACGTTCAAGATTGACGGCTCCGGGCAGCGCGTGGTGGCCGACCAGTGCAGCGCAGGCAACGCCAGCTTTGCAGACTTCACAGAGGCGCTGCCTGAGCACGACAGCCGCTACGCCGTCTTCGACTTTGCGTACGTCAACGCGGACGGATGCCAGTTGAAGAAGATCATCTTCATCATGTGGAGCCCGGACACGGCCCAGATCAAGGCCAAGATGATGTACGCCTCAACCAAAGACTTCTTCAAGGGTCTGCTGCCCGGCATCGCGCTGGAGCAGCAGGCCACTGAGATTGGGGAAGTTGACGAGGAGGAGATGAGGCTCCGCATCCAGGCGACCCTCACGCGCAAGTGACCTGTCACTTTCTATCAGAATGCACAGCTTGCAAGTGCTAAGTATCATCAATCGTGCGTCTGCGGATGGCTCTCGAGTGGGTGGCTCACGTTCCGTGCTCCATCTCCAATGTGCTGGGTGCCCGGCACAAGCCGCGGTCGCTGATGTGTGCGTACGCCTCTGCGCGCGCCTCGCATGCCGCGTCGCCCGCCCTCTGCGCGAAGTGGCTGGGCAGCGCGGTGTGCGTGTAGCCATTGGTGGTGCTGTTGCGCGGCACGGCGGGCTGACTCGCGCGCACTTCCCGATTTCGCGCAGCCGACTCGCCCTGCTGGCTGCGCCGCCGCGGGCTGGGCGGGCTGCTCGCGCGATCGCCGGACGGCTCGTACAGCACGCGCGAGCAGGAGGCTGCTGCGACAGGGCGCCGCTTCGCCGCCTCTTTTGCGATGCCCCGCCGCCGCTTGCGCCGCTCGCACGGCGCCTTCGCCTCCGCCGCAGTCTCCGCGCCCTGCTCCTCGGTGGCGAGGCCCGGCGGCGGGTGGTGCTGCCAGTGAGGGGTCCAGTGCGCGCGCGGCAGGGCGGCGCAGTGGCCCCCACAGGCTGCAGCCTCCTCCTGGTTCTCACGCGGGGGCACCCACAGCTCCAGTTCGCAGCGGCAGAAGAACAGGATGCGTGCTAGACAGTCCGCGGGCAGCGACTGTGGGCGGGGCGGGGTCGCGTCAGGCGTCAGGAGAGCGGAGAGCGAAAAGTGTGCGCAGCGCTTTACGCCACCGACCTCCCGCGAAGCCGCCTGGCCGCACGGGGAGCTTGCAAAACGTTGTCGGCGTGTCTCTGGCGCGGGCGCGCGCGCGCGGAGGGGCCAGGCTGGCGCGGGCGGGCGAGGTGGCGTGGGCGCCCAAAAGCCAGGGCTCCCGACACTCCGGGCCCGCACGCGCCGCACCTTGACCAAAGACAAGGCACCACCCCGCGCGTGCGTTCCGTGGAGGAAGGCCAGGCGCTCTCGCTCTTGGCGCCCTTTCAGGGCCTGCGGAAGGGGGGTGGGGTGCGCACGAGCGTTAGTGGATATGTAGACGCTGACCGCACGAGCCGCTGCGCCGCACCTCGCGCAGCGCCTGGGCGTACTCGGGCGCCAGAACCGCGCTTCCGCCCGGCTGCAGCGCGAAGCGCAGCGTGCGCAGGGCGCCCGGCGTGGAGACGGCCCAGGTAAACGCTACTGCCGCAGTGGCCGCCTCATAACTCTCGCTCCACTCCGGCAGCGTCACCTCCACAGCCTCCACCGCCTGGGCGCACACGGGCCCCTCGCCCGCGGTCTCGCCCGCCAGGCGCAGCGCCTGCGCGAAGAAGCACACAGCGTTGGCAAAGGGCGACAGCAGCCCTGGCTCTGGAGGAGCCACCTGCGCGCCCTCGCAGCCCAGACGCAGACGCAGCGGCCAGGCCAGGCCAGCCAGGGGCGCGCTCAGAGCGTGCGCCAGACGCAGCACGTCCGCCGCGCTGCGTGCAGAAACCCAGGCGCCAGGCTGTGCCTGACCCAGCGCGACCGCCATCGCGCCCTCACAGGGGCTGCTGTTACTGTTGCACGCATTTTGTTTGGACATGGTGGCGCCGGGGGACACTCTCTGAGGCCTTTAGAACGTCGATGTGTCGAAAGCCCGTACAGGGGGGGCCCACCCTTAAGAATGCAGGATTTGGGGAGAGCGTCTCAACTTCTTAGTTCCAGCCCTCCGCGGGCCGTTAGAGGGGTCTCAACTTCTAAAATTTTGCTCCGGCGCTGCGCGCCGGGGGGCTCAACTTCTTGTTTCAGCGCGTGGCCTTGCGGCGTGGCTGCTGCTGCCTAGCGC
>Ga0208951_1000562_pt1 | contig 17038 bp, 11 predicted proteins | sample GreLakmeMI27MSRF_FD_187702 | JGI IMG/M metagenome (GOLD analysis project Ga0208951, IMG submission 187702) | Freshwater lentic microbial communities from great Laurentian Lakes, MI, USA - Great Lakes metaG MI27MSRF (SPAdes) | ecosystem: Environmental > Aquatic > Freshwater > Lake | place: Great... | reverse complement strand
GGCGACATGGAGGCGACGATGGCAGAGAGTTTGAAGGCGCAGGAACGCGCGGCTGCAGACAGCCGCGATGCGCACGCCAAGGTGGCTGCAGCGCGCGCGGATGCGGCTGCGGCGAGAGAGCGCTCGAATGAGCAGGCGGTGATGACGGCGGAGCTGCGGAGCACTGTCGAGACGCTGCAGTGCCGATTGGCGGAGCACGCGGAAGAATTGGACGCCGCGCGCGGCGCGCAGGCGCAGGATGCCGCGCAGGCTGCTCGTGTGGCCGAAAAGCTGCGAAGCCGCGGAGAAGGGGCGCTGAGGCTCTTCGTTGCCCGCGGACGTCGAGACGCGATGCGGACGGCGCTCGGAGCATGGCGCGCCGCGCTGCTTGCGGGTCGAATCGCGCGCGCGGCCGCCTCGCTGGCCGCGCGAGGCCGCCAGCGCGCCGCGTTGGCGCGCTCTCTGGCCGTCTGGCGCGCCTCGGCGGCGCAGCAGCAGCGTTCTCGCATCGCGGCGCGGCGCGCGGGCGCGCTGTCGGCGCGGATGCAGCTGCAGCGCGCCCGCGTGGCGCTGCACGGGTGGGCGCGCGCCGCCCGCGCCGGGTGCTGCGAGGCGTCAGCCGCCGCCGTGGCGCACCAGCAGGCAGAGGAGCTGTCGCAGGCGCTGGAGGCTGCGCAGGAGGAGATGCAGGCGCGGGATGTCGCCGCAGACGCCGCGCTGCGGTCCCACCAGAAGCTCTACGCCGAAAAGGAGCGCCTCCTAGAGAGAGCTCTCGCTGACGCTCGCGCGCGACTCGCCGCCGCTGAGCAGCGCGCCAGCCAGCAGCGACGCGCCAGCAACGCGTCCGCAGTGGCAGCCGCCGGCGCCGCCGCAAACAGAACCGATGCGGCAGTGGATGACGCAATCGCCGCGAGGAGGGACGCAGCTGCACAGGTGTCCCGCCTCACCGCATCCCTGGACGAGGCGCTGCGCCGCGCGACTGTGGCTGAATGTGCTGCTGAGCGTGCGGCTCGGGAGAGGGACGCAGCGCGCAGCGCGCACTCTGAGCTGGCCCGGCGGGCGGATTCGCGCGAGGCGAGCATGCGCGCGCGCATCGAAACCATCCACGCGCGACCCGCTTCGCCCATGGCGGCCGCGGCGCGCAGCAGGCGTGCCTCCCCGGTGCGTCAGCAGGCGCCCGAGCAAGCGCCGCCACACCTGGGCCCTCCGCGGCCGCGCAGCGCGCTGTCCATGGCCTCCGGAGGTGCTGGACGAGGGGCGGCGCCGCCGTTCCGCAGCGCGTGCGCGCCAAAGGCTACCTTTACAGATGCCAGCTCGGAGTATCTGCGATCAGCCTCGCCGCCGGCGAAGAGTTTCCCGCGCGCGCGCAGCGGCAGCCCAACCTCGCCGGCAGCGCCGGAGGTTGCGCGTCTCGTCTCGCTGCTGGCCACGCAGCGGGCGGCGCTGCGAGCGGCGGGTGTGCGGGTGTGAGGGGGGACGAAACGAGAGCTGAGTCACCCAAGTTCCGATCCCTTGCTTCCCTCGGATAGACACTTTCGCCTCCTCGCGCACGGTATCACGACCTGCCGCGCTGCCACGCGACGCCCGCGCGAGCAACTCTCCGCTCAACAAGGATGTCCGAGGCTGCCTTGGCTGCTCAGACTGCCGATAACGCCGCCCTCAACGCTCGCTGTGCCGCCAACCCTCGCGAGGCGGCAGACTACACGGCCCTCCTGCGCCGCACTCCACACGCAATGAAAGTGACGTTTCTCTTCAACAGCGCGATTGACAACCACACAGCGCTGACGCGACTTTTGCTTGCCGACGGCTTCTCTCCCAATACCTTCCACGCTGAACAGTCGCTGCTGCGCATAGCCACTGGTTATGGATCGATCGACGTAGTGCGCCTCTTGCTTGAGGCTGGAGCCGACGCCAACAGCCTAGATAGCGAGGAAGCCACGCCTCTCCAAGCCGCAGTCTTTACCGGCAAGATCGCTTGCGCACGCGAGCTCATTCCGCACACGGACCTGCGCATCTTCAACGCCTCTGGAAACAACGCGCTGCATGACAGCATCATCGGCAACCAGCCCGAGATCTTCAAGCTGCTGCTGCCCCACTTTGCGGACAACATCGACGTGCGCACAGTCAAGCAACGCTCCCCGTGTGACCCTGACGCTCCGCACAACTGCACGCCTTTATATGCCGCGTGCCTGGGTGGATATCACGCCATGGTGAAGGCCCTCCTGGCTGCAGGGGCCTCGCGGACAGCGCACAACAACGATTCGTTCTCCTGCCTCCACGTAGCGGCTCAGAACGGACACCTAGCGTGTGTGACGATGCTTATCGGGCGCCCGGACAACCAGAAGATGAGCCCTGCGGATATTAACGCGCGCGACTCGCTGGGGCGCACTCCGCTCTTCCTGGCTGCGAAGAACGGTCACCAGTACTGCTGTGCGGCTCTACTCGCTGCTGGCGCAGATCACACTGCTGCCCTACCGGATGGGTACACGGCGCTGGATACAGCGAAGCGGAACCACCCTGGCAGTCAGGAGCTGATCGAGTTGCTGGAGTGTCGCGGCGGTGGCCCGGCGCCGCTCCTGTGCGCCGGCTGCGGCGCCTCCGACAAGCGCCTCCGCGCCTGTTCGGCATGCGAGTCCGCTTCCTTCTGCAGCGATGCCTGTATGGCTCAGGCGTGGACCACGGGCACGCACAAGGCTGAGTGCCAGCGCATCCAGGCGGAGAACGAGGAGAAGGCTCGCAGTCGCGTCCGCATCATAGACTGATGAATAGACGCATGCGGCGCCCTAGACAATGCATGCAACCAACAGCGGCCGCCTGGCCTGCTTCATCCCCTCCGTCCCCCATAACTACGTAAAGCAAGATCTCTAGATCTATCTGCAAGTCAACTCGAATTGCGACTCTGCATCCGCTTGACTCATTACAGGTATGGCGACACGCCGTCCTCGTATCGGCTGTCTCTGAAGCGGCCGGTGTAGTTGTGTGAGCTGGGCAGCCCCGCCGGGCGCACGCCCCCGTCGCCCCGCATCCTCGGCTGCTGCTGCGGCACGGGCGCCTGCGTGGGCCTGCGCGGCGACGGGGGCCGCTGCTGCGCAGCCTCCCTGGCCACGGCCGCGTCCCGCTCCCGGGCTGAGGCTGCAGCGCTCGCCTCGGCACCCGCCCGGCAGGCTGCCAGCGCCTTGGAAGCCGCCTCCAGCGCGCGCGCCAGCTCGGACGCCTCCGCCGCGGCGGCTCTCAGAGTGGCGCTCTCCGCCAGCAGCGCCTGGTAGTCCTGGGTGGCTTGCTTGAGCGCGCCCTCAACCTCCTTGACGCGCGCCCGCAGGGGGGCCATCGCTGCCGCAGCCTCCCGCGCCGAGGCAGATGCGTCAGCCTTGGTGCGCCGGTGCGCGCCCTCCGCGTCGTCCAGCTCCCGCAGCGCCGTGTCTCGCGCCTCGCACGCCTCCTTCTGAGCAGCCTCCGCCGCTTCAGCCTTCTTCGCGGCCGCGTCGCGCGCCTCGACCGCCGCGCGGGAGTCGCGCTCAGCGCTGTCGGCGCGGCTGCGTGCGGCCTCCAGGTCGCGGCGCGCAGACTCAGCCTCGCGACGAGCAGAGTCCAACGCCGCGCTGTCGCCGCCACCCTGTCCGCCATAGCCGCCCATTCCGCCCATCCCGCCGCCTATCCCGCCGCCGCCGTACATCATTGGAGACATCATGGGCGGCATCATCTGCATCTGCGGCATCTGCATTTGCGGCATCATCTGCATCACAGGCGGCGGCAGTGCCAGCTGCTGCTGCTGCTCAGGCTGTGCGAGTGCTGCGGCGCGCGTGCGCGCTTGCAGCATCTCTTCTGCCAGGGTTGCACGCAGCTGGGCAAGCTCCGTGGCCGCTGCCGCTGCTGCTGCGGCTCGCTGCTGCTCCGCCTGCGCGCGCAGCTGCTCCAGCTGCTGGTCCAGCTGCAGCATGGCTGTTTGGCGGAGGGCGTCCATCTCGGTTTGGAGGGCTTCAAGAGCCACCGCCTCTGCACCCGCAACCTCCGCGTCGGAGGCGGGTAGACCCAGTCGGGCGGCGACGGCGGTGACGCGCGCGCGCAGGCCGTCGCGCTCTTGCTCGGTCGCGAGGGCGCGCGCGGCCGCCTGCTCTGCGCGCGCCTCGCAGACTGCCGCCAGCTCCAGCGCCGCGTCCAGCTCAGCCTGAGAGCCCGCCAGCTGCTCCGCCGCCGCCTGCGACGCGCACTCTAGCTCGTCGGCGGCCGCCTGCAGCGCCTGTGCGGCCAGGGCGTCCGCCTCGTCGCGTATGCGCTGCGCAGCCTCCTCAGCCTCAGCCTTGGCCGCCGCCACGGCCGCGTCCACAGCCCTTGCCTGCGCATCGGCGGCGGCGGCGGCGGCCTCGTCGGCGGCGGCCAGCGCCCGGGCCAGCTGCTCCCGCAGTCCGTCCCGATCCGCACAGGCGCCGCTCAGCTGCACCCCGCCCTCCGCCCTGCCCGCCGCAGACGCGGCGCGCAGCGCGCACAGCTCCGCCTGGTGCGCCGCTGCTGCTGCTGCGGCGGCGGCGCCCAGGGCGGCCCGCGCGGCGGCGGCGTCGGCGAGCTGTGCGCGCTGCGCCTCCGCCTCGGTCAACGCCGCCGCCAGGCTGGCCCTCTCGCCCGCCAGCGCCAGCGCGAAGCGCTGTTCGCTCGCCTGCGCAGCCGCGGCCGCCTGCGCCTGAGCGGCGAGCAGCTGCTGCTGTGCGTCTCGCTGCTGTGCGGCTTGCTGCGCAGCTGCCTGCCGCGCCCCGAACGCAGCCTCCGCCCGGACAGCCGCCAGCTCCGCCGCCAGGCCGCCCCGCATCGCCTGCGCCTCCGCCTGCGCCTGTTGCGCCAGTGCGCGCGCGGCGTCGCGCTCCCGGCCGGCCGCGGCAACGCGAGCCGCCGCCTGCGCCTCCGCCTCCGCCACGCGCTCCAGCGAAGCAGCCTGCGCGGCGCGCCCTCGCTCCTGCGCCTCGCTGCGCTGCGCCAGCGCCTGCTGGAGCGCCGCCTCGGCCTGCGCGCGCAGGCGCTGCTCCTGCTCCACAGCCTCAGCCTCCCCCTCCCTGCGCCCAGCCAGCTGGGCGCGCAGCATGTTGAGCCGCCGCTTGGCGCCCTCCAGCTCCACCGCCAGCTCGTCGCGCTGGGCCGCGTGCAGCTCCGCCAGCTCAGCCGCCGTGCGACGAGCCTCGGCGGCGACGGCGCAGCGCCGCGAGGCCGCCTGCTCGCCAGCAACGGCCTGCGCGCGCTCCGCGTCGCGCTGAGAGGAGGCGCGCCGCAGCTCCGCCAGCTCCTGCGCCAAGCGCTCCTCGCGCGCACAACCCTCCGCACGCGCGGCTGCCGCGGTGGCTGCGGCGGCGGCGCCCGCGTCGCTCAGCGTCGTCGCAGCAGCCTGCGCCTGTAGCGCGTCGCAGCGGCTGAGCGCCGCGCGCGACGCCGCCTGCGCCTCCCTCAGCGCAGCCTCGCACGTCCACACCGCACACCCGCGGGTGCCGCACAGCCAGGCGGCCCAGCCGCAGCGCACCGCGCAGCGCAGAGAGCCCACGCCGCAGTCGCCCAGGCTGTAGAGCGCGCAGCGGTGCAGGCAGTCCCAGCCGCACACGCTGCCGTCCACGCTGGCGCTCCACAGCAGCGGCCCGCCCAGGCCCAGCAGCGCAGTCACTGCGCCCTTGTGCCTGACGGCTGCGAAGGGCTGCGGCGACGGGGAGTGGTGGCGGGGGTCGCGGGCGGCTGGGCCGTGTGCAAAGTGAAGCTGCAGCTGCTCCGCGCTGAAGGCGCACACTCCGCCGTCTTCGTGGCCCGTCCACACGGCGCCGTCGGGCGTGGCCGCGGCGGCGGAGAAGCCCGAGCCGGAAGGGGCACGCAAGGCGCGCGCGGCTGGCGCCAGCGACCCGTCGGCCAGACCGCCGCCGCCCAGGGGCAGCACCCAGCACAGGCTGCCGCCGTCCGCTGCGGCGGTCCACAGGCGCAGGGTGAGCGGATTGGGGGAGGGCGACGGCAGCGCCAGGATGGCGCGCAGTGGACCGGAGTGGCAAGCTGCGCTGGCGGCGAGCAGGCGGCCGTCTGGCGCCCAGAGCTTCACGCATCCGTCGCCGCCGCCGCTGACCACCGCGGCGAGCTGCGATGGGTGGGCAGGCAGCGCTGCGAGAGCGGTGACGCCTCTGGCGTGCGCGGCCACAGCCGGTCGACGCGCGGCGCCGCTCAGAGCGTCCAGCGCGCACAGCCGCCCCCGCGCGGTGCCCAACCACAGCTCAGCGCCGTCGCTCAGCAGCGCCAAACTGAGCGCCGCGTCGTCCCGGCCGCGCAAGCCAAGCACTCGACCGCACCCGCTGCTGGCAGCCACGGCGGTCACGGTGCCCACGCCGTCGCCGAAATACACAGTGTCTGCGCGCTGGCGTCAGCACAGTGCGGCAGTGCACCTCTGGGGGGATGCAGCGCATTGCAATTGCTTTGCGTACCTTCACCCGAAGCGCAGCAAAGGTAGTCTCCGCCTACGTGTGCCACCTGGGCCACCGTCAGGTCGCGCCCTGCGAACCCTGCGCCTCGCTGGCCGGGCATGACGGGGCCGTGACCGACAACCTGCAGCGAGGCGTCAATCCAGGCTGCCCTTCACGCGAGGCCGCGCAGAGCACAAAGCTACGCCTCCACAGCGCGGCGTCGTGCGTGCGCGCTCACTGTGCGCTGCGCGTGGACCGGAGTTTCGCACCTCCAGAGCACCCGCCGGCGTGTCTGCGGCTTCTGCCAGCGACATGCTGAGCACGCCCATCACCACGTCTCCGCCGCCCTTGCGAGGCGAGAGTGGGGGCGAGGTGCCTCGCCGCACGGCAGGCAGCGGGCTCACCAGGCTGGCTTGCACGGCTCTGCAGTGCGGTCAAATTGAGAAAGTAAGAGAGTCAGTACGCAGCACGTGAGTCACCGCTACAGCGCCAAGCGACGCACCGCTGAGTCTCCGTGGTTGCCATTGCTGCACGGCAGGTCGCGCAGGCCGCGAGGCTGGCGATGGAGCGAGTCCCTTCGCCGGCCGCGCCTGGCGCCCTCACGCTGAGGCCTCAGGAGGTGCTCGCAAAGCTTCTCGGAGACACCCACGCGCCCACGACACCCGCCCGCGACGGCGCGAAGCGAGTGATCAGACTGTTCGACTGTTGTTCAACCGTGAAGGTGTCGTACAGCCACCCCGCGTCGCCCTGTGGGCTGCGTGCGGCATCATGCCGTCGCTGGTGACGCCGGAGCTCCTCGCAGCGCTGAGTGAGGCAAAGGTGAGGCACGGAGAGTTGCGCTTGGCAAGACACCTCTCTGACAACTCTCTGCGCTGTGTGCAGACCGCTGCGGACGCCAGCGCCGCTCTCTCCTGCGTCACGGCCGACAATTCCCCCACCTTCATGCTGGAGCTGTGCCTCGCCGCAACGGAGGTGCGCTTGCGGAGCACACTGCATGTGCGTACGTCGCTCACTCGGTAGACAGAGCGACCTGCTCCCCGCCAAGGCTGCCGTGCTGGCCTTCCAGGCGTGCAGCCTGGACGCCGAGGCTGTGGCGTCGCAGGTGACGGACGTGTTGTGGTGCGCCTGGCAACAAGGGAGCACACGTCCTGCCCTAACCCTGCCGCCGCCCGGGCTCTGCAATCCCAGGCTCCTCAGCGTCAAGTTCGAGAGCCCCGACACCGCCACGCAGCGGCTGCGCTTGGCGGACGTGGCCCGCGCGGCGCTGGCTGCGGAGGTTGTGTCGCGGCGCATGCTGCTCGAGCGCAGCGAGGGGGAGTTCCTGGAGCTCATCGAGCTCATCCCCTCCGCCGACACCTTCAAGAAGAAGGAGGTGCGTGTGGCGCTCAGTCACAGCGCGCGCGGGTGGAGCCACACACTGAGCAGGTTGCGCCGCGCTCGCCCAGGTGCGCGTCAACACCAAGCTCGTCTATAACCAGCAGAAGTTCAACCTGCTGCGTGAGGTACGCTGCGCCGGTGTGCGTGCCGGGGGCGCAGCTCACCGCTGTGCTCCGTGACTGCGCTCAGGAGTCGGAGGGATATGCAAAGGTGCTCACCGTGCTCAACAACTGCGGCTCCGGCGCCGCGCTCAGCAGCTCCTCCGTGGCAGACGTGGTGCGCACGTTGCAGAGCCTCATCGGATGCTTCGACCTGGACCCAAACCGCGTCTTTGACCTGGTGCTGGACAGGTGCGCTCTCTTTGGGCTCTCTCTGGCTGTGCGCCGCGCGCGCACGTGGAGATGCAGAGATGAAAGTCGTGCATTCCTCATTCCGAGCGGCTACGGCCGCGCTGGCGAGAAGCAACACACCATGGATCGGCTTGTCTGAGCCTGCACACACGCGCACCTGCTGCTCCTCCTCTGTTCTGTCTCATCCCACGTCTTCTCACTCCTCCATTGCCGCATGCCCAGCTTCTCGGTGCAGCCTGACAACGCCACCTACCTGTCTCTTGTGTCGCTGTTTGACTCGGCCAAGGCGCCTCAGCTGCTGGGCTTCAAGTTCCAGTTCCACGCCGCGCCTTCGGGGGATGGCTCAAGAGCGCCGCACACCCCATCGGGGCTGTTCAAGCTCGCCGCGGTGCTGGTGCGCGCACACGTCCTCACCGTCGACTCCCTTTACGCGCACCTGGCGCCCGAGGACGCGGCGGCGGCGGCATCCGCCACCGCGCGGCGCTCTGAGGCGATGGCGGTGGTGAAGCGCATCGGAGTGGTGAATCTTGCAGCAACCGGCAAGGAGGATGCCCCCGAGGCGCACGCCTCTGCGCACCCAGCCCCAGAGGGCGACAACCAGAAGTTCGGCCTGGTGGCTGGCTTCCTTGCCATCGGGGAGTGGGAGCACGCCAAAGCGCTGCTGCTGCGCCTCCACAGAGCCCGCCTGGAGCCGCTGTCACACCCGCCCGCAGCCTCCGCGCTGCGCCGCCTGCTCTCCAAGCGCACCGCACACCTGGCGCCGATGCTGCTGCCCGCGCCAGCGACCGTGCGTGCTCCGGCCGCTGCGGCTGGCGGCCCGGTTCCCATGGAGGCGACTGCCAGCGCGGAGGAGGCGAGCCTTTCGGCGGCGGCGCTGCCCGTCATGCCGGCTGATGCGCTGGAGATGCTGGGATTCCTGGGATTCCGGTTGGCTGGGGACACGCGCCTGTTCAGCCGCATGGCGCGCCTGCTGCGCACTCACCTGCTTGCGGCGGCGGGCCCGGCGGCGGCGGCGGCGGCGTGCGCCCCGGGCAGCGAGGATGACGAGGGCGCCGCTGCGGGCGCGGCGGCGGGCGGGGTTGCTGAAAGCGCCCCCCCGGAGGTGCGAGAGCAGGTGGAGACCGCGCTGCGCACTGCGCTGCTCCCTGCGCTCAGCCTGGTGCCGGCCAACCCCGCCGCCGCCTCGGACGTGTGGGCGCTACTGCGTCTCTTCCCGTACGCCTCTCGCTCGCGCCTGTACGGCGACTGGCGCGCAGCCTACTCCTCCCCGGACTCTCCCCCGGAGCTCGCTGCAGCTGCCGCCGAGGCGCTGCAGGAGACCAAGCGCGTGCTGCGCCGGTTGAGCAAGGAGAACGTGAAGGACTTTGGGCGGCGCCTGGGCAAGGCTGCGCACTCCAACCCTCTGGTGGTGATGCACACGCTGCTGGCCCAGATCGAGGCCTACAACTCCATGATCCCCCCCGTCGTGGACGCCCTCAAGTACCTCACCCCGCTGGGCTATGACGTGTGCACCACTGTGCTGCTGGACCTGTTGACGCTGGGCCGCGCAAAGCTGAAGGAGGACGGACAAAACGTGTCGCTCTGGCTGGCATCCCTCGCCTCGCTGGCGGGACAGCTGGTGCGGCGGTACTCTGGGGTTGAGGTTGCCGCGCTGCTGCGCTACATCACGTGCCAGCTGGCGGAAGGGTCCACCCTGGACTTGCTGGTGCTCAAGGAGGTTCTGGCCCGCGTCACCGGCATTGAGTCGCTGACCGACTTGTCGGACGCGCAGCTGGAGGCGTGCGGCGGGAGCGAGACGCTGCGCTCGGAGGCTGTGAGCTTTGGGGCGAACCTGCCTCCCAAGGTTCGCGCTCGCGGCGTGGTCAGGCTCCGGGCGGCGCTCATCCGCGGCCCGGACGCGCTTGCGCTGCCGCTGCTGCTGCTCATCGCGCAGGCGCGCAACCACATCCTGTTCCAGCTGGAAACGCAGCAGCTGAAGCTCATCGGCATGCTGTACGACCAGTGCGTGGAAGTGCTGCGCCAGTACGGCACCTTCCTGGAAGCTGCGCTGGTGCCCACGGCGGCGTACGCGCAGCTGCTGCCGCCACTGCCTGAGCTGGTGGGGCGCTACAGCCTGGAGGCTGACGTGGCTCTGACGCTGTACCGCCCGGTGTTGCGCACCGCCACGCCGCGCCCGCAGGGCGTGGCGGCGGAGCAGGCGCCGGCGCTGAGCTGCGGACCCAGCGCCTACTCCTGGGCCCAGCTCACCGACGCGGTGCGCTCTCTGCTGCCCGAAGCCACGTGGAGTGCGCTGTCTCCGGAGCTGTACCTCTGCTTCTGGAGCATGACGCTGTACGACCTGGGCGTGCCCACCGCTGCGTACGAGGACCGCTGCGAGCGCGCGCGGGCCGCCATCGCGCAGCTGGAGGCGTCCAGCGACGCAACCCCCGGCGAGCCCGCCAAGCGCCGCCGTGAGGTGGAGCGCCTCAAGGCGCTGCTGGAGACCCTGGGCGCGGAGCGGGCCACGCAGGCTGCGCATGTGGCCGCAGTGGATGCTCGCCTGCGTGGCGAGAAGGACGGCTGGCTGGCTGGGTGCAGCACCCGCGGCGCAACCGTGATGACCTTTCTCCAAGTCTGCGTGCTGCCCCGCTGCGTGGCTAGTCTGCCTGACGCGGTGTTCTGCGCGCGCTTTGTGGCGCGGCTGCACTCGCTGGGCACCCCCTACTTCAGCACGCTGCAGTACTACGACCGCGTGCTCAAAGACCTGCGCCAGCTGGTGTTCAGCGCCACCGAGCACGAGGCGGCCCACCTGGGGCGCTTCCTGCTGGAGACGCTCACCCAGCTGGCCGCCTGGCGTCGGGACGAGCGCACCTACGCCGCCCAGTGCGCCAGCCAGCCTGGCTTTGGCCACAACTTCCTGGAGCCGGACAGCCGGCGGGCCACGTTCGCCGACTTTGTGGCGGTGAGCTTCAAGTGGCACAGCAAGCTGGTGCGCGCGCTGGCGGGCTGCCTGGAAAGCCCAGAGTTCATGGAGGTGCGCAATGCCCTCATCGTGCTCACCCGTGTGTCGCGCGCCTACCCGGTGACGCGCAAGCACGGCGCGCATCTGGAGAGGCGCGTTGCCAAGGTGAAGGCTGATGACCCGCGGGAGGATTTGAAGACGCTGGCCGGGCGCTACCTGGCTGTGCTGCAGAAGGAGAAGCCCACCTGGGTGTCGGACGAAGAGTTCAACTGGGTGGGACCGGGGCCGTACGTGCCCCCGAAGTCGGTCTTGTCTCCGGCGGCCCCACCGTTCCGGCCTGCAGACAAGCAGCCGCCGGCGGTGGCGGCTGTGGCGCCGGCGCCGGCGGCGCGCAAGGAGCGAGAGCCCGCACCCGCCGCCGCGCCTGCTGGCGCGCCTGCCGCCGCGCCCGCCGCCGCGCGCGAGGAGCGTGCGCCCGGCAGGGCGGGCGGGGAGCGGGGGGACTCGGGCAGGCTCAGGGAGGAGTCCAGGCCCTCCGACCGCGCCCCTGCCGCCGCCGACCTCGCCCGCCGCGACTCAAGCCGCGACAGGGAGCGCTCCGACCGCGCCGCCGGCGGCTCCGAGCGTGCGGCCGAGCGGCCGAGGGAGCGCAAGGAGCTGCCCCCGGCGCCGGCGGCGCAGCAGCGAGAGCCGCCGCGGGAGCAGCCGCGGGCATCCGGTCGCGGCGCGGAGGCGCCGCCGGCGGCGGCGGCGGGCAAGGCGGCTGCGGGCGCGTCTCGCGGGGAGGTCCGCGACGGGGGGCGCGAGCGCGAGCGCGAGCGCGAGCGAGAGCGCGATCGGCCGCGGGAGGCGGCCCCGCGGGAGGCTGCTCCCCGGGAGGCGCCCAAGGGCGAGGAGCGCCGACGGGAGGAGTCCGTGCGCGGCTCGCGCCCCCCCGGCGGCGGCGAGGACGCGCGTCGGCGGGGCGGCGAGGAGGCGCCCGCGGCGGCTGCTGGCGCTGCGGCCGCCCGGGCGGACGCGCCCCGCGAGCGTGAGCGCAAGGAGAGGGAGAAGGAGAAGGAGCGGGAGAAGGAGAAGGAGAAGGAGCGCGACAAGTCCCGCCACAAGGAGCGCGACAAGGACAAGGAGCGCAAGTCTTCCCGGGAGGACAAGAAGGAGCGCAGCCGCTCGCGGTCGCGCGAGCGGGGCGGGGCGGCGGCGCCGCAGCCGGGGGGCTCTCGGCGTGAGCCCGACCGCAGCCGCGACCAGAGGGCCGACAAGCCCGCGCCACCCCAGCCGCCCGCGCCGCCGCCGCCCAGGGATGGCCGGCGCGAGGAGCCGCGCGAGCGTGAGCGTGAGCGCGAGCGTGGGCGGGAGGGTGAGGGGCGAGACGGCGGCGGCGGTTCCCAGAAGCGAGCGCGCGAGGAGGCTGGCGCCCCCAATGGCGCAGGTGAGGAGGGCAAGCGCCGACGGGCGGATCCTCCGCCGCCGCCGCCCCTGCCCCCACCCCCACTTGCGCCGAGGCCGCAGCAGGCGCAGGCTCCGCCGCCCTTGCAGCAGCGCCGCTTTCCACCTGTTAGGGAGCGCCCGCCGCCGCCGCCGCCGCCGCCGCCGCCGCCGCCGCTGCCGCCGCCGGGCGTAGATGCGCGCGACCTGCTCCGCAAGCGCTGAGGAGCGTGAGCGCAATGGATGTATGCATGTGCGGTTTGCAACATTGCAAGCACTGGACGCAAGGTGTTATGAGCGCGCTGATGCGCGGTGGTAAAGTCATGACATGTGCGCCAGCCTGCGCGAGGAAAGACCATCTTGAACTCCTGCGTAGGTGAGGCCGCCTTGCTCTTTATGACCTTTTGGACGACAGCAGGGTCGGTCACGCCGGCCGCGGGCCGCCTCAGGCCTTCTTGAGCCGCCCTCGCCCTCTGCGTGCTGCTTCAGTGGACTCGAAGCCAGGTGCTGTGCCGCGCCTCTCTTTCTGGGGTTGCCCTGCAAGCAGCAGCTCTCACTCACTCAAGGTGCGCGACCTGGGCACATTGGTGCCACAGCACCTGCGGCCTCGCGCACCGCCGCTGGCCGCGAGGGGCCGACTGGTAGGGCCTTGCGATGCGCCCTGCGTTCGCTTGCGACCCCGCTCCGCCACGCATTGCTTCTGCTTCACGGGCACCTGGCGTTTCTACAAGGCGTTTCTAGTCGCCTGCGCAGCGCCTGGGCAGCGCCTGCAGCGCCTCTTTCGCTCCGCTCACGAGTCACTCTGTGCGGCGCAGTGCTGAGCGTTACGCTCGCAGGAGGCTAGGATGGCGGAGAACGGCGCCGTGGTCGTTTCACTGGCCGCCCCTGAACCACCCAGTGCTGGCTCCGCCACGCTGGTGTGGAAGGACGTCATATGCAGCGTGAATAGCGGGCGCAAGGTTCTCCTTAGCGGCGTGAGCGGCTCGATCAGGTGCGGACAGAAACCAGTCCGCTAGGTGCATGCTCTCATGCGTCCCTCCACGCTCTAGCGGTGGCTTCTATGCGGTCATGGGTCCCTCTGGCTCTGGGTGCGACGCTGTCGCTGCGTTGGTTCCGCTTTGTCTGCTCACGTGTGCTGCAGGAAAACGACGCTGCTCAACACGCTCGCCTGCCGGCTGGATTCTACAACGAAGATGACCGGCGAACTGCGCTTGAACGGCCAGAAGTACTCAATGCACGATTTGAAGCAGCACGCGGGTTATGTGATGCAGGATGACCTTCTGAACGGAAACCTCACCGTGATGGAAACTCTGAACTACACCGCGCAACTACGTCTCCCGCGCAGCATGCCCACCTCGGAACGCTCGGAGCGCATCGAGACGGTGCTGCAGCAGATGGGGCTGCTAAAAGTGCGGGACGTTATTGTGGGCTCGCCGCTGCGCAAGGGCGTGTCTGGTGGCGAGCGCAAGCGCCTCTGCGTCGCTATGGAGCTGCTGACCAGGCCCATGCTGCTGTTCCTGGACGAGCCCACATCCGGGCTGGACAGCGTCACGGCGCTCTCCCTTTGCCGCCGCCTGCGAGAGCTGGCCGACTCTGGGGCCTGCACCGTGGTGTGCACCATCCACCAGCCGCAGAGCAAGATCTTCAAGCTCTTCCGCAACCTCATCCTGCTCAAGGCTGGCAAGATTGTGTACCAGGGGCTGTCAGAGAAGGCGCTGCATTACTTCGAGGGCCTGGGCTACCCCTGCCCGCCTCACGAGAACCCGGCTGATTACTTCTTGGACTGCATCACGCCCAGCGCGCACGACAGCATGGAGGACATGGCCAAGTTGGACGCCAAGCTGGCCGAGGGGCACTTCAACAGCCCGGAGGTGGACCTCAGCGCCGGCAACGAGCGACCGCTGAAGCCGCGCGAGACGACGCCCTGGCATCACCAGTTCAAGGTTTTGTTCCGGCGCTCAGTCAAGGAGCAGGTCCGCGGCTGGCCCATGCTAGTCACACAGCTGATCCAGACGGTGATTACCGCCGTTCTCATCGGGACCGCCTTCCTCCAAATTGGTACCAGCGAGACGAGCACCGTGCGACGCAACTCGGTACTGTTCTTCTGCGTGGTCAACCAGGTGCGCCTGTCGCATGCTAATAAGATCGCATGCGTCTGACGCCCGCCACGTGACTGCTTCCACCTCAGGGCATTTTCTCTTCCCTCATTGTCATTAACGTATTCCCCCGCGAGCGCATGCTCGTTCTCCGGGAGCGCGCAGCGGGCACTTACTATGTCTCAGCCTACTTTCTGGCCAAGAACCTTTCGGAGATGCTCATCTCGCTGGTGTACCCCATCGTCTTCTCCATCACGCTCTACTGGCTGGTTGGCCTGCACAACACGGTGGACAAGTTCTTCATCTTCTGCTTCTTCATGATCCTCTGCTCCACCGCAGCAACTTCCCTAGCGCTGATGGTATCTGCGCTGGCTCGCACCACAGACATGTCCGTCACTGTCTTGCCGCTCATGCTGGAAATCAGCCGTCTGTTCGGCGGTTTCTTCCTGTCGCCCGCTAACCTCCCTGTCTACTTTAGCTGGCTGGACGCGCTCAGTTATGTCAAGTACGCGTATGTGGGCGTGGCACTCAACGAGCTTCGCGGCCTGCACCTCTACTGCTCCCCGCAGGCGCTGGCTAAGAACAACGGCATTTGCACTGTCACCACAGGCGAGTACACCATCGATTCGCTCGGCCTGGACGATTACACGAGGGCTGGCTGTGCCGGCATTCTCATTCTGTACATCGTGTTCTGCAGATTCGTGGCGTTTCTGGGAGTGCGCTACATCAAGTGGTGAGGGGAAAGGGGGCACACGACAGACACGAGCCGCTCCTATCGAATATGATTGACGAGCGCGCATCATAGAGAGAGACTCGATGTCCACCGTTGCGTAGCTCGCATCGAAACGTCCGACGCACGTTTGGCAGGTGAAGGTACGCTCTGCTGCGGTTGAGTGAGTCTTTACATGCTCTGGCTCACTCATTTAGGAACGGTGGGTGAGGTAGGCGGATGGCGTGAGTGCGATGAGCGCATCTGCAGCCGTCGGCTCTGGGCTGCTCGCCTCCAGCGCGCCCCCCCCCCCCGGCGCATAGGGGCTGACCCCCCCCCTGCCAGCCGCATCGGCGCGCTTGGCCAGCCTGCCTTGCGCGCCCGAGGCTGTGCGCAGGCGCTTTGCGGGGGAGGGGTCGGCGACGCTGCGCTGATGCATGGCACCCGCCAGAGCTGCGGAAGCGTGCGCGGTGGAGATGCCGCGCAGGGGCGTCGCGTGCTTGCCGGCTAACCCTAAGGGGCTCACGCGCCCAGCCTGCGCCAGATCGCCGCCAGCGCCCCCTGGCAAGCTGTCTACCCGCCGCATCACCTGCAGCGCATCTAGAGCGCCAGCCTCGTCCTCAGGCCCCACCGCAGCAGACGACGCCGGCTGATATGCGAGTGCCGGTGGCACGAATGCGCCGCGGCCGGAGGGGCGGCGGAAGATCTCGGAGACGCGAGTGTTGCCGCGCTGCCACGCGGCGGCGGCGCCTGCAGGCGCGGCCGCCGCCTCGCCCCACTGCAGCGGCGGCCCCAGCGGCCCCGGCGAGACGCCCGCGGCGCCGGCGGCGGAGCGGGTGCGCAGGCTCGAGGCGGGCGTGAAGCCGTGGCCCGACGGTGAGACGAACAGCGCGCGCGCCAGCTCCATGTCGATGGGCGAGGACAGCGGGGAGGGACCGTCGCCCGACCCCAGCATGACGGAGGCTGTAAGCGCGGCCGCGGAGAAGGGCTGTTGCCCGTGCGCTAACGCCGCCAAGTGCGCCTGCGCTGCCCGCACAGCGGCCGCCGTGCCCGCAGACCCGCCCGCCCCTGCGCCGTCTGCAGCCGCGTCGCGCCAGCCGCGCAGCGCGCTGGCGGGCGTGCCGCCGGTGCGCGCCGAGCGGCGGCGGATGATCGCCGGCGTGGGCCCAAAGCTCGACGCAGCGTTGCGCAGCTGCGCACCATCTGCGCCCGAGCCCACCGCACCGAACGGCGATGGCTCGAACAGCAGCGGCGATGCGCCGGCGGTGCCGCCACCGGGCCCCATCAGAGCGGCAAGCCCGAGAGGTGACAGGCTGGAGCGCATGTGGGCCTGCATGCCCGGACTCACCAGCTCGTTCTGCATAAAGTCCGCCAGCGATGCGTCCAGCGACGCGCCCTGCGGCTGGTGGGGCACAACGCTGCCACCCGCCATTGGAAAGGGCGAAGCCAGCAGCTTGCTGGCGGCGCCAAAGGGCGAGTCGCTGTGCATCATGCTGTGTGCGGGCACGAAGGGGGATCCTCCGAAGAGGTTGGGCGCCTCTCGGCGAGTGCCCCGGGGGGGGGGCATGCGCAGAGCGTCTGCGTCTATGGTACTCTTACGCTTCTTGCTCTTCTGGGAAACATTATTGCGCGCTGAGAGGCGAGGGTGAGTGAGTGCGGAGCGGTGAGCTGGGAGCGCAAGCATCTTCGAAGGAACGCACGTTTCCGAGGTACGGGTACCTCCTGCTCCTGCTCCGCGGCAGCCTCCG
>Ga0208951_1000561_pt1 | contig 17111 bp, 12 predicted proteins | sample GreLakmeMI27MSRF_FD_187702 | JGI IMG/M metagenome (GOLD analysis project Ga0208951, IMG submission 187702) | Freshwater lentic microbial communities from great Laurentian Lakes, MI, USA - Great Lakes metaG MI27MSRF (SPAdes) | ecosystem: Environmental > Aquatic > Freshwater > Lake | place: Great... | reverse complement strand
TCGGCGGAATGGGAGCTGCGGCCGCTGCGGCGTCCCCCGTGGGCGGGCTGTTCGGTGCGGCGCCAGCGGCCCCACCCAGCCCAGTGCCCTTCTCGGGCTTTGCGTCTGCGGGAAACGAGGCGCGGCTGCCCATTGGCGGCACCGCTCGCTTAGTAACAAAGGGGCAGCGGACGTCGTACGACGTACTACGTCGGCGGATCATCGGCTGCGCAAACTGGCTCATGAGTCTGACGAGCTCGACGCTGAGCGCCGGACCTCCTTCTTGTGACTCTTGCTGCGCTTGGCCTCCTTGCGCTCCCGCTTGCGCTCCTTTTTGGCCGCCTTCTTGCGCTCCTTGCCGTCTCGCTTGGAAGCTTTGCGCTGGTAGCGCTCCAGGATGGCCTGCGCCTCCTCCACGCTGCTGATGGTGACGGGCGGCGCATCCTCGTCGGGCAGCATGCCCGGGGGCAGCAGGCCGCCGCCCACCGCCTGCATGCGCGATGCGGAGGTGACCATGCGCGACGTGTGCGCGTCTGCGTGTGTGCCGGGGAGCAGACGGTCGTCCGGCACGCGCTCCTCGTCGCTGGGCACCAGGTCGTACGCCTCGCCTCCAGCCTGGCGCACATCTGCGCGGTGGTGGCCCCAGTCCACCAGGCCGTTGGGACGCACGCCAGCCTCGCGGCGCCCGGGCACGCCCTCCTCGCCCCCTGCACCATCCCGCTGTCCGCGCGGCCGGTAGTGCGTGCCCGTGGGGTCCAGGTCCGCGCCAGACGACTGGTTCACCAGCCGCATGCTGCACCCAACCTTGGTGCGCCCCTCCGGCCCGGCCTCCAGCTCCACAACCTTCACCCAGACCGCCTCGCCCACAGACACCACGCCCGCTAGCGCCGCAACCTTGTCCTCGTCCGCGTCCTCGCGCGTGAAGCCCATGTGCTCGCTCACTTGGCTGCTGTGCACCAGCCCGTTGCGGCGGTAGCCCTGGAGCTGCACGAAGAGGCCGTACGGCTTGATGTCTGCCACGCTCCCGCGCAGCACGCTGCCCAGCGCAGGCGGCTCCTCCGACGCAGCGCCCGCAAAGGCGCCTGCGCCGGGACCCGCACGCGAGCCGCCCGGGTCCAGGTCGCCACCGGACTCCTGGTCCACCAGGTTCATGGCGCACGCGATGCGGAAGCCGCCCCGGGGGTCGTCGGATATCTGCGTCACCTTGACAAACACGCGGCCGCCGCGCGGACAGGCCCACTCCAGTGCCTTGAGCTTGTCCTCGTCTGTGTCATCGCGGCTGAAGCGCATGTCGTCCGACACCGCGTTGCAGGACACCAGGCCGTGGCGGACTGTGCCGGGCAGGCGCACGAAGACGCCGAAGGGGCGCACGCTCTCCACGCTCGCCTGGTGGATGCTGCAGGGCAGTGTCAGCAGGTGGCACGAGACTAGAGCTCGACTCCAGTGAGCGCACCTCCCCACTGCCGGCGGGACCTCGGCCACGGGAGGCGGCCGCTGAGCGGGCGGCATCCCACCGCGCCACCCCGGAGGCAACGGCGGCGGCGGTGGCGGTTGCAGGTCGCCATGCGGCGGCAACCTGGCACTGCAGCGTGTTAGGTCGCGTGCCGCCAGCTCATTGGCAGGAGCCCCACGCACCTCTCCCTACGCCGCTCCCGGCTGCGGCTGCGGCTGCGGCTGCGGCTGCGGCTGCGGCGCCGGCGCTCCCGCGAGTGGCTGCGCCGCTGCTTCCTCCGTGGACTCCGACTGCGGCTCTGGCTCCGCCGCCTCTCACGCCTCTCGCGTGGCGACCGCTCGTGACGTTCGCGTGGCGACTTGTCGTCACGCCCCATCCAGAGCGGGGCCACGCGCGGAGGCAAGGCGAGAGAGTCTCCAGGTCTCTCTCTCGTATCTCCTTCTTCCTCCTCTTCTCCCTGACTCCCAGCCACTGCTTCAAACACGACACACAGCGCGCGGACAACGTGCGATACTGTCATTGGAATGCCGTACGACGTACAAACGGCAGCCCGACACACATATATACTACATACGGCGGCAGAGAAGAGGGCCCCACTTGATGCGCAACTGACCGCAACCCTCCCTCCGCTCCTCCTGTCTAACACCGGGGCACCTATGTAGCGTGCTGTATGGCGCCCAGCACCTTCCTGGCGTCGCTGCGCGCGCTTGGGGGCGCTCGAGTGCGCTTCGCCGACTTTCTGAGTGCCACTGAGCAGTTTCACGCACCTTCCAAGCTCGCCTTTTCTTGCGTTGAGGGCATGGGCGTGGGACTTACGGCAACACAGCCCATATCAGCTGGCGAGACCGTGCTGAGCGTGCCTGCCAAGCTCTGGCAGCCGTGGTCTGCAGAGCACGCGCTCGCGCAGGCGCGGCAGCGTGCGCCGCCCTTCGTGGCCCGCCTGGAGGAGGTGGCCCGCCAGATGGGTGCTACGGGCGCAGAGAAGCTGCCGCTGCACGCCTGCCTCGCGCTGCAGCTGCTGTTTGAGCAGGAGCATCCGTGGGTACAGACCCTCCCCGTGCCTGACGTGCCGGCGCTGTGGAATGAGCGAGAGCTGGAACTGCTTCTTGGCACGCGCACGCACGCGCTGGTGCAGTCACGCCGCGCCTGGCAGAGGGCGTTGCACAGCGCACTCTTCCCAGCAGGCTCGCCTGTGTCGCTGCCCCGATTCAGCCTGGCCCTGGCGAGCATCACCAGCAGAGCGCTGTCAGACGCACGAGCACCTTACTCCTTCGTGCCCGTGCTGGATGCTCTGAACCACTCGCAGGAGGCTTCGGCGGCTCACAGCTTCGATGCGGACACGCAGAGCTTCCAGTGCACGGCGCTGCGTGCTCACTCGGTGGGCGAGCAGCTTTGCATCAGCTACGGCAAACATCTGTGCAACGACAGGGCGCTGAGGCTGTACGGCTTCACGACGCCGGGCAATGTGCATGACACCGCGCTGCTGCCGCCACCCTGGCCACCGCGGCGCTCTGATGAGCCGCTCGCAGCGCTGAAGGCTCGACTGCTGCTGCGGGGCGACACTGCCCCGGATGTGCGCTACTGGTGGAGCAGCGCCCTCGATGCGGAGCCTGTAGCAGTGTCTGGAAGCGCTGACGCGGGCCCACTCCTTGCGTCGCTGCGCGTGATACATCTGGTTCCAGAGGATCTTGAGCTGGAAGCGGCGCTCGATGCCAGCCGCCCACTGTCTGCGCGCAACGAGGCTGCTGCGCGCGCGTCGCTGCGAGATGCAGTGCTCGCGGCGATGCGACGCTACCCGGCGTCGCTGGGGGAGACGGAGGCGGAGTTGGAGAGTGCTGCTGAGCCGCACGCCCTCGCCGCGCTGCGCATCCGCGCCGGCGAGCTGCGAGCACTGCACGGCCTGCTAGACGCCAGCCAGCTAACTTAGCTTCAGGCCAGTGAGAGTGACGCACAAGAACACGATACACGTCATGACGTCAGTGCTTTAGCGCCGCCAGCAAAACGAGTCCGCCAAGCAGCAGGCTGGTGAAGACCAGCGGGTTGTCCAGGCTCAGGAATACCGGCTGATTGTCCGTGTCCGTGTACTCCTCCTCTGGCACGACACTGGGCGCCTCCGATCCACCAACCGAAGGCTCCTGCGACGCGGCTCGTCGCCGCTTTGCGCTCGCAGCCTTGAACCAGCCGGCAGTCAGCCAGTTGCTGTAGAACCACCTGCGCAGTGACAGAAGGTCACTCAGGCTGATCTGCACGGCTTGCACTGTTGCAGCGAGAGCAGCACACCTCTCCAAACCTCTCGTCTCGTCCGCGTTGATGTCCTCCAGGTATTCTCTCAGCTCGCCCTTGCGCTTCACCTTGGCTAATGAGGCTCGCTCTGAAGGTACAACTACGAGCCTGAAGAAGAATCGATGCGTCAGAGGATGCACCAGGCCTCTCTCTCCTGCTACACACCACCAGAAAGCGCCTGCTCCCACCGTGCTGGCGAGTACGACGAGCTGCGCCGGGTCCACCACCGCCTCGTACACGACGGGCGCAGCGAAGACAGTGCCTCGCTGTCTTGCTCTTGAAGCGTTGCGCAAGCGTGCAGGCGCAACCTGGGCGGACAACCTTGCTCTCACGCAGTGCGGTGTGCACACGCGGCTCGGATGCGGTACGTTGTGAAGCATGGCACGGGCTTGGCGAAGGGCACAGCGAGTATGAGACGCACGACTCGCATTCTTGGCTCGTCGCTCGTGCGTCGCCCGTCGCGCAGCAATGCATGCAGGCCAGCATCGACTGGCCCGCAACAATGATGGCTAGTCAACAGTGTTGACACAGCAAAAGTGTTCCGCTCAAGCGCACGTGCGCGAGCGAGCAGCGCCGCGGCACGCCTGTGCCGCGCGCCGCCACCCCAAGCAGCGCGTCGCTTACGCGTTCGTCGCGCGCGTGTAGATCACCTGGGAGGGAGGCGGCGTGAGCACAAGCGCACTCCCAGGAGGCTTGCATCCTCGCGACGCACCTGCTTCGCGTGCTGCACAACGGGGCGAATGAGGCCCTTCTCCTGTGAGCGCAGAGCGGGTGCGGGTGGCGTCAGAGCGCGCCTCAGAGCGCCAGCGCCGGCTAACTAGGGTTAGGGCGCGGCGCTGTGCAGCCTCTGCGCTCCGCCGCGGCTGCTTCGGGCACGCACGATGAGGACCTGCATGGCGCGGCGTGCAAGGGAGCAGTTGATGCGCAGGCGGTCGCTCAGGATGGAGATGGTGACCATCTTCATCTTCGGCACCTCCGTCAACATCTTCTCGAAGGACTCCTTGGTGAAGAGGATGGCGTTGTTAGTCTTCTCCTTGTTCTTGCCCTTGCTCCACTTCTTCTTCTTCTGCTTGCCGCCGCCGCTGCTGGCCTTGGCCATGGCCTTCTGGGCCTTGGCATCCGGCTTCTTCGGGTCAGCCTTCTTGGGCGCCATCCTGGCTGCTGCACGTGCTACGCGTGGCAGCCGCGTCAGCGGAGCGGGCCGGACGGGGCGGGAGGGCACGCGGCGCGCGACGGGCAGAGATCAGCCCAGCCCTTCGCCGGCAGCGCTCGCGGCTGCGCTCGCGCTGCACTGCCAGCTGCGTCTGCACAGGCGGGACACGGGACACACGCACCTAGGCCTAAGGAGCGCGCTACGAGAGGCGTGACGTGGCGGTGGCGGGCCTTCCCGCCAGGTGTCCCGCCATAGCGCACTGGGGCACAGCCACAGCCAGCACGTCGTGCACGTCGTGGCGGCCACGCTGTCATCTGTTTATCACGACATTTCAGTATCTCTACGAGTCTACGAGTCCGACGATGCTCGAGGCATGAGTCCGTGGCGTCACCCCGTCATCCGCAGTGGTCCTCCTCGTCCACCCAGCACTCGTCGTCATCCTCCTGCTGCGGCTGCGTGTATCGCTGGGCAGGCGGGGGCGGAGGCCTGGGCTGCAGCTCTCGCCGTTGTGCTCTTTCGCTAGCCCGCGGCGCGCCCGTCATAGCATTCTCCAGGCTGCGCTCCGCGCTGCGCTCCTGCTCGGCCAGAGCGGCGCCCAGCAGCGCCAGCTCCTCCTCCAGCTCCTGCACCTGCGCCTCGCGCTCCGCGTCCTTTTCGTCCCAGAGCTGCTTGCACGCCGCAGCCGTCTCCGCCTCCCTATCCGCCAGCTGCCCTCGCAGGGCGGCCACGCTGGCCTCCAGGCGCGCCACGGCCGCGGCCTGCAGCGCCCGCTCGTCCGCAAGCTTGGCGTCCAGCTGGCGACTGCGCCCCTCCGCAGCGGCAACACGCTGCTCGGCCGCCCAGCTCAGCGCGGCGGCCTCCTCGCGCTCGCGGGACGCTGCGTCCACCTCCTCCTGCGCCGCCCGGCGCGCCAGCTCGCCGCCCAGCGCCAGGCCGGCTGCGCCAGCTGCCAGAGCGCCGCCGGCTTTGGAGCGCAGTACTCTTGCCGCGCTGCGCACCACCGCCGCGGTCAGCCACAGCAGCACGCCCAGTGCGCCTTGCGGCTCGCGATAGACCATGGACTCCTCCTCCTCAGACTCATCCTCATACTCCTCCGTCCACGTCGCAGGCGCAGCGCTGCGGTACCGACTCATTGCGGTCACGCTGCAGGTGCAGGAGGCGTGACAGGAAGGTGTAGCGGACAGGCGAGTGCGGCGTCAATGAGCGCATGAGGGACACTGCCACCTGCCTACTAGGAGCGAGGAGGCCAGGTGCTGTTCGACGACGCGTTCGACGCGTTCAACCGCTCTGCCACTCGTCGGTCCGTAGACTTGGGTGTGGGCTTAGGATGCAGCAGGCTCTGCTGGCGAGCGGCTCTGGCAGGGCGACGGCCCATCTGCACTCGCCGACTCCTGCCCGTATCGCCGCGCCTGGCGCCCGCAGTGCGCCTCCATCCCGCGCACCGCGTGGCGCGGCACCGCGCGTGGCCCGTTCCGGGCGCTGGGCAGCGCTGGTTGCGCCTGCTGGCCGACAGGGGACGAGTGATGGGACAGAGTTGCTGGAGGATGCTTACACGCTCGTGTCGGACGACGAGAGCGTGCTGCTGGAGGAGATCGAGCGCATGCAGGCCGAGAACGCGGCGTTGAAGGCGAGCATCGAGGCGGTGGCAAGGGTACGCGCCCACCCGCACTATTGTGGCTGCCGTTAGCGCCAGCCGCGCCACCGCAGCTGCCACGCCACGGGCGCCACAAGCCGGGCGCGCCTGACCACGGCCCCGACGCTGTCGGCGGATTGACGCTTGCGCTTGTGCGCCTCTCCCGTGAGAGAGCCTGCGTAGCCCGCTGACGGCGCGCCGCCCGCAGTCCTCTGCCCCTGCCAGCACCAGCGGCGCCGGCGCCAGCGCCCGCTCGCGTGCTCGCGGCGCCAAGGTGCCCAAGGCTGCCAAGACTGTTGCTGCTAGCGAGGAGGAGGACAGCGAGAACGTGGACGTCGAGTTGGGCGAGGCTGACGAGAAGTTCTCCGTCGTCATGGTCACCTCCGAGGTGCATCCCTGGAGCAAGACGGGCGGTCTGGGCGACGTGGCTGGCGCGCTGCCGCCCGCGCTGGCCAAGCGCGGACACCGTGTGATGGTGATAGCGCCGCGCTATCTCAACGGCGGCGCTGCTGATCGCCTGTACGTGGGCGCTCTGGACTGCGCCACGCGCATCAGCGTCTCCTGCTTCGGCGGTCAGCACGAGGTCGCCTTCTTCCACCAGTTCAGCGATGGCGTGGACTGGGTGTTTGTGGACCACCCGTGCTTCCACCGCGCAGGCACCCCCTACGGCGACCAGTCTGGCGCCTTCGGAGACAACATGTTCCGCTTCACGCTGCTGTCGCACGCGGCGTGCGAGGCGCCGCTGGTGCTGGCCCTGGGGGGCTACCCCTACGGCGAGGGCTGCGTCTTCCTGGCCAACGACTGGCACGCGGCGCTGGTGGCGCCCCTGCTGGCCTCCAAGTACCGCCCGTACGGCGTGTACCGCGACGCGCGGGTGGTTTACGAAATCCACAACCTGCTGCACCAGGGCGTGGAGCCGGTGGCCACCTTTGCGGCGCTGGGCCTGCCGCAGGACTGGGCCGGCGCGCTCAAGTGGGTCTACCCGGAGCACATGCGCGCCCACCCGTTGGACAAGGGCGAGACTGTGAACCTGCTCAAGGGCGCCGTGGTCACCGCAGACCGCGTCATGACCGTCTCTCCAAACTACGCCTTCGAAATCACCACGCCCGAGGGCGGCTGCGGCCTCGAAAGCGTCCTCCGCTCCCGCGCGGGCAAGCTGGACGGCGTGGTGAACGGCATCGACCTGGGCGAGTGGAACCCGCGCACCGACCCCGACCTGCCCCAAAACTACTCCATCAACAACCTGGCGGGCAAGGCGGCCTGCAAGGCTGCGCTGCAGAAGGAGCTGGGCCTGCCGGTGCGCGCGGACGTGCCGCTCATTGGCTTCATCGGCCGCCTAGATTGGCAGAAGGGCCCTGAGCTGATCCAGGAGGCGTTTGGCTCGCTCATGGGTCAGGACTTGCAGCTGGTGATGCTGGGCAGCGGGCGGTGGGACCTGCAGGAGTTTCTGAAGTGGGGCGAGGCGCAGCACCGCGACAAGTTCCGCGGCTGGGTGGGCTTCTCCGTCGCCGTCTCCCACCGCATCACCGCCGGCGCCGACATCCTGCTCATGCCCTCAAAGTTCGAGCCCTGCGGCCTCAACCAGCTGTACGCCATGCGCTACGGCACCGTGCCCGTGGTGCACGCCACAGGCGGGCTCAAGGACACCGTGGACCACTACAACGACGCGGCTGAGGAGGGACCCGAGCTGGGCACCGGCTTCCTGTTCTCACCAGCCACGCCCGGGGCCATGGTGGGCACGCTGTCGGCCGCGCTGCGTCTGTACCACGAGAAGCCGGAGCGCTGGCGCGCGCTGCAGCAGAACGGCATGCGGCGCGACGCCTCATGGGGGCTGGTGGCCACACGCTACGAGCAGATCTTCTCGTGGGCAAAGATGGACCCACCCTACTGCTGATGGCTGCTCATGGATGCGCGGTCCTGTGTTGTGACAGTGTGAGTATGTGGGTGCCATAAAAATAGAATCTAAAGCTGCCGTGCACGGTCAATGTCTGTGGTCCTCTCCCTCCACTGCGTAGTCCACAGCCGGCAGCGCGCACTGCTGGTCGTCCTCCGCGGCGTGCGCGTCGAACATGCCGCTCAGAGTTCGCTCCCAGGCCGTCTCGGGCAGCAGCATCTCGTCCATGCCCACCACCTGCTCGGCGCCCAGCAGTTTCAGGGATTCGGGGGTGAGGCGGTAGAGATTTTTTGTGTGGCTCGAGTTGTCAGGGACGTCACAGGCGGAGCCGTCCGCGAAACACCCCTCCGAGTCGCCGCCGGCCGCCGCAGCGCGCTCCAGCAGGATGGGCGCGCAGTTTGGGGGGTTGTAGACGCTCTCGTACTCGGCCACCGTCCAGTGCAGCCAGCGCGCCAGGAAAATTCTCAACGCCAGGCCGTGCGTCACCACCACCAGGTTGGTGCCCTCCGGGAAGCGCCCCGCATCGATGTCGCGCACCATGTGGTCCTCAAAGATGGTGATCCGGTCAAACACGTCGCTGCCCGACTCGCCGTTGGGGAAGCGATAGAAGAAACGACCGTAGGCGTTGCGCTCAGCCTTCTCCAGCGCCTTCGCCTTCAGGTCCTGGAAATTGCCGAAGTCTTGCTCCCTCAGCTGCGGCTCCTCGCGCACGCCCAATACGTTCTCGCGAGGAAACTGGCTTATGATGTCCGCGCACGTCTGCTTGCTGCGGCGGTAGGGCGACACGTAGCAGAAGAGCTGGTAGGGCGTGCCGTCAGCCTCTACGAGCTCCTTGATTTTTTGGCCAACCAGTGCCGCTTGCTCGTGTCCTTTCCGGGTAAGCGCTATCTCGGGGTCCGGCACGCGGCAGTACATAGTCTCGTCCAGGTTGCCCTGCGCGCGCAAGCAAGCAAACGAGTTGTGAGAAGAGCATGCATGATGTTGTCGGGAGTGCACCCACTTGCATGTGGATGGGGGTGAGCCAGCGCAGTGCCACGCGCCTGGCTCTCCCCGTGGCGCACGATGATGATTCGTCGCGGCAGGACTCTTGTGCTCTGCAAGAGCGGCGGAGACTGCAGCGAGAGCGCTGCAGCGAGCAACTTGCTAGCGCGCTCAGCAGCGCTGTCCGCCTGCGCAGCCGCTGTGCGCGCCGCATCTGCGGCAGCTCGCGCCTCCGCGGCCGCCTGCGTGGCCGCCGCAAGCGCGTCGCGAAGTGCTTCATTCCCAAGCATCTCGCCCTCACCAGCTTCTCGCCTGGACGCGCTCGCGGGCGCAAACCTCCGTGCGGACGCACCGGTCAGCCCACCACTGCAGCCGCGCTCCATGACGCGCGGGCTACAGGGTGCGCGAGGCCGCAGCAGAACGAGCGACGCGGGAGCTGTAAGCATCACTGCATTTGGCAGCTTACAGCCCACTTATTACCCGCACGGACTGTCATACGTCATACGGGGCGTGGAAGAGACGCCTGTGCTGTTCGAACTTTTGTTCTACTCGAACTCACGAAGAAGCGTACAACTTTGCCTTCCCGCCCTCCGCGCTCCTGTTGCGGCATGATGTCCCGCTATGGTCAGGGGCAGGGCCAGCAGCCCGTGCTGCTGCCGCCCGGGCCGGGCATGCTGCAGGGCCAGCAGCCCGGCGGGTATGGGCAAGGCATGCAGGGCCCTGGCTTTTCGAGTGCTGGAGGTGCAGGCGGCTGGCAGAGCGCGGGCCAGCAGGGTCAGCAAGGTGGCGGCTATGGCTACGTGCCGCAAGGCATGCAGCAGCACCCACAGGGCGGGGGCTACGCGTCTGGTCGCATGGCTGGCATTTCGGGACCGACCGTCGCGCGCTCGCTGGGCACGCTGCACGGCGGGAGCAACAGCCCGAAGATGCACCTGTTCCAGAAGACGCTGCGCGACATGATCACGGGCATGCGGCAGCACAAGAACCCGTCGGACCAGCAGCGCTTCCTGCACAAGTGCATGGCCGAGATGCGCGACGAGGTGCGCCGGCCTCACAGCCGCGCAGCCAGCCTGGCCGGCCTCGTCCTTTTGGGCGCTGCTGCGGGCGCACGTGTGCGGCCCGCGTCCGTCTGGGAGGCTAACACCTCCGCGGCCGACTCCGACAGGTCAAGTCCACCGACCTTCGCACAAAGGCGCTGGCGCTGGAGAAGATGGCGTACCTACACATGCTGGGCTATGACATGTGCTGGGCAGCCTTCCATGTGGTGGAGGTGTGCGCGTTGAGAATCCCTCCACGTTCTCCACTGACGCCCGTCTGCACTCCCGCAGGTCATGAGCTGCACGAAGCTGCGCTTCAAGCACATGGGTTACCAGGCGGCGACGCAGTGCTTCCACCCGGGACTGGACGTGATGCTGCTGATCCCCAACCTGCTGAAGAAGGACCTGGCATCGCCCAGCCCGGCCGAAGCTGGTCTGGCCATCGACTGCCTGGCCAACGTGGTGACCCCCGAGCTGGCCAGCACGCTGGTGGCTGACGCGTACGCGCTGCTGAACAGCCCGCGCACGTTTGTGCGTCGCAAGGCCGCGCTGGCACTCTACAAGTGCTTCCTGCGCTACCCGGACTCGCTGCGCCCCAGCTTCGCGCGCCTCACGGAGCGCCTGGAGGACGACGACCCGGGCGTGGTGAGCGCGGTGGTGAGCGTGCTGTGCGAGCTCGCCACGCACAACCCGCGCACCTACCTGCCCCTGGCGCCAACCTTCTACCGCCTCCTCACCGCCAGCAGCAACAACTGGATGACCATCAAGCTGGTCAAGATCTTCGGCGCGCTGGCGCCGCTGGAGCCGCGACTGGGGCGCAAGTTGGCGGAGCCGCTGGCGCACATCATGACCACCACCGGCGCCAAGAGCGTGCTCTTCGAGTGCATCCGCTGCGTGGTGGGCGGCATGACGCAGCAGCCGGGGCTGGTGCAGCTGTGCGTGGAGAAGCTGTCCGACTTTGTGGGGGAGAGCGACCCCAACCTGCGCTTCCTGGGCCTGCAGGCGCTCAAGGGGCTGCTGCAGGACCACCCAAAGGCCGTGGCCTACCACCGGGCAACCATCTTCAGCTGCCTGGAGGCTCAGGACAGCATCATCCAGATGAGCGCGCTGGAGCTGGTTGCCGGGCTGGTGACTCGGCGCTCGCTCATGGAGACGGTTGTGAAGCTCATGGAGCACACCCGGGCGGCGGAGCAGCCCCTGCGCGACGCGCTGGTGGCCGCCGTGCTCACCATGTGCAGCAAGGAGCGCTACGCGCTGCTGTACGAGTTTGGGTGGTACGTTGCCGTGCTGGCTGAGCTGGCGCGCGTGCCGGGCACGCAGCACGGCGCCGAGATCGGGCGCCAGCTGGTGGACATCTGCGTGCGCGTGGACGCGGTGCAGCCGGACGCGGTGCGCCTTCTGCGCCCGCTGCTGCTGGACCCGGCGCTTCTGGAGGAGCGGGCGGAGAACGCAAGCGTGGGCGACGCCCTCCGCGCCGCCGCATGGGTTACCGCCGAGTTCGCAGCCTTCCTGGCGGCGCCCGCGGAGACGCTGGAGGCGCTGCTGCAGCCCAGCGTCGTCAACCTGCCCGCAGCAACGCAGGCGGTGTATCTGCAGGCCATGCTGAAGGTGCTCATCTCAGCAGCCGCGCCCAAACGCGCCACCGCGCTGCCGCGCGCCGCAGCGCAGCCCGCGGCGGAGGAGCCCGGCGTCGGCGCGGACGGCGCTGCGCCGGCGCCCGACGCTGTGGCTGGGAGCCTCCCGAGCAACGACGGCGACCAGGTCATGGCGGCCATCGAGGCCAGCGGCGCCGACACGAGCGTCGATGGCCCCGGCGCCGCCGCCGCCGCCGCTGCCGCCGCCGCCGCTGCCGCGCACCAGCAGGCTGAAGACGCTGCCGAGGCTGCGGCGGACGCGGCTGCGCGCGACGCTGCGGCTGAGGCTGAGGCGAGCTGGGAGGCGCCCGAGCTGCGCGCCCCCTGCTCCGACGCGGAGCTGCAGAGCATGCGCGCGCTGCTGGTGGCCAACCTGGCGCCCCTGGCGCGCAGCACGCACCTGGAGGTGCGCGAGCGCGCCTGCCAGCTGCTCGCCATCCTGCAGCTGCTCTCCGCCGCGGAGGCGGCAGGCGGCCCTCCCGCCGCGCGCGCGCTGCTGTGCGCCCTGGCTGCGCTCACGGCCGCGGAGCTGCTGCCGGTGAGCAGCAAGGCGCAGCGCAAGGTGCCCGTGCCCGAGGGGCTGCAGCTGCAGGCGCCCATGCCCTGGGAGGCTGAGCGGGCGGAGCGGCGCGAGCGGCGCGCGGCCGCGGCTGCGGCGCTGCGTGCGCAGGAGGCTGCGCGAGAGGGCGACGGCGCCGGCCCCGCGCGCCGGGCGGAGCGGCTGCTGGCGCACGCCTCCCGTGCCGACGCGCGCGAGGAGGAGGAAGAGGAGGAGGAGGAGGAGGAGGACGGGGCTGGGGGCGGGCGCGGCGGGCTGCTGCTGCTCAAGCGCAAGTCGCGCGCCGAGCGGGAGCGCGACAACCAGCTGGCTCGCCAGCACGCCGCCGCGCACCGCGAGCGCAACAGCATGTTCTACATCGGCGGCGCGGGCGGGGGCGGGGGCGGGGGTGGGGGCGAGGAGGAGGAGGCTGCGGTTGCGCTGGAGGAGGTTGGGGAGGAGGAGCCCCAGGCCCAGGCCCAGCCCCAGAGCCGCGGCCAGGCGACGCGCAGGGGCGCCGCCGCCGCCGCCGCCGCGGCGCTGCCCGCCTGGGCGGCGATGAGCAGCGCTGCTGGGTCTGGGCGCGGCGCGGCGCGTGCGCGCGTCAAGGGCGGCGGCTCCAGCGACGAGGACAGCGACGGCGCAGCAGCCTCCGCGCGCCGCGCCGCTGCGTCCCGGTCGCGCGCGTACGCGCCCGCGCTCAGCGCGGAGGCTGCGCACGCGGGGCTGCAGGGGGTGGACCTGCTGTCCCCTCTGGACGGGGGGGAGGCGCTGCCCCAGCCCACAGCCTACCCGCGCGCGCAGGCGCCCAGCCACTGGGGCGCGCCTCCAGCCGTGGAAGACGCGCGGGAGGAGCAGGCGCAGCAGCCGCGAGAGCGGCGCCACAAGGAGCACAGGGAGCACAGGGAGGGCAAGGAGCGCAAGCACCGCCACCGAGATCGCGAAGCGCAGGGGGACCAGGACCCGGACGTGGCGGCGGCGGACAAGGAGCGCCGGCGACAGTTGCTGCGCGAGCACAAGGAGCGCAAGGAGCGCAAAGCTGCCGAAGTGGCGAAGCCATAGAACCCGGTTCCCCGAGTGCCTCACATCACAGCACATACACACACACTCGCCGCGTGCGTGAGGCGCGCGGGCACAGCCGGGCGTGCGCACGGGCGGCCCGCTGCACTCTCTTTTCCCCCCCCTGGCGAGCCCGTGAGAGCGCAGCCTGTCCCAGAGCAGCCTGTCATAAGCAGTCAAACGTACATTCGTCGCACTCGTTGAGGCTGGCGCGATGCGGGATGGCGAGTGGGTTGCGCCGCTCCTATGGGGAGCGCAGCCTCAGCCGCGGCAACATTCTACGGCTGGTCTCTGCTGCTGGTCCCTCCTGGCGCCCGCTAGGCGCTGGTCGCTCCTGGCGCACGCCAGGGGCCGCTGGAGGCGAAGGCCACTGATCTGGTGGCTGGTGGCCTCGGCAAGTGTTCTGTGCTGTACCCGCCTCGCGGACGCCCACACGCTCGCCTCCCTGGCGATCATGAAGCTGCAATACGTCGACCCGCTGGTGCGCGCAGCAGGCTCTGTTCACACCCGAACCTTGCATGCGGTCTGCACCGCCCCGCCTCCCTGAGAGTCTGGGGGCTGGCTCTCCGCCGTTGCGCTCACGCGCCGCGCAGGCTGTGTGCAACGACGGCTCACCCGGCGCCTTCTACTTCCACAAGGCGAGCGACCCGGCACAGGCCAACATCTGGCTGGTGTATTTAGAGGGCGGGGACTGGTGCTACAGTGCGGAGAGCTGCGCCAAGCGCTTCAGCGTGAGCCCGCAGTTCATGACCACGGACCGCTGGCCCGGCGTGATCAGTCTTGGAGGCATCATGGACCAGAACCCGCGCAAGAGCCCCTGGGCTGGTGCCAACAAGGTGTACCTGGGGTGCGTCCCACCCGATTTGGCGTAGATACCCCCCGCTGACACTCCGAGTAGGTACTGCTCCTCTGACGCCTGGGTGGGCGACGAGGAGAAGGGCCCGGATACTTTTGGGCTCGCCTTCCGCGGGCAGCGCATCATCAGCGCCACCATGCAGGTGCTGGTGCAGAACCACGGGCTGGGGGCGACGCCCGGGACGCGCCTGCTCTTCGCCGGCTGCAGTGCGGGCAGCCGGGGCGCCATGTTCACGCTGGACTACATTCCCCAGATGCTGCTCGGCCTGGGGGTGCAGGAGGGGTACGTGGAGCTGCAGGGGCTGTTCGACTCGCCCCTGTGGGTGGACGTGGAGCCAGTGACGGGCGTGGACGGACCCATCGTTCCCCTTCAGGTGCAGACGCAGAGCATCCTGGCGCTGGTCAACGCCACGGGGCGCCTGGGCGACACGTGCGCCGCAGCCTTCCCGGGCGCGGACCAGTGGAAGTGCCTGTACGGCCAGTATCGTCTGCCCTTTGTGCAGACGCCCTACGTCATCAACGCCGCGCAGTTTGACAAGTTCCAGCTGCCCTACAACGAGGGCGGCGAGCCGCCCTACAACACCCCCACGGCTGTGCAGTACGCCAACAACTTCCAGGCGGCGGTGCGCAGCGCGCTGGCGCCCGTGCCCACGGCGCAGCAGAACGGCAGCGCCGTCTTCTCCGCCGCGTGCTTCCACCACTGCGTGACGCAGGAGCCCTCCTTCTGGCAAATAGAGGTGTACAACGTCAGCTTCCGGGACCTGGCTGGCGCCTGGTACTTCCAAAGAGAGGCGCCGCTCAAGTACGTCGAGGCCTGCGACGGCTTCAAGTGCGGCACCTGCCGCAGCCACCGCAAGCACCCGGGCGCGCCGCCGGATCCTCGGGCCAAGCCGCCGCGCGCCCCCGCGCCGCCTGACCCCTTCGCAATCTGGTCCCCGCCGCCGCCGCCCACGCTCAAGGCGCTGCCTGGCGCGCGCAGCGGCAGCGCCCGCGCCACGAGCAGCGCCGCCGCCGGCAGCCACTCGCACACGGCGCTGCTGCTGTGCCTGGCACTCGCCCTGCTGGCCTTCTCGCTGTGGGCTTGCCTGGCGCGCAGGGGGCGCCGGCTGCGCATCATGCACGGGGAGAGCGCGCTGGAGCTGGAGGAGGATGCGCTCATCGGGGGATCGGGCCGCGGGCGCACGCCGCCGCCCAGGCCGGGTGGCGCCTACGGCGCTGCTGGCGGGGGGGAGACTGCGGCGCAGGCGTTGTCCGCCTTCCGGTCGGACGCAAGGTATGCAAAGCCAGCAGCATCGGCGGCTGCGGGGGCGCGCTGGCCCGTGAAGGGAGTGGCGGGCCGCTGAATTCGATACCTCGGTGTCGTACGAAAGAACGAAACGTCCCTTTCCCACTCCCCAGGTGCGTTGTTGTGTCGTGCAGCGCCTGCGTTGGCCGCGAGAGAGCGGTTCCGGAAGGTTGCATTCCGCCGCCAGTCCGTCTTCTGGCCGGCTGCCTGCGCAGCGGCTGCAGCGCACAGCCGCGCCGCTGCAGCTGGCACACAGCGTGTGCTGTTGTCGCGCAGCGCGAGACTGACGCCTAGCGCGCACGGCCCGCAGAAAGCACCTGTGCAGCGCATCTCCAGGAGGGTGCGCAGTCGAGGGCCCTTTCGCGCACACGCTCGCTGGGCCGCGCGCACGCACGCTATGGCTCTGCACCAGGCGTTGCGCCAGCCACGCTACCGTTGCTTGCTTGCAGTATGACGGCTCGCGCCAACCCTATGCCCCTCTCAAGATTGCAGCCTGCTTCACAACGCACTCACTGTCCCTCGCGCACGCTCATAAAGATGCTCATCTACAAGGACATCCTGAGCGGCGACGAGATGCTGTCGGACAGCTACGACATCACGGTGCGTGCGTTCAGAGCTCCCCGCGCCCGGGTATCTCCGCCCTCCTGCCACCCTCGCGCGGCTGACCCGCCGTGCGCGCCCTGCTCTGCGGTTCTGTCTGCGCAGGAGAGTGAGATCTTTCTGGAGGTGCAGGGCAAGTGGGTCACTCTGGGAGACGTTGAGGTGAACATTGGCGCCAACGCGTCCGCCGAGGAGCCCGAGGAGGAGCTGGAGAGCAGCGCCAAGAAGGTGGTTGACATTGTGGACGCCTTCCGGCTTCAGGAGACGAGCTGGGACAAGAAGGGGTTTATGGGCTACATCAAGGGCTTCATGAAGGCCGTGGCCGAGAAGCTGAGCGCTGAGCGCAAGGAGAAGTTCATGGCTGAGGCTCCTGCGGCTGTCAAGTCGCTGCTGGGTCGCTTCGACGAGCTGCAGTTCTTCTCGGGCGAGACTGGGGACCTGGAGGCGAGCATGTGCTACGCCTACTACAAGGAGGGCAGCAGCGAGCCAACCTTCATCTACTTCAAGGATGCCATGAAGGAGGTCAAGTGCTAGAGGAGAATTGTTAGATTCCACGCAGCAATACTCGGCGAATCCATGTTGCTGCGCTGTCCAAGGGCGCTGCACAGTCGCTGAGTGCCGTAGTCGCTGATACACTCTGACTCTGGGGTCTCGCGCAGGACGGGTGTCTTCAACGGCAAACCACGTGAAGTGCCCTCGATCCTTATTGGAGCTGGTGGTGCACTTC
>Ga0208951_1000560_pt1 | contig 17128 bp, 21 predicted proteins | sample GreLakmeMI27MSRF_FD_187702 | JGI IMG/M metagenome (GOLD analysis project Ga0208951, IMG submission 187702) | Freshwater lentic microbial communities from great Laurentian Lakes, MI, USA - Great Lakes metaG MI27MSRF (SPAdes) | ecosystem: Environmental > Aquatic > Freshwater > Lake | place: Great... | reverse complement strand
CCGCGCTGCACGCGGCCGCGGGCGCGGGGCTGCCCGGCGCGGTGGAGGCTGCGGCTGCGCTGCTGACGCTGAGCGCGGGCGGCGCGCACGCCAGCCCGCTGCTGGACGTGCGCGACGGGAAGGGCTTCACGCCGTTGCACGACGCCGTCAAGGCTGGCGCCCTGGACATGGCCACCTTCCTGCTGGACCGCGGGGCTGCGCTGGTGCCGGACAAGCGAGGCGCGCGGCCCCAGCTCATCGCGGCGCTGCTCAACCTGCCGCAGCTGCTGGCCCTCCTCCTGCAGCGCGGCGCGCAGCACGAGCCGGACAACCACGGCCTGTCGCCGCTGCACCGGGCGGCGCGCGTGCCCGCCGGGGACCCGTGCGTGCGCCTGCTGCTGTCCGCCGGGGCGCCCGTCAGCGCGCGCTGCCTGGAGCACTCCACCCCGCTGCACTGCGCGGCGCGCGTGGACGCGGCGGAGAGCGCGCTGCTGCTGCTGGACGCAGGGGCCGACGCGGACGCGGAGGAGAGGCTGGGCCAGCGCCCCCTGCACGTGGCGGCCGAGTTCGGCGCGCTCAGGGTCATCGCGCTGCTGCTGCAGCGGGGCGCCGCCGTGGACCCCCACCGCAGGGACGGCGCCACGCCGCTGCACCTGGCCACAAAGGAGGCGGCCTGCCGGCTGCTGCTGGACGCGGGCGCGGACGTGATGCGCGGCGACGCCATGGGCGCTTCGCACCTGCACGACGCCGCGCGCAGCGGACAGGCTGAGACGGTGAAGTTGCTGCTGGCGCGGGGTGCAAACGCGCGCACCACAGACGCCGGGGGCACCACCCCACTGCACGACGCAGCCTACAGCGGCGACCTGGACTGCCTGGGCGCGCTGCTTGGGGCCAAGGCGCTCATCGGGGCGCGCGACGCAGACGGGCGCACGGCGCTGCACATCGCCAGCTGCGGGGACAACCCAAAGGCCGTCTCATTCCTGCTGCGCAAGGGCGCGGATGTGCTGGAAGCGGACCACACGGGCATGACGCCGCTGCATGTGGCGGTGGAGTATGGGAGCGAGGAGAACGTGCACATCCTGCTGCAGGCGGGCGCTGACGTCAACGCAAAGGAGGCTGGCGGCGCGACGCCGCTGGACCTGTGCGACGAGAAGGAAGTCTTCGCGGAGCTCAAGCAAGCCAAGGCGATCTATGGCAGCGGGCGCAAGGCGCCACAGACGCTGCACCAGACGCCCCGCCGCGCGGTTGGGGCGGCTGCCAGCTCGCTCTCTGCGCTGTGGGTCTAGCCGGACGGCTCCAATTGTTTATGCTGCATGTGCTGAACTGATGTTGACGTGAGCTTTCGTGTAGATTGCATTCAACGCGGCACAGAGAGAGACCGACTGAGGCTCTAGGCTCCTAGTGAGCAGCCTGTGCCTGGTGCGTCGCGCAGCCCGCGCCTGCCCGCCTTCACGTGCGCCACCAGCCCGCTATGGCACAGAAACGTGGAACGTGAAACCCATGGTTCAAGCCTGACGGTGAAGTTATGCCGAGAGCCCGAGACACAGTTGTCATCTTTCACGTTGCGCCAGCAGCGCCTGCACCAGCGCCAGCGCCTGCTCTGGCACCATGTCAGCGGCCTGTTGGAGCGCGTTGGCCACTAACACCGTGTCCTGCACGGCTGCAGCGTGCACCCAGCAGCGTCCGTTGACGCCCACCACCAGCTCGAAGCTCAGCGCCGCGCCCAGAGCCGCCAGCGCCCTGGGCGGCGGTCTGGCAAGCAGCGCGCGCGCGGCGCGGGTCTGCAGCGCGAAGGGGAGGCCGGCCGTGAGGGGTCCAAAGGCAGCCGCCTTGCCGCCCGCGTCGGTGCAGCTCAGCAGCGGCTCCGCGTCGCGCGGCGCCGACTCGCAGCGCGCGTACACCAGCGAGCCCACAACCAGGTTTGGGCGGTTGCGGCGGGTGGCGTTCTCGAAGGCGAGCGCAGGCAGCGTGGCGGGGAAGGGGCCGCCCACGTCCACCGAGAAGCTCTGCGCAGGGGGCGCCCGCGCGTGAGACGAAGGGGGGACACAGCGCACGCCGCGAGCGTCATAGGCGTGCCTCTGCGTGCTTCTCCAGCACCACGCCCACCACGCAGTCCTCCTGGGCCGGCAGGTAGCGCCGTTGGCTGCCCTCCACCCACAGCTTGCCCCCCGCCGTCTGTCGCAGCACGCCCCCGCGCGTGGCCAGCACACCGTCGCCGCACTGCAATAGCGAGGCGCCCAGGCGCACGGACGGCGCAGCGCCCGCGGGAGCAGACACAGCTACAGCGCACAGGGACAGCACCTCGTCGCCGGGGCACACCACGCGGCCTGTGAGTGCGCTCTGCACAGAGGCTTGACGGGGCGCCATCAGCGCCAGCAGCGGAGGGAGTTCAGAGTGTCAGCGGGTGCCAGGTGGTCCCTCCTCCGCGCAAGTCAGTCCCGCTCGCTCTGGCGTTGCGTTGCGTCAACGCATATGTCATTGGAAAGGTGCAGCCACGCGCAACGATGAGGTGAGAGATGAGTTGACGTCATGGCGGACGAGGGCGGCAGCGCTTCCAAGTCCACTGGGCTGCGCGACGCGACGGCCGGGCTGTTTGCGGGCGCCGCGAACGTGCTGGCGGGACACCCGCTGGACACGGTGAAGGTGCTGCTGCAGGCCTCAAACGAGAAGCGCGGCGCTGTGCAGGCTGCCCGCAGTCTGGTGGCCACCTCTGGGCTGCGAGGTCTCTATCGCGGACTGCCCGCGCCGCTGGTGGGCGGCGCGCTCGAAACGAGCGTCAACTACACCGTCTACGGAGCAGTGCGCCGCAAACTGCCTGCGGAGGCCAGCGAGGTGCAGTCCGCTCTGGCCGCGGGCGCAGTCGCGGGCGTCTTCCTCAGCGCGGTGTTGAGCCCCCTGGAGCTGCTCAAGTGCCGCGTGCAGACGGGCGTGGACGCGCGCGTGAGGGACGCGGCGGCGCGGGTGTGGCGGGAGGACAGCGCTCGCGGCTTTGCGCGAGGCTTCGGTGCGACGCTTGCGCGAGAGATCCCCGGCAACGCCCTCTTCTTCGCCTCCTACGAAGCGCTGCAGCGCTCCGCATCCGCCTCGGGCGCAGGCGCCTCCTCGCTCACAGCGCCCCTGTGCGGCGGTCTGGCGGGCGTGGCCTACTGGGCGCTGGTGCTGCCCGTGGACTCGGCCAAGACGCGCATGCAGGTGCTGAGCTCCGCGGACGCAGGCGCGGGGGAGGGACTGGTTACCACCTTGAGGCGCGAGTACGCAGCCAAGGGCGTCTTCAACGGATGGTACGCGGGCGCACGCCCGGTGATGGTGCGGGCGTTCGTGGCAAACGCCGCGCAGTGGATGGCCTGGAGTTGGGCTGTTCGCCAGGAAGGCTGGTGATGATGCGATGAGTGGCACGGTCACGCTCATCTTTGCAGGCAGCTGGCGTAGTTCTCGTGCGTGCGTCGCCGAAGGCAGCAAGAAGGCACAACGACGCTAGCTCGCACGCACGCACGCAAGGTGGTGGTGGTGGTGCACAGCCTGCACAACAGCTGCACACCAAAAAGTGGTAAAAGTCAGCACCGTGCCCCCTCGCCTTCTGCGTTTCCTGCCTCCTGCCTGCATTCACTGCGCTCGCATCTCTGCGTGCCTGCCTGCTGCACGCTGCTTCAGAAGCCTGCGCAATGCGGCGCTCGGTGGCCCGCGTCGCCGCCCGCGCGCTGGCTGGCGCCCGCCAACCCTTTTCCGCGGCCGCCACGGTCCCGAAGAGCGAGAGCGCCGCCGCGGCTGAATGGGCGCGGCTTGCGCGGGAGGGCGTGCGTGTGAATCCCTGCAACAGCAATCACCACCCGGCGGCATTGGCTGGCGTGGCCAAGCCGCAGGCTGGCAACGTGCAAGTGTCCGTACAGGCTGCGTACGACCCGCTGGGCATGTGCTTCGCCTGTGGTGCGCTGTGCTGTGCTGTGCGGACTGAACCCTCTCGCAACCGAACGCTGACTCTCTCGCGCAGGCCCTGCGCACCCGACGGGCCTCCGCATGGCCAGCTACCGCACCTCTGACGGGCTGCAGAGTGAGATATCCGTGCCGGACAGTTTCCAGGCGCGCGCGCACTCCCGTGCCAAAGCCGTCGCGGTGGCGGCCTCCTCACACGTGCTTGCCCAGGAACTGCCGGGCATGGTTTCGCCAGGCATCCTGGTCACGCTCATGTCCTGCCACGCCAACTGGGCGGTGCGCGCGCACGCGAGCGTGCGTGGCGCGCTGCTGCTGACGCGCCTTCTTCAGAGCTCGCTGGCGTTGATGGACAAGGCCATCCTGCCGCGCCCGCCGCTGATGGTGGCCACGCAGCTGTCCGTGGACTTTAGCCAGACGGAGTTTGCGCCGCCAGACGTTCCGCTCAAGCTCAGTAGCCGCGTGACCCACACCCAGGACAGCCAGGAGCCCTACACAGTGGACATCTCCGTCCAGCTGCGCGCAGACGCGCCGGATGAGGCGGATGCGACGCTGTACGCCAGCGGCAGATTAACGTTTGTCAAGATCGGAGCTGTCAGGAGCCTCAACAGCTGAGAGCAATGTGCAGGGCCACCGTGCTGAGAGCCGGCGCATGCTGCAGAGCGGCCTCAGTTGATGACACAGACATTGAGGTTGTTGATGAGCCATCATCCGCTGAGCGCCGACGAGGGGAAGACGAGACAGTTGTCACGTCGTCCAAAAGTCCAAACCAATTCGATCCCAATTCTCGTGCCCTCGCCCCACCTGTGTCTCTGCCTGTCTGCCAGTCCTCCACTGATGAGCAAGCCGCCGGTGAACATGACGGTAACGCTCTACGACGAGACGCGCAAACGCAGCGTTAGCGATGAGGCGCGCACGACTCCACGACACTCGTGGCGCACTTCCCGTCGCTGACACCGTACAGCCGCCGCCGCTGGTGGACATGAGTGCGCGCATCGAGCTGGACAGCCGCGAGCGAGACGAGCAAGCGGCGCAGGCAGAGGCGCAGGAGGCTGTCATCCGTGGGGAGGTGGAGGCGTCGCCGCTGGTGGGCCCACGCGTGCCGCTCAGCGACGTGGCTCACGGTGCGACGCTCCGGGGATGCGCTGTCAGGAGCGTCTCACGCGCTTTACAGACTATGAGGCTTCCTCCAGTCCTGTCTTTGCGGCCAAGGTACTGGAGCTCCTTTCCAGCGGCTACACAGCGCTACGCAGAGTGCGTGGCGACGGCAGCTGCCTCTACCGCAGCGTGCTTTTCGGCATCCTGGAGCATCTCGCTCTACGGCCCCCCTCGACTCGCGCAGCCTCTGCAGAGCGCCTCAAGGCCTCCGTGCGTCGCGCCAAGGCTGCGATGCTACAGTCTGGCTACGAGGAGGCTGTGCTGGAGGACCCGCTGATGGTGATTGAGCAGCTCATCGAGGCGGCCAGTGGAGATGCCCCGCTCACGCCCGACCTCCTGGTCGCACGCTTCTGCGAGCAAGGCAGCGACGCGCCTTATGGGCTCTGGCTGCTGCGCATGTGCGCCAGCGCCGAGGTGCGCTTTGGAGAGTGCACGCCCTTCACTCCTTCACTGAGCGCCTCGTGCTGCCTCTCTCCCCCAGATTCTGAATAATCAGGAGTTTTACTACCCCTTCATCTGCGGCATGGCAGTGTCCTCCAGCGACACGCTGCCGTCCAGCGCAAAAGAATACGTGCGTGCCTGTGTGGAGCCCAGCGCAGCGGAGGCTGACCACGTTAGCATCACCGCGCTTTGCGCGTCCTTGCGCTTGCGCGTCCGAGTGGCCTACCTGGATGGGGCCGTGGGGGAGGATCACGGGGTCACCTTCCACGACTTTGCACCGCCCAGCGACAACGACCAGGGAGAGGCCGTCATCACGCTGCTCTACCGCCCTGGGCACTACGACCTGCTCTACGGAGGCGCCGAGTGAGGCTTGAGATGGCGCAGCGCGCGGCGGGACGCACTGTCACGGGGGTGGGGGACGGGTGAGGGACGGGCCGCCGCTTTTTGAACGAAGTTGACAGTCGAGTGTTGTAAGTCATTGGCGCCTCCGCTCCCTGCGTGCTGCCTGTCGGCGCTCACGCCATGTCGTCGTCGCCGGCTGCAGTCCCGGCGACGAGCAGCGGCGAGGTGGAGGACTGGCTAGCGTGGGGCGTGGCGCAGCGACCCAGCAGAAAGAACGAGGACCGCTACGTCGCCACTTGCAGCAGCACAGCACCCTGGGCGGACTTCGTGACGGCGGTGCTGGACGGGCACAACGGCAGACGTGCAGCTGAGACGTGCGCCGTGAGACTCGTGCCGCTGGTGAACGAGGAGCTGGCCAGGCTGGAGAAGAGCGCCGGTGCTCCGTCACATGACGACGGCCGTGAGGCGTCGCCAAACTGGCACCCGCAGGTGCGAGGCTGGCCGGCCTCCTGGTCGCGCGACCCCAGTCCAAAGCACCGGGCTGCCACAAACAGTGGGCCCCGCGGCTCGGCGTGCGCGTGCCGGGGCGCTCTTTGGAGAACTCTTCTCTGCGCGGGAGCAGCTTCACTGCGCCGGCTGGGGCACACGCCCGGCGCGAGCCGGGTAACCTTTAAGAGCACCTCACCCACTCGGGGCCGTCTCGGCTGCGCGCCGCTGCATTGGCCCGCAGCGCACGGCCAGCAGTATGGAACACGCGGCGGGTCTCTTTGCATCTGCCAACGCGCCCTGACGCCTCCCGCTGTTCCTTGCACGCTGTGCAGCTCGAGGCCGCCCTCAGCGCCGCCTTCGTCCGCCTGGACAGGGAGATTAGGGCCGCCGTGCCTGACGGCACCACTGCCGGCGTGGTGCTGTTCAAGCGCGCCCAGAACGGTGCGTGCACAGAGGGGTCACGTCGGGGTCCCAACTCGTGGTCCCAAACTGTGTCCATCACTCGCTCGCCAGCTGACTGCTGAGCCCCCCTTGTTCGCCCAGGTGGTGTGGGCGTCAAGTGCGCGTGGGTGGGTGACTCCCGAGCGGTGCTGGCGCGCTACGGCGCGGGAGGCAAGGCGGAGGTCTGCGCCCTCTCGCGCGACCACAAGGCCACTGACCCAATGGAGGCTGCGCGCATCGAGGCCTTCTACGGCGCCCTGGCGCGCCTGGAGCGGTCGGGCAGCCACCGCAGCGAGAGCGACGAGGGGTCGTCGCACGGCGAGCGTACGGGCTCAGGACATGGCGCCACGCAAATGCTGACAGACATCATGATGGCCTCCGGACCTACCAAGGGCTCTGGCAGCGAGGCGCCCATCAGCCGATCCCCCAGCATGGGCCACACGATGGATGAGGAGGTGTCCGGAACCTTCGCTGCCCTCACAGAATTTGACCCGACACAAGTGGGGCTGAACGTGAGCCGAGACGGGGCGGGCTCGCTGGTGGTGAACCTGCCGCCGCGCACGCCCACCCGGAGAGGCTCTGAGTTTAGCATGGTGCGCTCCAGCTCGGGCATAGAGGCGGATCCTGCGGAGAAGGACCACCCCGATAGCCGCGAAAACAGCAGGCACGGGCCCACAGCCCTGTCGGACCTGCGTGTGCGGCCGCCCAAGCCTGCAGCAGCGGCAGCTTCGGACAGCATGCTCGCGGCAGCCCCGGCGCCCGCCACAGCCGTGCCCGCGCTGCCTCCCAGCGCCGCGGGCTCCAAGCTCTCCGCTGCTGCGCTGGAGGCTGCGCAGAAGGCTGCGGCCAACGTGCCTACCCGCGTCCGCCGCAGCTTTGTGGCCCGCTTGCGCGACCCCGAGACGGGAGCAATGTCCAACCTGCGCCTGTTTGGAGGCAATGTGGGCGCCTCTACGGCCATGACGCGCAGCATTGGCGACCGAGGCGCCGCACGATGCTGCATCCCGGAGCCAGAGTTCACCACTAAGATGGTGGCGCCCGGCCAGAAGGCGCGCGTCATCATAGCCTCTGACGGCATGTGGGACGTGTACGAGGACGAAGAGAGCGAGATGATTTCGAGGGGCACGATGATTGACCTGCCGCGCACCAGCGACGCGGCAGCCATGCTGCTAGCCAAGCGCGCGCAGGAGGACCGTTCCTTCGACGGCCTCGCGCCGGACGACATCACTGTGGTGGTGTGCGACCTATATGGCGGCGCGCTGCTGCCGCCCGGGCAAGCAGGCTGCTGCGCCGTCATGTAGGCTGGAGCTAAATACAAACGACGCTAAACGACGCTCGCTGACCAATGACAACTCTCTTCGGAATTGCACAACTCAGCGTAAGGCTACGCAACGCGCGCCCGCAATCATGAACCAGCAGCAGAGGAGAACGAAGCCGACCAGAGCACATGGGTGTAGTACGAGACAATCCCTCTTCGATTCAGAGCACTGTTGTCCCCCAAGCCTGTCACATGACCCTCGATGGATCCCCACCCCAGCTGGACGCGCGCGCCCTGGGCTGGGGTGCCGCAGCCCGGCGCAGGCAGAGAGGGAGCCTCTGCAGCGCCGTTTGCCAGCGCCATGCCGCCTCCGCCACCGCGCCCGGGCGGCAGCCCCAGCGCTGCGTGGGGCGAGTTCTTTGAGCGCGCCCGTGACGTGGCTGTGGGCGAGGACACCTTTTGCGTCTACGAGGCCGGCCGCGATGGGCCACTCCTCCTATGCCTTCACGGCGCGGGCTATAGCGCTCTTACTTGGGCGTTTATGGCGAGGGCGCTGACCGTGGCGGTGCCCTGTCGCGTGGCGGCGATGGACCTGAGAGGCCACGGCGCATCCAGAACTGCGGAGCTGGACTATTCGTGTGCTCGCCTGACGGCAGACGTTGCCGCAGTCGCTGCAGCTCTACAAGCCGACGCTCCCTCCGCGCCGCTGGTGCTGGTGGGACACAGCCTGGGCGGCGCTATCGCCTGCCACCTGTCACGCCTGCTTCCAGCGTTGGGTGGTCTCGTGTTGCTTGACGTGGTGGAGGGAACCGCGCTGGCGTCGCGTGAGCACACCGTCGCCGCGGTGGCTGCTCGGCCCACCGCCTTCGCGGACCTGCCATCCGCGCTGGCGTGGGCGCTGCGAGCGGGCGTGTCTCGCAACGCAACCGCCGCCGCGCCGTCCCTCGCCGCGGCGCTGCAGCCAGCGCCTGGGGGCGGCCTGGTTTGGCGGACCAGCCTGGCTGCCACGGAGCCGTTTTGGGAGTCTTGGTTCATTGGCATCGGCGATGCCTTCCTCACTGCGCGCTGCCCCAAGCTGCTCTTGCTCTGCGGCACGGAGCGGCTGGATGCGCAGCTGACGCTGGCGCAGATGCAAGGGCGTTTTCAGCTGGTGCTGGTGCCACAGGCTGGCCACGCCATCCAGGAGGATGAGCACGCAAGGACAGCAGATGCACTCGCAGCCTTCCTGCGCAGATTTGTACCCTGACGGCAACTACTACAACTCACCGCAGTCCACAACCTCCACAGCGCGGCTGGTTGTGCCGGAGTTGGAGCCCACCGCCTCGATCTGCTTCATGATGGCCTTGCCCTCCAACAGCTCCCCGAAAACCACATGCTTCCCGTCCAGATGCGGCGTGCTCGCAAGGGTGACGAAGAACTGAGAGCCGTTGGTCCCCGCGCCCGCGTTGGCCATGCTCAACAAGCCAGCCTTGGTATGTTTGACGCGGAAGTTCTCATCCTCAAACTTTGCGCCGTAGATGCTCTCGCCCCCGGTGCCGTTACCAGCAGTGAAGTCGCCGCCCTGAATCATAAAGCCAGGGATTACGCGGTGGAACGTGCTGCCCTTGTAGTGCAGCGGCTTGCCAGCCAGTCCGTCGCCCTTTTCGCCCGTGCAGAGCGCCCTGAAGTTTTCGCACGTCTTGGGCGTCACGTGGCCGTAGAGACCAAACGTCATGCGCCCCACGGCCTCGCTGCCGATGCTTATGTCCATCCACACCCGACTGGTTGGTGTCAGGTCCGGCGGCACGTCCTGGGAGCGCAACAGGTAGTCCCAGCGCCCCGCAGGCGCCTTCACCAGAGTGGTGACCAGCGTACGCTTTCCAGCTATGCTCTCGATCTCAAACAGAGAGTCTTCCACGCTGCAGCGCCCCCAAAGCGGCTCGTCTATGAGCGCCACCGCGCCCTTGAGCCCCAGCGTGAGCTCGCCCCTGTGCGTCAGCTTATACACGACATCCTTCGCCTTCACGCTGTCCGCAAGCGGCACAGTGAGACGCACGTCCGCGTCGCTCTGCTCCCAGGAGTAGCCAAGCTCAGCCATCAGCGCCCTCTACGCTCGCTCGCAACCCGGGGGGGCGTGAGGTGAGCAGCGCAGGCGGGTTGCCTCGTCGTGCGTGCGTCGTACGAACAGTAAACGCCCGCCCGCCTGGGGAGCTCTATCGCAAACAGTCGCAACTACACGCACGATAGCAGAGACACTTTTGAGAGACCTTGAGAGACTTGAAGAGACGCCGCCTTAGAGCGCTCCATGGAAGTCCGCGCGGCGCAGGCGGCCGCGCAGGCTGTGCTGGACCGCAACGCGCAGCTGATCTGTGCGCTGGACGGTGCGCGCTGTGGCAGCATCCCGGGCTTGCACTGTTCGTGCTCTCTTCACTAACAGTGCGCTGGCTGTCCTGTCACGTGCTACAGGCCTGGGCCGTCTTCGCGGCGCCACGGCGCCCTCCGAGCACGAGTACCGTCTGTTCAACGAGCTGCACGCCAACATCGCGGCGCTGGTGCAGGTGGTGCCGCCCTTGGCGTTGCGGTCTGCGAGCGCGCCACCGTTGAGCACGTTTGCAGAAACGGCTCGCGGCCTGGGCCTGCTGCCTCTGCCCCAGGACTTCCCGCCGCCACCGCCGGACGAGGCGGAGGAGCAGGCCAAGCGGCGACTGCAGAGCTCGTTTGCGCCTGGTGAGAGAGCGACGTTGCTTGTGCCCCTGCCCTCTGCGCCGCCCGGCTGCACGGCCCGCGACTTCCACCGCCTGCCCAGCCTGGAGGGCGTGCAGTTCTTCGAGCAGGCCGTGGTTGCGGACGTGCTGGAGGACGACCAGGACGGGGCGCAGCTGGACTCGCAGCACGTGAGCTACTCCTTCAGCGTGCGCGAGCCCAGCCACGCCCTCTCCTTCGCCATCGGCACCGGCTCCGACGGCTCTCCGCTCCTCACCTACAGCGTGCCGCACGCCTTCTACCAGCTGCCCGACGGCAGCAAATGGGCGGAGCATACCGACTTGTACGATTTAGACGACGTGCGCGCGCAGGGTCGCAAAACGAAGCTCCCCTTCCGTCAGCTGTTGGAGGACATCCGCGAGCGGGAGCTGCTGGCTGCGCAGGGGCGGCGGCACACCAACCTGGACGACGCAGAGTATGAGTGCCACGTCTTCTCCAGGCCAGAGTTTGACCGGCGCACCGAGGCTGGAGAGCTGCCTCCGGAGGCGTTCTTCTGCAGGAAGATGTTCGACCCGGAGCGCATGTCGCTGGTGGGCCCCTGGGCACCGCCCACCAGCAGCTGACAGACGAATACACAGTCACACGCACACGGTAGTGTTTGCATACAGCGATCGTTCTAGAGCGAGCTCTAGGCCAGGAAAGGGTGGTGCGGCTCGTGCGGCAGGCTGCGCCTCGTGGGATATAGCCGGTGGTCTGGCGCCAGCTGCAACAGGTTCTCCACGTGGCTGGTGTAGATGTCTGAGTAGCGCAGCGTGATCTGCGTGAACAGCGTGGCGCCGGAGTGGGTGCGGAAGACGCTGCCGAAGTTCGAGTTGAACATCACTTTGAGCTCCTCACGCATCTGCTCGCGCTGGGCCAGCTGGGCCGCTGTAGACAGCCGCCAACTGGCGCCGCCGCCCGCGGCGCCTTTCACCTTGCTGGCCTGCTCGTTGCGCAGCTGGCGCTCAGTATCCATGAGCGTCGAGAGCAGCGCGCGGTACTCTGGCGAAGACTGCAGCTCAACCTCCCTCTCCAGCTCGTTGATGATTGCGCCGGTGCGCCACCCTATTCTGCTGGGCTTGCTGAGGTCCGAAAACACGTGGTCGCCCAAATACAGCACATGCTGCCCCTGGAACCCCCCACCGCTCAAACGGTTTAGCTCCGCGAAGCTTCCGCCGTGGTACACGTGCCCAGGCAGCAGCGCGTCGATGGGCACCCACCGCACCTTGCCGGTGGTGATGTTGAGGCTTCGGAAGGGCCGGTCATCCTTGTACCAGCTTGGCTTGTCAGCGCCCACGCACACCAGGTCGAAGAGGGACATCCACTCGCCTGCGCCCAGCGAGGCGCGCGTGATGTGGTTCATGCCGCTGTTGACAAACTTAAAGCCGCTGTTGGTGAGGAGGAAGGTTTTGCGCCCGGCGGCGCGCAGGCTGCGCAGCAGCGTCACAACCTGCTCGCTGTCCTCGATGTACTTGCTTGGCGCGGCCGCGATGGCGCCGTGCAGCACGCCGCTCTCGTGCAGGTAGCCCACCGCAGCCTTAACGTCCTGGTACACGTAGCCGGGATGGAAGGGCATGCCTCGGTCCACAAAGTGCTGGATCACGTCGCTGATCAGGCACGCCTCAGGCAGGCAGAACAGGTCTACCATGGGTCTGAACGCGGCCAGCTCTGCGCCCGTGACAACCATGGAGCCGTAGGCGGCAACGATCTCAGCCTCGGTCAGCCGGCGCCTGCCGAAGAAGGCGTTTCCCAGGGACACGGCGTGCAGGAAGTCCAGCTTGAGCAGGTAGCCGCGGCGCGTGTCGTAGGCCACGCCACGCACCGCAAACTCCGGGTCGTACTTCAGGCTTGCCAGCGACTCCGGGTACTGACGCGCGCTGATCAGGTGCTCCTTCGCAAGCTCGTAGATGGTGTCGCCCAGCACGTGAGTGCGGTAGTTGGCCAGCGTGTAGTCGTAGTCGAAGCCCACCTGAGACCGCATGAGCCCGAGCGTGCGTACGTGCCAGATGAGCCAGCAAGCAAAGCACGCACCCAGTCGATGGTGGACAGGTCCATCTCCTGGTTCACGAACACGGCTTTGGGGTGCACTGTGCGCTCGCGGGCGTCAGCGCGTAGGGGATGCATGCGATGCTACACAGCCGCTGCTACAGCAATGCGCCGCCGCAAGCTGCCGCGACTTGCAAGCGACGTGCTTGCGTGACGCGTCACAGGGGCGCGCCAGGCTGTAAGCAGCGGGACGTGCCATTTGTGTACGCCGGTGCTGCTCGGGCATAGCCCCTGGCGCCCAGCACGGCGCAGGGCGCCGCCTGCGCGTCGCGCTGCGTCCGGAACAGCGGTGGCGAGCGCAGCCAGGCCGCCGCGCGAGCGGCGGCGCGTGCGCTTAGGCGCCTGAGCATCTCTCAGATGTCAGATTGAAGGAGGCCCACGCACACGTGTCGCGGGCGCTGTTGTCACGACATGCTGCGCGCGTGGCGAGGTTCTTCGCGGGGCAACACGCGACTGGCGGAGGCGGCGCAAGTGACGACTTTTGCGCTGTTTCGCTCTTTCGCTGATCGGAGTAGAGCCGAACTCTAGCCGAGTCGCTCTCGTTCGTTCAACCCACACAGAAAAGGCACATAGCCATCCAGCGGGATGTTGTTCACTGCTTACACTGGAGTCTGTCACGCTCCGCGATGCCTTGTTCACGCGAGGAAGATGCCCAGCACTTTTTTCGCCGGCTTTCTGCAGATGGGGCACTTGGGGTTCGTTATCCGGTGCTGCCTTCGCCACCAGCTTCTGGTGACAGGCGCTGCAGACGGCCAAGTGCTGGCAGGGGAAGAAGACCATCTGTAAAGGCGCGTCCATGCACAAGCAGCAGCTCAGGGCCGACTCCAGCGCGTTGGCCGCGCGAGCAGCATCTGCAGTGGCGGCGGCGGCGGCGGTGGATGCGGTCGCGGCAGCTGCGGTGGCGGTCTCCAGATGCTCGCGCTTCACGCCAACGACGACGCGCAGCATGTCTGCGCGCGCCTCCGCATTGCGTTTGCCAATTGAGGCCACACGCGCCTCAGCCTCTAGGACCTTCACGCGAGCCTCTGCCGCTTCATTGCGCTGCGTCGTCGCAGCCAGCGCCTCCTCTGCGCGCGCGGCGGTTGCGAGTGCGCTATCCACCTCGGCACGCAATGCAGCTGCGTTGGCGGTGGCATGCTCAAGTCGCGCGCGCATCTCACCGTTCTCCACACGCAGGGCAGCGGCCTCTGCGTCGGCGCGCGCCTCGGCTGCCTCTGCGCAGCGCTGTGTCATCGCAGCCTGCACCGGTGCGAGCGTTGGCGCAGCGTCGCCGTTCTCGGGGGGGTGAACCTTGGCTCCTCGTCGTCGCTGGACGGCTGCCGCTTGTTGCTCACAGGGATGATCTCCGCCTCTGCTGCCGCGTCGCTGGAGAGCTGCTCATCTACGTCTTCGTCGCTCTCATCGCCTGACCGCTCTGCGCCCGCGCCACCCTCTGCTGCGGCTGTCTCGGCTGCTAATGCGTCGTTGGCCTCGGCAGGAGTTTTGAAGTTGACAACCGCGGCCTCGCCCTTCAGAGATCGCGCCAGGCTGAGATGGGGCGGAACATGTGAGCTCAGGCTGCAGGGACGAAGAAGGGGCATAACGCACCGGTCGTACTTCATGGCAGCCTCGACCTCCGAATGGAAGAGGCCACTAGATTGCAAAACTCCTCTGTGCGTTATATGCATCTGCCACCTCTGCATGCTCTTAATCCTGTAGGCTCGTCAGCCTGACGATAGGGCCTTGACGGAGCTTGACGCACCAGGATACTCCACGGTACTTGCTCGTGGCGTCCGGCTTCTTCACGCCAGTCATGCCTGGTCTCCTTCCGCAGTCCTGGGACTGGATCTCCTCCAGCGTGCGCGTGTCGCCCTTCTCCGCCTCCGTCAGCGGGCCCAGGTTGGGTCCAGTGGCGTCGCCGAGCAGCTTGTAGCGTGCCCTGTGCAATGCGTTAAGCGCGGTGAGAGGCGAAAGAGTCCTCTCTCTTAAGCGCAGCGCGCACGGCGTGTCGCTCACGCACGCACCAGTCGCAGGCCTTTGCAGCCTGCTCCTCAGTGTCGTAGGTGCCGAAGTACTGCATCTTGCCGTTCACAGAAAAGGAGGTGTGCCATGCTTGTGACTTCCTGTCGAAGCTGACGCCCTTGTACTTGCTCGAGGCGTCCGGCTTCTTCACGCTTATCTTGACTGTTCTCCTTCCGCAGTCCTGGAGCAGGATCTCCTTGAGCGTGCGCGTGTTGCCCTTCTCCGCCTCCGTCAGCGGGCCCAGGTTGGGGCCAGAGGCGTCGTCGAGCAGCTTGTACCGCGCCCTGTGCAATGCGTTAAGCGCGGTGAGAGGCGAGAGGTTCCTCGTCCTACGGTGCTCTCGCAACGTGCAGCGCACACGGCGTGTCGCTGGCACACCAGTCAAGGGCCTTCGCAGCCTGTTCCTCTGTGTCGTAGTTGCCGAAGTGCTGCGCATTGCGGTCAACATAAAAGGAGGCGCGCCATCCTCGTGACTTTTTGTTGAAGTAGACGCCCTTGTAAAGTGACGTCTTACCCATGGGACAGCACCAAGCGGTAAGGCGGGATCGAGAGCAGAGGGGCTGCACAGGAGAGGTTAAGGAGGGGCCGACGATGTCCTGTCAGTCCAGTCGCGTCGCACCGATGACGTCAGTTCAACCTCCGCGTCAGTGCACAGCCTCTCCACATATGGTCTCTGCGCTACGGTATATCCAGCCGTCCTTTGCACTCGCGCGTCGCCTCGCATCTAACTCCTGGTCCAAGCCCCACTAGCCCACGTGCTCTTGGCCTGCGCCCAAGCAAAACGTCAGCACAGAATATGCGAGCCGAGATGCCATTCTCCTGACGCACTAGCTCATGCCGCGGCACGCCACTTGGTCGAGCCGTGCGGCATCTTCCTGCCGCAGTCCTGGACCAGGATCTCCTGGAGCTTCCTTGAGTCGCCCTTCTCCGCCTCCGTCAGCGGGCCCAGATTGCGGCCAGAGGCGTCGTTGAGCAGCTTGTAGCGTGCCCTGTGCAATGCGAGCGCAGCGAGGGGCGGTGCTCAACGCGGAAGCTCTCACGTCAGGTCGCTGCCACGCACCAGTCGCAGGCCTTTCCAGCCTGCTCCTCGGTGGCGTAGCTGCCGAAGTGCTGCTCATGGCCTCGAACGTCGAGCTTAGCGCACCATTTGCCAGGCGCGAAAAAGTAGATGCCCTCGTACTGCGACGACATATGCCGGCTGTGTTCCAGGAAAGCGCGGCTTCCGCGAGCGCGGCGCGGTCCGGCGAGGACGCGGGCGTGGTGCGCCGAGGGTAGAGCTCTGGGCTGCACAGGAGAGCAGGAGGTCGACCGAGTTGAGCATGTCTAGTCAGGTCGTCAGCGTCATCGACGGTGACGTCACTCTAGGCATCTGCAGTTATGCCTGCAGGCCCTGTTCCTTCAGGCAGTCTGTCAAAGCTGTGGGGCCGCAATATGCCAGCGTAGCGACGCCAGCGCTCGACGCAGCTCCATGCCTCTGCATGCGCCTCTACACTCCAGCACTCACGCCAAGCGGCCTCCTGCTCAGCCAGCTGGCAGCATGGCGTGCCCGAACAGCCTCCCGCGCGGCGCGTGCAGCCTCGCGTGCCGCGGAAGCCAGCGCAGCGAAGCAGAGCAACCGCGCATGCTCAGCGGCCACGCCTCTCATCGCTGCTTGGCCCAGGGGTCCGGCGCGCGTTTCCCAAACTCGGGAGCCACGCCCGTCTGCGCGTCCAGCCGCTTCTCAGCCTCCAGCACCACAACTCTGTGGGGGCGCAACGTGCCATCAGCCGTCACAGTCGCGCGCACTTAGCGAGCCATGGCCTCAGCGTGCACGCACTTGTAGTAGAAGCCGGTCTGTATCATGAACAGCTCGATGCAGGCGCCCAACAGGAAGGAGGCACCAGCAACCTTGACGTAGAATGGCCTCCCGAAGGCGTGCAGCGGCGGCTTGGGCGCCATGCACGCTCACAGCACAACACAGCCGTGAACGTGGCTGCCAAAGCGAGACCGAGTGCGCTCCCGAACTCCACCGTACGACGCGCACATCTGGAGGTTGTCCAAATATACCTATAGCCAATATTTGGAGCGGTTCGAATTTTCGAGTCGACCGTTTTTGTTTGATGAGTATGAATTGCGACGACAATAATGACAAAGCTTCTGATGAGTCACTCGCTCACTCACTCTGATGAGTTGATTCTGAGTCCGATGAGTTGAGTGAAGAGCGCGTCAAACACCACAACCACCGAGCAAGCTCCCCTTTGTATACGTTGACACTCAGCATCGTGTCTAGAGTTTGCGCCGGCGGCGCCCCAAGTTGGAGGGGCCGGCCCCCCTGCGCTTCTTGCT
>Ga0208951_1000559_pt1 | contig 17139 bp, 6 predicted proteins | sample GreLakmeMI27MSRF_FD_187702 | JGI IMG/M metagenome (GOLD analysis project Ga0208951, IMG submission 187702) | Freshwater lentic microbial communities from great Laurentian Lakes, MI, USA - Great Lakes metaG MI27MSRF (SPAdes) | ecosystem: Environmental > Aquatic > Freshwater > Lake | place: Great... | reverse complement strand
GCTGGCTGTGGTTGGCGCGACAACTCTGAACAGCACGCTGGCTGTTGTTGGCGCGACAACTCTGAACAGCACGCTGGCTGTGGTTGGCGCGACAACTCTGAACAGCACGCTGGCTGTGGTTGGCGCGACAACTCTGAACAACACGCTGGCAGTGACTGGCGCGACAACTCTGAACAGCACGCTGGCTGTGGTTGGCGCGACAACTCTGAACAACACGCTGGCTGTGGTTGGCGCGACAACGCTGAACAACACGCTGGCTGTGGTTGGCGCAACAACTCTGAACAACACGCTGGCTGTGGTTGGCGCGACAACGCTGAACAACACGCTGGCTGTGGTTGGCGCAACAACTCTGAACAGCACGCTGGCTGTTGTTGGCGCGACAACGCTGAACAACACGCTGTCTGTGATGGGCGCGACAACGTTGGCTAACAGTTTAACCGTCGCCAACGGCGCTTTCACTGTGGATGCGAGTGGTAAGCTATCGCTAGACAATATTAACGTGGGCTTGGTCAATTTCACCGCCGGCACTGCTGGTGGCAGCACGCTCACTGGTCTGTCTAACGCCAACGTGCTCACCCTGGATAGGGTTCGCAATGCAACGGCTTTCAACGGCAACCCAAACACCAGCGCCGCCTCCGTGTTCGTTGCACAGCAGCTGCAGGCTGAGATCGCGCTCCTCACGCCGCCGCCCAGCCCGCCGCCGCTACCACCGCGTCCGCCCAGCCCGCCTGCAGCCACGAACTTTGATTACCAGGGCAGCAGCAAGCCCTGCGCGCCCTACGTGCTCGCGGCTGGCGAGGCCAGCTATTGCGCTGACAACACATCGGCCTTGCTCGTCATCCCCCTGCCCGTGGGCAGCATCTTTACTGTGGCGGCCGTGTGGCCCATCTCTGCGAAGCGCAGCTACAGCGGCGCTATCAACGCCTGGTGCAGCAATGGCAGCTCAGTGCGGGTGAGTATTATGAACGCCAGCAACCTGACTGCGCTGGACACGAGCGTGAATGACGACCAGCTGGATGAGAGCGTCATCTACGACAACACTACGCACTGCTTGGGCAACTTGATTGCGTGGCGCAACGACATTGCGGCCGTGAACGTCTCGCTGCTGCAGAAGTGCGGTGAGCACGCCCCTTGCAACGGCCGCATCGCCTACCAGCTGCAGATGCCCTTCCCGCCTCCTCCGCCGCCATCGCCGCCGCCGCCCAACCCGCCGGCCTGGGTGGCGGAGCCGATGTCGCCCCGCAAGGCTGTGTGGATCTTCAACAACTCCGTCCCCTTCTCAACCTTCAGCGTCAGCATGCCAGTCAACGAGTTTGACTTGGTCGCCGCCGGCACCTGCGGGCTGAACGGCTCGGCGTGCAGCGGCGATACTGTGGTGAGCATCTATGCGCCGCCAAGCTCCACCCTCAGCCCGGTCACGAACAGTTACAGCAGCACCCCCGGCGGTCTGTTTGCGGTCAGCGACGACGGGTTCAGCCCCTTTCCGAGCTCCACCTGCAGCCTGTGCTCCTTCGTGGCCCCGCAGTCATACACGGACGCCAGCGGCAACGTCACGGTCACCGTCTCCTGCTTCGGCGCCGGCGTGTGCTGGGGTGTGCTGGTGGTGCAGGCGTACAGCGCAATGCCGGCGCCGTCGGGGCTGGCCACCGGCACGGAGGCGCCCCTGGCGCAGGAGGTGAGCGGCGGCGTGGGCTATGCGCAGTTCAGCTGCGGCGCCTTCAGCCTGGCCAGCAGCGACAAGTACGTGAGTTGGACTAACGACACGGCCGAGTGCCGGGTGCTGGTGCCCCCTCTGGCTACCCTCTACGTGGACAACTGCGGCCCGGGCGAGAGCCCAACCTCCAGCGCGCCGCCAGCCTTCCCCAACCTGGGCGGCTACTGCTACGGCAACGCCACGTACCTCGAGCTGATTGACGCCGGCTCGGGCAAGATGCTGATGAGCAGTTCCGACGTGGGCACGCTGGGGACGGTGCCCTCCGGCTGCGCCACGCTCGCCGACGAGGGCTGCGCCTATGTCAGCGGGTGGGTGAACGGCGACAACCGCACGACGGAGGTTGTCATCCGCCAGTCGTGCGCCGCGTCGGGGCTGGAGTCGTGTAGGGGGCTGAGCGTCGCCCAAGTCACCTTCCCCGCGCCGACGCCCACGCCGCCGTCGCCGCCGCCCGCGCCGTTGCCGCCCCTCTCCAACTCCAGCGCCGCCGGTGGGCTGACTCCCTTCTCGCTCTCCACCAGTCTGCCGGCGCTCACCCGGGAGCAGGTGGTGACGCTGGCGCCTAACGCCTCCATCGTGCTGGGCACTTGCAACGTGACGGCCCTCAACGCCAGCACGCCCGCGCGGCTCGCCTCGGGCACCTTCTGCACCGCAGGCACCAGCCTGACGGTGACGGTGACGGGCTACGGGCTGGCCGTGCGCACGTTTGGCGACTCCGGCCCGGAAGTGCCCGGCTGCGGCGGCTGCTCGTACGTGGGCCCGTGGACCAACCCCAACTCGGTGGCCGTCAACCTGTCAGCCACCGTCTCCTGCACAGACGCCTCGCGGCCCTGTGCGGGCGCCTTTGGTTTTGTTGTGGTGCCGTCGCCCTCTCCCCCACCGGCGCCGCCCCCGCCGTCGCCGCCACCACCCAGCCCCGCGCCGCTGGGCACGCAGAATGCCGGCTTCAGCCTGCCCAACGTCAGCGCGCCCGTGCCCACGATGGCGCAGTTCATCTACCCGGGTGCGCTGCTGCGCAACGCTAGCTACCGCGTCTCGGCGGGCACCTGCAACCTGTTCAACGCCTTCTGCACGGGCGACACGGTGGTGAGCCTCTTCAGCATCACCGGCGGCTCCTCCGTTGCGCTGCTCGCCTCCAACGACAACGGCCCCCCGTTCAACGCCCCCTTCGCAGCCTGCGGCGTGTGCAGCTACGTCGCGCCCTTCGTTCTCACCACCAGCGCGGTGGCGGACACATCGCTGCGCCTCCGCGTCGCCTGCCTCGGGTCCTGCACCGGCGTCGCAGCGTACAGCGTCACAGCAGCCTAGATCTAGAACACATCAAATTATGTCGATAGACGATTGTCACATTTTCACAACATCACAGCGCAGTGGTCAGTACGGCGCGCTCGCGCAGGTTGTTACACACAAGGCGAGGCGGATGAACTTGAGAAGCGCCAAAATACCGCGTTTGCACAGCAGGCGTACCTTCCACACCTTAGAGTTCCTTCAACAGCAGCGCGGAGTCGTAGCTTAGAGCCGTAGCGCGGAGAGGGGGGGAGTAGACCGCTAGGCTCGCTGGGGTGGGTGAGTGCGTTTGCAGGCCCAGCCACACGCGAGCCCACGTGGGTCTCCGCGCACGCCCAGACGCTGGGCCGCGAGGCAAGGGTGTATGCGAGCGGGCGGCGAGAAAAGACAGAGTCGAACAGGCCGGAGCCTGCCACGCACGCCGGGGGGGGGTACATGGGGGGCCCCGCATTGAAAATCTTCCAGACCCGGACCTTCGGACATGGCAGTGCTGTACAACCAAGTCTGCCGCGCGGCGTCCTCCTCCTCTTAGGCTCCTGCTGCTGGCCAGCAGCAGACGGGCCAGACGCGCACTCGTTAGTCCGCACGGTGGTCAAGGGTCGTCGCACGGTTACCGCCGCCTTGGGGTCCAACTTCCCCGCGCCCGTGTGCGACCGTGGCTGGGTGGAGTCGTGTTTGGCCACGGCTAGCTGCGCCGCGGCACGCTCTGCCGGCTATGCTGCGTCTGTTCTCGCTGCTGTGCTGCGTCGTCCTCGCGCTGGCTGGCGTCTTGGCGAAGTTGGAAAAGGTTTCCTTAGGTGTTGCTCTTCTGCCGCCGGTACCTTGCGCAGCCGCGCCCGAGCCTGCCGGCTGCGTGCTCCTTGACGAAGGTGCTCGGCGCTTCTGCTTCCTAGCTGGTGGAAAGGAGGCTGGTGTGAAAAGTGGGAAGGTGTTGCGTGAGAACGCACACGACCTGGGCTTCGCGCTCTCTGTCGTTGCCAGACGCCGCGGCCTGCTGGAGGCGCGGGCAGCTAGCTTGGGCTGCGCATCAGCCGCGGGGGCGTCGGGGTGCGGGTGGGACAGCACGCGGTACACCCACCACCCCACAGAGCCAGTGCAGGCCCAGCCAGCCTGGGGCTGCTTGACGCGGCTGGGCGCGCTGCTGGCACTGCCATTTGCGCGCGGCGGGCAGAAGCGGCGGGGTACAATGACAAACGCCAGAGGCATCCCAGCGTCGGCCCTTTTCTACGCGGTGGTGCTGGTCCTGCTGACTGCGGTTTCACCCGCACATGCCCAACCTCCGCCCAGCCCTCCGCTGCCACCCGCTCCCCCTGGTGGGTATTCACCTCCACCGCCGAGCCCACCGCCGCCCAGTCCTCCCAGCCCACCGCTTCCGGGTCCCTTGCCGACCAGCGGCTCCTCCAACTTCAGCCTGCCGATGCTAGTGGCCAACAACTTCTCGAGCGTCAACGCGGACTCGCAGCTCTTCCTGCTGGGAACAGCCTTCACGGTCGTCTTTGGCACCTGCGGCGTGGCCAACGTCACGGCGTGCACGGGCAGCCTGGACGTCATGCTGTACTCGCAGGCGTTCTCGCTGCTGATGGACCTGGATGACGTTGGCGTCATCCCCCCGGGCTGCCTGGCGAGCTGTGGTCTCAGGGGCAGCTACACCAACCCCGGGCCGGCTGTGAACGCCACCATTCGCGTGCTCTGCGACACGGGCAGCACCTGCTCGGGGCAGCTGGCATGGTGGGTGCTCCCCCCAGCCCCGCCGCCCAGCCCTCCACCGCCACCACCCCTGCCCCCGCCCCCTCGCCCGCCGTCCCCCCCGCCGCCATCCCCCCCGCTGGCGCCCAACACCTGCACTAGCTTCGCCTTCTTGGGACCCGGCAAGGCTTTGTTCAGCGTCTGTCCCGTTATCATCTACAGCGGTGTTGGCACCACCGTGACCACCTGCGCCACCTTACCGGGTAACACCCTGGTACTCGGCGGTTGCACCGGTACGCCGGCGCTGTCGGTGTACGCCACCGCCGCGGATGCCTTCTCGACGACGCCCGGGCCCTCGCTCGCCTACAGCGACTACACTTTCCCCAGCACCGTCACGGGCTCGCCGTCCTGCGGCACCTGCCCCTACTTGGTCAACATGCCCAGCAGCCTGGACAGCAGCTGGACGGACGGGAACGCGACGAAGACCTGGTACGTGCGCGTGAGCTGCATGGACGGTGCTACCGGGCCCTGCTCGGGCACGCTGGGCTATCAGTACTCCTTCTCCCCGCCGCCGCCCAGCCCGCCGCCGCCCAGCCCGCCGCCGCCCAGCCCGCCGCCCACTGCGAGCGGCGTGCTGAGCACGGCGATCGCCACGGTGCAGGTCGACATCACTCTCAGCAGCTACAGCAAGAGCACGTTTGGCTTCGCCCCCCCTTCGACTAGCGGCGCGGCGGCGCAACTGATCATTACGATGTCGAGCGTGCTGGGCATCCCATCCTACCTGGCCTCAATCCAGGATGTCCAGGATGTGGCAGCAGGCCGGCGTCACGCGCGCCACCTGAGCGCCACCAGCGTGGTAGCCACCCTCGTACTGGCCGTGTTGGACACGGCCAGCCTGACGAATCTGACTGCGGGGCTTGCCGCCATGGCCAGCAACCCAGCAGCCTTTGTCGCGGCCCTGAACGCTAATTTTGCGAAGCAGACGCCGCCGCTGCCCACCTCCACCTGCACAGTTAGCGCGCCGAGGGTGGTAAACAACGCGGTGTCTAAGCTGAATAGCATCGAGGCGCTGTGCAGAGTGGACGCCTCTGCCTGCAGCTCCAACCAGGCTGCACTGCTGAACCAGACGCTGGCTAGCGTCAATTTTCTGACTATCAACTCCTCCGCTGTGAATCAGGTTGCAAGCGTGACACTCGCCCTCGCCTCTGCCGGCCAGATGGACTCCTCCACGCAGGCGACAGCGCTGGGCATCCTGAGCAGCATCAGCGGCTCAGGCACCGCCGTGCAGGCTAACGCGGCGCAGACCATCACCAGTACGCTGTCACTGGTGGCCGAGTCGGGCACTGGCGGCGGCGTCTCCAGTGCCGTGACGGGTGTTCTGGACTCGCTGGCCAACAGCGCCTCACAGAGCCTCGGCCCCGGCTCGGCGCCCATCATCCTCAGTTCCAGCAGCATCAACGCGTCGGTGTCGGTGAGCGCCCCAGGGACCATGCCCTCAGCCGACAGCTTCAGCGGCGGCGACTGCAGCGTCTCGGCCCTGCCCGCCAACGCGCTGGACGGGGCGAACGGCAGCGTGACCACCAAGTTCAATAGCCTGGCTTTTGACAGCAACGGCGGCGACAACACCAACACGATGCGCTTCGCCTTTGCAAGCGCCGACGGCTCCGAGATCCCCGTCAACAACCAGGTGGCGCCCATCGTCTTCAACCTGCCCCCCGTGGACGGCCCCAGCGCCCCGGCCGGGCGCCGCCGCCTGCTGGCCGAGTCTGGCGAGCAGGCGCTGTGCCAGTACTGGAGCGCAGCCTCAAGCTCGTACACGCAGGTTGGGTGTGTGGGCGTGCCCAACCCCGCACCGCCGGGCCACAACCTGAGCTTCGTGGCCAACTACCGTACGCCAGACGACACCAGCCTGCTCATGTCCTGGCAGATCAGCGGCCCGCTGGCGGACGGCTGTTGCTCCTTCCTTCTCAACTGCAGCGACCCCGAGGTGCAGAACATGACCTTCCCGCTGAACCCCTACGACGCCATCGGCCAGCCGGTCATCAAGTGCGCCGACATTGCGGCTGTCAACCCAATCACGGGCACCAAGGCGCTGCGCCTGTTCACAGGCCCCACCTGCGGGCTGCTGGACCCGCAGAACGGGGCCGGCTGCTACTGGAACGCGACAACGCAGTCCTTCTCTGGGCTTGGCTGCGTGTCGCAGGGCCCGACGCAGTGCATGTGTCGCCATCTCACTGATTTCGCATCTGCTCGCAAGCCAACCATCAAGACAGCCTCGCTGAGCGACATGATGGCCTTGTCGCCCAACGACCTCCTCACGAAGCTGAAGTTCTTGTTCATCACAGTGATGGCGCTCTTCGGGTTTATGAACCTGGGCGCCATTGTGGGCTTTGGCATGGACCGAAATGAGAAGGTGGATCTGCTGAGGCAGTTGAAGCAGACCGAGTGCGGCTTCCGCCTGGGGCCCAGCGACGAGTGGGTGTGGCGCCTCACGCACGAGCCGCTGCGGGGCGACGTTGCCGCACCCGAGGGCACCAGCGTGGCGCTCTGCGCCGTCTTCGGCATGCCCTTCGCGCGCCTGCGCGCCGCGCTGCCGGAGGAGCTGATGAGCGGTCGCATGGCGCACGCCGTGGGGCGCAAGACGGGCATGAGCGTGTCGGGCATGGTCAAGGACCAGGAAGCGCAGGCAAAGATGCTTGACCACGTCATGGACGGCCTCAAGTCCTGCCTGCGCTGCCGCGGCGCTGCGAGCGCCGACTCCGAGGACGCCTCTTCCGAGGGGGTGGACATAGAGAGCGTGATGGAGGACGGCGAGGACGGAGCACAAGCTGGCGGCGCGGGCGGCAAGCTGACCAGCGCTGACCTGGTGGGCACGGCGCTGTGCTTCGCCTTCATCATGAGCTGCAACCTGCTGTCGTCACGGGAGCTGGACGCACGCTTCCAGGCTGCGGCGCGCGCCTTCCGCAATGTCCACTCCGGCTGCGACTGGGACTTCCCTGAGCTGTACGACAAACTGTCCGTGATGATGGCCTCCGGTAACCTCAACTCCCGCACCGACTGGTTCAACCGGGCGCGCATGTGGCGCATGATCCTGGGCCAGTCGCGCCAGGGCTACTGGGAGCCCAGCCGCAGCGTATCGCTCTCGCTGCTCGCCTGCGAGCCGGAGGAGCTGATACGAGCGGCGCACCTGCCCAAGCGCAAGTATGTGCTTCTGGGCAAGATTGCCGAGATTCTGTTGGGCGACTCGGACGTAGACCTCTCAGACGAGGACGACGTGGCCCACGACTTCAGTGCCGAGGCAAAGGTGGTGGGCTCTCTGGGCCAGGCTGCGGAGGGGCTGCTGCCCAAGTTCCAGGCGTGGCGCCAGCTGGCGGTGCAGGGGCGCACGCAGCGCTTTGCCGACCGCGGCTTCCAGCGCTCCGAGGATGAGGCTGTGGACTGCATCCTCACCGGCGTCCCATCCTCCATCGTGCTCACGCTGCCGCGCAGCCTGCTGCTGGCGGCGCGCGGCGTGCGGGTGCCGACGGAGGAGGAGGATGAGGAGCCCCACATGCTGGACGGCGTGCAGGCAGCACAGCAGCCTTTGTCGGCGGAGCAGGTGGCCGCCGCCGTGTCAGCCTCCAAGCCCGGCTTGTTTCAGCGCATGGCGAAGCGGCGCCCCAAGATGGCGACCCCAGGGGTCCTAGATGAGGGCGTGCCGGTGGAGGAGTCGTCAACGTCTTCTGGCGAGCCGGAGCCGCTGCCCCTGGTGCCGACGCTGCGCGAGCAGCTCGAGTCGCTGGCCAGCGAGCTGCACGAGCAGCGCGCAGCGCAGGAGACGCTCAGCGTGGTGATGAAGGTGGCCGACGAGGCTGCACGCCGCGACGACTTGTTTGACGAGGAGGCCTCCGACTCCGGGCAGGGTGGGAGCGGAAGCTGGGAGCCGTTTGGCCAGGCGATTGCGGAGCGCGTGTGGACCACCCTGCTGGTGCTCTCCGTGCTGCAGCGTCAGGACGAGAGCATGCTGTTCAGCGCGGAGGAGGACCCCGTAGAGCGCACCATCGTGGACGGTGGGCGGGAATGGTTGCAGGCGCAGGCGCGCAGTCACCCGCTGCTGGCGGAGCTGCTGCAGCCCGATGCACTGCCCGCCGCTGCCGACAAGGTCACCGCACGCTGGCAAGCGGTTCTGAACAACCGCGTGGCAGAGCTGCGCGGCACGGAAACCATCAACAGTGGCATGTCGCTCAGCCACATCCAGCGGGTGAGCGCCGAGCTCTCGCGCTCTGTCATGACCAAGCACGACACCTTCAGCACATTCCTGAAGCCCGCAATGGACGGCCTGCAGCGCTGGCAGCTCTTCATGATCTTGATCACGCTGGTCATGTCCTCCTTGCTGGTCAACATTTGGATGTACTACAGCCGGGGCGCCACATGCTGCGAGGAGGTGCAGCTGCTGCTCGCCTGCGACCCCGCGCCCGCCCCCTGCCGCGGCTTCAAGGGGGACTGCGGCGACATCGCGAGCCAGTTCCAGGAGATGCTGTTCGTGGACCCCTGGGCGGAGCCGCAGTGCGTGCCCGCCAATCCGGTGCGCGACTGGGTGTGCCACGCCTTCCCAGACGAGGAGAACCCCATCGACACCATCATCGTGGGCTTTATCGCAATCGCAGTCGCGCTCCCCGGCGCCCTCTTTTTGCAATCCGCGTTTGAGTTGAGCAACGAAGTGCCCACGCCCGACACGTGGCTGCTTTGGGACGGCTCCTACGCCAAGATGCTCATTGGCAGGGAGAAGCACAAGAACTGGCACTACACGGATGGGCAGCCGCCCAGCCGCTTCGTGCGCTGGTACATCCGCTTCCACTGCATGGGCGAAAATTCCATGATGACGGTGATCAACCTCTTCCGGCGCCTCTTCGCCTTCCTTACATGTCGCAAGGTGGCCTGGGAGCAGGAGGAGGGGGATGATGCCAGCGAGGTGGACAGCGCGGCTGAGAGGGCTCAGGCTGCGAGCGAGGCGCGTGCGCAGGGTATTAAGAAGCGGCTGCTTGCAAGCGCGGGCCTGATTATGCTCTACATCACCTGGCTGATCTTCGCCTGGTTTACCTTCACCTACGGGCTGCTCATCTACAACACGCTGGGCGCCAAGGCTCAAGACGAGTTTAGCAAAAGCTGGTGCGAGCGCTCGTGGGGCGAGCCGCAGCACAGGCACTGACGCGCTCGCTCATCCTAGGGGGATCTCCTATGGCATGGACAATGCCACGCAGTGGAAGGACATCATGAAGGATTCGATGTACGCGGTAATCATCCTGCTCATTATGGAGCGCCTCATGCTTACCCGCCACGGAGGGTGGCTGGAGGGTGCGTGGCGCTGCACTCGGGCGTCGCCTGTTGCGCCCTCCTCTGACGCGTGCCGCGCCTAGAACACATCGACTTCTTTTCTATCCAAGCCAACCTGTATACCGCCAAGGTGTGCAGCTTCAGCCAGCAGATCCGCACGTTCATCACCTATCAGCGCCGCCTAGAAGACTGATAAGCACCGCCGCTGTATTATATGTTGACGATTTTGCCGCGCTAAACGTCGCGCTCGCGCTCTACCGACGGTCGTCGGTCGTCGTCGCAACAACGAACGCGGCTCCTTAAAGTTGAGCCCTAGGGGTGGTATTTGTCTGCCTCGCGCGTAACTGCACGCCGTGAGGAGGGAGCGTGAAGGATGGAGCGAGCAGAGGCCGAGGCTGACGCGAAGCACCTGGCTGAGCTGCTGGAGGCTGTGTCTGTGTCACAGGATGCAGACAGCACCGCCGAGGAGCGCGAGAGCGAGAGCGAGGTGACGCCCGCACAGACTGCTGATAGCAGTGCTGCTGAGGCGCACGAGGGCAAGGACGAGGGCGAGGTGCCTCCCACGCCGCCGCCTACGCCTGCATCGGGCGCCGCAGATGACGCGGCTGCTGCGACGCCAACTGGTGCGTCTTTGGGCCTGTGCTCCCTCATGTCGCCCTCACTCGGCCCTGCGCAGAGCCCTGTGCGGAGGCTGCGCCGCTGCGCGTCGGCCTTGTCTTCAGCGCGGAGATGGAAGCGCACGCTGGGCCACCAAACCATCCCGAGTGCCCCGCGCGCCACGAGCGAGTGGTGGCGCGCTTCAAGGAGTCGGGGCTGATGGCGCGCTGCGTGCACATCGCGCCCCGACCTGCCACGGACGAGGAGCTGCTTCGCGCTCACTCGCAGGCGCATCTGGAGCACCTGGCGTCGCTGTGGGTGGCGGACGGGACTGCGGTGCAGACGGCGGGCGACCTGTACTGGTGTGAGAGCACGCACGCTGCTGCACGCCTCAGCGCCGGGTGTGCGGTGGAGGCGACGCTGTCGGTTGTGCGAGGGCAGCTCTCCTCAGCCTTCGCAGTCATCCGCCCTCCCGGTCACCACGCCGAGTGCGAGCGTGCAATGGGGTTCTGCTACCTGAACAACGCCAGCGTCGCATGCTTGGCGGCGCTGCAGGAGCCAAACGTGGATCGCGTGCTCATTCTCGACTGGGATGTTCACCACGGCAACGGCATCGAGTCCATCCACTACGATGACCCGCGCGTGCTTTACATCTCGCTGCACCGCTACTCCACTGACCCGGGCTCTTGGTTCTACCCGGGCACGGGCGCCAAGGACGACGTGGGCGCCGGCGCTGGAACTGGCTTCAACGTGAACATTCCATGGCACGAACGCGGAGGAGGAGATGCAGACTACCTGGCGGCCTTTGAGCTGCTAGTGTGCCCCATCGTGACAGCCTTCGCGCCCTCACTCATCCTCATCAGCGCCGGCTACGACGCCGCCCAGGGCGACCCTCTGGGCGCTATGAACCTCAGCCCCGACGGCTACCGCGCAATGACGGATCGGCTGGTGTGCCTGCAGGCTCAGGGCAAGGTTGTGGTGCTGCTGGAGGGCGGCTACAACCTGTACAGCACCGCGCACAGCGCCGAGGCGACGCTGCGTGCGCTGCTGCGCGAGGAGGCGCCCGCTGGCGGAGGCGGGCGGGCGCAGCCGCGGCCCAGCACAGCGGATGTGCTGCGCGCGGTGCTGGCCGTTCAGCGGCGCCACTGGGGCGAAGCGCTGCTGGGGAGCGACCCAGACGCCTTCTTCGCGGCGCTGCACGTGGCCGCGCTGCGGGTGGCGGAGTCTCCGCGCAAGACCCCACCCCGGCTGGCAAAGGCGGCGGCGCAGGGCGCGTAGGGGCGGACAGGACGCTCTTTGTTAGCACTAGACACTAGACTGTAGCTTCGTGAGAGAGGTAGAGAGGTAAATCGTGATCGGATGTGGGCTACTATGACACAAACGCACACAAACGTGAGGTAAATCGTTAGTTAGGTTACACAGTTTTCACTCGTCCTGGCGCTCCCCGTCGCGCGACTGGGGCCTGTAGACGGTGGGCGTGAAGGCCCCTCCCGGGGGCGTGCCGGCCCGCGTGGAGGGTGGCGGCGTGACGCTCTTTGCACGCGCGGCGGAGGCGTACGACTTGCGCGCGGCGGCCACGGCCAGCGCGGCGCTGTTGGGCTGCGCCGTGTTGAGGTGGGTGCCGCCGCCGCGCAGCGAGGCGGCCCAGTCCAGCCGGCCGGGCGCAGGGCTGGCGTCGCCGACGACGCTGCCCTCGCGCGCCACGGCGGGCGCCCTGCCCGCGCTGCCCGCGCTGAAGCTGCGCTCCCGGGCGAAGGAGGAGCCCGTGGGCGAGCCGGGGGGCTTGCTGCCGCCAGCCTGGCCGCCGGCGGCGCTGAGGCTGGCGGCGCTCTGCTCGCAGGTGAGCCCCCCCCCGGTGCTCACGCGCAGCGACGCCTCGCCCAGGCGCGTGGCGCCGGCTGCGAGCGCGCCGGGCGCGTCCGCCATGCGCCGCCGCAGCGCCTCAATGCCAGCCTCGGCGTGCACGCGCGCCGCCAGCGCCTGGTCCAGGCGGTCGCGCAGCGCAGCCGCGTCTGAGGAGAGCACCCGCGCCTCCAGCGCCGCCGCGGACGCAGCCGCGCGCGCCTGCTGCGCCTCCGTCAGCGCAGCCTGGAGCTCCGCCTGCGCCTCCGCCTCCGCCTGCGCCTTGGCCTGCGCCAGCTGCTCGAAGCGCCCAGCCGCGCCGACCAGCTGGGCGTCTCGCACCCCGCACCCAGCGCAGGGCATCTCCAGGCGCGCGGACGCCTGGTGGGCGCGCGCAGCCTCCGCGTCCGCATCCGCGCGCGCAACCGCCAGCGCGCTGCCGTGCATGGCCCGCAGCGCATCCAACTGAGCGCTGGCGTGCGCGTCGCTCTCCTCCAGCGCGCACCGCAGCTGCGCGCATGCGGCGCAGGGCTGCGCGGGCTGCTGCTGCTGCGCTGCGTGGGCGGCCAGGGCGTCCTGGGCGCGAGAGAGGCGACCCTGCAGCTGTGTGCAGGAGGGGCAGGGCTGCGCCAGCTCCAGCCGGGCCTCCACCAGCTGCCCCGTGGCGCGCTCCGCGGCGGCGGCGGCGTCCAGCAGGCTGAGGCGCGCCTCGGCCAGCTGCGCCTGCAGCTGCGCGCACGGGGCGCACGGGGCGCCGCGCTGCTCCGCCGCCGAGGCCTGCAGCTCCGCGCAGCGCTGCGCCTCGCGGTCCGCGTCTGCGCGCGCCACCGCCAGCGCCGAGGCGTGCACGGCGCGCAGGGCGGCGAGCTGCTCCGCAGCAGCCGCCTCGCCAGCCGCGCGCGCCGCCCGCTGCGCAGCCTCCAGCGCGCTGCAGTGCTGCGCCTCGCGCTGCGCAGCCTCCACCAGCGCCGCCCAGCACACGGCGGCGACGGCGGCGGCGCGCGCGGCGTCGGCGCGCGAGTCCGCCGCACTGCGCGCCTCGTGCGACGCCGCCAGCGCCTCCAGCGCCTCCTCCCGCAGCGCCGCCTGGGCCAAGCCCGCGGCTGCGCGCTCGGCGGCCAGCGCGGCGGCCAGGCGGCCAGCCCACTCGGCCGCCGTAGCCTCCTTTGCAGCCGCAGCAGCCTCCTCCACAGCCAGAGCAGCAGCCGCCTCGTGCGCCTGGCTGATGCGCTCCAGCCGCGCCTCGTACATGGCGTCGCGGGCGCCGCGCACGGAGGGGCTGAGCGCCAGCGCCGACGCGGACAGAGACTCTGCCACTCCGCCCAGCGCCTCCGCCCACCGACGCAGCTCGCTGCGCAGCAGCGGCGGCGCGGCAGCCACCGAATCGCAGGCGCACTCAGCCTCCGCGGCCGCGAGGCGCGCGCCCTCTGACGCCGCAGCGGCGGCGGCGGAGTCGCGCGGATCAACCACGTTGGCATCTGTGTCAGCCGCAGCGCGCCATGCCACGCGCATCGCGCCCGTGGCCACGCGCAGAGCCTCGGCAGCGGTGCCGCAGGCCGAGTCCGCCTTTGCGGCTGCCGCCGCCGCCTCCCGGGCCAGCATCTCGGCAACAGCCTCCTGCATTGCCAAGCTTCTGGCGCGCTCAGCCTCCCACTCGGCCTCCGCCTCGCTCAGAGCAGCTGCTGTGTCGCGCTTCAGCTGGTCGCGCTCCAGGGCGGCGGCCTGCTGCGCGGCTGCGGCCTTTGACGCAGCTGTGCGGAGCGCAGCCTCGTTCTCCTCCCGCGCGCGATACAGCTGCGCGCGAATCTCCGCATGCGCAGCCTCCCCGTCCGCAATGGCGGCGGCGGTTGCGGCGTGCGCGGCAGCGAGGTGCGTGGCCTGCTCGGCGGCGCGCCTGGAGAAGGCGCCCGCCGCAGCATCAGCCTCGCCCAGCGCGCGCCGCCGCGCCTCTGCGGCCGCGCTCTCCATGCTGGCCAGCTCGCGGCGTAGCTGGGCGCAGGGGCCGCAGGGCGCCAGCGCGTCCGCGCGCGTACGGGCAGCAGCTGCCTCCGCAGCCTCGCAGCGAGCCGTCAGCGCCGCCAGCTGCCTCGCGTGCGCGTCCTCCATCGCCGCCATCGCCTGCGCAGCTTCCGCGGACGCCTGCGCGCGCGCGCGATGGGCGGCCGCCTGCTCGGCCTGTGCGCTGGCGAGCGCGGCGGTCCCCACAGCCTCCATCGCCTCGCCCCGTGCGCGCTCCGCGTCCCCCTTGGCGCCAGCAAGCTGCTGCGAGAAAGCGGCCGCCTGCTCCGCCAGCGCCTGCCTGGCCGCGTCGGCGGCGGCCGCCTCCCGGCGCTGCGCAGCCTGCACGGTTGTGTCCAACTGCGCGGTGAGCGCCGCGCACTGCGCCGCCGCGGCTCCCAGCTCGGCGCCGTGGCGCGCCTTCAGAGCAGCCAGGCGCGCCGCAGCGCCGCGGTCAGCCTCCGCGCGCGCGGCGGCGGCGGCGGAGTCTGTGCGACTCATCCCAGACTTGAGCGTTCGCAGCTCAGCCTCCAGAGCGCGCACTCGCTCCTGCGCCGACGCAAGCGCCGCGTGCGCCTCGCCGTTGGCGCTCGCAGCAGCCAGCGAGGCGCGCAGGCGCACCAGCTCCGCGTTCAAGGTTGCAATCTGCGCGGCGGCGGCATCAGCCGCGCGCTTGCTGCTCGCCAGCGCGCTGTTGTGCTCACGGATCAAGGCGCGCTTCCACAGCTCGCCGTCCGCGTCGCCCAGACGGTGGCTCTTCAGGGTCGCCTTTTCCAGCTCCAGGTCGCCCTGCAGTGCGCATGTGAGGGCAGTGTGTGGGGAATTCAGCCCAACACCCGTCAAGCGCGCACCGACGCCTTGGCCGCTTTCACCGCGGACGCGCCCGGCGAAGGAGACGCAGGCGGATGTGCCGGTGCAGTGAAGGTGAGAGAGGTCTGCGAGCGTGGGTGGGCGTGTCAGCAATTAGCCCTAACCGGTGCATGTTGTCTCCCCCACTCGGAGCACTGCCGGGTATCGCGCACGCCTGCTGCGCGCTGCGCGCACGCACCGGCGTCATGGTTGCTCTGCTTCGGAGTTGCAGCCCGCAGAGCAGTGGGTGTCAGGGCACTCCCTTGGCTTCCCAGCTCGGGTGTTCCGCGCAACAGCCCCCACGCGGAGCCACCGAGCGCCTGCAACGGCACAGCAACAGCCAGGCGGGCGGAGGAGACTGGCAGCGCGGACGGGACGCGCCTCCTTGTGTGTCGCCTTACGCTGAGTTGTGCAATTCAGAGTCGTTCTTCTTCGGTGGGCCTCGACCTCGACCGTGCGTGCACTGTACGACAGGCGCTCAAGCTTTACGTAAGCTCAATGTAAGCGCTAGATCCCTAGGGCCCAGATCTGTACGACTCGTGAGCGCAGCTCCACAACACATCACACTTCGCGCCGGATTGCGTCCGTGATTGTCGGCGGTAAAGGCTCCGCCGCAAAGGCTTCGGTGAAGCGATAGGCCTCGTTCTCGCGCACTCCGACCCGCTTGTACAGCTCCCATGGCCCCCCATAGGCCATGCGCAGGCAGCCATAGATTGGGAAGATCATGGGCTTGTTGTAAATCAAGCGAAAGTGGTACACCTGCTCGAACTCCGCCTCAAAGTCTAGCCGTTCTTGCCGCCCGCGAACACTCATAACGTTGTTTGCAGAGGGAATGTCCGTCAACCGCGCGTTGATCAGGATGACTGGCCGGTTGCCAGCAGCCTGGCAGAAGGCGGCCAGCGGTCCGTGGATGGAATGGCCGTTCATGTTTTGCGGTGCTATGCAGATGAAGATGTCGTCGTCCTCCGCTGCTGCGTCCTCTGCTGACAGGCCACCAACGCGAAGCAGGCCGGCCTCACGCAGGTCGTTGGCAGCATCGCCCCAGTCCATACCCTCCAGCAGGCGCCGCACGCCGTTGAGGGCCAGAGGCACAGCAGTGAACACTCCCGTTCCCATGGCGTGCTGCACGCAGACGCGCACCCGCTTTCCGTCCGCACACAGCGCGTTGACGAGCTCGCGGACGCCCTCCAGCAGCGTGCCTATGCGATAGGTGTCGAGTTCAACGTTGAGCTCAGGCATCTCTTGGAAGGTGCGCATGCGCGTCTTGCCGTCACGCACAGCAGCCACCACCTAGTGGGGCGAGTGAGCGAGGTGCGTGTGCGCGAGGCGCTGCGCGTACCGACGACGCCAGCTCCGTGTAAAAGTGCTGACGCAGCGCAGTGTGGTACGGCACGTTGTTTAGCAGCGTCGGACACGCGAACTCGCCCACCGCGTGCCCGCCGGCACCTCCGGGCGCACCCTTCTCCAGCCGTGACGCAGCGTTCGCCACACAGCGCGCGGCGCCGCGGCTCAAGCAGGGCGCTCTCGCTCTCGCGGCCTGGGCGGGCAGGCCACACGCGAACATTGTGCGCAGCCGGGGAGCTGGGAGCACGCGAGATAGCAGGGCGTGAAATGATGCACTCATCGCAGCAGGCGCAGGCAGGTCGTACCGCCCTGTATCGTGAGAAATGAAACTCGTTCAGGAAAAGGACCCCAAGTACTTGTTCGATAGTCGATGGCCAAGTACTTGCAAGTACTTGCAAGTACTTGAGCAGGGCCTCAAGTCCATGCGCTCGAACAGACTCGAACGTATTCGATTCGAACAGCAGGTGTGCGCCTCAATGCCACGATAGATCACCGCCGAGGCTGGGCGTCTT
>Ga0208951_1000558_pt1 | contig 17143 bp, 16 predicted proteins | sample GreLakmeMI27MSRF_FD_187702 | JGI IMG/M metagenome (GOLD analysis project Ga0208951, IMG submission 187702) | Freshwater lentic microbial communities from great Laurentian Lakes, MI, USA - Great Lakes metaG MI27MSRF (SPAdes) | ecosystem: Environmental > Aquatic > Freshwater > Lake | place: Great... | reverse complement strand
GATCCCCTGGAGCCGACTGCCCTACACGCGCGCGCACTACCGCCAGGAACGACTGGCCGCGTACCGCAACTACGTGCGTGCGGCCGGCGGCATCCAACCTCCCGCTCTCCTCCCTGCCGCTCTCCCGCCCTCCCACCCGACTCTGACGACTCGACTCCCTGTCCCGCGTGCGCCAGGTGAATTGCCCGGACCTGCCGCACGATGCACTACACCAGGTGCGTGGCGCTCGCGTGGGCTCCTGCCGTGGACTTTGCGAGGTGACCCACTCCTCTGCCTGTGGTTGTGCCAGGAGTGCGCGCCGCTGCTTGAGGACGCGCAGCTGTTCACCTTCCGCCTCAACTCGCGCGTGCCACGCAGCCAGAGTGCGCCGCGCCGCGCTGCTGCTCCTCACTCTGTCTGCGTCTCACCTCTCTGCTCTTCACCCCCAGTCGTGCACTTCCAGCTGCGCAACCTGGTGTGGGCCACCAGCCATCGCGACGTCTACTTTGCAATCGAGGGCGGCGTGCAGCACTGGGACGCCGTGCGGCGCGTGAGCAGCCGCGCGCTGGAGCTGGAGCGAGGCGTGCAAGTGAGCACCCTAGCAGCGCGCCAAGATGTGGGCCTCCTCGCCGCGGGAGGCTTCGCGGGAGAGATGGTGGTGAAGAACCTGCACACGGGCGCGCAGGGACGACCCTGGGCTGCTCGCCAAGGAGGAGTGCACTCCAGCCGTCTTAGCGCAGACGACGACGCAATCACCAACGCCATCCACATCGCGCCCATCGGCCCCGGCGGCGCCGCCACCGCGCTGCTGGCGTCCAACAACGACGGCCTGGTGCGCAGCTTCGACGCGGACAGCATGAAAGAGGCGAGCAAGTGGCGCCTGCCGTGGGCAGTCAACTTCAGCTGTTTGTCGCCGTGCGCGCGCACTGCGCTGTGCGTGGGCGACGACACGGACGCGCTGCTGGTGGATGCGCGCAGCGGGGGCGTGGCAGCGCGGCTGGAGGGGCACCTGGACTACAACTTTGCGGCGGCGTGGCATCCGGACGGCACCCAGTTTGTGACGGGCAGCCAGGACCGCACCTGTCGCGTGTGGGACCTGCGCCAGCTGCAGCGCGCGCGGCGCGTCCTAGCGGGGCGCCTGGGCGCCGTGCGCTCTCTGCGCTACTCCGACGACGGCGCGTTCCTCGCCATGGCGGAGGCTGCCGACTTTGTGAGCCTCCTGGACGTGGGCGCCGACTACGGGCGCGCGCAGGCGCTCGACTTTTTCGGGGAGGTTGCCGGAGTGAGCTTCTCACCAAACGACGCGCAGTCGTTCTTCGTGGGCGTAGCGGACCTCACATACGGCAGCCTGCTGGAGTTCCAGCGCGCCGACCCACAACAACGCTTCATCAGCCTCTAGACGCCGAGCGCACAGACGCTAGCAACGAATTGAACAACGCGTGGCAAAATTAGCCAGTTCCTCGCTCGTCCGACCGTACCGGCGGCAGTGAGCGGCGCCCCCGGTAGACGCGTATTTGCCCTGCCATGGCGTCTACTGAAGGTGAGCTGATGACGCTGAGAGTGCGCCGCACTGCGCCGGACGAGGTTGAGCACTCCATGTCTGTGCTTCCGACCGCGACGCTATCCTACTTCAAGCAGCAGCTGTCCCTGGTGTGCGGCGTACCTGTGGAGGCGATGCGCCTCATCTTCCGAGGCCACATTTTGGCAGACAGGGGGCCGAGCGGAGACGCCCTCACGCTCGCCTCGCACGGCCTGGAGGACGGCCACGTGATTCACCTGGTCACGCGCGCCGTAGGCACCGGTGCGTGGCGCGCCAAAGCGACTCCGATGCGTTGGAGAGCGGTCTTCCTCAGCCTTCTGGAGTAGGGTTGCTTCTCCTCTCCTTGTTCCTCACTCTCCCTCTCTCACGCGCCTCCAGGGGACTTGCCCACGCAGCAGCAGACGCCGGGGTCGTGGGGTGAGCCGGTGCGCTCATGTACCGGTGTCGTCGTCGTCACCTGTCTACTCGTCGCCTCGTAGACTAAGCGAAGCCCGTTGCCACGCAGGCCAACCCTGGACTTGGCGGGCCCCCTGGCGGTATTTTTCAGCAGATGATGATGAACGAGCTGTCCAACGCGCTGCAGCAGCAGCTGCAGCACGGCTTGTTAGCGCAATCGCAAGCGCAAGCGCAGCAGGTGCAGGTGCAGCCGCAAGCTGACTTGTCCGCGCCGCTGAACACGATCGAGGTCTTCATGGAGCGGCTGGGCGGCACGCTGGAGCGGGCTTCCTCGAACCTGCGCGTGGAGGCGCCACCGGTGGTTCCCGCGGTACCCGCCACGCGTCTGGTGTCGCACAGCAGCGTGGTGTGCGACGGCTGCGGCGCCGCGCCAATCTCTCGGCGTCGCTTCAAGAGCGTCTCCCGGCCGGACTACGACCTGTGCGAGGCGTGCTGTGCGTCTGGGCGCTACGCTGAGCATGGACCGTTCACGTGCCTGGAGCTGCCGATTCCCGTGCTGGTGATGAGCGAGCACAACAACCCTTTGGGAGGCGGCCCCACCTCGTTCCCCACCCCCCCCCCAGATAGCCAGGCTCGCCTGGCGCGCTTGGGCGCCGCCCTAGGGGATGCAGAAGCCCTGGTGGGGCGCACGCTGCCTCTGATCTCCCGCGCCGGCGCTGCGCTGCGCTCCTCGCCGTCGCTCCAGGGCGCTGCGCGGCTGGACGCTCAGGCGGCTACGCTGCAGAGCTCAGCCGCGCTGAACGGCCTCGGCGCGCTCTGCCTGGAGCTTTCGCGCCTCCTGGGAGGCGTGCACCTGGGGGCATCTCACGCAGACGCAGCGCTCTGGCAGCGCGGGCCGGTCACATTCATCCAGTCGGACGGAGCGCAGCCAACCACGCACACCATGCACCCCGTGCACGCGCATAGCCAGACGCAACCGCACATGCTTGCCATCGGAATGGGACAAATGCCGGGATGGATGGCCATGCCCTTCATGCCGCAGATACAGCAACAGATGCAGCAGCAGATGCAGCAACAGATGCAGCAGCAGATGCAGCAGCAGATGCAGCAGCAGATGCAGCAGCAGATGCAGCAGCAGATGCAGCAGCCGCAGATGCCCGCGGGCGACGAGATGGCGGCGCAGCAGGCTGCGCGCGCCGCCATGTTTGGCGGGCCGATGGCTGGCGCAATGGGAGGGCCGCCCGGTCTCTCGGCGCAAGTGTCCTTTACCTTCGGTCCCAACGCGCCGCCGCCGCCGCCGCCAGGCGCGCCGCCCGGCAGCGCGCAGCCTGGCAGGCAGCCGGAGGCGGCGGTGGCGGCGGTGCTGCAAGGCTTGCTGCCCTATCTGCAGCAACTGCTAGGCGGCAGTGTACCCCTCAGCCCGGCGCAGCAGGGCCAGCTGGCGCAGCAGGTTGTGGATGCGGTGCCGCCGCTGATCCAACCGATCGTCCGAGAGGCCTTGGCTGGCGTTCTGGCGGGTGAGGGGATGTCGCCCAATGCGCTGCAGACTGCCAGCGCGGCGATTGCGGCGGCAAGTGCGGCGCTGAGTGCGACTGTCGCTGCGGCGGCTCAGCCGCCGCCGCCGCCGCCCGCGCCGCCGGGCGCGCCGCCAGCCTCCGCCTTTCCGGCGACGCCGAGCGCGCAGCCGCCAGGGGCTCGCCGCACGGTTCCCCGCTCGCCCTTCGACCTCACGCGCGCCTTCACCGGTGCGCGGGCCGCACAGCAGCAGCAGCAGCAGCAGCAGCAGCAGCAGCAGCAGGGGGCAACAGCATCTCCATCCGGTTCCTTTCCGCCGCGCGGGGCGTCGCCGCCGCCGCCGCTCATCTCAGAAGAGGCGGAGGAGAGAGAGGCGCATTCAGAGGTGCAGGAAGAGCCCGAGCCGGCGCCATCCCCGCCATCCCCGCTGGCTGCAATGCTCCCGGCGCGTCCCCTTCCCTCACCCTCCGCGGGGGCGCCGCCCGCGCCCCCCCCGACCCGCTCACCAACCCCCGTCGGGCTGGGTGCCCCCCTGGCCCCCCCGCGCCGCGCCTCCCGCCGCGCAGCCGCTGCAGCCGCTGAAGGCGCACCCCCGGTCCGCACCCTGCGCGCGCAGCCCCCGCAGCCGCCGCTGGACCTCGCCGCGATGCTCTCTAGCGGCGCCGGCGCCGGCGGCGGCGGCGACCTGGGCAGCATGATGAGCCAGATGGCCAGCTCGCCAGCCTTCCAGCAAATGGCGGGACAGATGCTGGGTTCGCTGTCCGGCGGCAGCGGCGGCGGCGGCGGCGGTGCTGACCTGGGTGCACTGTTGTCGTCCGTCATGGGTGCGCTCGGAGGTGGAGGCCCAAGCGGCCAGGCGGAGGCGCGCCGCCAGCGCCGGCGCCTGGTCGCCTCTGAGCCGTGGCTCGAGGAGCTTTCAGCTGAGGAGGGGCAGAGGTGGGCGCAGCTCATTGCCACTGACGAGGCCGCCATGGACGCCGGGCAGCCTCGCCACCTCAGCGATGCGTATGTGGCCTTTGCGGGACTACGACGCGCGTCGTCCGTGGAGGACACAGACTAAGCTGCTTTTGCATGCTCTCATCTCAATCATGAACTTGCCTGCGTCGTACGAGTGTCAGTCCGTCCCGCCTGTTTGCGCACCAGCTCGCCCCGCCTCGCGCATGCGCCTGGCTCGCGCACCGCTGTATTGCCTTCTGCGCCGCGCGCGCCACTCACCCCGCCCGCGTCCCCTCCGCTGCTGCTCCTCCGAGCCGCCCGCCATGGACAAGCCCCGTTTCACGCCCGCCAGCTTCATCGTGGACCGGGAGGAGGCGTTCGCGCCCCTGCAGTTGCGAAACCTTGCAGACGAGGTGCGCGGCGGCTGCCCTCTGCGCTCGCTCTCGCCCCTTCTCCTCACGCCCTTGCCACCCAGGTTGGCGGCGTGCGCGTGCGCCAGCACGTGAACCCGCTGTCCACGCGCAACATGGAGGTTGTGCCGCCGCCTCTATGGGCTGAACTGTTTCCGTCGCCTGCGCTGCCTCTGGTGCTGGACCTGGGCTGCGGCTCTGGCCGCTTCCTGCTCGCACTGGGCGGCAAGGACGGCGAGCGGGCGCGCAACCACTTGGGGGTGGAGATCCGCGCCCCGCTGGCGGTGCGCGCTGACGGGTGGGCAAAGTCGCTGACGCTGCCTCACGTGCGCTTCCTGGCCACCAACGCAAACGTCAACGTGCCAACCTGGCTGGCCGATTACCCAGGGCCTCTGGCACTCGTCTCCATCCTGCACCCGGACCCCCACTGGTGCGCGCGCCACGCAGCTCGCCTTAATGGCCCCGGCTGCAGCTCACACCCGCCCGCTTTGAACCACCAGGAAGACCAAGCACCGCAAGCGCCGCATCGTGCAGCCTGCGCTTGCGCGCGCGCTGGCTGCGCGCTTAAGCGTGGGCGGGCAGCTGTTTCTGCAGTCAGACGTGAAGGCTGTAGCTGAGGACATGGTGGCCGTATTCCAGTCGGTAGCCTCCGACCTGCTGGAGCTCCACCCGCTGCACTTTGGCCCGGGTGCCAGCGCGGACTGGCCGCCGCCTGAGGCTGCGCTGGTGAACCAGGGCGGGGATGAGCAGCGGGACGCAATGAGGCGTGCGCAGGCGCGTAAGCGCAAGGCTGCCGCCATGGCAGCATCTAAGGCTGAGGCACCCGGGGATGGGGGGGAGGCGCGTGGGGGCGCGGCCGAGGAGGGTGGGAGCGACAGCGAGAGCGACGATGAGGAGGGGGCGACGGGCTGGGCGGCGCTGCCCGGTAACGGGTGGCTGAAAGATAACCCGGTGGGTGTGCCCACTGAGCGTGAGCTGGGCACCGTCAAGAATGGGGGCCATTGCTGGCGCGCGCTGCTCGTCAGGAAGGAGACCGCCGCCCCGACTTCCACGGAGCAGACGGCCGTGTGATGCGCTTGCACGGGTGTCACTCATAACATGCGCCCCCTCGCCCAGCGCTCTAGCGCGCTCTAGATGTCCACGATGACGAAGATCTCTGCTGGCTTGTCGCTGGCAGCCTCGCGCTCGTGGATCTGCATGGCGCTGTATGTGATGGCCTTGATCTGCGCCTGCCAGTGAGTTTCGAGGACAATGCACGCGCGCGGCAGGCCAGCAAGCTATAAGGCACGCAGCACACCTCGGTGCCCTGCTCGTGCTTGCCCGGAACGAAGCGCGAGCCTCGCCTGTGTGGGGCGTGAGTCCAGCCGTCATGCAGGGCTTACGAGAGCTCTGGTGCGTACCCAACCACCCTCATGGTCCAGTTGCTGCGGTCGATTGCGTGGAGCTCCAACGTGCGCACCACCAAGAACTCAGTGCTGAACACAAACAGCAGCTCGTCTAAGAACGTAAACAGCAGCGACTGCATGTCGTGCGCCTCTGCGCGGCGAGCGCGTGTCAGCGGGCGCTCGTGCGAAGTCATAGGAAACACGCGCCCGACAGATTGAACACGTGCTCCGTGTCCTGCGCCTCCGCGGCGAAGCCCGACATGGGTGTCTGCAGCCGCGCAGAGTGAGAAGCCGCGTGGACGTGTGAACTGGAGAGAGAGAGAGACGGAAGGGAAGAGCGCAAGCCGCCGCCTTTGGCTTTCGCACCATGTAGTTGAACATGCACAGCGCAGTCCATCCAAACACCTCCTCCACCGTGTTGCCCCCTGCGTGGCGCACGCGTGAGCGCGTGCGAGCGAGAGTGAGGCTGCTGGGCCGCACAGGCGTGGAGCTGGATGTCGGCCGTGTGGTCCAGGTCTGAGCAGGCGGGCGCTGGTGAGCTGGCGCCGCTGGGCAGCCGTGCGCACGCAACGCACACTCGAAGTTCTGGTGGGCATCTTCAACCTCTCGCCAGGAAACCGTCACCAGCTGCGCTTCCGCCAGCTCGCCCGCGCCACTGCCAGGGTGCGCCCGCCCATCCGCCGCGTCGCCCGCCTCGCGCGAGCGCTTGGCGGTGCTGGGAGGCGCTGCGGGCGCCTCAGCCTCGACTCGCTCGCGGCGACGCTCGCGCGGAGCTCTCTGCGGCAACGCCTCCCAGGTCAACGCGTCCATCCCAACCGGCTGCAGCGAGCACGGCCCCGTTGATGATACCCCGGCCCAACAATTCGCGGGGACACACGCACGAACAGGGGACCGCAAGTGTCAGACGATGCGACATGCGAGATTGCGTCATTGCGAGTTGCGAGGCGACCTTCTGCCGCGCGCCAAAGATCACACGGTGTGTGCATGGCATTTCATGATTCAGTGCGGCTCCGTGAGTCCACAGTGGAAGAAAGCGTCTGCAAGCGAGATGAGGAGGTTCAGTTGTGGCAGCTGCGTAGCGCGGCTGTGCTCCCCATTCAGAGAGGCACGCAGCGCGCACAGCGTACGGCACATGTGTCGCAGCGCGGCTCCGGCGTCCGCGTCGAGGGGCGTGTCAACCCTGGCAAGCAGCGCAAAGAGCCACGCTGCGTGCGCCTCGCTCAGCTGGGAAGCTTCCTCAAGCCACCGGATGGCGTGGTGCAGCAGCGTGAGCGCGGTCACCTGCGGCGAGGAAGGGGGCTGTCAGAGCAAGGGGAGAAGGCGGACACCGGAAACCACTTGCCTCGTCGAACCAGGTTAACAAGCTCAGCGCGGGCGGGTGTCCCGCACACTCCTCGCCTGTGGGCGAGTGAGCCCAGCCCAGCGCATGTGGCGTGGCAGGCTGGAGCTTCCTGCACGCGCCTGACAGGTCCGCCCCGCCTGCGCCTGCGGCTCTGCCCAGGCAGAAACGGTGCCATCCAGCCGAGTCGCGCAGCCGCGGCAGCTCGAGCGGCGGCGCCGGGGGGGGCTCCACGGCGGCGGCCTCCACTGCGCGGCGCAAGGCCTGCGTGGGCGGAGGCGCTGTCAGTCGGCGCACGCTGTTGTAGCCCGCAACACCGACGCACCGCACGCAGCGCGGCGAACTGGGGTGCCAGCGCCTCCAGCCACGCAGCCTTGGGCTGCGCAGGGCGCGTGAGCTCCAGCCGGGGCGCTTCTGAGATGCCGCTGCGCACCTCGCTGCCAGCTGGCGCCGCCGCAAAGTCCTCCGGCAGCCGCAGGTACGCCGTACGACGGCAGTCGAACTGCGGCTGGCTCACCGCCGTGCTGCGCGTCACGTGCGGCAGGCGGGACGCCTCATGACGCACTCGACGTAGGTACTCTAAACCATCTGCTGGAGGCCCCGACTCATAGTCAGGCTCGCCCAGCGCCGGCAGCGCCAGCTGCGACAGTTCATCTGAAAGTGCCTCACTCATTGCAGAGGCGGGGGCTCCAACTGTTGAACGGGGTCATACGTGTTTGACCAAACATCCCTCGTCCCACGGTCCCAGCCAGCAGGCATAGTGGTGTCCCCGGCAGACGCGTGTCGCAGCCACAGACCCCCAACAAGATCCCTCTCCTGCCCGCCACTGCTGCGCAACTCGGCCCAAGGCTCCGCTCTTCCTCTGCTCCTTCGCTTCTGTTTTCGCTCCAATGGGGCGCCACAGCAAGCAGGCCGGCGGCATGGGCAGCGAGAGCCTGACACACGCTGAGCGGGCAGCTCTGGGCTACGGCACAGCGACTGAGCGGCTTGGCAAGGTGCGACAGTCACCGTACACACCCCTCCCTGCCGCGCTGACGGCTTTTGTGCCACAGGACAGCATCAAGGATTATGACGCCTGCGCGCTGTGTCTGCATCCGTGCGAGGTGCGTGGACAGGGTGTGCTTGGGAGAAGTAGGCAGACCTAAGGCAATGCGTGAACTCAGGACCCGGTCGTGACCCCGGAAGGGGTGCTATACGAGCGCGAGGTGATCCTGGAGAACCTGGTAAGCCAAAAGAAGGCTTGCGCGCAGAAGCAGGCGGCCTATGCCGCTCAGAGCGGCTGCGAGGCTGTCGCGGCGTCACAGGCTGCGGCTGCGGACCAGCAGGCCCGCCTGGACGCCTTCCACCGCCTCAACCACGGCGGCGGCGACGCAGGCGCCCGCAAAGGCGACGCACAGGCGCGCTCGGCGCACTCGGCGCAGCTCAAGGCGTTCTGGATGCCCGGGCAAACCCCCGACACGCCGCACCTCCTCGCACCGCCCAGCAGCCACACCCTCTGCCCCGCCACGGGAAACAAGCTGCGTCTGAAGGACCTCGTTGGCGTCAAGTTCACGCGCGTGCCGGGCGAGCAGGAGCAGGGAGTGGGGCGGTTCATGTGTCCGCTCTGCCAGGAGACCTTCACAAACGTGTCCCGCATCGTCGTCCTCAAACCCACCGGCCAGGCGCTCTCCGAGGACTGCTACCGACGCTTCGTGGAGCCGGAGGGACAGCACGAGGGCGTCAAGGTTCGCGCAAAGGATGTCATCCGCCTTGAGCGAGGGGGCACCGGCTTCGCGGCCACTTCGCAGGTTGAGGCCAAAACGTACACCCTGCTGGGCATCGGCTCCGGGTTGTCTGACAACCGAGGACAACACGCAGGCGGGCGGTCCCGGTTTGCAGGCATGCGGTTGCGCTAATGTAATGAGCTGCTGCTCACCAGAGTCCTGTTCATCAATCTGTGCGTCACTCATGCGCGCACATTGACGCCACAGAGGCGAGTGCGTCTCCCCCGCCTAACGCATCCACTGCCGTGAACGTCAATCTCCCGCTGGCCGTCTCCAAGTGCAACAGGCTGAGCGCGCGTCCCTTCTGTGCGCCTGCTTCCTGCCGCGCGTGTTGTACGTCCCGCAGCGCAACGACTCGGCGCGCTCGTCCAAAGGCGCCGTGGAATGCCACATAGCTTCCTGTCAGGTACAACTGCCCTTGCGCCTGCACGCCGCCAGCCTCGCTCAGCATCACCGGCGAGGTGGCGATCACCTCGGTTTCCCCGGCCAACTCAGGGAAGCGTGTCGCAAACAGGCTACGTGCCAGCGCGTTGATGCCGCCTGCGCCAGCCTCGCTGGCGGGCGCCGACGGCGCCACAGAACCAGCGGGCGCCGACGGCTGCTGCGCTTGCCGCTGCGCTGAGGCGGCCGCGGCGCCGGAGATTGCCTGCATGGCTGTGCTCGCGAGCATGGCAACATAGACCCAGTTGAGCACGGGCAGTCCAAAGGCGCCCTCGAGCGCCTTGGCACAGGCGATGACGGGCAGCCAAGCCATGGCGCGTCGCAGCTGTGGGCTGGCGGGCAGCGCTGCGGTCCAGGAGGAGAAGAGCTGTGCCCAGCGGGCGCGGCCGGTGGCGCTGCATAGCGAAAAGACCGTCACCAGCGCGGCTGCCACGCTGGCGGAGGCCACCACGCTCTTGAGGGTCAGCAGCTCCGGGCCGAGCGGTGGAGAGGCGGCGCAGGGCGGGACTCGGCGGCGTGCGCTGGCCGCTCTGCAACACCGCGCCCGAGACGGCGGGGCCAAACGAGCACGTCCAGGCCCGCATAGCGCCCTTGGGCACACGGCCAGAGACATCGATACGCGCGAGTGAGGCAAGCAGGTTGGCACTTAACGTACAACAAGCGGCAATAATAGGCAGCAGCAGCAGTGGCGGCGTCGTCGCGTCATGGCTGACTGGCTTCGAACCTCCGATGTTCGATTTCTCAGTTTCCCAACACACCTCGCCTTCTCCGTGTAGGCGATGGCGACTGATGAACGTGACGCCTGGGCCGCGAAGCTGCGCCTGCTGGTGCGTGCTGCCTCTCTATGCCCCGCGCGCCTCCTGTGACTCCTCCCGCGCACAGGTGAGCCCGGCTGGCGCTGTGAACAGCGACGGGTCGGTGAAGCAGGAGTTCTTCAAGCCTCAGAAGGCGCGTGGGAGTTGAACGCAGCCAAACGCACAGCGCTCCCGCCCTGACGCCCTCCCCAGGTGGTTTTCGTGGCGGACAAGAAGTGGGGGGACTCCGAGCGCGACAGGCTCTACGAGGCGCGTGTGGAGCCCTAAGGCCTTTTGCCACGAGCGCCTCCTCACGCTCTGCGTTTTCGTTCCCCCCAAAAGGGACTGCAGCAGCTGGGCGTGGGCGCGTGGAAGGACATCCGCGCCTCGCTGCTGCCCGACTGGGACGAGACGGCGCTGCGCGTCAAGGCGTCGCGGCTGCTGGGCAGCCAGAGCCTGGCACGCTACGCCTCTTGGAAGGGCGACCGAGCGGCTGTGGACGCGGAAAGGGAGCGCAACCGGGTCATCGGGGAGCGCACAGGCACCTGGAAGAGCGGCGTGCTGGTGGAGGACGACGCGGGCAGCGTGGCCAAGGCACTTGCAGAGAGAGAGGAAGGCGCAGGAGAAGAACAAGCAGCCGCGCCCGCAGCGGCCAAGAAGGCACGCAAGAAGGCGTGAGACCAACAAACGCATGTGCACATAGGCAGCACCCAATAAATCGTTCAGGAGCGGCCTAAGAGGCAGCTACGTCGATCACCGGCGCAGGTCTCCAGCTCATCTCCCCCCCCGCGCCGTCCATGAGCGCAATGCCCTTGGCCGCCAGCTCCACGCGAATGGCGTCGCTGGCGGCGTAGTCACCTCCGGCGCGGGCGTCCAGGCGGCGCGCCAGGAGAGCATGCAGTTCCTGCTCGGACATCGCAGCGCGCGCGAGTGCGGCTGCGCGCAGGGGCGCCAGCTCACGCAGGGGCGCCCCGTCGTCAGAGAGGCCCAGCACGAGGAGGGCGGCGCGCATGGCTGCTGCGAGCGAGCGCAGCGCTGCGGTTCGGCCCGGCGCCTTGCGCCCCGCTTTGGTGCTCAGCAAATCGTTGGCAGCCTTGAGAGGCGCAGACAGCGCCGCCAGCGCCTGGGGCGTGTTCAAGTCGTCAGCCAGCGCGGCGGTCACACTGCCCGGCAGCGCAGCCGCAGCCGCCGCAGCCTCCTCCGCCGGCCCCGCGACGCCCTTCTTGGCCGTCGCCACCGCACCCTCCGGCCCAGGCGCCCCGCCCGCGGCAGCTAGCGCCGCATCCGCGTCCGACAGGGTTTGGTATATATACCACAGTCGGTCGCTGCTCTCCTCCAGGGAGCGCTGCGTGTAGTTGATGGCTGCTCGGTAGTGGGTGCCCAGCAGCATGAGGCGCAGCGCGGAGGGTGCGTAGCGTGCGGTGACGTCACGAATGGTGAAGAAGTTGCCCAGGCTCTTGGACATCTTTTCGCTGTCCACGTTGACGAAGCCGTTGTGCACCCACCAGCGCGCAAAGGAGGGCAGCTGGGCGGCCGAGAGCGCGTGGGCATGCGCGGCGCCGCAGCCGCAGGCTGCTGCGCTTTGGGCCAGCTCATTCTCGTGGTGAGGAAACGTGAGGTCTGCGCCGCCGCCATGGATGTCAATCATGGGTCCCAGCAGCGCCTCGATCATGGCGCTGCACTCGATGTGCCATCCGGGTCTTCCGGCGCCCCAAGGGGAGGGCCAGGACAGCTCGCCTGGCTTGGCGCTCTTCCAGAGCGCAAAGTCGGGGGGGGCCCTCTTACGGCCGTCCACAGCCACCCGCTCGCCGGCCCGGTTGTCCTCCACCTCGCGCCCGGAAAGCCGCCCGTAACCAGGCAGCGTAGCTACCTCGAAATACACATCCCCCCCCGGCAAACTGTACGCATGCCCGTTGGCAATGATGCGCTCAATCAGAGCCACGATGTCGCCCACGTGACCCGTGGCACGAGGCTCCAGCGTGGGCGGGAGACACCGCAGCGAAGCCATGTCGGCGTGGAAGGCCTCAATGTAGCGCTCCGTCAGCGCGCTACAGGACTGTGATACCTGCGCGGTACTCAGTGAGCATGTGCATGTGTGCTGTGCTGTGTGTTGTGCGTGCCTCGGAGGCGCGGCGTATGATCTTGTCGTCGACGTCTGTGAAGTTGCGCACGTAGCTGCGGGGGGCGCTCAGGTGCCACGCGACTGCGCAGCGCAGTGCAGACGCACGTGACGTCGAAGCCGCGCTGGCGGAGGGTACGGAAGAGCGTGTCGAAGGCGACGTAGGCCCGAGCGTGACCAATGTGACTGTGAACACCCAGCACACACCCAGCTCAGCGCAGGAAGCTGGGCGAGGCGCCAAACCATACGCACCTGTAGTCGTAGACGGTGACGCCGCAGACGTACATGCTCACCTTGTTGCCCTGGAGCGGGGAACTGGGTCGCACCGCGTGTCCTCTGCGCACTCGCAGACCGCGCCCGCACGCACCTGGTCAGGGCGCGGCGTGAAGGTCTCCTTCTGGCGGGTGAGCGTGTTGTAGAGGCGCAGACTGTCGCTCGTGGTGGCCGCGCAAGGCGCCCCAGGAGCACTCGAGGGGACCGCCGCACTGCTCTGAGCACGGCGCCCACTCTGCGTAACCGCTACGTGTGCCTGTCGCAGCGCAGCAGCCGCAGCAGTGCGCACGCGTGGCAGCAGCATCTGACCGCCCCGGTGTACGGCGAGCGAGCCTAAGTGCGGCATGCGGGCGCTAGGCCACAGCCGCTGCGGCGCAGAGGACAGCCAGGCAGCGACGCCACGAGAAGCTGGAGGCGAGATGGACCACGCAGGAGCGAGGGGTGGGAGATGAAAACCCAGAGGGTATGACCTGGCTAGACCACCTGGCACACGGCTCTACGAGCCGCGGCTGGTCCCAACTTAAGCGTGTAGTGATCGACTCAGCCGACCCCACTAGAGACATCATCCCTCGGCGCTCGGCGGGTCGCGTCGGGCGGCGCTGCCTGGCGGCGGCGCGCCGACTGACTGACGACCCAGCGCCCCGCAGACAATACGTTCCAAAGTTTCAATGCAGCGTCTCCCAGGATGCCGACTGCAGCTGGCCAGCCGGCGAGTGTGTAGCGCGCAGCACCAGCTCCAGCATAGGCTCAGGGGCAGAGAACCCCACTCATGCTGCCCGTGGTCCACCCCCGCGGGCGCATGGAGACACGGCCGAGGTCAGAGCGTAGCCTCTGCTGTGCCTTCCTCAACCATCGAGAAAGGCCACCGATCTCGAGGTTCAGTTCACCCGGCAAGCCATTGGGCAGCCTCGTCCAGCGCCGCGTGCAGCCGCATGCGCACCTCTGCAAAGGTCGGGCGCTCATCCGGCGCCCCGGAGCAGCAGTCTCTCACCAGCTGCGCGATGGGCTGCGGAACGGAGGCCGGCAGCTGCGGCTGCGCGCCGCTGGCGTCGCGCGTGCGCATGAACACCGTGTGCAGCACAGTCACCCAGCCAGGCGGCAGCTGGGTGCCCGACCGTGACAGCAGCGCCTGCGTGAGCTGCAACGGGTCTGCGATGAGCTGCAGCACGATTCCGTATGCATAAGCGTCCACCGCCTTTGGCAGTCGCACAAAGCCGGAGCGCAGCAACTCCGGCGCCGCGTACGTCAGCGTCCCAGTGCCCCGGTGCCTCCGCCCGCCCAGGCTGACAAAGGACATGCCAAAGTCGGCCAGCTTGGGCACCCCGGAGTCTGAGACCAGGATGTTGCTGCACGTGAGGTCGCCGTGGATGACGCTCTGCTGGTGCAGGTAATCCATGCCCGATGCCACGCCCAGCGCCAGCTCCACACGTCGCAGCCACGGCAGCGGCTGGCGCAACTGAAGCAGCGTTCGCAGCGTGCATCCGCCCAGCTCCATGACCAGCGCGCGCGGAGAAGGCAGCAGGCCGAAGACGGGAAGGACGTTTGGGTGACGCAGCGCCATGATGAGCTCAGCCTCCATCAGAATGGTTTCTCCGTCGCCAGCCTGGGCATGCCAGCGCTTGATGGCCACCGGCGTGCCGCGCCATCGGGCCCTGAACACGGTTGCGAAGGAGCCATAGCCCAGCTCCTCTTCCAGCACCACATCGCTCCAAGACAGACGCGGCTGCAATGCAGCGCCGGACTGCACGCGGGGACCGCTGCCCAGGTGCGTGCGCTGGCCCAACAACGCCAGCGCAATGCCCCAGATGAAGAGGCTCACCTGCACGCGCCCGACGGTGCGCAGCGTCACGTGCGAGTCGCCCAGCAGGATGGCAAGCGCCACGCTGAAGGCGCCCGTGCGGCCGGCGGGGCCGATGCCCCGCCCGTCGATGGTGTGCAGCCCAAGGCCTGTGCGCTGCTCCAGCGCGGCAACGCACGCGATTGCCGCAGCGCAGGCGGTGTCGCGCCAGCGGCGCAAAAAGCGAGGGCACATCAGCCCTAGGAGCCGCGGCGGCACCGCATCGACGGCGTCGATGCCGAATCGCCCCGGAGCCGCTGCGGCGACGCAGAACAGGGTGTAAGCGAAGCCGACCAGCGCGCGAGCCAGCAGCGCTGCCAAAAAGGTTGGTCTCAGCGCCGCCTTCACGCCGTCAACTGTCGCGGTGGCGGCCAGCCCTGCGACCACGAAGATGGTGGCTCTGACCAGCTCCGGAAAGAAGACGATTTGGTTGGGCAAGGCGCTGCCCACCCACTTGGTGGTAAATGCCAGGTGCGTGGCTGGCCAGTAGCCCCGCAAAATACAAGCGCCCAGAGAGGCGGACAGCGATGTCGTGTTGCACTCCTCCTGGAAGAACGATGCGTACTCCAACAGCACCAGCGAGTTGAGGCTAGAGATGAAGGCGTCGCATACAACAAAGCAGCACAGCAGGCCGTCCGGCAGCGCCGTGCGGCCCCGCTGGCGCGACCACCAGCTGACAAACAACGCGCAGCCGGTCAGCGCTATCGCCAAGTACGTGTCCAGCAGTGCATACGCAGCGTTATGTAGCCAGTTTTGCTTTCGGCCAGGAGACGGCGCCAGCCACGCGTTCGTCTGTTGGCTGTGCACAAAAGCCGAGATTGCGTGGCGCTTCGTAATCATCATGTACACTAGCGGGCTGTGAGGGAGGGCAAGGAGGTCAGAAGGTCAGAAGCTTCTGTTTAGGTCCCACGATTCTGCAGGCAGCCCACACGCGCACGCACGCACTTCATGAGCAGCAAGTGCTTGGTCAGATAGGCGCGGTACTCCAGCGCGGCGCCCGAGGTGGTTGCTGCACGTTCACGAGAAGCTCCCTGACTAGGGCAGACCTCTGCCTTAGCCCACAGCTCAGCCAGCGAAACATCAGCTGCCCTCCGCCACGCAGTGCCGTCCGGAGCCGTTTCGAGGGCCTCCATGGCCGCGCGAGCTGCTTTGGCGCAGACTGGAGCGGGGTGAGGCTAAGACGCGTGCTGCGGGTGCCACCTCGCGCTCTGCTCCAGGGACATAGCGCTGCGACTCAGCTGCGACAGGAAAAATGACGCTAGAAGCGTACAGCTGCGACGACACAAGACACACAGTCGCGTTGGGACTCCGGAACCCTCCCCCGGCGTGGCGGCCTCCCTGGGGGGGCCGGCGAGCTCTAGATGTGGTCCGTCACCTAGCCTGTCTCACCTATATATGAGTCCCGGCGCTTGGCGCCGCGAGTCGGGAGGCCCCGACCCGTGCTGGTGTGTGCGGTCGCGTGTGACGGAGGTTTTTGGGACTGAATACTTCAGGGTGGATCGGTGGTCAGCGGATCAACAACGAAGAGGAGGATGGTTCCGAAATGCCTCATGTATGGTCGGTGTAAGTGTGTGGTGGAGAGTACCGACGCGCATCTCCTGTGAGACATCAGTGTGAGACTTCATGACACCCGTCAATGCTCCCATTCCTGGCCGGCGTTGACCATGCGCAGAATGTTGAGTCCCGCGTTCCCCCCCCCCTGGTGCACCGGGCTCGCCGGGCCGCCCCCTCCAGCGGAAAGGGACGCCCAAAGCTCAGCTGCGGCATCGTCCACCGCCTTGGGCGCAGGGGCCGCGGGTGCGGCTCCCTGAACCAGGGCGAGGATGGCTGCGCCTGCGTGGGTGGTTTTCTGCGCCGCTGCACCGCCACGGATGAGCGAGAGGATCGCAGCGCCGGCGTCTGCGCCCGCGGCGGGGGGGGGCGCAGGCTTGGCGCCGCCGCTGTGCAGCAAGGCGAGCAGTTGCTGAGCGTTTGCGAGCGCGCCCTGTGGCCCAGCCAGGGGCGCGGGGGGCGACTCGCGCTCCACAAAAGGCGGGGCGCCCCGCCCGCGGCCTCGACCCTGGGGCGCGCCGTAGCGGAAGCTGCCCTCCGAGTCAGCAGGCATGCTGGGCTGTCGGCCCGCAGCCGCGCCGCCGCCGCGGCCGCCGGCACCAGAGCCTGCGGGCGCGCGCGAGCGTGGCGCCTCGGCGAGGCCGCCCAGCGTCAGCTTGGCCATCAGCAGCGCGTCCGCGGCGGGCGCGGCGCCGTCGGGCGCGGGCGGCGGCGCGCGCTTGAGCGCCTTGGCGGCGCCAGCTGCGCGGGAAGCGGGCTCCGCCGACGCGTGCGCCTGCGGCACGAGCGCCGACAGCTGTGACAGCGCAGCCTTGGCCGCCGCCAGCGCCCCACTGGGTGCCCCCCCCCCCCCCCCCCCCCCCCC
>Ga0208951_1000554_pt1 | contig 17192 bp, 14 predicted proteins | sample GreLakmeMI27MSRF_FD_187702 | JGI IMG/M metagenome (GOLD analysis project Ga0208951, IMG submission 187702) | Freshwater lentic microbial communities from great Laurentian Lakes, MI, USA - Great Lakes metaG MI27MSRF (SPAdes) | ecosystem: Environmental > Aquatic > Freshwater > Lake | place: Great... | reverse complement strand
CCCCGCCCCCTCCTCGTGCGCCAGCTACGCCTCCTCACCGCCCTCCTCACCTGCCCGGCCTACCGCCCCCCGCCGCCGCCGGGCACCCTGCAGCGCCAGGACACCGCAGCGCGCAGCGATGGCGAGGCGGCCCTCAAGACACGCGTGGGCGCCGAGCTGGCGGCTGCGCTGCCCGTGGCCACCATGCACGCGCTCCTGGACGCGCTCCTCTCGACGCACCTGCTGCTCACGCCCCAGGACCTGGCCTCGTGGAGTGCTGATGCGGAGGCGTTTCACCAGGAGGGCCTCGCAGACGCGCTGGAAGGGGGGGGTCCCGACGAGGCTGGCCCCGCCTCGCAAGCCCTGTTGGTGGCCCTCCTGAGCGTACACCGCGACGCGCTGGCGCCCCGCCTGGTGGCTCGCCTGCAGCGCGCCGCGGAGGGTGGCGGTCAAGAGGGGGGCATGCTGCGCGCGGAGGCTGCGCTCACGGCGCTGGGCGTGGGCGCGTACGAGCTGCACGACCACGTGGATTTCGGGGCGTGGTGGGGCGCGGTGCTGGCGCCGGCGCTGGCGGGCAGGCAGCCTGGCATGCGCCCCCTGCGCAGGCGGGCCGCCTGGCTCACGGGGCAGTGGGTGGCCAAGCTGCCCGACCAGCTCAGGCCGCACGTGTACGAGCACCTCACGCGGCTGCTCGCCCAAAGAGACGAGCCCGACCTGGCGGTGCGCCTGGCGGCGGCGGCGGCGCTGCGCCTGCTGGTGGACGACTGGAACTTCGACGAGCGACCCTTCCTGCCCTACGCGCCAGCCGCGCTGCAGGGCCTCTTCACTCTGGCGCTCACAGTGGCGGAGGCGGACACCGCGGCGCAAGCTTTCTCATGTGCATCTGTCATCGTGGAGCGCCTGGGCGAGTCTGTCGCCCCACTGGCGCCCGCCCTGCTGGCTGCGGTGCCGCCCTTGTGGTCCGCCGGCGAAGGCCACGCGTTGCTGCGCATGCAGCTGCTGTGCGCGCTCACACGGCTGGTGAGCTCGATGGGACCGGGCAGCCCCGGGGCGTGGCATGTGGTCCTGCCGCTTCTCGCCGTCGCCGCGGACCCGGCTGCGCCACAGGCTGACTTACTGCTTGAGGAGGCGCTGGGGCTGTGGCATGCGGTGCTGCGCCACGCGCCCTCGTGCGACGGTCAGCTGCTGGCGCTGCTGCCCCATGCCCTCGCAGCGCTGCGGCGCTCGTGGGAGCACACCCCGCTGCTCTGCCGCATCCTCACCTCATACCTGCTCCTGGACGCGGGCGCCACGCTGAGCGCGGCCGGGGAGGGCATCTCGGAGCGGCTGGCTGCGGCGGTGGGCCAGGTGAACGAGCGAGCCATGCTGCTGCTGCTCCCCGTCGGGGACGCCGTTCTGCGCGCGTTCCCGCAGCAGGCGCCGCAGCTGCTGGACGCGCTGCTGGTGCGTCTGGTGGGCGTGTGTTGCGGCGGCGGCGGCGGTAGCGGCGCAGAGCCGCCTGAAAGCGACCGAGTGGTCGCCGCAGCCTCTGCGCTGCTCGGCCGGGTGCTGTTGCAGAACTCGCAAGCCTTCATGGCGCTCATGCAGCGCGCCAGCGGCGCGGGGCTGGGCCGGGGTGACGCGCTGCTCGCCTTCCTGGACGGCTGGGTGGAGCGCGCCCACGCGCAGGCCCAGCCCTCCAAGCGCCGCCTGCTCGCCCTCGCGCTCGCCACGCTGCTGGGCAGCGGCCACCTGCACGGGCTGGCGCGAGTGGACGACGCGGCTGCGGCGGTGGCGGCGGTGCTGATCGAGCAGCGGGAGGCTCGCGCAGCCGGCGACGGGGCCCTCCTCGACGGCTATGACCCGGCGGCGGCGGCGGAGGAGGAGGGAGAGGGGTGGGATGACGCGGGCATGGATGTGACTGACGAGGGCGCAGAGGCCCTGCGCCGCGCGGCGCTGGTCAAGGCTGACCCCCTGCAAGCCGCCGACCCGGCGCATCACTTCGCCGCCGCGCTGGAGGCTGCGCGCGCGCAGCACGGCGTAGCGGCCGTGGCGCAGGGCCTGGCGCGGCTAGACGCACGCACCAGCGCAGCGTTGACGCAGGCCGGCATTCGGATTGCGTGAGATAGACACAACTCGCGCACTTCATGAAACCTGGCGCCATCAAGTCCTCACAGTCGGTCGTAGTGGGGCAGGCGATAGAGCAGCACCCTCCCACGCGCGTTAGCAGCAGCAAAGTAACCACAGTGCGGGCTGAATGCGCACGCGTGCACGTAGTGCATCGGCGTCTTGCTGCTTGGCCAGTTTGAAAACACGGTGCAGCTGGGCAGGTGCACCAGCCGCAACGCATCTTTGGACAGGCGGCTGGCCATTGCCAGCATCTGCCCATCCGGGCTGAACTGCAGCGTATCCACCGTGGTCGTCAGATTGCCCAGGCTCTTCAGAGGCACAGGGCGCAGGGCTGCGCGCGGCGATGCGAAAACGGACGGCGCGTCGCCGCCCTCCACAGTTGTGCGCGTGGCCCGCTGGTAAATGTTAACCACCCCGGCGGCGCCGCCCGTGGCGAAGTACCGTCCGCCCGGTGACGTGGCAATCGAAGCGATGGAGAGTGCCCCCTGGTCGGTGAGTCTGTCCAAGCACCTGTGCGTGCGCAGGTCAAAGACCATCACCGTGCCGTCCCCGCCGCCGGCGAGCAGCGTGCGTCCATCCGGGCTGAAGGCTGCGCATCTGGCGGTGCCAGGCATCTGCAGCGTGGCTGTGACCTGTCTGGATGCGAGCGAGACGAGGGGGATGCGTCCCGAGTCGGCCAGAAAGGCGAGGAGGGGCTCGCCTGCGCCGCCCTGGGGCGACTCCACGAAGCTCTCCAGCGACTTGTCCTCGATGCCTGCGATGCCTGCGATGCGCTCCGCGCGCCCCGCGCCCAGATGGTAGACGTAGAAGAAGGGTCGACGACCCGTGAGCACAATGCGCTCGCCGTCGCCCCCAAACGCGGCCCGGTGCACCGGCATGTCCTGGAAGTGCACGCCCGCCAGCTGCGCGTTGCGCGCGCCGTCCACGGCGAACAGGCGCAGCGAGCGGTCCAGCCCGGCGGCCAACAGCAGCGGCTGCGACGCGTGGAAGGCGACGGAGCGCACCACGCTGGCGGCCGGGGCGGCCGCGTTGCCGTCGCGCACGCGCACCGCGCACAGCTCGCCGGCGGGCAGGGGCAGGCCCAGCGCGTCACCCCCGGAGACGGCTCCCCCGGCTTTTGAGCCACCGGTGGCCACCACCAGTGCCTCGCTGCTCTGTCTCAGCAACGCGCCCACGCCCCGCCCCTCCTCCTCCTCCTCCTCATCGGTCCGCGCCGCGGCGCTCCCGCTGCGCCTGGGCAGGCGCGCCCAGGCGGTGCGCGGGTTGAGGGCTTCGTGCTGCGTGCGCAGCCGTGCCTCGTACTCGCCGCCGTCCAGCTCCTGCTCCTCCTGCGAGCCGCGCAGCTTGCGCAGGCGGGAGGTGGACGCCACGGGCACGCGCAGCGGCTCGTCCGCGTCGTCGCTCCACACGGCGCGGCGCGCGGCGGCTGGCACGCCGTCGCCGTCGCCGCCGCCCGCGCCACCGGCGAGCTCCGCGGCAGCAGGGCGCTTCGCACGCACGCTGGCGCCCTCCTGCGGTGCGCGGCAGGGTGAGAAGGGCGGGCGGTGTGGAGGGGAGGGGCGGCGGCTGTCCCGGGGGTGCTAGGTCGAGCGCACAGCCGCAGCGTCACGCACCCGCCGCACCAGCGCCGCGAGGGACACCCCGGCGTCCCCTTGCTCCGCAGCCGCGTCCAGCGCGTCCAGCGCAGGGCCAGAGCCTCCGAACTGGCGAGAGCGGGGCTTCCGTCAGCACAAGCGCAGGCGAGACGCGCACAAAGCGAACACAAGCGCGCGTGCACCGCACGTGACGCACCAGCGAGGCTTCCAGCTGCGCGGCGGCCGCCAGCTCCTTTGCTGAGGGTGCCTCGTGCTTGGCGCGCTTTTTGGGTGCACGCTCGCCGGCCATGATGCCGAGACGAAGAACACAGCAGCAGGTGAGTCTAGGGACGTAGTTCTGTCAGCCACCAAATTCTTCAGCACGCACGGCGGCGGCGGCACGGCGCGTTCTTGTGTTGTACGGCACAGTCGTGTTCGTGCCGCCGCCGCATGGCGGTGAGCGTGGCGGGCACGGCCGCAGCCCGCAAGCTGGCCGAGACTGCGGCGCGCATCTTCGGCAACGTGCTGGGGACGGCTGAACGCAGCGGCCGCAAGTTGCTGCGCAAGCCGCTGAACGGGGAGCAGGTGGCCGCCTACTACGGAGAGAGCGTGAAGGCGTCGGACCCTCTGTTTGAAGACCCGCTGGAGAAGAGGCACGAGAGCTGCGCTACGTAGCATTGCCTAGTGGCGAGAGAGCCCTGCCGCTCACCTCCCCTCTCTCGCAGGCGCAAGATCAAGCTGGAGCGCCTCAAGCGCCGCGGCAAGTCGCCGCCCAAGAAGGGCGAGGGCAAGCGCGCGTCCAAGCGGTGAGGGCAGTGCGCAGCAGCAACCCTACGCTCTCGCTCGCTGTGGCTCACTGCGTGGCCTGCTGCGCGTCGCAGGTAGCTGTACGGGAGGGAATAAGCGCAATATGAGCTTCAATAAGCGGAAGATGCGGGAGCGGCTGCGAGCTACGCCTTTGGTGCGGCGATGGCGGCGATGTTATGCCACGGCGTTCTCTTCTATCACCGCACGCATGCGCTGCTCATCATCATATTCAGCGCAAAGTCAGTGCGGCGCGACGGTGTAGCGCGCGAACAGGTTCTCAGGCTTTGTCATCGCCTTCAGCTCGATGGCGTTCCCGCTCAGGTCCCTCAAAAAGGCGCACCACTGCTCTCCCGGCGCGCCCGTGAAGCGCAGGTGCGGCGCCAGTTCGTACGACACGCCTTGTGAGGCGAGGCGCGCCGTGAGCGCGTGAAACTCGTCCACGGGCAGCGCCAGACCAAAGTGGGGCACCGGCACCGGGTCACCGTCCACAGCGTTGCTTGCCGTCGAGCCCTGATACCCGTCCACGACGTGACATACCAGCTGGTGCCCATAAAACTGCGAACCAAGAGTTAGAGAACCGCAAGCGCGTGGCGTCTGCGCGCCCTCGCACGTTATAGTCCACCCAGCGCGCGGAGGAGCGACCCTCAGGCAGGCCCATCGCTCCGCCGTAGAAGGCGCGCGCGTCGGAGAGCGAGTGCACGGGGATGGCCAGGTGAAACGGTGTCACCGCCCGCAGCCGCGCGTCCTCCGCCGGCTGGCGCCCGACCTGGAAGTCGGTGGCGCACGCGGCGGCCCTGCTGCGTGCGATAGCACGCGGCGTGGCAGCTGGCAGAGGGCAGCGCATGAGCGCCATTAGAGCAAGAGCACCCGACGAGTGTACAGCAACTGCAGTGCAAACTGCAGTGATGGACCGCGGGCTGAGGCGCAGGCGGTGGGGCCCCAGAAGCGGGGGTGACTTCTAGCACCGCCTCGCTCTGCTGCAAACACAACAAGGTCGCGCACGGGCACAGCCTGCGCAAAGTCAGCAGACGACGAGACGACAGGCTTGCGGGGGGAGCGCGGCGCGAATGACGTGGCAAATAAACGTAGTACGCCACCCAGCCACCGGCCACGCTCCTCTCTGCGCCGGAAACGTTTAAGCAGGCGAGGCGGCCACTGTTCCTTGCACGCAGTGTCTACAGCGACGCAGGCGCGTTGCCAGCGTTCATGGGTATGACGCGGTTGCGATTCTGCTCTTCCTTCTCCGCCTTGATGCGCTTGCACTCCGCCTTGTGCACCGGCCAGAACTGAGCCATGCAGGCATCGCTGCAGAAGGACGCGGACCCACATGCGGAGCAGGCGCGGAGGCGCTTGTCGGAGGCGCCGCAGCCGGCGCAGAGGAGCGGCGCCGGGCCACCGCCGCGGCACTCCAGCAACTCGATCAGCTCCTGGTTGCACGGGTGGAAGTGCTTCGCAACATCCAGCGCAATGAACCCACCAGGCATATTAGCAGCAGGATCTGCGCCGGCAGCAAGGAGCGCGGCGCAGCAGTAGCGGTGACCAAAGCGCGCTGCAAGGTAGAGGGCTGTCTGGCCCTGGTTTGCCCGGGCGTCAATCTCCGCAGGGCTCATCTTCGGGTTGTCAGGGCGCCCGATGAGCATCGTCACACAGGCCAGGTGACCACCAGAAGCGGCGTAGTGGAGGCAGGAGAACGATTCGGTGTTGTGTGAAGTGCGCGAGGCCCCTGCGGACAGCAAGGCCTTCGCCATGGTGTGATGGCCACCCTGACACGCGAACATTAATGGCGTGCAGTTGAACGGACCGTTAGGGTCAGCCGGGGGGCGTTGTTTGACTGTGCGCACATCGACGTTGTCCGCAAAGTGGGGCAGCAGCAGCTTGAAGGTCTCCGGCTGGTTGCAGATGATGCTGCAATGCAGCATGTTGTTTCCAGAGATGTTGGGAATGCGCAGGTCCGTGTGCGAAATCAGCTCGCGTGCGCAAGCGAGCTGGCCCCTGCAGACTGCGTTCCCCAGCGGCGTGTTTCCAACAGCGTCGCAGCTGTTGACAGCACCACCAGCCTCCAGCAAGAGGCGCACCACGTCGATGGCTCCGCGTAGGGCGGCTGCGTGCAACGGCGTAGCGTTGCCCTGCTCAGCGTTGATCGTGTTTGGAGAGAGGCCGTCCGCGAGCAGCAGCCGCACCAGCGTGGCATGATTGTACAGCGCGCTGCTGACAAGCAAGCGCACTTTCTCGTCGCGTCGAGTGCGGCGTAGGAGGGCCGCGTAGTTCGCCGCCTCGCGAGGGGTGGCGGCACAGCGAGCGTTGAGGGCGGCGAGCTCAGCAAGCACAGCAGCATCGGCAGCCTCATCCATCCTTATTGAGCGGTGCGTGCCTTCCACAGGCGTCGCGTGGCAGCGCAGCAGGGCGCGAGGGCGTGCGTGAGGCGGAGAAGGGTTGGCGCTCAGTTCAGCCCGTGCAGCCTGCGCTCACAGCGAAGAGCAGCGAGCCCCCGGGCGAGCGCTCAGCGCCCACAGGCTGCCGCGATACACACAGGGCGAAGGCGCAGGCGGTGGAGGCCCAGAAGCGAGTGTGCGCAAGGCTCACTCTGCGACGAACACGAGGGCGCTCACAAGCACAGGCTACGCAGAGCCAGCAAATGCCGTGAGACAGGCTAGAGTAGGGAGCGAGGTGCGAACGCGTGGCGGCAGGTGTCTCGCCACGTCACGATGTCAGAGGCCAGACTCCTCCCCCTTACGCCTCCTCTTTGTCCTGAGTAGTGATGCGATGCCTAGCCAAGCCACTGCTGCGAGTGCGAGTGCGAGTGCAGGCAGCCTCCCGCCACTGCTGCTCCTCCGCCGACCCGGGCGTGCTGAAACCGTTGCTACAGCTCACACAGCGCACCTACAACTACCTTTTGGCCAACACCCGGGAGCACCCGGCACTGCGCGCTTGTCGGGAAGACACGACCGGGCGCCCTGGGGCGCGCATGCAAATCACGCCGGAGCAGGGCGCGTTGATGGCGCTGCTGGTGGAGCTCACACAAGCACGCCGCGTGCTTGAGATTGGCACGTACACGGTGCGTTGTGCACGCAGCTGTCTGCGACTCGCTGCTACTCACTGTTGGTTGTGCAGGGGTACTCAGCACTGGCGCTTGCCCTGGCTCTCCCGCCTGACGGCACTCTGCTGACCTGCGACCGCAACGCGGAGACGATGGCTGTTGCATGCACGCACTGGGCGGCCGCTGGCTGCAGTCATAAGGTTGAGGCTCGGCTCGGCCCCGCACTGGAGACGCTGGACACCCTGCTACCTTCCTCCGCAGCGTCTTTCGACCTCGCCTTCATCGACGCCGATAAGAGGGGCTACACAGAGTACTACGAGCGCTGTCTGCAGCTGGTCCGCGTGGGCGGGCTGGTGTGCGTGGACAACACGCTCTGGTACGGCCGAGTGGCGGACGATCAGGAGCAGGACGCACAGACGGTTGCTCTGCGCGCCTTCAACGCGGCGGTGCTGTGTGATGATAGGGTGAGCCACGCCATGGTGCCGATCGGAGACGGTCTCACGCTGCTGCGCCGCAGAGTGTAACGCAGGGTGCCCGGTTTATTATGATTCTTCCGTAGTGCTATTGTTCCCCGCATCATGCCGTTCTCGCCGCGCCGCCGCGCGCGCGGAGCTGCTCTCCTCTAGGCTGGAGGTGTGCAGCGCATAGGGCTTCATGTCCCGCAGCCAGGCAAGCACCTCTGCAGCATCCGCCGCGAGCATGCCCACGTTTTGCGGGTGCTCCGTGAAGGGACTGCCCGCCGCGCGCAGGGCCTCTACCACGGCGCATTTCACCTCTGAGACGCCCAAGCGGCGGCTGTGCTTTCCCCAGCCGGTGATGACGTGGAAGCGGGGCGGCACCGCGCACAGCTCCGTGGCGCTGTCCGGCTGTACGTAGCGTCGACGCAGGTGCCTCACCCAGATGCCTAGGGTTGCGTGCGCCGCGCCGGCCGACATGGAGTGCAGGTCAGCGTAGGAGGCGAGAGGGGGGTCGCCGAAGGGCTGCGGGTAGACACCCTCCTCAATCGCGCGCGACATCAGGTGCTCAGCCAGCGCGTACTGCCCCTGACTCCAGAGCACGTTGAGCAGCGGGTTGTAAGTTGGGCGGTCCGGCTCCATGCCGCTATGTCGCATGCGGTGGTACGCCTCCAACGCAGTGCCCCACTGCCCGCCCGCGGCGCAGGCCGAGATAAGTGAGTTGTAGGTGATCTGGTTGGGTGTGACCCCCTGACCCGGCATCTCGTCAAACAGCGCCAGCGCACGCTCCCACTCCCCGCCCTTCTCACACGCCGCGATGAGCGCGCTGTAGGTGATGGTGTTGGGCGCCACCTTGCTGGCCTCCATCCAGCCCAGCACCTCCAGCGCCGTGTCCCAGCGGCCAGCCTTTTCGCAGCAGCTCACAAGCGCGTTGTACGTGATGGTGTCCGCATCAACGCCCCGGCTGCGCATGTCCGTGAACCAGTGCAGCGCGCGCGGAAGGGCGGCGCCCTTCTCGCAGGCTGAGATGAGCGCGTTGAAGGTGATCGTCTTGGGCGCCAGCCCTTCCTGCAGCATGCGCTTGAAGCACTCCTCCGCGGCGGCCCACTGGCCTCCCTTGGCGCAGACGGAGATGAGCGTATTGAAGGTGATGAGGTCTGGCGACAGCCCGGCGAGCTTCAGCGAGTCGTAGCAGTCCAGTGCGCGCTCCCACTCCCCTCCGCGCTCGCATGCTGAGATGAGGACGTTGAAGGAAACGGTGTTGGGCGTCAGCCCCGCCTCCCGCATGAGGTTGAAGGTGTTGAGCGTGATCTGCGCTCTCGCGCCGTGCGGCGTGCGTGCGCACGTGGCCAGCACCGTGTTGCAGGTGGTCAGGTCAGCGCGCACGCTGCGCGCCTTCATGCGCGTGTACAGGCGCCTGAGTTCCCCGAAGGAGCCGCCACGAGCAGCCGCCAGCGTCAGCGCGCAATACGTTACCTCGTTGGGCACAACCCCGGCGCCGTCCATGTGACGCAGCAGCGCCAGCGCGGCGCCGTGCTGCTCGCCGCGCTCAAAGGCGGAGATGAGGGCGCTGTAGGTGAAGGTGTTCGGTGCAACCCCGTTTGCCAGCATCCAGTCAAACACGCCCCTCGCGCGGCTCCACTGCCCCTGCCGCCCAAACAGGCTCACCAGCGTGGTGCAGACGTGCACGTTGAGCGCGTGCGCCTGCGCGTGCTGCGGGCCTAGCGGCTCCTGCGGCTGCGGCTGCGGCTGCTGCTGCTGCTGCGCGGAGTGCCGCAAGCGCAGCGCTTCGAACACGGCACTGCCCCAGGCGACTGCCCTTTTGGCGCGGCTGGAGGGCGGGCGGGACGGGTGTTCCCTCCACGAGCGACAAGGCACCGCGTCCCCGCTCAGCTCTCTCAGCACCCGGTTCACAGCGTAGCTGTCGTCCAGCGCCGCCGCGCGGGCCAGCAGCAGCGCCGACGCGTCGCCGCTGGCTGGGTCGCAGCGCAGCATGGCGGACGCCAGGCTGGTGAGCGCAGCATCAGAGGCTGCGCGGGCAACGTTAGGCACGCTCCTTTCCCCCCCCTGCGGCACCCACTGCTCCTGCTGCACGCCTCCCGCGGGCCTGCCTCGGCGCAGGCGCGCGGCGGCGAGCTGCTGCCTGGGGCTGGGCGGCGCGAGGGCGGACGCTGCTTGGCCGGCGGCTGTCGCGACGGCGCTCGCAGCGTCAGCCACCGCGCCCAGCCCGGCCGCTGGCAGCTCGCCCGCCAGGTACTTGGGCGTGGGCAGCCAGGCGCCGCGGTGCGGGAAGGCGCGGGTGCCGCCGGGCAGCGGCGAGGGCGTTGGGCCACCAGCTGCAGCCGCCCCCCAGCCCACCCTGGGCTCCTCGCCGCCTCCACTCTCAGCCACGGCGCGCCCGCGACGCGAGGGCATCCAGCCAGCCGCGCTGGAGTGAGGCACAGGCACCAGTGGCTTCGACACGGGCGACGCAGTGCTGGCCGCCTCGCCGTGAGAAGCCGCCCGTTGCAGATCCTCACCCCCTGCAGCCTCCAAACGCTCCCGCGACGAAGCGCTCGCAACCAACACATCCTCCGCGCGGGCGCCGCTGGCGGCGGCGCGGCCCAACACGTGGCGCACGGCAGACACGCCCAAGCGCTGCATCTGCACGGGGGCCGTCAGAGCCGCTCAGAGCTCCACCATGGCGGGGCGCGGCGGTGAAGGGCGACACGGAATACGCTGATGCAGAGGATAGAACGAGCGATGGAGCGCACTTTGCGTTACAATTACAACGTTTGCGCACGAGCTATCGTACGACGTACGACGCGACTGTGTGGTGTACGGGGATTTCTCTCAAGGGCCAGCGCGTGGTTATGAGCTACCGCTCACCTCCGTGTGGAGCATAGGAGCACAGAGTGCGGAGAGCGGTGCAGCGGTGTGCTTTGTCAGAGCTCTTCATGCCGCAGTTCAGTGTCTCATTTGCAGAGCTGCAGCTTCTTGAAGTGCTGCGCCACAGCCTCCTTGGGATAAGGCTTGGTGGCCAGGCAGGTAGCAAAGTCCTCCGGCTGCTCCGTCCACAGCTTGTGCGCCACTCCGGCCGCGCTCAGCGCAGCAGACAGCGTGCGCAGCTGCGGCTCGCCCTTCACCTCCAGCACAACCTGACGGAGGAGGGGGCAGTCGTGAGAGCTTTGTCAATGTGCACCACACACTCACGCGCCTTGCGCATGCTGTCCAGCCTCTCTGGGCTGCAGTAGGACGCCGTGTGGCCGTCCTCCCTGTGCAGCCACACCGCTGCGACTGCAGCGTGGCAAGCCTGCGCGACCACGCTTCCCTGTGGGGCAAACAACGTGAGTGCAGGTGCTCCCCGGACCATGCGTGGGCGCCCAGCACGCACCAGAGGCCAGCCCAGGCCGCCCTCGGCGCGCAGGTCCTTGCGGAGGACGATGTACTGGACTATGGGCTCGTCGCTGGTGCCAGCGGGTGGCACAGAAGCGGAGGCGGAGGTCATGCGAGCGCCCCACGCGCTGCGGGTCACCCTGCTCCTGTGGGTCTGCGGCGGAAGAGCCAGCGCGGGCGGACAGCGCAGCAGGCGGGAGGCTGCGAAGCAGAGCGCGCGGGGCGGACGGCTGCCCAGGCTGGGCATGCGACGCAGGCAGGCAGCTGCTGGTGCCTCCAGCGCGGATGACGACGCGGAAGCGAGAGGCGGCGGAGCGCGAACTGCTTCCATCGTACGACCCGCAGCTGCTCTTGCGCGCAGCGCGCGGGACGTCGAGAGAGCACGCCCCTTCGCCTCCTCCGTCCCGCGTCGTCGCGTTGCGCCACTGCCTGGTTTTGTCAGGCCCATTCGCGTGCGCGCCCGCGTTCGCCGCCTGGAGAGCAACAGAGCGTGAGGGGGAGCATGCAGTGCCTGAAGCCGGCGTCGCTCGCCGCCCGCCGCTCCGGGGCGGTTCGCGGCGAGGAGGTCCGAGGAGGAGGGCGCGACGCGCCGGCGGGCAGCAGCGGACGCGTGGTCGGTCGGGCAGCCACTCGCGCAGCCTTGGCTGAGACTCCCGCCTCTCCGAAGCGCCGTGGTGCGCGCCACCGCCGTCCGCCTGCGCGCGCGAAGGCTCACGCCTGCGCCCCGTCACGCCTTCGCAGCCCCGCTGGAGAAGGCGAACCTGTTCAGCGCCAAGTATGTCCCCTTCAACAAGACGGACAAGAGCGAGAGCTACAGCCTGGACGAGGTCATCTACCGCTCCAAGTCGGGTGCGCCGCGGGCACACACTCGGCCGGCCGGTGTGCCGCCTGGCTGGCAGGCAAGGCGCGTCGGCATCCCTAAACCTACTAACACACTCCGGCTTGCTTTCAGGCGGCCTGCTGGACGTAGAGCACGACATGGAGGCGCTGGCCATCTACGGGCCGGACTACTGGAAGGCGCTTTTCGACCAGCGCGTGGGCAAGACCACCTGGCCCTATGGTTCCGGAGTGTGGAGCAAGAAGGAGTGGGTGCTGCCGGTGCGCCGCACCGCACGCGCACGCGCTGCGGGCGGCCCTCACGCGTGCGCGTGGCGTGCAGGGCATTGACAACGAGGACGTTGTGAGCATGTACGAGGGCAACAGCAACTTGTTTTGGGCAGAGCGCTACGGCAAGGAGGCGCAGGGCGGCATGACGGACCTCTGGGTCAAGCAGTGCGGCAACAGCCACACGGGCTCCTTCAAGGTGCGCATCCGGCGTGGCACTTGTGTTGTGTGCGTGCCCGGCTGACAGCGGCTGGTTTGCCCTCAGGATTTGGGCATGACTGTGCTGGTCAGCCAGGTGAACCGCATGCGCAAGCTGGGCAAGCCGCTGGTGGCTGTGGGATGCGCCAGCACGGGCGACACGTCCGCGGCGCTGTCCGCCTACGCGGCAGCTGCTGGCATCCCCGGCATTGTTTTCCTGCCCGCCAACAAGATTAGCGTGGCGCAGCTGGTGCAGCCCATCGCCAACGGCGCGCTAGTGCTGTCCATCGACAGCGACTTTGACGGCTGCATGAAGCTGATCCGGGAGGTGACGGCTGAGCTGCCCATATACTTGGCCAACAGCCTGAACAGCCTGCGGCTGGAGGGCCAGAAAACGGCCGCCATCGAGATCCTGCAGCAGTTTGACTGGGAAGTTCCGGACTGGGTCATCATCCCGGGCGGCAACTTGGGCAACGTGTACGCTTTTTACAAGGGTTTCAAGATGTGCCGCGACCTGGGCCTGGTGGACCGCCTGCCGCGCCTGGTGGTTGCGCAGGCTGAGAACGCCAACCCGCTGTACCGGTGCTACCAGACAGGGCTCACCAAGTTCGAGCCCATGAAGGCGGAGGCCACCTTCGCGTCCGCCATCCAGATCGGCGACCCGGTGAGCATCAACAGGGCAATCCTGGCGCTGAAAGAGACGAACGGCATTGTGGAGCAGGCGAGCGAGGAGGAGATGATGGATGCGGCTGCGCGCGCAGACCTGACGGGCATGTTCAACTGCCCACACACGGGTGTGGCGCTGGCGGCGCTGTCCAAGCTGCGGGAGCGGGGCGTCATCGCGCCCAGCGACCGCACGGTGGTTGTGTCCACCGCGCACGGCCTCAAGTTCACTCAGAGCAAGGTTGCCTACCACACCAACAGCATCGAAGGACTCGCATGCAAGTACGCCAACCCGCCCGTGACGGTCAAGGAGGACTTTGGGGCTGTGATGGACGTGCTGAAGCAGCGCTTGAAGCTTCACTGAAATGAACACGCTTTGACGCTCAATCGTGCGCGTGTAGACCTGCAAACCTCGCTCACTGCTCCGTCTGCACGCAGCAGGCGTCTGAAGTTGATGTTCCACTGTCAGCAGCGCACAAGGAGGACTTCGTTTGGGGCTGTGATTGACGTGCTGAAAAGCAGCGCTTGAAGCTTCACCGAATTGAACACGCTTTGACACTTGTAGGCCTGTAAACCTCGCTCACTGCTCCGTTTGCACGCAGCAGGCGTCTGAGGTTGACGTTCCGCTGTTCAGCAGCGCACTGCGTTCGCTTGGCTGCGCCTCGGGGGGGGCTGCAGCCGTTGCGCGCAGCGCGCGTTGCGCCGTGAGGTGCTTCCCTGCTGCGAGGCCGCCCACGACGACCAGGAACACGCCCACGTTGTAAGTCATCACCGCCAGCATGAGCAGGTAGGACAGCGCCAGGTTCAGCGCGTACAGCAGCGTGGCGCGAGCGGAGCTGCGAGAGAGAAGTGATGAGAGCCAAGGGAGCGAAGAGGGAGCGGTTAGCACAGCCGGGGAGAGCGCAGCAGTGTGCGGCGCGAAGCGAAACGAGGGAGCGTGGGGTAACAACGCACCCCAAGGGGGAGCTGGAGCGCACGGCGTGCAGCCCCTCCTGCGCAACGGATAGCAGCAGCAGGAACGCTAGCGTGGCCAGGTATCCAGTCGCTGAGGTGGTTGTCCAGGCGTCAACCCAGAGCGTGAGGCGCGTGCTGCCAATGAACGTCATGGACATGGACATGCCACCCATCCCTCCGTCCATCGCGTGCGCCCGGTGCACGTGACTCTGGTGGTTCAGGGCGTTGAGGAGCACCAGCAGCGGCAGCAGCAGGAGGGCGGGCAGCAGGAGGCGCGAGCGCGCCAGCGTGGCAGGAAGCCCAGGAAGCGAGGGCGGGGATAAGCGTCGGGCGGGGATAAGCGTCGGGCGGAGGCGCGATTGGTGGTGTTCAACCGACCACGGACATTCATACATCTCTGCATCTAACGATTTCTCTTTTGCCACGTCACAGCGTGGCAAATTCCCGAGCTTAAATTCAGGCGGGACTCCCGGCTACCACACTAGCACGGTGTGGTAGCGCCCTACCACACTGCCTCAGCCCGCGGAATCGCGCCAAGTACGCGTGTGCTAGTGTGGTAGAGTCTACCACACTTCATCAGGCAGCGCATTTTTTGCACTGCGTGCGTGCATCGGCCTCCCGGCCTCCACGCTGTCCACTGTGCGCGTTGGCGCCGTAGAGTACGCCACGGTTGTGTCTCTCAACGAGGTGGAGCTGCAGCCTGGCCGACGTTGCGCTTCATCTCACGCCGCACAGCTCCTACCTCCGCCTACGCTTCAGTCTGCACCGCTTCCATCGGCGCAGCGGCTTCGACCCAGGCCTGCGCCGCCGCCGCAGCGGATACAGCGACCGCAGTGGCTGCTGCTGCTGCCGCTTGCGCCGCCGCCAATGCATGTCGACTGCCACGTGCGCCTGCGCTGCTGCTGCTGCTGCCGTCGCAGCCGCAACCGGGTCTGCGGGCGGCGGTTCGGCATCAGTAGGTGCCTCTGTCGCGCTCCGCTCCTGCAGCCTCAGCAGATGGCGGACCGCTGCGCCAGTGCACCTTGCTAGCAGTATCCGCCTCAAGAAACGCGCCTGTCATGGCGCCGCAGCCGCGCTGCAGTGCAAGCAGCGCGGCTACACGGAAGCGTGCGCGTATGCGCGCTCCCGCGCTCACTGCTGACAAGCCCCCGACACTAGTGTGGTAGGGCTACCACACTACCACACGCGCGGCTGAGGCAGTGTGGTAGGGAGCTACCACACCATGGGCTCGGCGAAGGCGCGAGATTTCTTTAAGTCCGCAGGAGTCCCTCCCGCGCTAGTGTGGTAGCCGGGAGTCCCGCCTGAATTTAAGCTCGGGAATTTGCCACGCTGCCACGTCAGGGCGGAGCAGAATTTCCCCGAATTGTCGTACGAAACCGGGTTACACCACAGGCATAACCCGACGCTCCGTGGTGTAACCCGGCGCCCAGTAGTGTAAGCCGGCCCCGCGCGCCCTGTCGCTCTGCGCCTCCGAGCAGCGCGCGCCCGGGGCCCTGAGCATGGTATACGCCAGCGCGGAGCTTGCGGCGGCCTATACCAGTGCCGGAGCCGGGGCAAAGCACCCGCCCAAGGATGCGCGCGCTGTGGCACAGCAAGTGGCAGTGCTGCAAGCGCGCCGCGCCGCGCTCATACTCAACGACCCACTGAAGGATAAGGTCTGTCGGAGGAGTGGTTGGCTGGCGCAGAGGTTCGCTGGTGGCGGTGCGTGCTCCACCTGCCATGACCAGGCGAAGAACCCGCGCAGTGCCTTCGACTGCCGCGTCTGCCACCGTCACGGGCCGGACAAGCTGGACTGGGCCTACGAGCACTTCCCGGCGGGCTGCACCGTGGAGTTTGGCAAGCCTGAACAGAGGCGCACGGGTGTTGTGCGCAGCTACAACCCAGACGACGGCCGCCACGAGGTGTTCTGCGACGAGGAGGTGGTGCTGGTCTACCTTTCGTTCGGCAAGAACTTCGCGGAAGTGACGGGTGCGCGACCTGGGCTGTGCGAGCATAGGCGTTGCGCTAACACATCTCGAAAACCCGCACAGCGCCACCTCCCACCGCCGCCGTGGCTGCGCCCGCACCCGCAGCCGCACCCGTGGCCCAAAAGGTGGTCCAGCCGATGGCGAAGCCGTCCTCCGGCTGTTGGGGTGCGCGCACGAGCGGCGGGAGCGAGTGGTGTAAAAACCAGGCTTGTGGTGTAACGCTGCCAGGGCTGCCAGGGACGCACTTAGCCTTGCACCTGCACTTCAGCAGCTCCTGCACGCCCTTGAGCTGCGCGGGGCCGCGCGAGCGCGAGTCTCCCGTGGGCTCCTTGGGCTTGCGGTCAACGGTTGCGCGCTGGCACATGAACTCGGTGCGCAGCCCCCCGCAGGCAAGGTTACAGTTCCTGCGCTGCACCGGCAGGTTCGTGCCCGCTTCAGCTCCCCAGCCGAACAGGAAGTCGTCCACGCGTGTGGCAGGAATGACGGCGGTGCCGCAGGGCATGGTGGCTCCGTGGGCCGGGAGCGCAGTCCAAACGAGGTCCTTGGTGCCAAACGCTCCAAGGATTCTGCACTGCCAGCGCGCTGAAGGAGCCAGGAAGCACGCCGCTAGCTTTGCGCTCCTTAGGAAGCGCAAAGCTAGCCTCCCCATGCCGGCGCAGAGCGACAGGGGGCGCGGGGGCGGCTTACACTACTGGGCGCCGGGTTACACCACGGAGCGTCGGGTTATGCCTGTGGTGTAAGGGTGTAACCCGGTTTCGTACGGCAATTCGGGGAAATTCTGCTCCGCCGGCCACGTCACGTTGTTGTGGGATATATATATTAGAAAAAAACCGCTTCGCAAACTCACGAAGCTCTTGTAGTATAGTCGGTCAGTATCCATCCCTGTCACGGATGAGACCCGGGTTCGAGTCCCGGCGGGAGCGTGTTTTGGAAAATCCCCTGTGCGCCGCGCCGGAGTCGTTTTGACGGG
>Ga0208951_1000550_pt1 | contig 17273 bp, 15 predicted proteins | sample GreLakmeMI27MSRF_FD_187702 | JGI IMG/M metagenome (GOLD analysis project Ga0208951, IMG submission 187702) | Freshwater lentic microbial communities from great Laurentian Lakes, MI, USA - Great Lakes metaG MI27MSRF (SPAdes) | ecosystem: Environmental > Aquatic > Freshwater > Lake | place: Great... | reverse complement strand
ACAGTCTCCTGCTGCCGCAACCTCCCCACGGCACGCTCTCTTTCTTAAAAAATCGCTCCGGCGCTGCGCGCCGGACGCTGGCTAGTTTCTTGTGCGTGGAATTTCTTGCGAGTGGACCCACCCTGTACCTCCTTTGCACGTGCTGACGTGGCGCAGCGGGGGGCGGAGGGGGGCAGCACAAAAAAGGCACCTGGCGTCGCGCACCCTTCGCTCGCCTGCTGCGTGCTGCGCGTGGTCACGCGCAGTCGCTGCGTCCCTGCGCCGTTGGTTGGTGGCCCTTTCTCGTGCATGCTGCGCACAGCCCGCGCCTTGCACCGAACGTCGCTCTCCGCCATGCCGGCCTTTGAAGCCGTCGCAGCTGCGCCCGCCGAGGCGGAGTCGCTAAGAGAGCAGAAGGAGGCGGTGGGTGCTGCCGCGAGCGCCAGCGGCACTACTGTGGCTGCGCCCTCTGGCGCCCCGACGCGTCGTTTCGATGGCAACTTTGGGCGCGCCTTCGTGCTTCCGGGCCACATTGACCGTGGTGTGGACATTCTCCACGACCCGGTGTTCAACAAGGCACGCCTGGGGTGCTCTGCCTGGATGTTCCGCTCAGTGCCCGGTCGCTTACTCCGCTCCCCGCTCTTCCAGGGCACTGGTTTCCCGCTTGCTGAGCGCGACCGGTTGGGCATCCGCGGCCTGGTGCCCCCCCGCGTGCTGGGCATCGAGCTTCAGGCGCAGAAGGTGCGTGTGGCGAACCGCACAGCGCAGAATTCACAACACGCTTCTCCTCTGTCTCCCAGGTATACGAGGACTTTCAGCGCCGCCCCACCAACCTGGACAAGTGGCTGGCTCTGCAGGCGCTGCAGGACCGCAACGAGACGCTGTTTTACAAGGCATGCTTTCCGCCCCTCTCACCATTCTCAGAATGGAACACCGCTCACGCGCTCTTACGCAGGTGGTCATCGACCACGTGGAGGAGATGGCCCCGATCATCTACACGCCCACCGTGGGCGAAGTGTGCCTTCAGTACAGCAGACTGTACCGTCGCGCGAGAGGCATGTTTTTCTCAGCAGACGATGTCGGAGATATGCACGCCATGGTCTACAACTGGCCCAGCGACCGGGTGGACGTCATCGTGCTCACGGACGGCAGCCGCATTCTGGGTCTGGGCGACTTGGGCGTTCAGGGGATGGGCATCCCGGTTGGAAAGCTCGACCTGTATGTCGCAGGCGCGGGGCTGCACCCGAAATTCGTGCTGCCAATCTGCCTGGATGTGGGCACTGACAACGCGGAGCTGCGCGAGGATCCCAACTATCTGGGGCTTGCCCGCCCGCGCATGACAGGCGACGCATACTATGCCGCCGTGGACGAGCTCGTCTCTGCGCTGCGCGCGCGCTGGCCAAACGCACTGCTGCAGTTTGAGGATTTCAGCACCGTGCATGCGCTCACTCTGCTGGAGCGCTACCGAAACGACATGCCAACCTTCAACGACGACATCCAGGGCACTGCGGCCGTGGTGCTGGCGGGCATCTACGGCGCGCTCAAGGTGCAGGACATGCCGCCGTCCGCAATCACCAAGCAGCGTTTCCTGATGTGCGGGGCGGGATCCGCGGGCATGGGCATCACGCAAGCCCTGTTCAACGCCATGAAGGTGCACGGGCTGAGCCACCAGGAAGCTCTCAAGAACTTTGTGGTGATGGATGTGGGAGGCACCATCGGCAAGGGGCGTCAGGGCGTTGACCGTGCGGCGGCGCCCTTTGCGCGGCCGGACATTCCGGACGGGCTGCACCTGGAGGAGGCTGTGCAGCTGTTCAAGCCAACCGCGCTGCTGGGCCTCAGCACGGTGCATGGGCTGTTTTCGGCGGAGGCGCTGCGTCTGATGGGCCAGGTGAACAAGCGGCCGATCATCTTCCCGCTGTCCAACCCTACCTCGCGCTCCGAATGCACCTGCGAGGAGGCTGCGGCTGCGACCGACGGGCGCGCCATCTTCGCGTGCGGCTCCCCCTTCCCAGACGCCGTGTCCGCATCGGGACGCACGGTTCGCGCCAACCAGGGCAACAACTTCTTCATCTTCCCCGGCGTGGGTCTGGGCGCATGGCTGTGCGGCGCCAGCGTGGTGTCAGACAACATGTTGACCGCCGCCGCGGAGGCGCTGCCTAAGTTGCTGACGCCCAAGGACCTGGAAGCGTGCTGCATCTACCCGCGCGTGGCGGACATCCGGCGCGTCTCTGCTCACGTGGCTGTGGCGGTCATCCGCGCCGCGCAGGCGGACGGCGTGCTGCAAGACCCGGATGCGCGCCGCCGGCTGCAGTCTGGCGCAGACGATGAGGCGCTGCGGGAGTGGGTCACCAGCGAGATGTACACACCCGCCTATGTGCCGCTGGTAGTCAGCACTCCGAAGTGAATAGCAGGTGGGAAGGTTATGCATACAGTTTTTTAACACTTGAACGGAACACGAGGCGGAGCAGCAGCAGAGAGTGCAGGAGTGAGCAAAGGCGCCTGTTCTACGTCGGACGTTTTGACGAGCGAGTGTCCATCTGTGTCCGAGTGACGTCATCGTGGATTGACACTCTGCCACCGCCGCCTTCTACGCACATGTGAAATCACCCGCGCTTCCGTCGTCTCATCTCCTGCGTCTCCAGCTGGACTGACAAGCTGCCTGCGACCCTGCAGCGCGGCCGCGAGCACCGCGCGCCGCAGTACACGCAGGCGCGTGCGCTGCGCGGCAACACCGGCGGGGGCGGCCGCGCGTACCGCTTTTTACCCGCTGCGGGACAAGTTCTGCTGGCGTTCTAGGGTTCTGGCGCCTCCCAATGCACCCGCCTGCGCTCGCGCGGCGCGCGCCACGACGCTGAAGCCGCGCGTGGCGCCAGCGCAGCTGGTAAGCTCTCGTGTCAGCGCGCGGCTGACGCGCCGGTGCGCGTTCCGGCAGGGATGGAGGCCAGGCAGCCGCAGCAGCGCGCTGTGAGGCTCTGGTCCCCCGCCACGGTTTTGCCGCTGCTGCTGCTTTCGCTCTGCGCGCGCGCGGCCGGCAACGACATCCACGTGGGCGACGGTTTTTATAGCGGCGGCAGCTCGCTCTTCCAGCTCAACGTCAGTGCGTGCCCCTCCCACTGCGGCGCGGCTTGCCACCGTCCCACGCGCACCGCAAGCGCGGGCCAGAGCGGCGTGGCACCGACGATAGGCATGCAGTTGCGCAAGCAAGAGACCCGCGCCTCGTCGTGGCATTTACGTACGCTGAGTATTTCATGCGCACCCCGCCTGCTCCCTCGCGCTCCCGCCTGCTCACGCCTGCTCACGCCTCCTCCCGCGTTTCATGCGCACAGCTACCGTCAACCCCGGAATCATCACCATATGTATCCTCGGCTACCCGCCGTTCATGTACTACACTCCGCAAAAGTGCGCGAAAAAGCCGTGCTCTGTGGATGAACTGAAATCGGCCTTGCCAACTCACAACAACGCGGCTGGCCTGGCGCGCGGCTATTACACTGAACCTGTGCCGGCCGGTCTTCCCGGCGGTGCTTGCCCCTCAGGCGGGTGCCCGCCCAACTGGATCTCGTCTGACGACCCCATGCTCGCCGGTTTTGATCGCGACTTCATTGATCTTGTCTTTGCGAAGATGCTGAACCTGCCGTTCATGTTCGTCACCTTTGGCGGTTGGATGGACATGCATGCAGGTATCTTAAATGGCTTTTGTGACGTCTCCATCACGGCCTCTGAGATCGACCCCGTCAGCGCGCTGTGCGACGGCCCACCGCACGTAACCCACAACGTTACCCTCATCTACGACTATGGCCATGGAGACGATGCCTCGTCTATTTCCTGCTTAGAGTACGGGACGCCATACGTTTACTCAGGCTTTTCGCTGATGTCGTTGATTTCCACCAAGCCATTTGACGTCTCCAGCTCCATTTTCAACAACGACATGCTGAACGCATTCAGCGTCATTGTGCTCATCTCCACGACCTGCGGCTATTTGGCCAGCATGCTGGAGCGCAAGAACATGCATCTCGGCACGGTGTCGCGCGGCGCCTACTGGTCGATCATGAACTTTTTGGCGACCAGCGAGAATGAGCCCGTGCGTAAGAAGGGGCGCACGCTCATGGTCATCATGATGTGCGCCAATTTGCTCGGCATGCAAGTTATCGGAGCGATAATTGGCTCAAAGTTGACGACAACCGCCCTGACGGTTGTGAAGATTGAGCGGTTGTCTGACGTACACGGCGTGCTTTGTTTGGAAGACGGCTACCCTGTGCTCAAAAAGTACGTGGAGCAGCAGCTGGACCGGCCGAGCAGAATCGTCTTCGATACGATGGAGGGATGCGTGCAGAAGCTGATGACCAAGGAAGTGATTGCCGTTATGACGGATGCGACGTTGCTGAGTTGGTTGGTGTCGCACGCGCAGCTTCCGAACGTTTATGTCACCCCAGTATTGCAGCCCAACCCCTTTGTGTTCGTGTACAGCAACTTCAGCATCGGCCTACAACAGTACCTGGACCCGGCGGTGAGCGCCGCCACGCTGAGCGATATGACCTGGATGCCGTTCACGGAGGCGTTGAAGGGCAAGTATTTCAGCCGGGAGTCCACCGCCGAGTCAACCGACGTAAACCCCATCCACAGGGCGTCCGCCATCGCAGCGTTGGTGCTGCTTGTGTTCCCGCTCCTCATGGCGCTGCTCAACGGCGACCTGGGGCCCGGCATCTTCAAGAGCGCGGAAAGCGGCTGGAAGTACCGCATCCGCAAGATGATCAGCAGGCCCAGCCCCAAGGAGGATGCGGCGTTCATGTCCGACAAGGAAGGCGCGCTGCAGGGCCACGACCTGTCGTTCTTCCGCTTCACCGTGAACCAGCTGGAGGAGATTCGCGGCGAGATGACCATGATGAGGGGCACGGGCGCAGTCTCCGAGCTGCTGAGCCTCACCGCGCCGCCCGACACTGCGCCACACAAGGCATCCAAGGGCGGGGCCAGCGCCAGCAGTGACGTGGCTGCTGTTCTGGCCACCATGCTGGGCCCAGTGCTACAAGAGCTGCGCGAGGTGAAACGGCAGAACGCGGAGCTGGCTGATATGCTGGACGCGTTGCACGAGCAGCAGCATTTGCGGGAGGGCGGCAGCAACGTCGGCGCTGCCGGCTGCTTCGGCTGCAATGCCAAGCCCGCAGTGCCGCACACGCCCATCGGCGACCTGATGCAGAGCCTCCGCGGCCGCGTGTCGCAGGGCGGTGCGGAGCCGTGGACCTCAGCGAGCAGCCGCTGCGAAAAGCTGATGTCGGTGGCTGTTGACGTCCGCAGTCAAAGTAACTAACCGCGTCAGTCAGCGGCATCCGCTCCAGTCAGCGACGCGGAATATGTAATCAAGAATGGTCGTCAACGGCTGCCGCCGCGGTGGGTGCGTGTACGTTATGTAAACACTTACACTTCTGCGGTCGTTCGAATGTTCGACAGAATGTTCGACAGAGCACCTCGCGCTTCCATCGCCTCCTCTACTACGTTCCCAGCCGCGGGGGTGAGCGAGGCGGTCATGCGCTGCACCAGGGAGCCCAGCGCCTCGGTCCCCTGCCGCCCGTCTGGACGCAGACGCGCCACGCACGCAGCGCCGCGCGCTGCGCCGCGGGGGGGTCGCTGCTGCGCTGCTGGGAGCGGCGTGAACGGTGAGGCTCTGCCCTGCAGGCTCGCCGCCGCCGCTCTCTCTGCTGTGCTCTGCTGTTCGCTCTCACAGCCCGCCTGGGCCGAGAAGTGCGTGCACTCTGGTCTGCTCTCAGCATCGACGCTCTGACGCTCTGACGCCCCAACGTGTTGCCTGCCAGCTACCTGGATTTTCTCACCGAGGCGAGTGTTCTGAAGCTGAGCCTCCAGCCACGCGTGCAGGAGGTCATCCAGGAGAACAAGAGCGACCACGCCGGCCAGGACATGCGCAACCAAAACCTGGGAGCCGCCAACTACGCAGAGGCTGACCTGAAGCGCAGCAACCTGTCAGGCTGCGACCTGAGGGCCGCCATCTTCTCCAGAGCAGTCATGTATCAGGCGAACATGAGCGGCAGCGACCTGACGAACGCGTTTCTGGACTACGCAGTGCTGCGCGGCGCGGACCTGAGCGGCTCGCTCGCAGTTGGTGCAAACTTTGTGCGTGCCGACCTAGGCGAGGCGGTGGTCACCGGTACGGACTTCACAGACGCCATCATTGACAAGTACCAGGTTGCAAGCCTCTGTGAGCACGCCAGCGGAGTCAACGGTGCTACCGGCGTGGATACCCGACAAAGCCTAGGCTGTGATTCCCTCAAGCCGTACTCCGGCTTCAACGCCGGACAAAAGGTGAGGGTCATCGACGCTGCAAGGTAGGCTGGGGTCGGGTGCCAAGCGTGCGCCCGTGGATGATGGCCTGCCGCACGACGTCGTCGATTTCTGCGACGACGGTGACGATGACGAGGCTGCCGCCGCCGCCTGCCCAGCGCCTGGCCGTGGCGTAGGGACTGTGCGGGCTCTGGAGGCACTAGAGATGCTGCCCGGACGAGGGGCTGGCGTGCGACGAAGCCCCTCGTAAGAGTACTCCGTGCACCAGGTTTCGCACGCTAGGAGGTTCTCTTTTTGCTTAGACTCCGGCTCAGCAGTTGTGGAGGGAGTGATGTTACACAACGAGGAAGAGCGCAGCGCGCCTAGCGCGCATGTGTGTGTGCGCCGTGCGCATCCGCCGCTGCTGTCCGCCGCCGCGCGCTAGAGACACCAGGCCACCCCCAGCGCGCCCGTGTCCGGCGAAGTAACGCAGTTGTTGGGTGGCCCGCATATCCTCGAACCGGTTGTGGGGTGTGCAGTAGAACAACAGTCGAAGTGTCGAACTCCCTGTTCTCCAAGCCCTCCGCTAGCTCGCGTCCACCCGCCCGCCATGGCCGAGACCGACGCTCCGCCTGCGCACCTGAGCCGCGAGGAGGAGTCGCAGGCGCCAGAGGGTGCGAGCGTGGGCGGATCGCCGCGGGCGGATGCGGGCGAAGTGCTTGCGCGCCTCCTTAAGTCCCTGGACTTTGAGTTTGAGGAGGAGCTGGTGCGCCTGCGCGAGCGTGCGCGCGACGCGCAGGCGCAGGCGGCCAGCCTGGCGAGCCTGGCGGTGACGGAGCCCGGGTTAGTGCTCCAGCCTCAGCAGCCGCTGCGAACCCGCCGCGCCTGGCACAGCAGCGCCGGACGCAGCCCCGGCCCGTCCGGCGACGACCCCAGCGTCGGGGAGACGGACTGCTCGCTGGTGGTGCCTCCTGCGGAGTCAACCGCCTACGCGCGCGGGTTCTACCCTCCTTCGCTGCCTCCCCACGCGCACGCGCCGGAGGACGCCTCGCAAAAGGCGGTGCCACCCACCGTGGCGCCGGACGTGACGCGGCTGAGCTTTGCGGAGCGTCGCGCGTACGCGGGCGACGCGGCTGCGTTTGCCTGGCGCCTGGCGGAGGACACGGCGCTTCTGGCCGACGGCCAAGCGGGCGTGCGCTTCGCCGTGGCCGGCCTGGCGCGCTACCAGTTCGTGCCGGGCGTGCAGCAGCGCGCGCTGAGCTGGCTGTCGAGCCGACTGCGTCCCGGCGCCCCTCTCGCTGCCGAGGCGCTCGCAGCAGCCCACAGCAGCGACGTGCTCCAGCTGGCGATCGCAGTCATGGACGCGGAGCCGCCCACGCAGGCGTTCGATGCCGCCTGCGGGCTGTGCGCTGCGCTGGTAGATCGGCTGGGGGACGCTCCGGCGCAGAAAGTTGCCCAGGCGGGCGGTCTCAACCGATGCCTTCTGGCGCTGCGCTCACCCGCAGCGCACACCGTCGCCGCAGGATCGCAGCGTGGCGCGCGAATGGAGGCTGCTGCACGGCTTCTTTGCGCGCTGGTGCGCCGCGGGGAGGGGGAGGGCGCAGACGCTGCAGCCGCAGATGCGCGCGCCGCATCCGCCGTCAGCCTGCAGGCTGTGCCGGTGCTGGGCGCCAGCCTTGCCACCTGCGGGCTGTCGTCCGACCCGGCGCAGGCGGCACAGGCTGCGCTGGGCGTGCTGGCAGCGCTTGCGCTCGCCCCGTGCCGAGCAGAGGCGTTCGACCCGGTCGGCGGCGTCGAAGCCTTCGCTACTGCGCTCAAGGCGGCCAATGCCACCATCACGCCGCGCCTGGCCGCCGCCGCCGCCGCCGCCGCGCTCAGCCTCGCCGCACAATCCTCCGACTGGGCGGCACGACTGGCCGCCTGCGGCGCCGCTGCCTCGCTCTCCGCGCTCATGGCCGCATGCGAGGCGCACAGCGGCGTGCAGCGTGACTGCTGCACCGCGCTGCGGCACCTTGCCAACAGCAACGACTTTGTCAAGGCGTCCATGGCGGCGGCTGGAGCAGTGGCCGCCGCCATCGCGGCGCTTCGTGCGCACAACGCCGACTGCGACGTCAGCGCTGCGGCTCTGAAGGCTCTTGCATGCTTTTCAGCGGCGCAGAGCAACAACGTGCTTGCGGTGTCTCGAGGTGGCATCGAGGCGTGCGTGTACGCCATCCGCAACCACAAGGACGCGCCATCGGTGCTTGAGAACGCCACGGTTGCTCTGTACGCGTTCGCGTTCAACTCTGGTGGGGTTGTTCAAGCGCTGGAGAAGGTCAGTGCGTGTCCGCACGGCCGAGAGGCGCTCCTGGTTGCTGTGGGAGCTGTGGCGGTGGGTCCCGGCGCTCGAGACCAGTGCATGAGCGCCATGGCCGTGCTGCAGCAGACCACCGCTGCGTTCAAGGCTGTAGAGGGCGCCTGAACGACCTGACGGAGGATGAGGTTGTGCTTTGATCGGACGTGGGCTACTATAACACAGGATGAGGTTGTGTGCATCGAACGCAGCAGTGCTGCTAGTTACCCGTTCATCGTTGCGACTCGCGCTCTAGAGCTCTAGTAGAGCTCTAATCCGTTCCATGCAGCGGGCTCACGTAGAACGTGGTGGCCGCCTCCGCAGCTTCACGCGCCTCCTCCGCGCCACCGGCACTGCCTGCGCTGCCTGCGCCGCAGGAGATGAGGGCGCGCATCCATCGCTCCCGGTGCTCCATCGCCTCCGCAGCCCCCCGAAAGTACTGCGTGGTCACCTCGTGCACAGCCACGCAGGCGTCTAGAAACGTGGTGGCGTCCGCAAACTTGGCGTTCACAAGCAGCGTTTGCGCGCGGGCTGTCATCTCCATCGCCGTCATGCGCGCCCGGAACAGCTCATCCAGCCACACGGCGGCGGCGGGGGCGACGGAGCGAGCGTCACGTCTGGTGGCGTCGATCATGGCCACGCCGCGGTCCAACACCGCGCCCATCTGACGCAACATCTCATGGATGGGCAGCGCGCTTTCGCGCCCCGCCAGCGCCCGCCACGCAGTCTCAGGCGGGCGCTGCGCCAGCTCCGTGCGCAGCGCCGCCACTGCGCTGAGTGTGTGCGTCCAGCGCGAGGATGCTCCGGCGACTCGGAGCACCGTCTTTTTTACCTCGTCCACCGATGCGGATGTGATGTGCGCCCATCCGTGCGTGATGGCAGCGGCGCGGGCCTCTTCGCCGTGCAGGAGCTTGACGGAGAGCCGCCCCAGCGGCGCCAGGCGGCCGGAGACGTAGGAGGACAGCGTCTCTGAGCTCGGATACCCAGAGTCGAACGGCTCCAGGGTGGACCATGCGCTGGCGCCCGTCCGCGCAGCAGGCTTTCGGGCAACCACCGCCGTCGACGGTGCACCCCCCAGCTCCTGCTTGCCCCCGCCCCCGTCTCCCAGCAGGCGCTGCGTGGCGCGGCTGCACGCGCGCCGCCGACGCCACTGGTTGCAGCGGTAGCCCCAGGCTCGGGCCAGCGAGATGAGGTCAGCCTTGCGCAAGGCAGCCATGGTGTCCACGCCTCGCAGACAACTCACTTGGCGCTGCGAGTCTGGCGCGCCGGTCGCCTCTAACTGGTCGGCCAGGCGCATGCGTTCCGTGTCGTTTCCCCACTCGCGGCAGCGCGCCAACAGCGCACGAAGCTTCTTCTCTCCTAAGACGAGATAGTTGATACTCAGAACCCCAGGCCACACAGGTTGATGGGCAGGGGCCGCGCACCGTTCTTCTTGCCTGGATCGCCCACGAGCTCGAACAGCCCTGCGAGCCGAGGGGTGAGCCGAGAGTGGTGAGGGTTTAGGTTCACGCACCCTCCTCGCCACTGAAGGGCGGGCCCACGCACAGCAAGCACGTGTCGTTGTTGTGGGTGTCGTCGATGCAGCGCAGGCGGTGGCCGGAGGGTGCGGGAGAAGGCGGAAGGGGGGGCGCAACCTGTGCGGCGGTTTGCCCACCCGCAGCCGCCCCGCCCGAAGGGGGTGCCGGGGGTGCCGGGGGGCCGCCCAGCCCCGGGCGCTGCGCCAGCTGCTCAAAGCCGGGTGCCTCCCAGGATGACAGCACGCTGCGGTTGGTGTCAGAGTGTGCTGGCACGGCCTGGCACCGTTGGCGCCATGCGCTCGCCGCGGCCCCGCGGGCGGCTCACCTGGACATGAGGAGGTCGAACGGCACCTCGTCGAAGCCTAGCCCTTCGCCCAGCGCGGCGTGGGCACCCCGCGGAAAGGGCGTGCCCGCGCTAGCGTCAAAGGGGGAAAACACTACCCCAGAACACCGGGCCGTGCCCAACAGGCCAGCCATAGGCGCTGTTATGCGCAATGCGATAGGGGATAGGCGACGCTTGACTGTGAAAACAAAACTGGAAAAAAACTGGAGCGCTCACTCATCACTTTCTTTCACCGCTCATTCCACCAGCCACTTTGCCGCTTGCGTGGCGAAGTAGGTCAAGATGACGTCCGCTCCCGCACGCTTGATGCTCAGCAGGCTCTCCATGACTGCCGCGCGCTCGTCCAGCCAGCCGCGCTCAGCCGCAGCCTTGATCATCGCATACTCCCCACTCACCTGATACGCCGCAATGGGCAGCGTGCTGCTGTCTCTCAACGCGCGGATGATGTCCAGGTAGGCGCCGGCGGGCTTGACCATCATGATGTCCGCACCCTCCATCTCGTCGAGGGCGGCCTCGCGCAAAGCCTCTCGGTAGTTCGATGGGTCCATCTGGTACGTAGCCTTGTCCTTGGGGATCTTCCAGGCGGCGCTGCCTGGCGCGGGCGCGGATGCGAGTGCCTCACGGAAAGGGCCGTAGAATGCAGAGGCATACTTGGCCGTGTACGACATGATGCTCACGTGCTCGAACCCCTCGCTGTCCAAAGCGGCGCGAAGTGCGCCCACGCGTCCGTCCATCATGTCGCTGGGAGCGATGCAGTCGGCGCCGGCGCGCGCCTGCGACAGCGCCTGCTTGCAGAGATAGTGCACTGTTTCGTCGTTCATCACCACGCCGTCGCTGCGCACGATGCCGTCGTGACCCATCGTGTTGTACGGGTCCAGAGCAACGTCAGTGTACACCTCCAGGTCAGGGAACGTGTCCTTGAGCAGCGAGATTGAGCGCTGTGCGAGGCCGTTAGCGTTGAACGCCTCCTCGCCTGTGGGCGACTTGAGGTGGTCCGGCGTCTTCGGGAAGATGACCACGCTGTTGACGCCCACCGCGCGCGCCTCGCGCACCTCGCGAAGCAGTCCCGTCTTCCTGCGGAGGCACAGATATAGCGTCCGTAGGTTTACGCACAGATCACCGACAAGCGACGCACCAGCCCAGCCGGCTGCAGCCCGGCATGGCGCCGATGGGGATGTCCTCCTCGCCGTCGTGCACGAAGAGCGGCAGCAGAAAGTTGGCGGGAGTGAGGATAGTCTACCAGCGAGAAGGAACCGTGTCAGATCTCCTGTGGTGCTCTCTCCGCTGTGGTGCGCGTAGGCACACACCTCCCGGAAGGCGCTGCGGATGGTTGGGCTGCGGCGGTTGCGGCGCGGGCGGAGCACCAGGTCCTGTGCCACGTCGGTGGGCGTGCCGTCAGGCGCGCGGGGCACCGGCCTCAGCACGGGCTTTTCGCTGTCGCTTTTCTTTCCGGCGAATGGGCTCAAGGCGCGACGCGCGCTGCTGCGGGGCGCGCGCGCGGAGGAGAGGCACGCAGGGGGGGCACCGCGGCACCGGCGCAGCCCCGTGAAGCTGCCCAGAGATGCAGACATTGCGCAGAGCGGCCGCGAAAGGAGTCGCGGAGGGCACGAAATGGCCGTTGTCATCAGCGCCGTTCCGCCGTACGACGGTACTGTACGACCACACGGGGAGAAGGGCGTGGAACGTTCGAATGCGTCCGAACCTCAGCACATCACACATCGCTGGTAGGTTTCGCAGCTGCCCACGAAGCGCCCTCCGCCGCTGTCGCCGTAGAACCAGGCGCTGCTGGCGGAGGCGAGGCTGTTGTTGAGGATGCGCGCGCTCCAGAACGCCGGGCCCTCAGTCAGGCAGTGCCGCAGGCAGCTCAGGCTGAACACGCCGCTGTCCGTCTGTGCCGCGCTCGGTAGCCCGTTGAGCACGGACAACAACGTGTCCTGCCATGCATCCACGTACGCCATCTGCGCGACGTTGGATACGCTCGGCATGCCGCCGACGTTGTAGGGTATTTGGAACGAGTCGAACTGGCCGGCGTTGAGGAAATACGGCGCGTTCAAGTACGGCATCAAATATTGGCCCATCAGGCACAGCGACGGCGATGCGCTGGCGTTGACCAAGGCGAGGTTGGCCAGACATGCCGCGTTGAGGAGCTGCGTGACGTTGAACAAAGGCAGGGCAGCCGCGCACTGCGCCTCCAGCGAAGGAATGGCGGGATCCATCGGCTGCACGTTGAGCCACAGCGGAGAATCCAGCAGTCCGTACACCTGCACGCCCTTGGGCGCAGCTGCAGCGGCCACATCCAGGTTGTACATGGCGCCTCGAGCGCCGGCGGAACAACCAGACAGCAACAGCTTGTGTGGTGCCGTGGTGGATGCGCTGGATCCCAGGCCTAGGTCGGCGACCAACAGGTCTAGGGTGGCGCGAAGGATGCGGCGGCCGCGAAAGGCCCACTCAAAGCCGTGCAGCGCCTGCGTTGTTGCCGCGTCCACGTCTCCAGTCCACCCGTCGGACGAGCAGTAGCCCACGTACACCTTGCTTGCGGAAGCAAAGGGATTCAGGCTGCTGTTTGAGTCGAAGATGCCCTGCTGTGCCATCGTGGCGGGCCAAGCGGTGGAAGAAACCTGCTCAGGCCCGTTTTGCCCTCGCTGAGCGCAGGATTCTGCGTCCCAACACCATAGCCCGCCTTCCAGGTAGACCAGCCAAGTGGTGGGGTCCCCGGGCGCATAGTAGAAACCCGCAGGCGAGCCGTCGTTGCATACGGCGAGGCTGTCGTACGAGGCGAGCGAGCGAAAGGTCAGCACCTCGCTGCCTGGCCCGCTGCCCGGCGCCGGCGCAGCCGCCCAGGCGTGGTCAGCGCCCGCGGCCTGCGCCTTTGCGTTGGCCGCCGCCTGCTGGCGGCCGTACACCCACTGGGCCGCCCACTGCGCCCTGGACAGCTGCGGCGGCGCGGGCGGCAGCTGGGCCGGCGCGGGCGCTCCCAAGTACTTCCACCAAAAGTCGTCCGCCCACTGCAGCGCTGGAAGGCCAGGCGGGCCGGGCGGGAACCCCGCTGGCAGCGCGCCTTCCGACGTCACCGACGACAGCACCTGACTTGCAGGCACCCACCCGCCCGCCGGGGGCGCCAGCGCCACAGGGCTCGCCACGGGACCCAGCCCGGTGGTGAGCTCCCAGGCGGTGGTGCCAGGCGGGGCCTCCTGCGCGGCGGCACCCACCGCTGCCAGCGGTGAGGAGGACGGAGCCACTGCGGTGGACACTTTGGAAGCGGGCTTCGTGCCACGCGTCCGTGATGAGGCTGGGCCGCGCGCAGCCTTGACTGTGTCGGACGAGGAGACGCCAACCGCAGTGGCAGACACCCGTTTGGGTCTCTGGTCTCGCACCTTGACGTCGATCACGCTCGCTGCGACCAGCACAAACACAAGCAGCGTCAGCCAGGAGACCACCCCCGCGCCACGGCCTGCAGGTCTGCGCCGCGGCCGTGCGGCGCTCTCGTGGCCAATCTCGAAGCTTTCGCTTTGAGGAAGCAGCGGGGCGCGCACGCCTCCGCTGCGCATGTTCTCCCGCGCGGGGGAGAGCTCAGGACATGGCAGACGCAACGCGGGCGGTGAATGAGATGGCAGGGGCAAGATGTTATGTCGCATGCGCACCCGCGCTCCCGCCCGCGGCTGTCTTATCAGCGTCGCGGCGACCTTCGCAGCGGCTCACTCTCCCCCGCCCCCGCCGGCGCCATAGCGGCCGGTTTGTTGAGCGCCGCGTACGTCAGCATGGGGCACTGCACCAGCTTCGCAACGTCTTGCCTGCGCACCCCAATCTCCGCCCAGCTGGCGTTGCCAAACCCGTGCGCATGCTCCTCCTCCGCCATGTAGCGCCCGACGCGCCTCTCCAGCGCACTCCGGTCCACGGAGATGCCCCACCCCGCGTACAGCTCGGCAAGCTCGGTGGCGGCGTCCGCCGTGAAGTTCTGGAAGGTGATGACGCGTCGGCGAGGTGCGAGTCCGTCTCCGAACTGCCTTCGCAGCTCAGCGTGGAGCTCTGAGAGAAAGGCGAGCCGCATGTCGCGGTACGATACGCCGCGGCTGTCGATGCGACCGAAATCGCGGCTGATGGCGCACTGCAGGCTCCAGAAAGAAGGGAACACGCCCTCTGCAGGCCTCACGGTAGTGACGAAGCGCGCCGTCGGGTGTAATGCCTCCAACGCCGGCCTCAGACCAACCAAATGGCTCTTGGTACATAGCGTGCGGCCCTGTCCTCGACAGAAGGCCACCTTCTGATACACCCGCGTCAGGTAGAGTGCGCTGCGCCGCTGCGTGTGCGCAGGCAGTCTGTGCAGGTGACAACCCCACAGCCAGCTCTCAATGTGCGACACCGCACACCAGCAGATCTCGCTCGTCAGGTGGTGCACCGTGAGCGTGATATCGTCCTCGTCCTCCTTAAATAGACCCATAGGGTGGCGCTGCGAAACCTCACTGGCTTGAATTCCTACCCACGACACAAACCAGTCCATGCAGGCCTGCACGGGGCGCAGCAACCGCGGTCGGTTGTGCAGGTAGTGGAGGAGCTTGGAGAGCGTGATGAAAGGGAAGAAAAGCTCACAGGTCTGGGGCGCGAAGAAGCGAGTGCGGTCCGACAACAGTGCGCGGTGCAGGCTGGTGCTGCCCGTGCGCGGCGGCGCCAGGATGAACACGGGCGCCTGCAGGGGCGTGCTTCTATAGGCTGGATAGAGAAGCTCGTCCAGAAGCCAAAGGAACTAGAGCGGCCCGAGTCAGAGACGGAAGCGAGAGAGCGAGCAGCTCAACGTGGCGTGCCTGGCACAGCGGCGCCAGCAGGATGGCTTTGAGGATAACCACACAGACTTGCTTAACGCGGCCCAGGCCCTGCGAGCAAGGAGCAGTGGCAGTGAGAGGCAGTGAGTGATGGTGGTTTTAGACTCAGGGACCCAGGGGACTTCTAACTCATACAAGCGCACCCGCATGGCTGGGTCTGGTCGCACGAGAGGCACCACGATACGCCAATACAGCGTGCGCAGTTCCGCCAAAACCAGGAAGGCTACAGAGCGGTCTCGCGGCGTCAACGAGAAAAGTACGTGCCAGCGCTACCCAAGAGCGCGCCTTCTTCGGGGCCAAACACCAGGCGCTGCAGCAGCCCGCTCAGCAGCAGGCTGGCCAGTGTAAGCGCCACGGCACGCATCATGAAGCCACGACAGCCTTCACGCGCTTTCCAGGGCCACTGCTTCACTGTTCTGCTCGCCCAGCGCACCACCTTGCCTAGAGAATCGCGGCACAACACATCGTCGGCAGGCGCACGCGTTTGGAGCTGTGGTCGTACAACAGGCCAGCCACCCAGGCCACCACTTGCCCTCAGTAATGGCTGTGACGCGTCCGGATTTCACGGGCGTGTGGGAGTCTGATTCAGTGGAAGGTCTGGACGCCTTCCTGGAGGCGCGCGGCGTCTCCTACCTGCGTCGGCTCATCGTAGGCGCGACTTCAACGGCTCGCTCGACTGCTCACGCCGCTACTCACGCGGCTTCCTGCAGTGCCGATCCAGCAGCGCGTGGTGCAGACCTTGCGGCACGACACTGCGTCGCTGGTGCAAGTCGCAGCCTCCAGGATTTCTACGTGTACTCAGCTGCAGCGCATCCACACAGACACGCTTGCAACCGACCCCGCCGGCGCACGCGTGCTGCTGACAGCTCGCTGGGAGGGTGAAACCTGGGTAGTCCTTTCGAGGGCAGCAGAAGCACAGGAAGACTCAGGGAGCCTGACCCCTTCTGCTCCCCCTTTGGAGACCCGCCGCTCAATAGTGCCCGGTAGCAACGGGCTACTCATGCAGTTTGACCTGTGCACGCAACAAAGCGGCGGCGGAGGCACTGTGGTCACTGCTAGGAGGAGGTTCACGCGCGTGCACTGGGACTGCGGTGCAGCCACGCCCACGCCCGAGCAGGCGCTGCAGGGCAGCACCAAGCCCGGAACAGCGTGGAGCATGCTGTTTGGAGGCAGCGAGGAGCGGTGAGCTCTGCGGCTGACTGAGACTATCAAGGACTAAGCTCTTGTTGGATCACGCTGGTGTCAATCCGGCTGGCCTATCAGCCTGTACGAGTGCATCAATGTCTGGGCGCGGCAAGGACGGCAAGGACATCAACGACGTGACAGTGCGCCCGGGGCCCGGCCCCGCATCAACGCCGGCCAAGAGGGACTTTCTCACCTCCTGGAGGAGGCCAATTCAAGCGGCGCCAAGCTGGAGGCCAGCATGCGCGTCACAGCGCTGGAGATGTGAGGTGAGCGGGAGGACAGAAGAAGAGACGAGAGATGATCTCATGATCATGACGATTACAAAATTGCCACCACAATCGAAGAACGCGCGCGCGCTGCAGCCTAACGCCTCCCTGTGTCACGCGCTGAGCGCAATGATAGTTCACGAGCAGCGCGCGTGAGGCTACGCGCCTCCGCGTGCCTCCTGCAAGAATGGAAGCTCCAACCGCTCAAAACGGCGGCATTGGCCCAAAGCCGGACTTCAGCGGCGCCTGGGAGAGCAGCTCCGTGCAGGCGCGTCTCGTGCGTCTTGTGTGCCCAGCTTGAAACGCGCACTCGCTCGCTTGAAGTGCTCGTCGCTCTGCTGGGCGTCTGACGCGCGGCGAGGGGTGCAGGCGCTGGACGCGTTCTTGGAGGCCCGTGGTGTGCCCTACCTGAAGCGGCTGGTGGCAGGCACGGTGTGACGGTCGCTCGAATCTTTCACGCTTTCACCGCCCCACCCGCAGTGCCGCTCCAACAGAGTGTCACGCAACTGCTGCGCCACACGCCCACCGAGCTGCTGCAGCAGTCCGTGTCGCGTCTGTCCACATTCA
>Ga0208951_1000548_pt1 | contig 17285 bp, 16 predicted proteins | sample GreLakmeMI27MSRF_FD_187702 | JGI IMG/M metagenome (GOLD analysis project Ga0208951, IMG submission 187702) | Freshwater lentic microbial communities from great Laurentian Lakes, MI, USA - Great Lakes metaG MI27MSRF (SPAdes) | ecosystem: Environmental > Aquatic > Freshwater > Lake | place: Great... | reverse complement strand
GAGTTTTTACCACTGTTGATCGCCTCTAACCAATTAGGTAGCCAGATTTGGCTTCCGGCAGTAGTTGCTGGACTTTCTGGAGATGAAAGTAGCACATCAAAACCGTAAACTGCTTTACCTGAAGCTGCTTGAATCCACTGCGCAAACACTGGCTCTACTAGAATTTGTTTTTCTGGTGTACCAAAAGCCATCATAGTATCATTGTGCACGTAAAGACCTAGTGTGTGGAAACCTAAGAATAAAGATACCCAACTTAAGTGCGAAATAATAGCTTCCTTGTGTTCTAACATTCGAGCAAGAACGTTATCCTTGTTCATTTCTGGGTCATAATCACGTACGAAGAAAATAGCTCCGTGAGCAAATGCCCCAACCATTAAGAAACCTGCAATGTATTGGTGGTGTGTGTACAGAGCCGCTTGTGTTACAAAGTCTTTTGCAATAAAAGCGTATGCTGGCAATGCATACATGTGTTGAGCTACAAGTGACGTAGCAACACCTAAAGATGCAAGGGCTAGACCTAGTTGCATGTGTAGTGATTCTGTTATTGTCTCATATAGGCCAGAGTGTCCATTACCTAAACGTCCTGAAGGTGGTCTGTGAGCCTCTAGAATTTCTTTCATCGAGTGCCCAATACCCCAGTTTGTACGGTACATGTGCCCAGCTAAAATGAATACAACAGCAATAGCTAAGTGGTGGTGCGCAATATCTGTAAGCCACATAGCTTGAGTTTGTGGGTGGAACCCTCCTAAGAAAGTAAGGATTGCTGTACCAGAACCTTCTGATGTGCTAAAGATGTGTTGCAGCGTATCTGGATTTTCACTGTAAGCACTCCAGTTACCAGAGAAGAATGGCTTAAGACCTTCTGGGTGAGGTAGTACTGTTAGGAAGTTTGTCCAGTTTACATCTACACCTCTTGATTCAGGTATTGCTACGTGAACTAGGTGACCTGACCATGCAAGTGAACTTACACCGAATAAACCAGAAAGGTGGTGGTTTAAACGCGATTCATTATTTTTGAACCATGCTAGTGCTGGTGTAAATCTTGGTTGTAGGTGTAACCATCCAGCAAATAATAAAACTGCTGAAAGTACTAGTAAAAATATTGATCCTGTGTACAGTTCAACATTTGTTCTCATACCTATCGTGTACCACCAGTGGTATACACCCGAAGTAGCTAAATCTACTGGATAAGGTGCTGATGATTTTGTGAAAGCTTTTACTGCAGCTTCACCAAAGTGAGGATCCCAAATAGCGTGAGCTACTGGTTTTACTTTTAGTGGGTTTAAAATCCACTGTTCGAAGTTACCTTGCCAAGCTACGTGGAACAGGTGTCCAGAAGCCCAAAGCATGATCACTGCTAAGTGACCGAAGTGAGACGAAAATATCTTTTGATACAGAACTTCTTCTGTCATCCCGTCATGACTTTCGAAATCGTGTGCAGTAGCAATACCATACCATATTCGTCTTGTGGCTGGATCTTGTGCTAAAGCTTGACTAAACTTAGGAAATTTTGTCGCCATAGATTATTTTTTTTTGTTAAAATACTTCTTTTTTGATTTTTTATTTCATTCTCTAATCGAATTCTTACCCTACCGAGATGATTCTCGCTTCGAAGAAAGCCCAAGTAGTACCAATACCCCCTAGAAGATAGTGTGCAAGACCTACTGCACGACCTTGCGTGATACTTAGTGCTCTTGGTTGGATAGAAGGTGCTAATTTCAGTTTATTGTGTGCCCAAACAATTGATTCGATAAGTTCCTGCCAGTATCCTCTTCCGCTGAATAAGAACATTAAACTGAATGCCCAGATAAAGTGAGCACCTAAGAAAATCAGACCGTAAGCTGATAAAGCAGAACCATAAGATTGAATTACTTGTGATGCTTGCGCCCATAGGAAGTCTCTTAGCCATCCATTGATAGTAATAGATGAATTTGTGAAGTTTCCTCCAGTTATGTGTGAAACAGCCCCTTCCGGTGAAACAGTACCCCAAACATCGGATTGCATTTTCCAGCTAAAGTGGAAAATTACTATTGATATTGAGTTGTACATCCAGAATAGTCCAAGGAACACGTGGTCCCAAGCAGAAACTTGACAAGTACCTCCACGGCCCGGTCCATCACAAGGGAATCGGAAACCTAAGTTTGCCTTGTCTGGTATCAGTCTTGAGCTACGAGCGAATAAAGTTCCTTTTAGTAAGATCAGAACAGTTACGTGGATAGTAAAAGCGTGAATGTGGTGAACCATGAAATCGGCAGTACCTAAGTAGATAGGCATCATCGCTATTTTCCCATTAACACTAACTACATCACCACCAAATGCATAACTTGTAGTTGCTAGCGCGTTTGGAGCTGTACCTTGGTTTGCAACAGTGTGTAAACTTTGGATCCATTGAGCAAAAACTGGTTCAAGTTTAATTGCCGAATCAGAGAACATATCCTTTGAACGACCTAAAGCTCGCATTGTATCATTGTGAATGTATAGTCCGAAACTGTGCATTCCTAAGAAAATACAAACCCAGTTTAAGTGAGAAATAATAGATTCTCTGTGTCTTAACACTCTATCAAGTAAGTTATTGTATGACTGAGTTGGATCGTAGTCACGTACCATAAATATAGATGCGTGTGCACCAGCACCAACAACACAGAACCCACCAATCCACATGTGGTGCGTGAACAGTGATAGTTGTGTAGCGTAGTCTGTAGCAATGTATGGGTAAGGTGGCATTGCATACATGTGGTGAGCAACAATAATACTTAGAGACCCTACCATAGCTAAGTTAATAGCTAGTTGAGCGTGCCAAGATGTTGTTAGGATTTCATAAAGCCCTTTGTGGCCTTCACCAGTGAATGGTCCTTTGTGACCTTCTAAGATTTCCTTTAACGAGTGCCCAATACCCCAGTTTGTACGGTACATGTGTCCAGCAATAATGAATAGACATGCAATCGCTAGGTGGTGGTGAGCAGTATCAGTTAACCAAAGACCTCCAGTCACAGGGTTTAATCCTGATTTGAAAGTTAAGAAGTCTGAGTATTCACCCCAGTTTAGAGTAAAGAATGGCACTAAACCTTTTTGGAAACTTGGGTATAGCTGATTCATTAATTCATGGTTTGTTAAGAACTCATGAGGTAAAGGTATTTCTTGTGCAGATACTCCAGCATCTAAAAGCTTATTTATAGGTAAAGCTATGTGGATTTGGTGGCCTGCCCAAGAAAGTGAACCTAAACCTAGTAGACCAGCTAAGTGGTGATTTAGCATTGATTCTACATTTTGGAACCATTCAAGCTTTGGTGCTGATTTGTGGTAGTGGAACCAACCAGCAAAAAGCATTAAACCAGAAGCTACAAGTCCACCTATAGCTGTCCAATAAAGTTCAACCTCATTTGTGATACCAGCGGCACGCCAAATTTGGAAGAACCCCGAAGTTATTTGAATACCTTGGAATCCACCACCAACGTCTCCGTTCAAGATCTCTTGACCTACGATTGGCCAAACGATCTGAGCACTAGGTTTTATTCCAGTTGGGTTAGATAACCACGCAGAGTAGTTTGAAAAACGTGCTCCGTGGAAGAACATTCCACTAATCCAAAGGAATATTATTGAAAGTTGTCCAAAGTGCGCACTAAAAATCTTTCTAGAAACGTCTTCTAAAGAATTAGTTTGTGCATCGAAATCGTGAGCGTCTGCGTGTAAATTCCAGATCCAAGTAGTAGTCTTAGGGCCTTTTGCTAAAGAGCGTGAAAAGTGTCCAGGCTGACCCCACTTCTGGAAGGAAGTTACGACAGGATTTTCCTCTGTGGAAACCTTGACTGTTTTAACGCCTTGCTCAGTTGAGCTAAATATCATTGATATTCTCCCATCTAAAGATAAATAAATAAAATCTTTTAATTTCGTTCAATTAAAAAGATAACAAGTAAATAGTTACTTTAATTATACTAGATAATTCAATGTAATTTTATTAACACTTATACTTAATTAAAAATTTATTTTTTTACACAAACATTTCTCCATTTGAACCTACTCTGATAATGCTTAAACTCCCTCAACTTTTAATAAACATTTATTGTTCTTTTTTTCTATGCACAATTAGTTATTTTTAAAAGTCAAACTTTACTCTAATTTAATCATTTTTTTTATAGTTGAAATTTTATATGTTTTTGATTAATATATATCTTATGAAGAGTTTTTACATATGCGGGTATAGCTCAGTGGTAGAGCATAACCTTGCCAAGGTTGGTGCCGGGCGTTCGAGTCGCCTTACCCGCTTAAATATATATATATATTATTTCTAGTCTGGCTTGCTGTATTTTTTTATGAAAACAATACTTTTTTTTTATTTGCAGAATATATTCTTACAAAATTTTATTGGGGTACTAGGATTTGAACCTAGGAATAACGGAGTCAAAGTCCGCTGCCTTACCGCTTGGCGATACCCCATATATTATCTAAATAATATTAGTCTCAAAACAAAAAGATATCAAGCTTTTTCATTCCTCTATCTTCGTATTTTTTAATTGAAATCTTAACAAAAAAAAAGCCCACCAGTTTAGGGTGGGCTTTAACTACTTCTTTCGAAGTTTGTTCTAATTACGCAGCGATTGCTGGAGCAACTAGAGCAACTGGCATAGACTCAGCAGAAGCTAGGTCTAGAGGGAAGTTGTGAGCGTTACGCTCGTGCATTACTTCCATACCAAGGTTTGAACGGTTTACGATGTCAGCCCAAGTGTTGATAACACGACCTTGAGAATCAACAACTGATTGGTTGAAGTTGAATCCGTTAAGGTTGAACGCCATTGTAGAAACACCTAGTGAAGTTAACCAAATTCCTACTACTGGCCATAGACCTAGGAAGAAGTGAAGAGCACGAGAGTTGTTGAATGAAGCGTATTGGAAGATTAGACGACCGAAGTAACCGTGTGCAGCTACTATGTTGTAAGTCTCTTCTTCTTGACCAAACTTGTATCCGTAGTTAGCAGATTCGTTCTCAGTAGTTTCACGGATTAGTGAAGAAGTTACAAGAGAACCGTGCATAGCTGAGAATAGTGAACCACCAAATACACCAGCAACACCAGCCATGTGGAATGGGTGCATTAGGATGTTGTGCTCAGCTTGGAATACAAGCATGAAGTTGAAAGTACCAGAGATACCTAGAGGCATACCATCAGAGAATGAACCTTGACCGATTGGGTAAACGATGAATACTGCTGCTGCAGCTGCTACTGGAGCAGAGAACGCAACACAGATCCAAGGACGCATACCTAGACGGTAAGAAAGTTCCCACTCACGTCCGATGTAAGAGCAAACACCTAAGAAGAAGTGGAATACTACAAGTTGGTAAGGACCACCGTTGTATAACCACTCATCAAGAGAAGCAGCTTCCCATACTGGGTAGAAGTGAACACCGATAGCGTTAGAAGAAGGAACTACAGCACCAGAGATGATGTTGTTTCCGTATAGAAGAGATCCAGCAACTGGCTCACGGATACCATCGATATCAACTGGCGGAGCAGCGATGAAAGCGATGATGTAGCAAGAGATTGCAGTTAGTAGAGTAGGGATCATTAGACATCCGAACCATCCGATGTAAAGACGGTTGTCAGTAGAAGTTACCCAAGAGCAGAATTGCTCCCATACACTTACGTTAGCGCGACGTTGTAGAGTTGTAGTCATTTTATTTTTACCTTTTTTTTTATATAAGTTTTAAATTAATCTTTCCAGACATCTTGTCTGTTAAATAATATTATGGTACGTTACGTTTTAAATATCTATAATTTTTAATAATTATTTTTATTTAATAAAAATTAAGCGTAAAGGTGTTAAGCATTCTTTATTAATAAATATAAACAATCTTATTTCCGCTCCAATATCCATTCTTTATTTGACTCAGTTTTATTTTTCTATTAGTATGTATCTAATGAACTTTATTTTGTAAAGTTTGGGCTCATCGTCTAAGGGATCAGGACAGAGACCTTCTAAGTCTCTAATGTAGGTTCGAATCCTACTGGGCCTATTTAACTTAGATTAAATAGTTTCAAATTTAACCTAAGTTTTTTTAATGATCTAGTTTTTAATTTCGAAAACTTCCTCGAATACGATTTTTACTTTATCACCAGAATCAATAGATTCTAAAGGATCTTTTCTTAATCTGTGGCGTAAGCATAGACAAATAATTTTAGCTATATCATCTACTGTTACTTCAGTTCTTCCATCAAATGCTGTTACCGCTTTTGCTGCTCTGTTTACAACGATATCTCCACGAAGGCCGTCAACGTTTAATTCTGAACAAACTTGTGAAATTTTTATTCTTAAATCATTAGAAACTTTAACCTTTGGTAGAAGTTCTTTTGCTTTAAGGATCTTAGCTCTTAATTCCTCCTGCTGCGCTTCAAAATCAGCCAGAATTTTTTCAGGGTTTGCGTCAAATTCTATTCTTTGTTGTACAATTTCTACTCTTAGTTTAGGATCTGCTATTGTACGAATTTCTGCGTGCATTCCGAATCTGTCTAATAGTTGTGGTCTCAGTTCTCCCTCTTCAGGGTTACCAGATCCAACTAAAACAAATTGCGCTGGGTGTTTTATTGAAATACCTTCTCTTTCTACAGTGTTCCATCCCGAAGCTGCTGAGTCTAAAAGTACATCAACTAAGTGGTCATCTAATAAGTTAACTTCATCAACATATAAAATTCCTCGGTTTGCTTTTGCTAAAAGTCCAGGCTCGAAAGATTTAACACCTTCCGTTAAAGCCTTTTCAATGTCAATAGTTCCACAAACTCTATCTTCTGTTGCACCAAGGGGTAGGTCAATCATTGGTACTTTCTTTTTCCCAGTAGGAAGTGTTTGGTTTGACTCAAACATTTCTCGAATTGCTTCACTCATGAACTCTGGGTCTGTTGGTGATGAGTTGAATGGGTCATCCGGCACAACGTCAATCTCGGGTAATATATCAACAAGTGCTCGGATGGTTGTTGATTTTCCTGTACCTCTATCCCCCATAATCATAACGCCACCAATTTTTGGGTCAGTTACGTTTAGGATCAGAGCTAGCTTCATTTCACTTTGACCTATGATGCCCGTGAATGGGAAAACACGTCTTTTTTCTTTAGTCTTGACCATATAAAATTCCAATTCGCTTATTTAATTATTTCTAACCCTGAACTTTTAATAAAACAAATCCTACGCTTAGGCCGATTAAAGTTATTGCGCACATAGTTGCAGCTACTTCAAGTATTTCGTTCATCACTCCCCCTTAAAATTTAATTTAATTCTTATTTATTACTTAAAAACCATTTCTTCCCCATACAACAAGGGCTAGTGAAATGCTAAACATTGCCATTAGAGATGACCAACCTAGTGTTAAAATGTCCATAAAATTTACCTAAAGATCAAAAATTAAAATAATTATAGATTATATTATCTTCACTTTTCCATTTTACCATTATTTTATTTCATATGTTTTTTTATATTTATAGGAGAGAAGGGGATTCGAACCCCTGGTACAAATTTTGTACATCAAATTAGCAATTTGAAGCTTTCAACCACTCAGCCATCTCTCCAGGATTATCTTCACGTTAATTCTAACAGCATTTACTTATATTGTATAAATAAAGCTGTTGTGGTAAAGATAAAAAATACAGATAAAATAATAATTGTTTTATCAATACTACTTTCCGACTCTAAATCTCTATACATTGAGTCTTGAATCATAGCACCAAGGCTCTCAACGTTAGGTTCTCGAACAACTATAGCCCCTATAAGTCCAAGACCTGTCACAATCCAAACTATTGTAATTAGGATTATTATCATTTATTTACTTAATTTAGGCAATGTAATTTTTACCAGCTGGCTTTTCTTACACCTGGTAGGAGACCGTCATGTGCCATTTCTCTTAATACATGTCTTGAAAGTCCAAATTCACGGTAATAAGATCTGCTTCGTCCTGTAACCCAGCAGCGGTTTTTCACCCTAACTTTTAAACTATTTCTTGGAAGTTTCTCAAGTTTTGCACTTATTGCAAACTTTTCTTCAATATCACTCGCATTTTTTAATTGTGTGCGAAGTTCTCTTCTTACAGGTTCATATTTTTTTGAAAGAGCAATTCTTTTTTTTTCTCTTTCGATCATATTCTTTTTTGCCATTATTTCCCTTCAATTAGTTTTGAGTTTAAAAAATAGGAGATTCCGATTTTTTAATATTTAATTCTTTAAGTTTTTTCAGCATAACACTGAAGTAATCTTTTAAAAATGCTTCTAGTGTATTGTACTTAGATGTGTCTATTTCTTTCGTATAGTTTTTATCTGAGGCTACGTTAGTCGAATCAACAAATCTTAGTTGTTCTGAAAGCGACCAAGACCACTGAAATAAACCAAAAAATGATGAGAAGGATTGCAGAATGATATTAGGTGCGTATAAAGTTTTTGCCTTTTGCCCAGAATATTTCTCACAAATTTTTATTATTTCTTGAGGTGTCCAAATTTCTTTTGTTATTAACGGTATTCTTCTATTTGTTTCTAAAGGAAGTGAAAGACTTTCTATAACAGAACTTGCAATATCCTGAGCATCAATATACATCATTTTACTTTCTGAGCTTGGTACAACGATTGTCTGCTTATCTAATATCGATACTGCGTACTGACTTATAATACCTTGAAATAAGCTTGGCAAATAAAATACTGTGTAACCGATTCCAGAGTCTATCAATTTCTTTTCAAATCGTAGCTTAAGCTCCATAAATGGAATATTCTCTTTTTTATGCCCATTCAGGATAGAAAGAAATATATACTTTTTTATTTTTGCTTTTTTAGCTACATCTAATAGGGTGTTTTTCCCAGCCCAGTCTATAGCTTCGGCCGTTAAAAACTCATACGGGCGTGTTGTTGAAGCATCGATTATGCAACTTATACCCTTTAGGGTATTAGGAAGGCTTTGTGGAATAGAAAGATCCCCGTAGACTAATTCAGCTCCCCATTCTTTCAGAAAGCTAGCCTTACGTAGATTTCTAACGAGACATTTAACCTTAAAGCCTTCTGATAAGGCTTTTTTAGCTATTTGCCTTCCTATAGTTCCAGTAGCTCCGATAATAAGTAAGCTCATATATTTAATATAAAAATTTATCACCAAATTTCATTTAGGTAGAGAGGGACTCGAACCCTCATAGCTTTTAACTGCCACATTTTGAGTGTAGTGCGTCTACCGATTCCGCCATCCACCCTTGGTTTTTAATTTAATTTTGTTAAACACCTTATTCAGTTTTCACATCTCAATAATATTTAACAAATATATCTCGCTCAATTTATTATATTTATTTATAGCTTTTATATATAGCTCAATTCTAGCAACAAAGTAATCATAGATACAAATATAGCTAGAATTAAATTTTGCTATATTTACGAGCGTTGTCTTTTAAAAAACAACCTTTTTATCCAATTAGATTCAAGGTCTAAGAATGGAACTTTTTTCCCCCCGATTCGGTTTGCTGTATCCTTTAAAGACTGAGAGATTAAAGATTTTCCTTTGTCTTTTACGATAGGCTCACCTCGGTTTGTCGAAATTATTATGTTTTTATCTTCGGGTATTACCCCAATAATATCTGCAGATAGGATATCAACGATATCATCAACAGAAATCATATTATTTCTTTGTACCATTTCTGGCCTTACTCTATTAATAACGAGGTTTATCTTTTCTTGCGGGATGCTTTTTGATAATAATAAACCGATTACTTTATCTGCATCTCTTATTGATGCTAATTCCGGTGTTATTACAACTAAAGCTTCTTTAGCGGCGGCTATTGCAATACGAAATCCTTCCTCTACACCTGCAGGAGAGTCGATTAGTATATAGTCAAATTTATCGCTCACCTTTAAAACGATATCTTTCATTTCGTCTTCGCTTATGGATCTTTCTTCACCATTTTTTGTTAAAGATAGAAGAAGTAAGTCTCCATCAGTTTGTTTATCACGAACTAGTGTTTGCTCGATTGTACATTTTCCATCTAAAAAGTCGAAACAGTTAAACACAATACGATTTTCAAGCCCTAACATTAGGTCTAAATTTCTTAACCCTGTATCGGCATCTATAAGTAGAACTTTAGAACCTAATTCGCTTAAGCAAACTCCTAAATTAGCTGTGACTGTCGTCTTACCAACACCACCCTTGCCAGAAGTAACTACTATAATACGGGCCATAGATTTTTTTCTAACCTTTATGCAAAGTGTTGAAAATTTATTTTACATAAGTATAAAACAAAAATGAATGGCTCTTATCCTTCTCGACGCACATATGGCATGAAAGAAAGAGCCCTAGCCAATTTAACTTTACCTTCAATTTTTTTCTGTTCCTGAACATTTAGTTTTGTCATACGACGCGGCAGGATTTTACCTTGGTGTGTAGTTAATTTCTCAAGCCCTACGATTTCACTTTCAATTCTGCTTCTGTCTTTCATCATAATTATTTTATTTCCTTAAATGTTTCATGCTTTTTCGTGATAGGGCAGTATTTCTTAATCTCTAACCTGTTAGGTGTATTTTTGCGATTCTTTGTTGTTGTGTAACGGTAAACACCTTCAGGTGATCTAAACTCAAGGTTCACAATAACTCTTGATGTCTTTTTCTTTGCCATGATTCGATGCGTTTTTATTTATATAAGGAAAAATAAGGAGTGGACTTTGTTATATTTTAAAAATGTTTTTGTGATAGAATAATTATAGACTAATAGCATAATTTTTACCAAAGCCTATTACCAATTTCGGCTTACTTATAAACAAAGGAGACGGTTCATATGACACCTTCGTTACAAGCATTAATCAGCAGCGTATTCCTTGGAATATTTGTTGTAGTTATACCAATCAGTGCAGCACTAATCTTTGTTAGTAACAAAGATAAAATCGTACGTAACTAATTTTCCACCTTTTCATTTTATTTCTTTCGTGCAAACTAAGCAACCTTTGGAAGAAATAAAATAAAAAGGTCTCTCTATTTAAAATTATTATTGGCTCAGGCGGGATTTGAACCTGCGACCTTGGGCTTATGAGTCCCCTGCTCTAACCTCTGAGCTACTGAGCCTTAACGAATCTTAATATATTGTAATCTATGAATATTACTTTGTAAAGAATTTTTAATACTTTTTATTACTTAAACTTGTTGATGAAAGTTAAAGGTAATAAACAATGCTTTAGAAAAATTACACTTATATAAATTTTAACCTCACCCATACCAATAAAATGTTTGCATTTCAGAATATATATATTCAATTTCTAATTCAACTTTTAAACTTCGCTCACAAAAAATAATCTTTTTTAATCTCACACATCTTTTTGTTGTAAAATTAAAACTAAAATAACCAATCGTGTAAATAAAAAATGTTCACATTGAAAATTGTTGTATACACTACTGTAATCTTTTTCGTTTCATTATTTACTTTTGGTCTTCTTTCTAGTGACCCATCACGTAACCCAAACAGAAAAGATATAGACTAACTGATTCTTGTTAAAATTACATCGGATCCTTTTGTAGCTGTTGTAATTTTAACTAATAGATTTTTTTTTCTTAACCAGCCTTTTATTGTTTAATTAATAAAAAATCATTAAACTTTGATAAACTTTTGAAATTTATCTTTTAGTCTATGGAAACAGGATCAAAAACCCCTACAGAGCAGCTTGCAGGCCGCATCATTCGTACTATTTTAATAGTTTTTGTTGCTAGACTTGGTAACTATATTCCAATACCTGGTATTACAGAAGTAGATTTCCTATATGAAAGTACTTTTCGAGATTCTTCTGTATTTAATTTAAGTTCTTTTTCTGGTGGTTCTAATGTTATAAGTATTTTTACACTAGGTTTAGGCCCATTCTTTAGTGCAAGTATATTGGTTCAGTTTTTAACTAAACTATACCCACCTTTTGAAAGGCTTCAAAACGATGAAGGTGATACAGGTAGAAGACAGATTATTAAATATACACGACTTTTCAGCATTCTTTTCAGTTTTGCTGAAAGTTTTTATCTTTCAAACTCATTAAGATCATTTGTTTTTAATTGGACTTTCAACTCTTATTTCATAGTAGCTCTTTCTTTGAGTGCTGGGTCATTAATACTTGTTTGGCTTAGTGAACTTATTACAGAAAGAGGCGTTGGTAATGGTTCATCAATTTTAATTCTTGTCGGTAACCTTGCTAGGTGTCCTGAGATTTTGATTAATAAAACTGATTTGGATGCTGAGGGATTTAGTTTTTTTAATCCTACATATATATTTTATATGGTTTGTACTTTTTCTATCATGCTAGTTTTGAGTAGCATAACTCAAGAAGGTTCACGAAAATTACCAGTTTTATCACCAAAGCAAATCCTTGGTCGTGATACTAGCCTTACAAAATCATCTTATATACCTATAAGATTTGGTCAAGCCGGTGTAGTACCTATTATTTTTTCTTCCTCAATCCTTTTATTCCTTTCAGGGCTAATAAAAAAATCCGAAAATATTTTTCCTATAATTAATGCTATTGGAAATCCTTACTTGAACCAGTTTATTTATTTTGTTGCCTTCTTGACAATTATAGTATTATTTAGTTCTTTTTATAGTCTTATACTCTTAAATCCAGAGGATATCGCAAAAAATTTAAGTAAGATGTCTTCAATTATTAAGGACATTAAACCAGGTGTCAAAACACGCATTCATTTAAGGAAGTCAATCTTAGAAGCTTCTTTTATTGGGGCACTTTTACTTTCTTTCCTTATAATTATACCGTTTGTTCTCGCCGTTCTGGTTAAAGTACCTTCATTTTCGATCTCTGGTATTACATCCATGATTCTTTGCTTAAGTATTATTAATGATACTGCTCGCCAAATTCTGGCTTATTTTGAGACTCGTGTATTCTTATTCATCCCTTAAATTTTTAACTCTTTTAGTAGACATTCGGAAATATATAATATACAATATCTACTAATAGATCCTCAGTAGCTCAGTGGTAGAGCAATCGGCTGTTAACCGATTGGTCGTAGGTTCAAATCCTACCTGGGGAGCTTTTCTTTTTGTAAAAAAAAAATTATCTTAGGTATATTTATTAGAGTAGAATTCCTGAGAGAAAACTTTCAACTTTTATTATTCTAGGCTTACCTATTATGTACGAAGGAATCAGTCAAAATATTTTACCTGCTATGTCTTTAGCTGGCGTTGAAGTAGGTACTCACTTTTATTGGGATATTGGTGGTGCAAAACTTCACGGTCAAGTTTTTCTTGTTTCTTGGTTAGCTAGCGGAGCAATTCTGCTTATGGCTATACTGGGAACAAGAACTTTACAAAGAATACCAGAAGGTCTTCAAAATTTCGCTGAATTCGTTTTTGAATTCGTTGAAGACATTGCGAAAAACCAAATTCACGAGGAGGAGGATTATAGGACTTGGTTACCTTACATAGGTACCCTGTTTCTTTTCATCTTCGCTTCAAACTGGTGTGGTGGTCTATTACCTTTAAAGCTTATAGAGCTTCCAGAGGGTGAATTAGCAGCACCGACGAACGATATTAACACAACAGTAGCTTTAGCACTTTTAACTTCTATGAGTTATTTTGCAGCCGGTCTACTAAAGAAAGGTATCGGCTACTTTAAGAGATATGTTCAGCCTACACCTGTGTTATTACCAATTAATATCCTTGAGGACTTTACAAAGCCTCTATCTTTAAGTTTCCGTCTTTTCGGAAATATTCTTGCTGACGAGTTAACGGTATCTGTACTAGTTCTATTAGTGCCATTATTTATACCATTACCAATTATGGTTCTTGGTGTTTTCGCCAGCTCGATCCAAGCTTTAATTTTCGCGACACTTTCTGCTGCTTACATTGGTGAAGCATTAGAAGAGCATCACTAAACTTTATCTTTAGTATGTTGTGTTATTAAAGTCGTAAAAAAGGAAATTTGTTAATTTTAATTTAATAGTAAATTTTTCACAAAAGGTTTAATATGAATCCTATCGTTTCTGCAGCATCTGTAATCGCAGCTGGTCTTTCTGTTGGTTTAGCAGCTATTGGTCCTGGTATTGGTCAAGGTAGTGCAGCTGGTCAAGCTTTAGAAGGTATTGCTCGCCAACCTGAAGCTGAAGGTAAAATCCGTGGTACTTTACTGCTTTCTCTAGCTTTCATGGAAGCCCTAACTATTTACGGACTTGTAGTTGCTCTATCACTACTTTTCGCAAACCCATTCAACTCTGTAGCGTAATAGAAAATTTAATATTTTGCCCTGAGTTTTTCAGGGCAAAACATTAAAAATATAAAAGCGTTCAAAAATGACACATTAGAATAAAATGTCTAACTCATTACTTTCGTCAGTTTTTATTATTATTGGAGCAGAGGGTGAAGGCGGACTTTTTGATTTCAATGCAACTCTACCTTTGATGGCATTGCAGATTGTTGCCTTATCTTTCCTGCTTAACTTTATCTTTTACAAACCGTTAACTGATACTATCCTTGAAAGACAAGGTTTTATACAGAAATCATTATCGGATGCTAAAGAATTCTTATCAAAAGCTGAAAAACTTTTTGAGGATTACGAAGAAAAGATTTCTTTAGGTCGAAAAGAAGCGCAGCTATTAGTAAGCAATGCTGAAAAAGAGGCTCAAGAAGTAGTGTCTGTTGAAGTTTTAAAAGCTCAGCAAGATGCTCAGAGTCTTATTGAGGAAACAACTCAAGAATTAGAGAAGCAAAAAATGCAAGCTATTAACATGTTAGAGGGTCAAATTGACTTGCTAACTAGTGAAATAAAAAATAAGCTTATTGCTTCTTAGTCTGTTAAATTTAAGATTTAGCAGAACCCAATTAAATTTCTATTAGAGTGATTATTAATAGCATGAATATCGCCGGTGCATATTTTTTAAACTCTCTTTCTTTACTTAGTCATTCAGAAGGAGGTTTTGGTCTCAACTCAGATGTTTTTGAGACAAATATCGTTAACTTGGCTATTCTTTGGTTTGGTTTATTCACATTTTTAAAAGATCCTTTAGCGTCTTCACTTTCTGAGCGCAAAAGCAAAATTCAAGTAGCTATACAAGAAGCTGAAGAACAACTAGAGCAAGCAAAGATTCGACTTGCTCAAGCACAGAAGCAGTCTAGTCAGCTTAACCTTGTTTTGGATCCTATTAGAAAAGATGGTGAAATTTCAGCACAAAAGACAAAGGATTCTATTCTAGCTCAAGGTAAAAAAGACATCGAATCTAATGCCCTTAGAGCTAAAAATCAAATCTTCTCTCTTGAAAGCCAAATTAAAGGGCAAATTTTCTCTTACGTAGTTGGACTTGCTTTACAGCGTGCTCAATCCCAGCTAGAGACAAACCTTAGCCAAGATATGCAAGTTAAAATAATTGATGCAAATATTTCTAGAATAGGAGGGCTATAGTGATCGATAAAACACTCGCTTCTAGAATTGCTTCACCTTACGCAGAAGCGTTACTGGACTACGCTAAAAACGCAAAAAGTTTTGATGAAGTGAGCCAAGATATAAATGTAATATATCAGTTCGTTTCAAACTCAAAAGATCTTGAGCGTTTCCTAGCTAATCCAGTTATAACAAAAGAGTCTAAAAAGACTGTTCTTAAGGATATTTTAGGTGAGCAGGTTTCTGCCGGTACCTTAAAGTTCCTTATGTTACTTGTTAAGAAAGATAGGATTCAATACTTAAGATATGTTGCTACGACTTATACAGCTTTAGCTGCTAAAGAGTCTTCTAGCGAAATAGCAGAAGTTACTTCTGTAACTCACCTATCAACAGATCAACAAGAAAAATTAAAGTCTAAACTTAAACAGTTACGTGGTACTTCAAATATTGAGCTTGTTCTAAAAGTAGACCCTACATTGCTTGGCGGCTTCGTCGTTCAAATAGGTTCTTCTGTGCTAGACTTCAGTCTTGCTGGTGCTTTAAAGAAAATGCAAAATCATTTCCAATCAGTAACTCTTTAAAAAAATTATTATTATTTTTTAACCGGTAAAACTGTTTAAACAATAAGTTCTTATGGTAAACATTCGTCCAGATGAAATTAGTAGTATTATTCGCCAGCAAATAGAAACTTACGACCAAGGTGTCCAAGTTTCAAATGTTGGTACAGTTCTTCAGGTTGGAGACGGTATTGCTCGTGTTTACGGGCTAGAGCAGGTTATGGCTGGTGAACTTTTAGAGTTTGCTGACCAGACTGTTGGTATCGCTTTAAACCTAGAAACTGATAACGTTGGTGTTGTACTAATGGGTGACGGTCGCGACATCCTAGAAGGTAGTACAGTAAAAGCAACAGGTAAGATTGCCCAAATTCCAGTGGGTGATGCTTTCTTAGGTCGTGTTGTTGACGCTCTTGCCCGCCCTATTGATGGAAAGGGTAATATTGCTGCATCAGATACTCGCTTAATCGAGTCTATGGCTCCTGGTATTATTGCGCGTGAGTCTGTTTCTGAACCATTACAAACAGGTATTACAGCAATCGACGCTATGATTCCTATTGGCCGTGGTCAGCGTGAGCTTATCATTGGTGATCGCCAGACAGGTAAGACTGCTGTAGCTATTGATACAATTATCAACCAAAAAACTGAAGATTGTGTTTGTGTATATGTGGCTATTGGTCAAAAAGCATCTTCTGTTGCTCAAGTAGTTACTGCACTTCAAGAAAAAGGTGCTCTTGACTACTCAATCATCGTAGCAGCAAATGCAAATGACCCAGCAACTCTTCAATACATTGCTCCTTACACAGGTGCTGCTTTAGCAGAGTACTTCATGTACAAAGGTCGCGCTACACTTGTAGTTTACGACGATTTATCTAAGCAAGCTTCAGCGTACCGCCAAATGTCTCTTCTTTTAAGAAGACCGCCGGGTCGTGAGGCTTACCCTGGAGACGTTTTTTACCTTCACTCTCGTTTACTTGAGCGTGCTGCTAAATTAAACAAGTCGTTAGGTGGTGGTAGTATGACAGCTCTTCCTGTTATTGAGACTCAAGCTGGTGACGTATCTGCTTACATTCCAACTAACGTAATCTCAATTACAGACGGTCAAATCTTCCTATCTGGTGACCTATTCAACTCAGGTATTCGTCCAGCTATTAACGTTGGTATCTCAGTTTCTCGTGTAGGATCTGCTGCGCAAACGAAAGCAATGAAGCAAGTTGCTGGTAAATTGAAGCTTGAATTAGCTCAGTTTGCTGAACTTGAAGCATTCTCTCAATTTGCTTCAGACTTAGACCAGGCAACTCAAAACGAACTTGCTAGAGGACAACGTCTTCGTGAGATTCTTAAGCAAGATCAATTTGCTCCTTTAGCTGTTTGGGAGC
>Ga0208951_1000545_pt1 | contig 17336 bp, 8 predicted proteins | sample GreLakmeMI27MSRF_FD_187702 | JGI IMG/M metagenome (GOLD analysis project Ga0208951, IMG submission 187702) | Freshwater lentic microbial communities from great Laurentian Lakes, MI, USA - Great Lakes metaG MI27MSRF (SPAdes) | ecosystem: Environmental > Aquatic > Freshwater > Lake | place: Great... | reverse complement strand
TTGGGGGCGGCGGTGAGCGGTACGCCATCGTGAAAGCCTGGTTGTTGGCGCCGGGCGGTGCCGCGCATGTGTACAGCGTCATCGGCGCGCCGTCCGCGATGGTGCAGACGGAGGGGCCGCCCGGGCAGAGGACATCCGCGCAGAGGCCCGTGGCCACATTGACCAGCCGGCCATACGGCGCCGACCAGTTCCACGCCTGTCCTGGCCAGCTGCTGCAGGTGGTCACCACTAACGCCACGCCCACACAGCTCAGGGGGAAGGCGCCGGGGGCGTTGCAGGTGGTGGGGTTGTATTCGAGGCACTTGCTGGAGACGCCCTCCTTGATTTGCAGCGTCGATGGCACAAGGGTCCAGGACTGGAAGGCTGGCACCGTGGGCTGGCAGGGCCACACTGTGACGGGCGTGCCGTCCGCGCAGGTGCCTGTGGGGCAGTGGACGTCCAGGCAGCGCCCCGACTGTCGCTCCGTCAGCGCAGCCGATTGGGCCCGCGCTGAGCACTCAAGGCGGTCAGAAACCAGGCACGCGCTGTCGGCAGGGACACTCACGCACCTGCGAGTGGCGCGACGGCGAGGAGGAGCAGTGCGGCGAGCGACATTTGCAGAAATGCTGTGCACGGCGTCTGTGTACGCTTGGCTGCGCGCCTCTCCAGGCGAACTCGCAAGCCCGCCGCGTACAGAGCAGGTGCAGGCGCGGATGAAGCGCCGGCGGTGGGGGCGCGAGGAAGGGCGCGGCGTTCCGTGACGCGGAAGTGGAAGGCCAAGAGTCATCAGAAGGCGAACAGCCAGAGTGGTCCCTCGCGCACGCATGGCGTCGCGTGCGGGCCTACCCCCACACCCCGCTCTGGTCGTTGACGCTCGCTTTGGAGCCCCGCTTGTGCGAGCCGCTCTTGTCCTTGCTAAAGTTGGTGCCGCCGCGCCGCCCGCCTGCGGTGGCCGCCTTGGCGCCGCCCGCGCGACGCCGCTCCGTGCGTATGCGCTCCCGGATCTCGCACTGGCGCGCGGAGAGGCCCACGCTGACGCTGGGCGCCACGGTGCCCTCCTCGCTGCCCTCGCCCTCGTCGCTCCCCTCTGGCCCCGCGGCGTCCGCAGCTACGCCTGTGGGAGGCGCCGCATCCGCGCCCGCGCTCAGCTGCTGCATACGCTGCTGGTTGAGGAAGGCGAGCGCCAGTTGGGACTGGCAGGGGGCGCCTGCGCCCACTCCGTCAACTCCGGGGTCGACGCTGCGCGCGGGGGCCTCCTCCTCTGACGCCTCGCCGTCGTCGGACGGCTGAGGGAACGAGGAGCCCTTTGCATCGGAGTCGCCGTCCGAGCCGGGGGAGTCTGACTCAGAGCCGTCTGAGTCGTCACTGTGCGACGAGCCAGCCACAGGCTGCTCGCCGTCTCCAGCCTCGCCGCGCAGGATGCGCTCCGCCTCCTGCGCCTCCTCCAGCTCCGCGCGCTCCTTGGCGCCGAAGCCGGAGGCGCGCAGAGCCGCGTCAAGCTGCTCAGCCGCAGCCGCGCTGCCGCCGCCCGCAGCGCACGCCGCACGCAGCCCGCCGCTCCAGTCCTCCAGGCCCGCGTCCCCGGGGCGGAAGTTGTAGCGGCGCATGAAGAAGCGCTTGAGGCAGTCCACGTCGCGCTCGAAAAAGTGATCCGCGTTCAGGTGCGCCGCGCTCACCATCTGCGGAAAGTCAATGAGCGTGACGTGCTCCTTCTCATCCACCAGCAGGTTGAACTCGTTGAAGTCGCAGTGCACCAAGCCGTGCTGCGCCAGACGTGCCATGATGTCCATCGACTGCGTCCATACCCGACCAGGGTGTGCCAGCTCCCGCACTTGCGTCAGCGGATGCGCGTCCATCAACGTCATGAGCACGCAGTGGCGGTTCACCTCCTTGGCGTCAGGCACGGGGAAGCCGTGGTCGCCAAGCGCGCGCATGAAGGCAAACTCCTTGAGAGCAGACAAGTGGGACAGGTGCAGCCAATTGTAGGAGGCGGTACGGCTGCGCAGGTAGTCGCGAGTCTTCTTGACCTGTCAGGGGGTGCGTGAGTGAGCGTGTGCGAGCGAGCAAGCAGATGCAGAACACACGTTGCGGAAGGAGGTGCGCCCCAGACGGTGCAGCTTCAGCGCAAGCAGGTTGCCTTCCTCGTCAGTCACCTGCCGCGCAGACCGTCAGCCCAGAGCGGCGGTGAAACGGGGAGAAGCGAGGCACTGCACTGCACGCGAGCGAGCGCCGTGGTCCGCACCTCATACACGTCGCTCTCCTTGCCCACGCCAACCTTGCGCCCCACGCCCGTGATGGCGCCGCGCGCAACCAGCGCGCGGATGGCGAGGAAGTCGTAGCCCTGGGGGCGACGGACGTGAGCAGCCGCCGGCACGGCTGCGAGGTCTAACACAGCCAGGCTGGCCACGGTGCCAGCCGCGCGCGCGCGCGTACGAAGCCAGCCCGTGTGGCGGCCTACCGCGCGTGCGCAGTGGCGGCGTGGGGGCGCACCAGCGGCGTGAGGCGATAGCCGTCGTACTTCTGGTTCTCGTGGTGCACCAGCTTGTGCTTCAGCAGCAGCCGCATCTGCTTGAACGCTCCACCTGCAGCAGCGCAGGCGTGAGGCGCCGCGAAGTGCGACGCTGCGAGCGCAGGGCACGCGCCGTTGCGCAGCGCTGCGATGGAGTCCACCAGGCTCGCAGGCACCAGCTCGTGGTTCTTCATCCCCATTTCCACCGCAGTGAGCGTGCGCCATGCGTCCTGGTTGCTCGCAGAGTGAGCGTGGGGCGTTGAGTAGGGGTGTCGGGCTCGCACCTTCTCAATGTAGCGCAGCTGGTTCACGTCGAAGCGCATGGGCCGTGGGCGACCTCACTGCGCTCAGTGGAGCGTGCTTTGACAGAAGAAGACGACAGAAGGGAGCTACAAGGGAGGAGCGCGCTAACAGTGCCCTGGGTGCCACGCGTCTACAGTGCCGTCGTACAACAGCCTGCACATGCGGCAGATTGTTCCCTTCCTACTCGCGATGACGTGCACGGCGTCTCTGAACCTGGCTCTGCCCACGGGTGCGTCTCCGCCGCGACAGAGCACATTCACTGTCTGACACCGGACACCGTCCTCCACAGGCGCCGCGCCGCTGCCGCGCGCCGCCCGCAGCCTGCGAGGCGTGGCTGTGCCGCGCCGCGCGGCAGGCCCCAGCGCTGCAGGTGCGTCGCGTGTGGGCTGTCGGAGTTGCCTGGTCGGAGCAGCTCCGTCTCGCCGCGCACGCTGGGCAGCTGCGGCAGTCACTGCGGCTCCAGCACGGCACAGCTGGTGTTGAGTCAGAGGAAACCAGTGGCTCACTTTTGTCCCTGCCGGCCAGGCCCACGCGCACGTGCGCTGACGCAGACTCGGGCGTCCGTCTCCGCTGAACCCAGCCTGCTCTCTCGGTGCGTCCTGCGCCCCACAGCCGCGCCGTGTGAGTGCATGGCACCCAGCCCTGCGCTACTCTGACGTGGAAGCGCCCGGAGCACCCACAACACTGTCTCACGCTGCACCGCGTCCTCGTGCCCAGCCTCGGCACCGGCCTCGCCGCCCTCTCCCTGGCCGTCACGCTGCAGGTGCGCGCGTGGCTCCGCGCGTGCCCCGTTCTCGTGCTCACTCCGTGCCACAGACCTGCGCGCCCGCGCCTGTGCTCGCCTCCGAGCTGGATGTGCTCACCACGCCCGCGCCCACCGCCGGCTACGTGGTTGACGACGCGGGGCTGCTGTCGCGCGCCACCGCCGGGGAGATCAACGGGCTGGCAAAGTCTATCGAGGACAGCACGGGATATCGTGTGACTGTGGTGACTCTGCGCAAGCTGCAGTTCGAGACGGACGCCTTCGCCTTCGCAGACAAGGTGATTGAGAAGTGGTACCCCAGCGCTGCGCTGGGCGACAAGAAGGCTGTACTTCTGATTGTGAAGGCAAGCAAGGAGGGCGCGCTGGTGGCTGGCCCGCAGCTGAACAAGGCGCTGGGGTCGGCGCTGGTGGACAGCATCACGGGCGAGAACATCCCCGTCTTCGCGGAGCAGGAGAAGTTCAGCGAGGCGCTCACCAGCAGCCTGAAGCGCATGCAGGCCAAGCTCACCGGCGCGGCTGACCCGGGCGCGCCAGGCGTGGAGCAGCGCAAGACGGGCAGCAACTTCAAGAGCAAGGAGGAGACGGAGGACAAGCGCAGCATCTACGGCGTCGTCGTTGGAGGGCTCCTTGTCATCTCCTTTGTCGTACCCATGGTCCAGTACTACGGGTACGTTTTGCGCTGTGCAGCGTGGCTGTGTGCTGACTCGGGGCTTGCGCAGATATGTGGGCAAGCGTGACGAATGAATACGGCAATTAATAGATTCTCGATCTCGCCAGGGCCGGTGTCTATTGTGCCGCTTCGACGATGTGTCGAACTAAAACTGTGGCCTGGGCATATGCGCGTGCGTTAGGCTGGTTAGGCGTGTGCAGCGAGCGCTGTGTGGAACGTTTTCTATGACGTCTGCGGCGCTGCGCGTCGAGGCTGATGGCTTCGCGCGCGCGCTGGGCCGTGTAGCTGGCGACGACGTACCGCCGGGCTCAGCTCCTTTGACGCTGGAAGACGTCGTTCAGTCTCCGGTGCCTGGTTGCACTGGGCCCACCAGCTTCTCCTTTTCGCCGGACGACTCGCTGCTCACCTGCCTGTGGAGCCCCGAGGGCACGCAGACGCGGCAGCTGATGGCTTTCGACGCGGCGACTCTGCGCTGCACTCCGCTCGCAGCGCACGCCAGCGAGGTGAAGCTTACGCACGAGGAGCTGTTGCGCCGTGAGCGTGCGCGTGAGCGTGGCCTGGGCGTTACTCGTTATGCCTGGGCCAAGAACTCGCTGCGCCTGCTCCTTCCAGCGCCTGTTCTGTCAGTGGTGGACGGCAGGGGCGCACCTCTGCGCGCTGTGGCGCTCGCGGCCACTTCACAGAGCCCAATGCTGGACGCCGTGCTGTCCCCAGACGGTGTCCGTGTCGCCTTTGTACAGGACGGGGAGTTGAGTGTGGCGGATGCTGTGCCGGGCCGAGAGCACGCGCCCGTGGTTCAGCTCACGTTTGGCGCCGGCGGCGACGTGACGCACGGGCTGGCGTGCTACATCGCACAAGAAGAGTTACACCGGGACGAAGGCTTCTTCTGGTCGCACGACTCGAGCGCGCTCGCCTTCTGCAAAGTGAACAACAGCCCCGTGAAGCGCTACCGCATCTCGCACCTGGGCAGCGCAGACCGCTGCGCCGAGGAGGTGCACGCGTACCCTTTTGCAGGCACGCCGAACGCCACCGTGACGCTGGGCATCGTTCGTGTGACTGCGCCAGGCGCCGTGACTTGGTTAGACGTGACTTGTGCGGGCGCGATGTGCGCCACTGCGGAGGAGGAGTACCTGTGCCGAGTCGCGTGGAGCCTGGATGATAGCCAGGTGTTGGTGACGTTGCTGGACCGCGCCCAAAAGGCGCTGAAGGTGGTTGCTTTCGACACGCGGACGGGCGCGCGGCTGCGCACCCTGCACGGGGAGACCTCTGCGGCGTGGATCAACCTCAGCCGCGTGCTGCGGCCTCTGTCAAACGGTCAGCTCCTGGTATCAAGCGAACACAGCGGATTTGCGCACCTGTACGTGGCGGCAGCGGACGGCACCCTCACCGCGCTCACAGCTGGCCAATGGGCGGCGGACGACCTCGAAGGCGTTGATGAAACCGCCGGTGTTGTGTATTTTACCGCGGGCGCAGAGTCTCCTTTGGAACGACACCTTTACGTCACATCACTGGACGGTTCCACGGCCGAGCAGCCGCGGCGGCTGACTGAGGAGCCTGGCGTGCACGCGGTGACACTGGACCACGCGATGCGGCGCTTCGTGGATGTCTATGACGCGCCGGATCAGCCGCCTAGCGCGACGCTGCGCAGCCTGGCGGACGGCGCCTTGATCGCCTCCATCTTCAAGCCGCAGACGCCGTCGCTGCGCGCCGCGCGGCTAGGATTGCAACCGCCGCAGATGGTGCGCTTCACGGCTGCCGATGGGCGCACGGAGCTGCACGGTGCGCTATACTTGCCCTCCGACGATGGCTCAAACACGCCACACCCACTGGTTGTTTCGATCTACGGCGGGCCGCATGTGCAGCTTGTGACGCGTTCCTGGGCACTTACGGTAGATATGCGCGCCCAGCTGTTGCGCTCTCGCGGCTTTGCCGTGCTCAAGGTGGACAGCCGCGGCTCCTCGCGTAGAGGCTGTGCCTTTGAGCACGCGCTGTTCAGGAACATGGGCGCGCCTGAACTTGCCGACCAGATCGCCGCAGTGAACCAGCTTGCGGCGCAAGGCATCGCGGACGTCAGCCGAGTGGGCATCTACGGCTGGTCATATGGGGGCTATTTGGCCGCGCTTGGCGCACTCAAGGCACCGCACGTGTTCAAGGCTGCTGTGGCGGGGGCACCGGTGACCTCCTGGGACGGCTATGACACTGGTTACACGGAGAGATACATGGGCCTGCCGTTCGTTGAGCTGTCGGCCTATGAGGCTGCCTCGGCACTGGAGACGAGCGCTTGGGCGGCGCAGACATCGCCTCTGCTGCTGATCCACGGCATGTTGGACGAGAATGTGCACGCGAGGCACACCATGCGGCTGTGCCAGGCGCTGACGAGCAGGAGGGCGCCGCACGATTTGATGTTGTTCCCGGAGGAGCGCCATTTGCCACGGGACCTGGCGGGGCTGGCGTACACGGAAGAGCGTGTGCTTGCGTTCCTTTCGAAGCACATCTGAGCGGGAGGTACCCGCGCGCGTCATAGCGACAGCCAGAGTGAAATGTGCATCTGCCGACAAACAAGCGCGCCGGCTTCTGTAGTTGGGCTCTATGTTTGGATTCTATGTATCGTCTCACTCCTTGGTGCCAAAGCCAAGCACGCCTGCAAGGCCGCCAGCCAGCCTGCGTGCCCGGGCACCCAGCCCCTCTCGCTCCTTGGGCGGCGTCACCTCTGCTTTTGGCTGCTCTTGGCCGGCGCTTTGGGCGGCAACCCTCTCCACTTTCGGCGTTGTCGTCTCTGCATTCGGCGGCGCTTCCACGCTCGCCTTCTTCTGATCAACCTTGGTGGTGACCACATCCCGCACGATGGTCACTGGCGGCGGCGGCGGCGGCGGCGGCGGCGGCGCAGCGCGAGTGCCTATCATCTCTCGCAGCGCCCCTTTCTCCTCGCTGGCCAGCTTGGCTAGCGCCTCCAGCACGGAGTTGAGCTGCGGCACAACCCCTGCGCTGGTGGGCTTGAGCAGAGCCGACTCGAGCGCCACCCGGATTTGGTCCATGTCGCTGTTGAGCACCTGCAGGGACGAGACGCGCGCCTCATAGGACAACTCCAGCGCCTCCCGCTGCTTGGACGCCGCATCCTGCGCGCGCGCCATGTCAGCCTCGAGCGCCGCGCGCTCCGCGGTGAAGCGCTGCGCGAGGTCGTCGGTGGCGGCTTGCAGCTGCCGCGCAGCCAGCTCGCGCTCCGCGGCCAGCGTCTCCTCCGCCTGGGCAGCCGCGGCTTGCGCAGCCTGCAGCGCGGCGTCCGCCGCAGAGCGAGCCGCCTGCTCCGCGTTTGCGGCTTGAGCGCGCAGGCGCAGAATCTCAGCCTCCGACTCCTCCTTGAGCGTGTCCAGCTCCTCGCGCAGCGCGTAACCATCCGTGGCGTTGCGCTCCAGCTGCAGCTGCACCGATTTGGTGCGCGAGTCGGCGGCCAGAAGGGCGCCGGCCAGCTGTTTGCGCACGGCTGCGATGGCGGCGTCGGACTCTGCACGCGCAGCGGCGGCTGCGGCTGCGGCGGCCCGAGACGCGGCCTCCGCGCCGCGCGTGGCCGCCTCGAAGCTGGTCTGCAGGCTCTCCCGGTCGGCGCGCAGGCGTGCGACGACGGCATCGTAAGTGGCCTTGATCTCGATCTTCTCAGCCGCAAAGCGCTCCAACAGGGCCACCTTCTCGGCGGCGAAGGCTGCGGCCACGGTAGCGCGCTCGCCCTCCGACGCGGCGCGCAGCGACTGCAGGGCGGCTTCCAGGCGCGTGCGCTCAGCAGAGAAAGCTGCGTCCAGGTGTTCCTTCTGCGAGGCGAGCGCCAGCTCTCCGGCTGCGCGAGACGCCGCCGCCTGCGCCGCCATCTGCGCGCTGGCAGCCTCTGCGGCGTCGCTCAGGGCGCGCTGCGATGCCAGCTGCGCGGCGGCGGCGGACTGACGCAGCTCCTGCTCCCGCTGCTCGGCAGCCGCCGCCGCCGCCCTCAGCTGCCGCGAAAAGTTCTCCGTCGCCTCCACCACCCGCGCCTCCGCAGCAGCGGCCGCGCCCGCGGCGGACGCCTCCACAGCCGCCATCGCTGCGGCGTGCTTGCGCTGCGTTTCCGCCCGCTGCGCCTCCACTCTGGCCTGCTCGCCCGCAGCCTCCGCGCGCGCACGCGCAGCCTCCACGCCCAGCCTCTCCTCCGACGCGCGCAGAGCCGCATTGCTGGCGGCCAGCAGCGCGTCCCGAGACGCGGCGGCGGCGCGCGCCTCTTCGGCACCCCGACTCTGGGTCTCTGCGCGCACGCGCGCCAGCTCGCTCTTCAGCTCCGACATCTGGGCCACCACGCGCGCGCTCACCGTCGCCAGCTCGTCGTCCGCACGCTGCGCCGCCGCTTGCAGCTCCGCGGCGGAGGACGCAGCCATCTGCGCTGTCAGAGCTGTCAGCGCGTCCGCCCGCTCCGCCGCGAAGCGCGCGGAGAGCGACACGGTCAGTGCCGCAACCTGCCTGCTCGCCTCGGCAGCGGCGTCAGATGCCGCGTTGTCGCGCGCCGCCGCCGCATCTGCGCGCAACGCGGCGGCTTCGCTCGCAGCCGATAGTCGCAGAGCCTGCAGCTCGGCGGCGAAGTTGGACTCGAGCGCCGCGCGCTGCGCCTCGAACGCGCCCTCCAGCGTGCGCAGGCGCGACTCGGCCTGCGCAACCGCGGAGGCAGATGCCGCCTCCAGGGCAGCAACCTTCTCTGCGGACTCGGCCTCGAGAGCAGCCTGCGCGGCTGCGGCCGCGGCCATCACCTCCTGCGTCTCTGCGGAGAGGGCCTCGTTGTCGGCGCGCAGCGTGGCGAGCTGCGCAGCCAGTGAAGCCTCCAGGGCGCCGCGCTGGGCGGCGGAGGATGCACGCTCCGCAGCCGCTTGCTGCACCAGCAGCGCGCGCTCCCGCTCGAAGGCGCCCTTGGCCTCGGACAGGGTGGACGCGCCGCGGGCGAGCGCGGCGGCGAGCTCGTCCTCGTGCTGAGCCAGCAGCTCCGCCCGCTTGAAGTCTGCCTCAACGTACAGCCGCGACGCCTGCTCCGCAAGCGCACTCTCACGCTGCGCATCAGCCTGCTCGGAGCGCGCATCCATCTCGGTGCCCATGTCTGCACGCAGCACCGCGAGCTGAGAAGCCAATTGAGACTCTGCCTCCTGGCGAGTAGCCTCAGCCGCCGCAGCAGCCTCGGACCGTGCCGCCAGGGCAGCCTGCTCCATCTCAACGCGCAGCACCTGCACCTGTTCGGCCGCGGCGGCGGCGGCGCGGCGCATCTCAGCCTCCAGCTCCGCGACTGCAGCGTGGCGCTGCTCGGAAGCAGCGTCAGAGGCGTGCTCAGCGGCGGCGATGGCGCTCGCTTCGCCCGCCGCAGTGGCCGCACGCAGCGCGTCATCGGCGGCGGCAAGTCGCGCGTCATATGTGGCGATGAGGTCTTGGCGTGCCAGCGCAGCGGCAGCGGCGTCTTCTGCAGACGCGGCCATCACCGCGCGTGTGCTCTCTTCGAACCCTTGCTGAAGCTGCGCGATGCGTGCCTCCGTCTCGTTGCGCGCCAGATCGGCGTCAGCCTGCGCCTGCGTCCGCTCAGAGGCCAGCGCGGCTGCGAGTTGCTCAGCGGCAGTCCGAGCGAGCTCCTCCTGCTGCTGTGCCAGCGCGCTCTCTTGCGCTGCCGCGTAGCTGCGCGCCAGCTGCTCGCTCTCGGAGTTGAAGCGGCTGTTGAGGGTTGCGAGCTCCTCGGCGGCTGAGGCTCGGAGCGCGTCCACCTCACGCACAGTCTCCTCTCGCAACCGCGCCTCGCGCTCCAACAATACACGCTCTGCGTCGGCGGATGCGCCCTCCACTGTCGCGATGCGCGCCGCAAACTGTGTCTGCAGCGTCGCCCGCTCAGCGTCAAAAGATGAGCGCAGAGCCTCTGCAGCATCAGCAGCCGCCAGCGCATCCGCCGCGCCCGCAGCCACGAGCGCCTGCATCTCCGCGTCCTTCGCCGCCAGAGCAGCCGCCATGCGGTCCTCAAGCTCCGCGCGAGCCTGCTGCGCCTGCAGAGCGGTGTCGGAGAGGGTCGCCTCGAGCGCGAGGCGCGCAGAAGCCGCCTCCGATGTGATGGCCTGCAACCGCGACTCTGCATCAGCTTGCGCGTCTGCCAGCGCCTGGTCGGCAGAGGCGGCGACTCGCGCCGAGAGAGCGGCGAAAGAGGCCTGGAGGTCGTCGCGCTGAGCCGCGAGGGCGTCGGTCTGCTCGCCCCGCGCGCGTGCCATGAGCTCCTCCATCTGAGCGGCGTGGCGCGCCTCTAGCGCCTCGCGTTCTGCCGCGGCAGACTGCTGCAGCGTCTGCGCGGCAGCGGCGGCGTCAGCGGCTAGCGCTGCTGCTCTGGCCTCGAACTCCGACTCGAGATCCGCAGCTCGCGATGCCGCGCCTTCCTCAGCTTGCGCGAGCCGCAGCTCCGCGGCCGCCAGCTGCTCCGCAAACGACGCGCGCAGCGCCGCCTGCTCGGCAGCTGCAGCCGCGGCAGCCCAGGCAGCACCCGCCTCGCCATCGGCCTGCGCGGCTGCCAGGCGCTGCTCCGCCGCGTCGCTCTGCTCCCGAAAGGACGCCTCCAGCGCGGCCCGCTCAGTCGCGGCGGTCTCGCGCGCCGCCGCCAGCGCAGACTCAGCCTCCTCCTGCGTGCGCCGCAGCGCGCTGCGCAGCTCCTCCGCCTGCGCCTCGAACTCTGCGCGGGCGGCATCGGCGGCGGCGGCGGCGGCGGCGGCCAGTTCGGCGCGCTGAGCCTCCATCGCGTCCCGCGCCTCGCCCACCAGCCGGGTGGTCAGCTCCAGCGCTTGGGCATCTAGCTCGCTCGCAGTCTGCGCAGTCGCCTCGGCCGCCAGGCGAGCGCGCTCAGAGAGGAACGAAGCCGTTAGGTTCTCCCTTTCGGCGGTGCTTGCAGCCCGCAGAGCATCAAGCGCCGCCGCTGCCTCCTCCGCCGCCGCCGCCGCGCGCTCCTCGAACTGCTGCGAAGCCGCGTCCAGGCGCTGCGACGCGTCCAGGGCGGCGGCGGCGGCGGCTGCCTTCAGCGCGCTGCGTTGCTCCGCGAAGCTCTGCTCGAGCGTCAGCCGCTGCTGGGCCGCCTCAGCGGTGAGCGCCGCTACGCTCTGCTCGCCCCCTCGCAGAGCCTCCGCTAGCTCCGCGGCCTTTTCCTGCAGCGATGCCTGGTAACGAGCCTCCAGGTCCGAGGCGGCGGCGGCGGCGGACGCAGCGGCAGCCGCCGCAGAGGCAGACGCTTCCGCACGTTGAGCCTCGAACTCGGCGCGCAGCGCACTCAGCGCCGCCGCGGCATCGGCCTCGCGCGATGCGGCCTCCGCAGCAAAGCGCTCCTCGGAGGCGAGCGCAGCTGCCGCCGCCGCCGCGTCGAGTTGCGCCACTTGCGCAGCCAATGCCGCAGCCCGCTCCTCCGCGGCAGCGCGCGTGAGCTCCTCTTTCTGCGCGGCCAACGCGGCGGTTTGGGCTGCAGCCGAGTCGCGCGTGAGCTGCTCCCGCTCACCCGCGAAGCGGCTTTCCAGGTCCTGGCGAGCCGCTGCCAGCCGCTCCGATGCGGCCTCTTGCTCCGCCGCAGCGCTGGCCATCAGCGCCGCCTTCTCCGCCTCAAAGCTCTGCGCGGCGGCGGCCTGCGCTTCCTTGGCGGCCGCGTCCGCAGCGAGCAAGCGCGCGTCCGTGTCCGCCTTGGCCTCCATCAGGCTGCGCTCCGCTGCGCTTCGCTCCTGCGCCAGCCGAGCGGTGAGCGCTGCGACGTCTTCGTTGAGCGCCAACGTTTCGGCGTCGAAAGCGGACGTCATGGCTGCGAACTCCTCCCGGAACCTGGCCTCCGCCTCTGCCGTGCGCTGCGCCGACGCCACCGCCGCGTCCCGCGCAGCCTGCTCCGCCTCGCCGCGGATGGCCGCCTCGCTGGCCAGCGCCAGGCGCGATAGCTGCGCCTGCCGCGCCTCAGACTGCGCCAGCAGCTCCGCGCGCTCAGTCGCAGCCGCAGCCCCCAGCACCGCCGCCTGCTCCTCCAGCGCGCTCGCCAGCTCCGCGGCGGCCCGCTCGCGCGCAGACTGCAGCGCGGCGGCGGCGGCCTCCGTGGCCTCAGCAGCCGCCAGCTGTGCGCGGCTCTGCTCGTCGGCCAGCTGGCTGGCGAGCTCCGCCTGGAGGCGCTCCCTCTCCCGCGTCAGCCCGCTCTCCAGGGCGGCCCTCTCGCGGGACGCCACCTCGGCAGCCTCGCGCGCCGCGGCGTCCAGCTGCGCCCGCTGCGCCAGGAACTCTGCCGCCGCCGCGTCGCGCTCGGCCAGCACCTCCAGTCGCTCTCGCTGCGCCGCGCCGGCCGCCGCCTCGGCGATGCTGGCGAACTCGCTTCTCAGCGCCGCCACTTCGCCCTGGTGGCGCGCGGCCAGGTCAGCCAGCTGCGCCGCGGCGCGCGACTCAGCCTCGGCCAGCGCAGTCTCGCGCTCGCTCGCAGCCTCGCTGCGCTGGCGCCCCAGCTCCGCCGCCGCCGCGCCCTCCAGCGCCGCGCGCAGCTCGTCCAGGGCCAGCTGGCGGCTGCGCGCGGCGCTCTCCAGCAGCGCCTCGCGCTCCGCGGCGGCTGCGGCGGCAGCGGCCGCCGCCTCGCGGCGCAGGGTTGCGATGCGCCCCTCGTAATCCGCCACGATCTGGTTCTTCTCGACCGACCACTCCGCACGCAGGCGCTGGTCCCACTCCGCCAGCGCCCGGCGCTGCTCCTCCGCAGCAGCGGCCGTCAACTGCTCACGCAAGCTGGAGAGCGCGCGCTCACGCTCCGCGCGGGCACCCTCCAGCTGCGACGCGGTGTCGGCCGACATCTTCAAGCGCAGCGCCTCCAGAGCCTCCGCCTGGCTGGCGCGCGCGGCGCTGTCCATGGCGGCCCGCTGCGCCGCCAACGCGGCCTCGTTGTCGCTGGCCACTCGACGCAGCTGCGCGCGCAGCTCCTCGATCTGGGCGCTGAAGGTGGCCGCCATGGCCGCCTCGCGCGCCGCAAACTGCTCCCGCAGGCGACCCTCCACCTCCTCGGCGGTAGCGGCGCGCTCGGAGCTGGCCGCGCGCGCTAGGTCCTCGCGCAGCGCCGACAGCGCCGTCGCCTTGTCCGCCTCCAGCGCGGCGCGCAGGGCGGCCGCCTGCGCGGATGCCTCGGCCTCCATGCGCTCTCGCAGCACCGCCAGCGCCGCGTTTTGGGAGGCGCTTGCGGCTGTGTCCATGGCGGCCCGCTGCGCCGCCAGCGCCGCGTCTCGCTCCGAGCCCGCCACCGATGCCAGCACGTCCTGCAGCTCCGCCAGCGCGGCGGCCTTGTCCGCCGCCGCCGCGCTGACCACCGAGGCGCGCTGCTCGTCCAGCGCAGTCTTCTGAGCCTCCGCGGCGGACGACAGCAGCGCTGAGCGCTGCGCAGACAGCGCCGTCAGCCGCTCCTCGGTCAACATGGATGTCAGAGTGGCACGCTCAACCGAGAATGCCTGCTCCATCAGGCGCTGCTGCTCCGCAAGCCAGCTGTTCAGCGCGCCGTATGCAGCTGCGTCGCTGCCGCCGCCCGCAGCGGGCGCGGCCGGCACGACAGCTCCGCCGCCGGGGGCGGGCGACACCATGGGCACCGTGAAAGCTGTGGAGGTGAAGCGCTGAGCGCTCGGCAGCGGAGCGGAGGCCGCTTTGGCAGCAGCTGCGAGCAACGCCGATTCGCTAGGCAGGTTCAGCTCGCTTGGCTGCGCTGCTGTGAGCTCCACAACCGCCGTGTCTGCGCCCCGTTCGCGCGCGCTGGCCTGCGTGGCGTTGAGAGAGGCGGGTGCGGAAGCGAGGAGCAGCGCATCAGCCTCCGCCTGCGTCACCTCCAGGGACTGTCGCTGACTGCGAATCTGGTCCCGCTGAGCTTGTATTTGCTGGCGCTGTGGGGTGGGAACAGGGGGGGCGAGGTAAGCGTGGGAAGCGAGGCGATATGCAAGGACAGGCACGCTTCTGCGTGCCTGTCTCTTAATCTCCTCCTCCACCTGGTTCACCCGCTCGCGCACGCGCTCCTTTTGCGCGTCGGAGGCGCCGGGGGGGTCGGGCGTGGCGGAGGCGCGGGTGGTTGGGCGACGGGGGAACCGCGACCGGGTGCCAGCCGCGCGGCGCAGCGACGCGCGCAGAGGCCGGCACTGCGGAGACGCGGGCGCTGACGGGAGGAGCATCTCTCAGGCCAGGCGAGCACCGGTTGTGGGGCAGTCGTGATGCCAGGCCCAACAACCAACGGCGCACGGCCCTCGCAACAGCTGTGCTTTGTTTGTGAAGCAGCACTTGTGTCAACCCTCAAGCCTCACAGAGCAGCCGAGCGTCCAGTGTTGGAAGCCGTTTGAGACCCCAGAGCAGCGAGCGTCGATTCGTGGTCGTACAACAACTACTAGAGCCAGAGAAAGTCCCTATGTGCTACATGCGGCTTTTCTGTCTGCTGGCCTGCACGCTGCTGGCGCGCATGTGCACGTGCCAGGAGGTGTTGCCCTACGCAGTGGCAGCTGGCGAGGCCGCCTTTCCTTTGCCGCAGGCGCCTTGCTGGCGCCTGGACAGGCTCTTCCACCGAACCACGGTGGAGCTGAGCTGCTCCGGCGCGCGTGCGCAGCGCTACGAGCTCTTCAGCGCACGCAGCGCAGAGGAGGCGCTTGCGTGTGCCGCACGGTCTGGCACGCTGGGCGGCGCACGCAGCAGCCTGGCCATTTCGCCGCTGGGCACCACCTGGCTGTCGCTTCGCCGCGCCGACGGCTGGCTGAGAGGCGGCAAGGGGGGGGATGTGCCTGACTGCAGTGTTCACGTCTCATCGGCCTTCTCAAATGCGCGGCTCGCGCTGGCGCTCGCGGGCTTCTTCCTCTTCCGCAGCGCCCAGAGGTGCGTGCCCAGCGAGCGAGTGCCGGCGCTGTGCTGTGCGGTGCGTGACATCCGTTCTGAAAACGTGCCCTGTCTCGCAGACTCGCCGCAGCACGCACCTTCCGCGTCTCCGCCGGCGGGCTGCTGCTGTCCCTGTCCGCGCTGCTCATCCTGGCCTTCTACTTCTCCCGGTGCGCAGCAGAGGCGCCCTTCTGACCTTTTGTCCCCTTCTGACCCGCCCCCGTGGTGCCACCGCAGCGCGCTGCCTGGCCGCCGCGTGCGCGCCGTGCTCGCCGCCCTGGGCGTGGTGACGAGCACCCTGTGGTCGCCCCTGCTGCGCGAGCTGACGCCCTCTCTGGACACGCTGTCGCAGTCGCCGCTCCTCGTGTGCTACTTTGCGCTCACCTTTGTGCTGGGAATGCTGCTCACAGCCTTCATGGAGCGCGGCGGCGCACACCAGTCGATGACGGAGGCGATTGCCCACGTGCTGCGCGCGTGCGGCGCAGCGCTCGTGCTGTTGGGCGTCCAGGACGGCCGCGTGGCGCTGTCGCTGGTGACAGTGATGGCCGCCAGCGAGGCGCTCCGCGGGGTCGCTCCGGCTGTGGCGCACGCGCTGCGCTGCCGACCGGTGCTTCAATCCTCGCCCCCAGCCAGCACGCCCGGCAGTCCCGGCGGCTCGCAGAGCCTCACCTTCCCGACCGCGTTGTCGCCGCTGGGGCGGGAGACCAGTCTGGACGCCTGGTTTAACCAGGCACCTGCGTCGGGTGCCGGCGCAGCCCCTGCGCGCTCGCCCGCACTCTCTCCGTTGCTGGAGGAGGCGGCCATCGTGCGCTCCGGGTCAATCTTCAACACCAGCACGGGTAAGTCGGTCAAGATTGGGGGCGCCACGTATCAGAGGCTGGTGGACCAGGGCTACGTCGCAGACCGAGTGGCAGGCACGCTGTCGCCCGCCCCGCAAACCACGCCGGCCAGCGCATCGCCGCAGCTGGGCAGTGGCGTCAAGCCGCGGCGGCTCTCGGCGGCGATGGCGCGCGAGTCAGAGGGTGCGGGGCCGCCCAGCCGGGGGGCCGTGACTTCACCCCGACGGCGGCGAGGGTAGCGAATGAGGGACGAAGAGACGAAGCGCTTGCAGCTTGGCCGTGTATGAAATTTTTAGATAGCTTGCGACCGAAAGCCGCAACGCGCCGTCTTCCCAGCAGTCTGCCGCTTAGTTGACCACGACCTTGCCCTGCATGCCCGCGCCCTGGTGGGGCTCGCAGTAGTAGGAGTAGGAGCCGGCCACGTCGAACTTGGTGGTGACCGAGTCCCCAGCCGCGTTCAGGTAGTCCTCGTGGCTCAGAGCCTCCGCGGACACGCCGGCCGGGATGGCGTCCTCGTCGAACACCACGTTGTGGGGGAAGCCCTTGTTGTTCACCCTGACATCGCAGAGCGGAGGAGAGTGAGCCCACGCGTGCGCTGACTGGGATATGCAGATCAGCCTGATCGCGACGCCCCCGCGCGCCGCCGCGCTGCCAGTGCTGCACGTGCGCCTCTGTGCGCTGCGGGCGCGCCAGGTGCGCGCCAGGTGCGCGCCAGGTGCGCACCAGGTGACGGACTCGCCCTTGGCGATGGTGATGGTGTCGGGCGAGAACTGCAGCTCACCGCCGTCACCGCCAAGCTTCACCGTCGCCGCGTTGGCGGACAGGGTGAGCAGCAGGCTGGCGGCGCCGGCCAGCGCGAAGGAAGCGGCGTTCTGCGGAGGTGGCTAGGGTGAGAACCGATTCCCGTTGCGCTGCCGTCCATCCAGCCGCAGCCGCAGCCGCGCACGCCACGCGCCACACGCCAGCCGGCCGCGGCGCCGCTCGAGCGCCCCCGCTGCGCTGGGCGCGATCGGCGTTGGCGGTTGGCTGGAGCAGGAGCCGAGTGACACTGGTCGCTTCCATGTAGCACATCGCAAACCCGCGGCGCGGCAGCCCGCACCCGCAGCAGCGAGGGGCGAGCGGCACGCACCTTCTGCAGGGAGGCGGTGGGGGCGACGGCCGCGGTGCGGGCCGCGACGCGCGCCTTGGGCGCCACGCGCACGCCCGCGAAGGAGGTCTGGACGGCAGCCATTATGGTGGTAGGCGGAGTACGGAGAAGGCGAGGGAACGTGTGTGGGCAATATTTGTTGGTGAGTTGGTCCTTGCATTGTTGGTGGTCATCATCTGGGTTGGCAAATAAGGCAGGTGCCTTATAATTCCAGGAGCTGATAACGCCTTATAATAAGCTTATAATGCGCCCGCCCAGCCCCTATAAGGCCT